>JAEEGL014356649.1_pt1 | contig 14029 bp, 9 predicted proteins | sample 9134231 | NCBI WGS metagenome assembly JAEEGL01 (sample SAMN16246548, study PRJNA631951) | gut metagenome | biome: gut microbiome; feature: rumen; material: fiber-attached | host: Bos | place: Iran: Karaj | collected 2018-10
GGAACGTAAGTGTTGACCAAAAAGAATTTTTTAAACTCCGCAACAAGGATACGCCCCTCGGGGTGTTCCGCATCCGCATCGAGGCAACGCACCGACAGCGGTTCCATATCGGAAAAAATCGCCGTTCCCGCGTATCCTTTTTTAGCGGTACTGTGATTAAAATATGTGTATTTGAAACCTTCGATTTGCGGGCAGGTATCGGCATCGACGCGCGTTTCCTGCAAACAAAGAATGTTCGGTTTTTGTTGTGCCGTGAATGCGTAAAAGTTTTTTCGCAAAATCGAACGCAGACCGTTCACGTTCCACGTTACGATCTTAACGGGTGCCATCAATAGCTGATGCCGGGTGCCAGCGGCGTTTCCGTTTCCCAATCGGCGGGACGTCCCCATGGCAATTCCGAATCGTCCAGTTCGTGGGTGTGAGATTTTTTTTTGTCCTTCGTGCGATCCGTCTTATCCGTCTTTTCCGCTTCCGCAAGTTGCATCGCCGACCGACGGTCAACCTTTGAAGGGGTCGTTTGTCCGCAACCGCCGAGAAGCAACAGAAAGACGAGAAGAAAACGTTGTAAAAATTTTCCCATAAACCATCTCACAAATCCACGCCCGCCCGAACCGCCGCATACGGGCGTCCGTCCGAACAGCGACGGGTGTCCTGCGTAGAGCCGCACCCGCTCAACGAAAGCAACGTCAAGAGTGCAAACAGTCGCACTGCAACAACCATCTGCGCTTAGGATAAACCGTAGGTGCTTTGCGTCAAGTCCGAAGCGGTATGACGAACAATGCGTTCGTTGGCGGCAAGGTATTCCAGGATTTTAAAAATATCCTCCGCATTTTTGATTTTCAGGGTACTCGCCAATCCTTCAACCGTGAACCGTTCGGTGGGATGTCCCGACAGGTACGCCAACAGACTTTTTTGCAGTTCCAAATAGCGTTTGGCGGCTTTTTTGCCCGCTTCCACACCCGGCTGATGGTAAGCGTTGATGTGAATAAAGCTCGCATAAAACCCGACGGCGCGCTCAAACAGTGCCACAAGCGCACCGAGCGACCGTTCGTTCAACTCTTTCAGCGTAATCGTAATCGACGGTCGTTGCACGTCCGACAGCGCCGCACGCGTTCCGAGGAAGAAACCTTCGAGGAAATCGCTGCTCGTCAGCCCGGGCTCGACCTCCACCGACGACGGTCGGTTCGATTTTTGCACCTCGATAAACGTTACGAACGCATCCTCCAAACCGTCGCGCAGCTGCTGAACATAGGCGTGTTGATCGGTGGAACCTTTGTTGCCGTACACCGTGAGCCCCTGATGCACAACGTTACCGTCCAAATCCAGCTTTTTCCCGAGCGACTCCATAACGAGCTGTTGCAGGTATTTCGGGAACAAAACAAGCGCATCTCTGTACGGCAAAACGACCATGTTGCGTTTGCCGTGTCCGTCTGTGCAGGCGTACCACGAAAGCGCCAGCATCAGAGCCGGATTGCAAAAAACATCTGTTTCGCGCGTAAATGTGTCCATCTCGGCGGCACCTTTTAACAATTCTTCCGTTGAAATCCCCTGCAACGCCGCCGGCAACAGCCCGACGTTGGAGAATAGACTGGTTCGCCCTCCCACCCAATCCCACATGGGAAACCGCGTAAGCCATTGTTCTTGCGACGCCAGCCGATCTAAAGCACTGTCTTTGCATGTCACGGCAACCGCCTGCGGTGCAAACGGAAGATTGTTTTTTTGAAAAACATCGCGCACTTCCGCCAACCCGTTACGCGGTTCCGGCGTACTCCCCGATTTGGAGGTAACGATGACCAGCGTTTGTGCCAACTCCGGATCCAATCGCCGCAAAATGCGTCCGATGCCGTCCGGATCTGTGTTGTCGATAAAGAACGGTTGCAACCCATCGCGTTCCGTCCCGAAGGTGTCGCTCAGTAATTGCGGTCCGAGTGCCGAACCGCCGATACCGATGCACAGCAGATTTTTGAAGTTTTTCCCATCTCTGGCGTTTAAAACATGTTCGACAAAATCTTTCCGTTTTTGCTTGTTTTTCTGCAATTCATCGCGAATACCTTCGCTCGGCGCCAATGCGTGATTTCGCAGCCAATAGTGTCCGACCATCCGTTGCTCATCGGGATTGGCGATGCTGCCCGATTCCAGCGCGGACATATCTTGTAATGCTTGGATGATCTTCGGCTGCATCTTTTCGAAAAACGAAGATGCAAACGGGGTTTGGCTCGTATCTAAAGAGATGTCAAGCGAGGGTAGATGGAGGAAGTGATGTTGAAAGTGAGAAAAGAACATACAAAATTATTGTAGCGTATGAAGAAAAAATTGTAAGAATTATCGCTGTTTATGTCGGTTTCTCGAAGAAATGTTGTATTTTTACAACACCACCCCTTCTTCCACCACCCCTCCCTTTTCAATCACCAAAATGCCGTCTTTGACGTAAACCGGACCTTGATGAAAGCCGTTCGGTTTGCCTTCCGGCGAAAGGCGGACGTTGTTGCCGATGCGGACGTTGCGGTCGATAACGGCGTTGCGAATGTAGCAGTTTTCGCCGATGCCCATACCGATTGTATCGTGAGAAGACTTCGGGTTTAAGTCAGGATGTTCGTAGTGGTCGGCACCCATCAGATAAACGTTTTCCAACTGCGTTCCGCCGCGAATAATCGATCGGATGCCGATAACGCAGTGATTGAGGTGCACGTCGGTAAGAATGCAACCGTCGGCGATAATCGAGTGTTCGACAATGCAACGGTTCAGTTTGGAAGCGGCAAGGTTGCGCGGTTTGGAAAAGATCGGTGCCAACTCGTTGTAAAAATCAAATGCCGGCAGCGGGTCGGTCAGCATGAGATTGGCTTCGAAGAACGATGGGATGGTTCCGATGTCCGCCCAATAGCCGTTAAAAAGATATCCGTACAGGCGGAAGCGGTTCAGTGCCGTCGGGATAATATCCTTGCCGAAGTCGTGCAAATTCGACGCCAGGCAGGTTTTCAAGATGCCTGCTTTGAAGGCGTAAATACCCATGGACGCCAGACAGTACGGTTGGTCGCTCGAATCGTTGACGCCGGCGCGCAAATGGTCGCAAAGGTGCAGCTTGCGGATGAGTTCTTCGTGTTGCGGTTTTTCGGCAAAGCGCCGAATGTGCCAATCGTCCGCGACGTCCATGATGCCGAACGCGGATGCCTGTGATGCCGGAACGGCTTTGGCGGCGACGGTGATGTCGGCATGCGTTTCGCGGTGATGCTTGACGAATGCGGCGAGATCCATGCGGTACAGCTGGTCACCGGACAAAATCAGCACTGTTTGTTCGTCCTCCAGCGGAATGTGAATGAGATTTTGACGCACGGCATCGGCGGTTCCGCGGTACCAATCGTCATTGGATGCCGTTTGTTCCGCCGACAATACTTCCACGAAGCCGCCCGAGAAATGGTCGAAGCGATAGGCCTGCCGAATGTGCCGGTGGAGGGATTCGGTGTTGAATTGCGTCAGGAGATAAACCTGATTGTATCCGGCATGCAAGCAGTTACTGATGGGAATATCCACCAAACGATATTTGCCCCCCAACGGTACGGCGGGTTTGCAACGTACCCGCGTCAGCGGTTCGAGCCGCGTTCCGCGACCCCCTCCCATAATAATACAGATAACGTTTGACGGACGACACATAGGTAAATTTCTTTCTTTTAACGGCGACGGAATACGCACGAACGGTACCGGCGACACGACGGTTCCGAACGGCAACGGATGTGAATTTAGTATATAAAAAAGTGCGTTCGACGGCAAGCTTTTACGTGTTTGATGTTTTTGGGTAAAAATGCTGTTGCTTCGCCGTGGTCGTTTCTCGTGATACAGATTTTTAATTGCCTTAAAAGCTCCCCTTATTACCCTGAAGACTATGTGCGGCATCATCGGCTACATCGGTAAGGAAGAGGCGTTGCCAGTTCTCTTGAAAGGCTTAACCTGCATGGAGTACCGCGGCTACGATTCGGCGGGGTTGTCGGTCGGGGACGAGCAACATGCGTTTCAGACGGTGCGTGCCGTCGGGCGGGTTGTGCAACTGACGAAGCGCGCGGCGGAAGTTTCGTTGCGCGGGCATGTCGGCATCGGGCACACCCGTTGGGCGACGCACGGCGGCATTACCGAAAACAACACCCATCCGCACACGAGTTGCGACGGGAAATTTATTCTCGTTCACAACGGCGTGATCGAAAATTATGCCGCGCTCAAGGAGCATTTAAAGAAAAACGGGTGTACGTTTTACGGCGATACCGATACGGAAGTTTTGGTCAATTTAATCGCTTGGCATTATCGGCAATTTTCGGACATTTCAACTCTTTCCAAGCGTTTCAAAGCGAGTGTCCGCAAAGCGTTGTCGGAACTGCAGGGAACCTACGGGATTGCGGTAATTTGCACCGACTGCCCGAACGAACTGATCGGCGCGCGTAAAAGTTCGCCGCTGGTACTGGGTGTCGGGAAGGAGGAACTGTTTTTGGCAAGCGACATCGGTGCATTCGGCGGTCGAACCAAGGATGTTGTGTTTCTGTCCGATGGTGAAATTGTTCATTTACAGGGAAATGAATTCCATATTACGGGTGCGGACGAACGGGCGTTGTCGCCGACCGTTGAAACTGTTGATTGGGATACCGACGTTTCCGATTTGGGTTCTTATACGTCCTACATGCAAAAGGAGATTTTCGAACAGCCGAAATCGTTGGAAAATACGATGCTCGGGCGATTTTCGGCGGACGGAAGTTCGGCGCATCTCGGCGGTCTGCAACTGTCCGCGGACGAATTGCGCCGCGCGGAACGCCTCTTATTGATCGGTTGCGGAAGCGCGTACCATGCGTGCAAAGTTGGCGAGTATCTGCTCGAACGTTATGCGCGCATTCCGATGGAAGTCGAATATGCATCGGAGTTTCGGTATCGCAACGCACCGTTGAGTAAAAACACCTTGATATTCGTTGTGAGCCAATCGGGCGAAACGCGCGATACGCTGGATGCGTTGCACGAAGCGCGGCGGAAGGGACTTCGCGTGTCGGCGATTACCAACGCCGTCGGGTCAACGGTTGCGCGCGAATCGGACGGCGGCGTTTATCAGCGTTCCGGTTCGGAAATCGGGGTCGCCAGCACCAAAGCATTCACGGGGCAGATTGCGACGTTTTTGCTGCTTTCGCTGTATCTGGGGCGCATGCGCGAAATGAGCTTTTCGGAGGGGTGTCGGCTGGTGCAGGCACTGAAAGACCTGCCGACGTGCGTGAAGGAAGTTTTGGCGTCTTGCGACGATTGGGCGCGTACGACGGCGAAAAAGTACGCAAAGTGCCAAAGTTTTTACTTTATCGGTCGCCAAATGCTGTTTCCGATTGCGCTGGAAGGTGCGTTAAAGTTGAAGGAAGTTTCTTATATTCACGCCGAAGCATATCCCGGGGGCGAATTGAAACACGGACCAATTGCGCTGATTGAGCCGTCGTTCCCGACGTTCGTTTTGGCATCCGATCCGGACATGCTGTCGAAAAACATCAACAACATGACGGAAATCAAAGCGCGCAAAGGGCAGGTTATTGCGTTGGGTATTGAAGGTTGTCCGTTCCCGAAGGATTTGTGCGATGACGTTTTTTATCTGCCGAAGGTACATGAAGCGATTTTGCCGATTATCACGGTGCTTCCGTTGCAGTTGTTTGCCTATTATGCGGCTTTGGAACGCGGTTGTGACGTTGATAAACCGCGAAATTTGGCAAAAGCGGTTACGGTGGAGTAAGGAGATACTGATTTCGAAATTCCGGAGTGAACATTTTTGCAAATTTCTGCCGGGTGTGTGTTTTTAAGTTGTCTTGCTGCATCCATAATTCCCGTAGATAATCCGCGATGAATACTCCCCCCTCGCTCGAAACCATTGTTTCTTTTCTGGATGACACCTTCCAAACGCGCCAAATCGAGGATTTCCCCAATGCCTGCAACGGGTTACAGTTAGGGAACAACGGTTCCGTGACGCGCATTGTCGGTGCCGTGGATGCCAATGTGCATACGATTGGCGCGGCGATCGAACAAAAAGCAAATTTGCTTTGTGTTCATCACGGTTTAACTTGGCGCGGGTTGCAACCGCTGACGGGGGCGTTGTACGAATTATATAAACGTGCGATGGAGGCAAACCTGGCGATTTACAGCCTGCATCTGCCGCTCGACGGGCATCCGATATATGGGCACAACGCGTTGATCGCCAAAGCACTCGGTGTATCAACGGAGAAATCTTTTACGTACTACAAAGGTCGCTCCTACGGTTATGTTTGCAAAGGCATATCGATAGATGAGCTCAGCCGACGGCTGAAAGCCTTGTTCCAGCATTCGTATCGGGCGTTTTGTTACGGTTCCCAACAACCGCGACGCATGGCGATTATGAGCGGTAGCGGTGGCAACGAATGTTTAGAGGAACTTGTTAAATCCAACATTGATACGCTGGTTACGGGCGAAATCCACTATTCGGCAATTTCCTTCGCACAACTGTATAAGTTAAATTTGTTTGCCTGCGGGCATTATGCCACCGAGTGTTTCGGCATCAAGGCATTGTTGCAACTGTTGCACGAAAAAACGCAACTGCCGTGCGAATTTATCGAGAATTTTTGTGTATTGTAAGCATTAAAGTGCTTCGATTTTTAAGGAAACGGGATGAACTGCGTATTGTCCGCAAGCGATAGACCGTGCGGTACCGACGGCAATCGTCGCCAACTTTCTCTGCCCGTGTTCGGATAAACCCGACTACGCGAAGTGTTCGCAGAGTGTCTTTGCGTGCGGTTCAAACAACCGTTACGTGTTGTCGAAGGCAGTTCCCGTGTAAATTCCGATGAAAGTGTGTTTACACATCGGACAGGTCTGTTTTTTATGCATTTTCGGTGAAAAAGCCGCATGGATGTAAATTTACATGCTTTCAAACATCGCAAACCGTAACACGCGGTGTTGAACGAGAAAAGCAGTTTTACGTTGCGTTCAAGCCGTTTTCGAAGAGACAATGAGCCATGAACGAAAGTGTGAGTATTGCCATTCCGGCGCGTATGGCATCGTCGCGTTTGCCGGGAAAAATGCTTGCCTTGTTGGGCGGGAAGCCGGTGCTTCAGCACGTCATCGAGCGCGTCAAGCGGGTGCGTTGTTGCAAAGCGGTTTATGTGGTCACCGACAGCGAGGAAATTGTTCGTTTGGCACAATCGCTTGATGTGCACGGGTTGATGACGTCGCCGAATTGTATTTGCGGAACGGAACGCATTGCATCGGTTTTGGAACAAATCGACGGTGATATTATTTTTAACGTACAGGGGGATGAACCGTTTATCGAACCAAAATTATTGGAAGATATGGCGGAGGCGATGCATTCATCCAACGGCGATGTGTTGATGCCGTCGTATCGATTGAAAACAACGGCGGAATTATTTAATCCGTCCGTTACGAAGGTTGTCTGTGGCAAGGACGGATGCGGTTTGTATTTTTCCAGAAGTCCCATTCCCTATGTGAGAGATTGCGAACAAAATCAATGGACGGAAAAACACACGTTTTGGGCTGTGTTCGGCGTCTACGGTTTCCGTCGGGAAGCATTGGAAGCTTATCGAAATTTCCCCGTAAGTCCTTTGGAAAAGGCGGAATCACTGGAACAACTGCGCTGGCTTTCGAACGGATACCGCATTGCAACGTTCCCCGTCGATACGCACCCGCTGTGTTCCATTGACACGGCGGAAGATTTAAAGCGCGCGGAAGAATTTATAAAAAATCAGCCAGGAAGTTAAGAAAAACTTCCACTCCGCTTTTAACGAAGTTCCGGACATTAAAAATACTTGTTGTATCTTATCTATTTTGCCTGCGGGCGCAATGCGTCGTAATTGAAGAGGTGATTTTTGTCTCCGATCTTTTTGACAATTTCCAATGCGGCGTTTGCATCGGATATGCAAAATATGCGGTCTTTAATTTTTTCCGAAAGGTCAGGTCTTTTATCGGCAATCACGCCCAGTTTCTTTTTGGTTAAAGCGTCGTCTTTCATTGCTTCCAACTGCTTGTATTCGTCCGAAAAATGCTTCCAAATCGGACTTGCGCCGTCGATAAACAGACACCCGTCGCAAATCCGCTTTATGAACAATATGCCGTTCAAATGATCCGTTTCGTGTTGAATGACGCGCGCCAAAAATCCGTCGCACTCCAACTCGCATGCGTTGCCGTCCAAATCCCGATATTTTAAGGTTATTTCTCCGCGTCGCGGAACAAAACCGAAGAGCCCGGGAAGCGATATGCAACCTTCAAGATCGTACTCTCTTTCCGACATATCGGGAAAAATAATCTCCGGATCGGCAAAAACGAACGTCCCGAATTGCACAATATCTTCATACTGCGTGCGTTTTCCGTCCGCATCGATTCGAATAATTTTTTTCGAGAGATCCCGATACTTCGCCTTTATCTCGGATATTTTTTCTTCCGTCCAATCGGGCGGGAAAGCGGTCGGCATTTGAACCTCGGCGACGGCAATCCGTTCCGACAATCCGATCTGCGGTGCCGCAAGACCGACGCCGCCGTCGCCTGCCGAATGCAATGCCCGTACCAAACGCTCTGCCGTCGCCTTTAATGCACCGTCGAATTTTTCAATCGGTTTTGCCGTCTGTTCCAGAACCGGATGACCGTAAATGCAAACCTCGGAAGGTTCGGCAAATAACGCCGTTGAACTATTTAAAACCGCCATACCCATAACCGTCGATACGGAAAAAGCAAAAAAACCGCGAGTACCCACACCCCTACTGAATCCGATGATGACAACAATCGTCAAGAAATAAATTCATATGCGGATAAAGTTTTCTCTTTAACGGAAAATTTTTACACACAGGGAGCAACGAAAATTAAAGTGAAAAAAATCTCGGGAGATAATCGCGGCGAATTCCGACGAACGTATAACAGGACGCCTTTATGATAATAAAACGCAGCCAGGCACTCCGCGGCACCGACGTACAAGAGTACCGTTGCTGTCTTCCGACCCTGGCGGGGTTCATCCGTTCGCCCTGCACGGAACCCGACTGCGATTTCATCGGAATTGTTGAAGCAGTGCGTGTCAAATGAAAATGGATATCGGGTGCCGGTGTAAAAGTATCTGACATGAGTTACCCGTTTATAATGCGATGTCTTTCCGTTTTTTATAAAAAACTTGACTAAATTTTTATTTTTCAATTACATAAATTTTATGGATATGCAAATACATTCAATGAAATTCTTAAACGGTTCATCGTCCGGTGCAAACAAAGATGCGTTTTGGGAGCCTCTGTCGAAAGGAGGACGTAAGCGTATAACGCCTTTTGGCAATTTGTTGTGCAACAAGCGTCAGAGTTCGTTGCGTATCGGGAATGAGGAGATGATTGTTTCGGGTAATCGTCTGTCGTCGGTGTCGAAGTTTGAGCAGAAACGGTTGTGGTTCCGTGAGAAGATAAACATCATCGGGCGGTTACATGCTTCGTTAACGAATTTTGTCAATATGAGCAGGAAATATTTTCGTAAAATTGCTTTTGCGGCGGTTTGTGTTACGGCGTTTCCCGTCTGTGGAAATGCGGAACCGGAAGAGCTTACATGGGACGATATTCGCGAAAGGGCGAAAGACCTTGATTGCGAGCTTGAAAATACCAATCTGTACCTGTTGGTTTCGTCTTACTGTCAGGCGAAAAAATATGCCTGGTCGGTTGTGAAGAGTTTGCAGGCGAATGTCGATACGCTTGAAAAGTACGGCGTGCATACGAAAATTATTGTTTGTTGTGATGGAACGGATGATGGCAAGTCTTCGTATCCGAAACAGGAAATCTCATGCTACGAGACTGCTCTGGAAGGATTAAACAAATTTTATACGGCAAATAAGAAAGAGAAAATTGTCTTCCGTAAGGTTCAGGAAGGCGGTCTTTCTTCGTTGAGCGAGTGGGACGGTAAGTCGTCGATGTGGGAACTGGTTGGGAACGAGTGCAATTTCGGCTGTTCCAAAACGCGTTATGCTTCATTGAAGGCAATTGAAGATAAAGCCGTGTTTTTGGAAAAGCAAGGCAGAAACGTTTATATCGGGATTTTTGACGGCGACGATGCGGTTCATTCGGAGTATTTCTTTTTATTGTTGGTTAATGCCATCTACACCGGTGCGGATATCTCCAATTGGAACGGAAATTCCGGTGTGCATCGGGAAGAAAAGGTGAACGGCGAAGTCGTTGGGCAATGGATACCTTACCGTGAGGACATTGCAAAATGGAAGCCGGGCGATGCATCAGACGAGAATTCCGGGCGTCTCTGGTTCGTAGACGGGGAAGGAGAAGCGTGTGCTTGCGGTCCGTATGACGATTGTGAGGACAGTGGCAAATGCTGTACCACAAAAATTTTTAAAGCCGACTATTTGTATAAACGACTGTCGGAGATGGATTCCGATTCTTGCAATAGGACTTTGCCTGCGTTGCCGTCGGGGCTTCAGGGCAAGATTAATCTGGGTTTATGGTTAGCCATTCTGGTTCGTCATATTCCCGATATGGTTGAAACGTTGCTCCCGAAAGGGTTACCTCTTAAAGATTTAAAAAATTACATTACAGTAGACCAATTGACCGGAGAGTTAGCAAAGTATCTGACCGAGATAGGGATACCTTCCGACGCTCAAAAGCCTTTTGTGTCGTGGTGGCTATGTTCAGGATATGAAGGTATATGTCCTAAAAAATTACCGCCCTTAGGATCGTTGGAACCGTTGAACGGATTAAGCGGGAACTTCTGCACCTGCATGATGAAGTACGATTTATTTTATTACTCGTTTAAAAATCGTGATTGCAGAAGTGCAATGAAGGACGAAGATGCTGATAAATATAAACCTGATGGGTTGGGCTGAGACGATTTTGGACAATCCGAACAGAACAAGTTGTGCGCAAGTTTGAAGGGGATTGTTACATTGTGAAAAGCGACAGTGAAATTTTTGAACATCCGTTTCGTTGGATTGATTTTGAATGAAATCTTTGTGGCATTAAAGACGGTTGTTACAGTTCTGAAACTGTCTACAGCAGAGGCCAGCGGATAGTTTCCTGGGGCGTTTTGCAAAAATCGATGAAAAAAACGAAATGCGATCGTGAAAAACAGATGCGGTAGCGTACAGTTGTTGCCCACATGCCCGCTTAAAATCTTGCCAAAAACCCTCTCTTTACGTTCCATAAAGCCATGGGAAAGACGGGAATAACGCCGACGCGCGCGGACAATTACGCCGAATGGTATCAGCAGGTCATTCGTGTGGCGGATTTGGCGGAAAATGCGCCGGTACGCGGTTGCATGATTATCAAACCGAACGGTTACCGTTTGTGGGAAACCATCCAAGCCAAGCTCGACGCGGCATTTAAGGCAACGGGGCATCAAAATGCCTATTTTCCGTTGTTTATTCCGGTAAAATTTCTGCAAAAAGAAGCAGAACACGTGGCGGGGTTTGCGAAAGAATGCGCCGTCGTTACCCATTCGCGGTTGCAGGCGAACGAAGGAGGGCGCTTAATGCCCGCTTCACCGCTGGAAGAACCGCTCATCGTGCGTCCGACGTCCGAAACCATCATCGGCGAAGCCTTTTCGCGCTGGGTGCGTTCCTACCGTGATTTGCCGCTGCTTATCAACCAATGGGCGAATGTGGTGCGTTGGGAAATGCGCACGCGGCTTTTTTTGCGAACGTCGGAATTCCTTTGGCAGGAAGGTCACACGGCGCATGCGACCGAGGCGGAGGCACGGGAGGAAACCCTGCGGATGCTGGAAGTGTATCGCAAAATTATTGAGGCAGATCTGGCAATCCCGACTTTTGTCGGCGAAAAGCCCGCGAGCGAACGGTTTCCGGGGGCGGTTGCGACGTACACGCTGGAAGGCATGATGCAGGATCGAAAGGCGTTGCAACTCGGAACATCGCACTTTTTGGGTCAAAATTTCGCCAAAGCGATGAATATCCAATTCGTCGATAAGGACGGACAGACGCAATACGCGTGGACGACTTCCTGGGGTGTTACGACGCGGCTTGTCGGTGCGCTGGTGATGACGCATTCGGACGATGACGGTCTTGTTCTGCCGCCGCGCATTGCTCATACGCATGCGGTGATTGTCCCCGTCATCCATGACGAAGCGCAACGCTCGCGGCTGGAAGACGCCTGTGAAACTCTGCGGCAACGGTTGCTGTCACAAAAAGCAGATTATCCGTTGCACATCGAAGTCGATACGCGCGATATTCGCGGCGGCGACAAACGTTGGCAGGCGATTAAGAAAGGTGCCTGTTGTATGATTGAGGTTGGAGTAAAGGAATTGGAACAGTCGACCGTGACCGTTGCGTGGCGCGATACGATTGCCGATAAGTCAACAATACCGACGGAACACTTTATCGAAACCTTTGTGGACGGTTTGGCAAAACTGCAAACGCGTTTGCTTGAGCGCGCAAAAACGTACCGCGATGCCTCCGTGAAACGCGTCACGAAAGCGGATGATTTTTACGATTTTTTTAAACACGACGGCGGTTTTGCATTGGCGCATTGGTCGGAAGACGCCGCAACGGAAGAAAAATTGAAATCCGATTTAAAGGTGACGGTGCGCTGTTTTCCGCAATATTACGCCGACGAACGCGGAGGTTGTTTATTTACGAATAAACCGGATTGTCCGCCGGCAATTTTTGCAAAGGCATACTAGCGATCAGACGAAGTTTTCGGTCGTTCTCCGAAAAGCCATGACATTTGGCGAATGATATTTTCAATCTCTGTCATTAAGGGAGCCGGGATCAGATCCCGGAATGCCTCCGGATGCTCGAAGACCTCCATGGGTAGTGAGCCACCATATGCAAGTACGCATAAAGAGTTGTGCTCGGATGTTGCCTTGGCGGTCTGTTGCGATTTCTTGCTTATCGTCTGACCTTCGACACGCGCCCCCGCCGCCATAAACTTTGACCAAATACTCTCCAAAAAACTTCAATGCCCGACCTTTGAACGTCTTTTGCGGAGTTCGCTTCTGCCTTTTCCCATTGATTTCATCGTCGGGAATATACATAGGATCCGTTATCCCGCATAACTTCCGAACGGTTTCGTAGTCGGCGTGTAAGTTACGCATGTCATCACTGATTGCATCGCATGGAACATCATCTACAATGCGTTTTCTGATTATTGCCAATGTCTCTTGAATGGTGCTGCCGCTGTCGTGTGATATATTGATGACCTCGATGAGATGTTTGAACGCTGCGAATTTCATGTAGCATCCTGCGCCGATTTTCTGCCATGTCGGAGTATATTCTTTGATAAGCAGAGTGCCGGATGTTGAGAGAAACGCATCCGAACTGGATCTGTCTTTGCTGTTCGTGCTTTCCTTTTTCGCGATCGGTACACTGATGGCATTTGCATCCGACGGCAAATCCGAAAACTTTCGAAACAGATCGTCATAATCGACAACATCGTGTTCGAATCCGAATCGAAACTTGTCGGAGAAAAATGCTTCCTTCTTCAACAAATGACTTTCGTAGTTCTCCAGAACATGACATACGTGATCCGCCAGTGACGGAGCGGTTGTAAAAGAGAATTTGGAAATAAGTTTCCGCACATCCTCGCAACCTTGTGATATAATCTTCCGCAACTGTGACCGACGCTCGCCTTCATACGAAAAAACAGGTATTCTCCAAATGTGATCAAGAATCTCGGAAACTTTTTTCTTCAACGGATTTGATCCCTTGGACGTTTGGCGATAACGATCGAACTTCTCACCGGCATAGGTACCAAAAAAAGCATTCGCCTGCCGGTACCTGCTGGTGTAGGTACACATTGCGAAACGAACCATGAGGTCTTCTTCGGACATGATAAAACAATCGCGCGGAACGGCTTTAACCAACTTCCAAACGTCATTCAAAAGAAGCTTTTTATCGGGATAAAACGGACACATGTACCGTACCTCCTTTGTTAATACGGTGTAATCTTCCAACATTAAGCCCCATCCGTTGCCAATGTCCACCCGTACATGCAGTTCTTTTGCATTTGGCGGATTTGCATTCATCGTATTTGCGTGTGGCAGATTTGCATTCGGAAGTACA
>JAEEGL014646506.1_pt1 | contig 14029 bp, 14 predicted proteins | sample 9134231 | NCBI WGS metagenome assembly JAEEGL01 (sample SAMN16246548, study PRJNA631951) | gut metagenome | biome: gut microbiome; feature: rumen; material: fiber-attached | host: Bos | place: Iran: Karaj | collected 2018-10
GCATCACGATGGGCGGACGGGGCACGCGGTTGTAGTTGGATGCCATGGAGTAGTTGTAGGCGCCGGTGGTGCAAACTGCCAGCACGTCCCCCCTCGTGATCGAGGCGGGCATGGCCACGTTCTCCTGGATGATGTCGCCGCTCTCGCAGCAGCGGCCCACCACGGAGCAGGGCAACACGGGCCGCTCGTTCATCCTCCCGGCGTCGAAGCAGGTGTACCGGGCGCCGTAGAGGGCGAAGCGGGGGTTGTCGGTCATGCCGCCGTCCACGGAGACGTAGGTGCGGCAGCCGGGGATGGTCTTCACCACGCACACGGTGTAGAGGGTGAGGCCCGCGTCGGCCACGATGCTGCGTCCCGGCTCCATGAGGATCCTCGGCTCCGGGAAGGAGAGGCGCGCGCACACGGAGCGGACGATCTCCCCCACCTCGCAGATCCTGGCCTCCAGGTCCACGGCGCCGTCGCTCTCCACGTAGGGCACGCCGTACCCGCCGCCCATGTCCAGGACTTCCGCCGTATATCTGTACTGATCCCGGACCTCGGCCATGTACTCCAGCATGACCACGGCCGCGCGGCAGAACACGTCCTCGTCGAAGACCTGGGATCCCACGTGGCAGTGGAAGCCCTCCAGGTCCAGATGCTCCATCTTCAGGACCATCTCCAGCGCCTCGTCCGCCTGGCCTGTCCCGATGGCCACGCCGAACTTGGAGTCCACGCGCCCCGTGTCCACGGCGGCGTAGGTGTGCGGGTCGATCCCCGGGGTGAGGCGTAGCAGGACCCTCTGGCGGATCTGCCGCCGGGCGGCCTCCGCCTCCACCGCCGCGATCTCCTCCAGGCTGTCGAGACAGATGACCCCGACCCCGGCGTCCATGGCCAGGGCGATCTCCCCGTCGGTCTTGGCGTTCCCGTGGAAGCAGGTGTCCTCCATGGGGAACCCCGCCCTCTGCGCCGTGAGGATCTCGCCGGCGGACACCACGTCCGCCCCCGCGTCCTCCTGGGCGCAGATCCGGTAGATCTCCCGGAAGGAGTTCGCCTTGCTGGCGTAGAGCACCCGGGATCCCTCCCGGAACGCCTTCCGGAAGGCCCGCTGGTAGGTGCGCAGGTTCTCCCGGATGCGCGCCTCGTCCATGAGGTACAGGGGCGTGCCGTACTTCTCCGCCAGCTTCAGGGTGTCCTGCCCCGCGAACAGCAGACGTCCCTCTTCGTTCACCGTGAGGTTCCCGCAGAGGCCGATGGTTCTCGCTGTGTAGTTTTTCACTGAGGTCGTTCCTTTCTGTCTCCCTTTCGGGCTCTTGTGTTCCTGGTCTTTCTGTGCTATCCTTTGCTGTGACGACCCGGGGCGAGGCCCCGGGGAACATCCGGAAGGAGGCGGGGAGATGGATCACGACGAGAGCGGCTGGAACCTCCGCGGGCTTCCGCCCGGAGATCCCCGGTGCATCCCGGACGCCTCCGCTCTGGAAGCCGAGATCGACCGGCTGGGCTTCCTCCCCCTCTTCGCCGGGGGCGTCCCCGGCTTCTCCGTGGAGGAGCGGACCGCCGTCTCCCAGTGGTGGACGGACGATCCCGTCTCGGACCCCTGGATCTGGCGGGAGCAGATCGCCGCGGGGGGCCGCGCGGCCTACGGGAAGTTCTTCGGCGGCCGGGCGGGGTTCCTCTCCCTAGAGTGGCTACCCCGCTTCGCCAACTGGCGGCGGGACGGGTACGACTTCGACGCCCGCTGGGACGAGGGCCTCGCCAGCATCCGCGCCAGGAAGATCATGGATCTCTTCCAGAACGGCGAGGAGCGCTTCTCCTTCGAGGTGAAGCGGGAGGCCGGCTTCGAAAAGGGCGGCGAGAAGAACTTCGAGGGCGTGGTCACGTCCCTGCAGATGCAGACCTACCTGGTCCTGCGGGACTTCCGCCAGAGGCGGAACCGGGCGGGTCTCCCCTACGGATGGAGCATCGCCGTCTACGCCGCGCCGGAATCCCTGTGGGGGTACGATCTCGTGACCTCCGCCTACCGCGAGGAGCCGGAGGAGTCCCGGCGCGCGGTATACGACCGGCTCTTCCGCGTCTGCCCCGGCGCCGCCGCCGGCGAAGCGGAGGCGCTTCTCGGGAAATGAACGCAGGAGGTACCTATGGATCTGAAGACACAGGGCGGCGCGCCCGCCCGCACCGAAGAGGAGAAGAAGCGGGAGCTCTATCTCCGCCAGAAGCACATGCTGGAGTGCTTCCTCCGGCGGGGCGCCGTCTCCCGGGCCCAGTACGAGAAGAGCCTGGGGGACCTGACGGCGAAGATGGGCATGGAGGCCCTGCGCGAGGCGGACGACCTGGAAGAGGCCCGCGGGCACGGGCCGGAGACCTGATGCCGGAAGGAGCGCTGAGGATGGGAACTGCAAAAGGGTTCGCGAAGGAGCTCTCCGGGGGCTGGAAGGCCGCCTGGGACCGGGAGAACGACGGAAAGCGGACCGGCTGGGCGGACGGGATCCGTCCGGAGGCCGTCGACGCCATCTTCCCGGGCTATATCTGCGACAGCATCCCGGGGTTCCACCGGGGCGTCGCCTGGTACTGGGACCGCTTCACGCTGGAGGAAGCCCCGGATCCGGAGCAGGAGTATTTCCTCCTCCTGGGATACACGGAATACCTGGCGGAGTACTGGGTGAACGGCCGGTACATCGGCTCGTTCGAGGGGATCCGCCTGAACTACGAGTTCGAGATCGGGTCCGCCCTGCGCGCCGGGGAGAACCTCCTGGCGATCCGGCTCGTCAGCCCCCCGCCCGAGGGGATCGACGGATACTACTGCGACCGGGGCTCGACCCCGAACTACTTCGACGACAACATCGTCAACCACGCGGCGGGAAAGGACCACGCCTTCGGGGGCGTGTTCTATCCCGTGCGCCTGGAGTCGCGGCCCCGCCTGAGGAGCCGGAGGATCGTGATCCGGCCGGACTATGAGACCGGCGCGGTCCGGATCCGCGCGGAGCTGGCGAACACCACGGGGCGGGAGCAGCCCGCCTCCCTCCGCGTGCAGATCTTCTCCCCCGGGCACGGCCTCGCGGACGAGGCGGAAGTCTCCCTCCTTGTGCCGGCCGGGGGCGCCGAAGTCTCTCTGGAGTGCGCCGTGGCGGAAAAGCGGCTCTGGTCCCTGGAGGAGCCGAACCTCTACACCGCCGTCGTCACCCTGCAGGGGGAGACGTCCGTCCACACGAAGACGGAGACCTTCGGGTTCCGGGACTTCCGGGTGAAGGACGGCTTCTTCTACCTGAACGGGAAGCGCATGTTCCTCAAGTCCTGGAACTACGGCCTCATCCTCCCCGACGTCTACAAGCCCTGGAGCTTCGCCTCCTGCTACCGGGACATCGTCAACCTGAAGGCGGTGGGGTTCCACATGTTCCGGTTCCTCGTCTCGAACCCGTTCCCGGAGTTCATCGAGATGTGCGACCGGCTCGGCGCCCTGATCTACGAGGAGCACGCGGCCTCCTGGTGCATGTCGGAGCAGAACCCGCGCCTGGAGGAGCAGATGGAGTTCCACATGCGCGAGGTCGTCCGCCGGGACGTGAACCATCCCAGCGTGGTGGTCTTCGGGCTCTCCAACGAGTCCCTGAGCCCCAGGGTCCGGAGATACATCAGGTCCGCCCTTCCCATGCTCCGTGCGGAGGACCCGGACCGGCTCTTCATGCTGGACAGCGGCCGGTGGGACCTGGACATGTCCGTGGGCTCCGTGAGCAACCCAGGCAGCCATGAGTGGGACCACGTGTGGGGCGGCGAGCGCCCGGACGGGCGGGTCCTTCAGGACACGGACCTCGTCTTCGACGGGAACGGCGGCAGCGCGCCGGAGATGGGCGACCTCCACATCTACCCCAAGGTCCCCCTGACGCCCCAGGCGCTGCGGAGCATCCGCACCCAGGGGAAGGGCTTCAAGCCCTGCTTCGTCTCGGAGGGCGGCATCGGCGCCTTCTGGGAGGAGTTCAAGTCGGTGCGCCTCAACGAGTACCGCCGGGGCCCCGGGCGCCCCGCCCCCGAGAGCATGAGGTACGTGTTCCGCCGGGTCGAGTACCTCACGAGGGACTTCAAACGCTATCACATGGACGACGTCTATCCGTCCGTGACGGACCTCTCCTACTGGAGCTACAAGGCGAACATCTACCAGAAGAAGATCTACAACATGGCCCTGCGCTCCAACCCCCAGTACGCGGGCTACAATTCCAGCGGCCTGACGAACCCCACGAACCGGGGCGAGGAGACGAACAAGCCCTTCCAGGTGGACGCCACCATGGAGTCCATGTCCCGCCTCATGTGGTGCGTCTTCCTGGAGCCCACCAACGTGCACGCCGGAAGGCCCTTCACCGTGGAGGTGGTGCTGGCGGACGAGGACACCCTCTGGCCGGGGGACTACCCCGTCACGGCCAGGATCGCCTCGCCGGACCACGGCTGCGTGTGGGAGCACCGCGCCGTCTTGACGGTCCCGGAGCCCCCGGAGGGCGGCGTCAACCCGTTCTCCTACCCAGTCTTCAAGGAGACCGTCTGCCTGGACGTGCCGGAGGGCGAATACGAGCTCACGGTCTGGATGGAATCCGGCGCCATCCCCACCAACGGGAAGCACACGCTGTACGTCACCCGGGTGGAGCCCCTCGCCTCCCGCGAAGCGCGGATGATCGGGCTGCCGGAAGAGGCCCGGGCCTGGCTCGGGGAGCACGGCGTCCGGGAGGTCCCGGAGAGCGGCACGGTCCTCGTGGGGGACATGCCGGACGATGACGGTGCCTGGGAAGAACTCTGGGAGCGCGTGCGCGCCGGCGCCCGTGCTGTCTTCCTGAAGCCGGAGACCTTCCTCCGGAGCGTCAGGGATCCCTTCGACCACGGGGACTACGTGCCGGAGCGCCTGCCCTTCGAGAACAAGGGGTATCTGACCTACGCCGAGAGCTGGTACTACCACCCGATCAACGTCCTCAGGGACCACCCGTTCTTCCGGGGGCTCCCCAAGGGGGTCATGGACGACGGGTACTGGCAGCTCGCGACGCCGCAGTTCGTGTTCCACCGGCAGGACGTGCCGGACGAGGTCGCCGCCGTCACGGTGGCCGCCCCGTACTTCACCGGGGTGGACGAGCTCATCGGCTACCTCTGCGGGACCGCCCTGGGCACGTACCGGTACGGCGCCGGCTCCTTCACCCTCAGCTGCTTCAAGATCCTGGACACGCTGGGGACGAACCCCGCAGCGGACCGGCTGCTTCTGAACCTCGTCGAGGCCTCCGGGCCGGACGGGAAAGACTGACGGAAGACCCGCCCGCGCGGAAAAGGAACGAAGAGGCGCCCTCCCTCCGGGGAGGGCGTTTTCGCGCCCTTACGAGGTCATCTTCTCCTGCTTGACCTTCCTGTCGATCACGTGGCGGGAGGCCAGCTCCCGGTGCACGTCCTCCAGGGAGATGCCGGCCTGGACCATGAGGACCATCACGTGGTAGCACAGGTCCGCGATCTCGTAGACCGTCTCCTTTTTGTCCTCCGCCTTCGCGGCGATGATGACCTCCGTGGACTCCTCCCCCACCTTCTTGAGGATCTTGTCCAGCCCCTTCTCGAAGAGGTAGGTGGTGTAGGAGCCCTCCTTTTTCTCCGTGCGGCGCCCCTCCAGGAGCTTCATGAGGATGGGAAGGGAGAACTCCTTCCGCTCGTCGCTCTCCCACACTGGGTACTCAAAGCAGGAGTCCGTGCCCAGATGGCAGGCGGGCCCGTCCTTCTCCACCTTGACGACCAGGGCGTCCCGGTCGCAGTCGGCGGTGACGGAGACCACGTGCTGGCGGTTCCCGCTGGTCTCGCCCTTGCGCCAGAGCGTCCGGCGGGACCGGCTCCAGAAGCAGGTGGTGCCCTCCTCCAGGGTGATGCGCAGGCTCTCCTCGTTCATGTACGCCAGGGTCAGAACGTCCCCGCTCACCGCGTCCACGACGACGGCGGGGATGAGCCCCTGTTCGTCGAACTTCAGTTCCGAAATGTCGATCATATCGTCTCTCCTCAAAGCCGCGCGGGGATCCCGCGCGAGATCATGGCCTTTTTCAGATCCCTCAGGTCCACCTCGCCGAAGTGGAAGATGGAGGCGGCAAGCCCCGCGTCCACCCCGGGCAGGGTCGTGAAGAGGGTCAGGAAGTCCTCGATGCACCCTGCGCCGCCGGAGGCGATCACGGGCACGGAGACGGCGTCCGTCACCGCCCGGAGCATCTCAAGGTCGAAGCCGCCCTTCACCCCGTCGGTGTCGATGGAGTTCACCACCACCTCGCCGGCCCCGTTCTCCACGCAGCGGCGGATCCAGCCGATGGCCTCCATGCCGGTGTCCACCCGGCCGCCCTTGGCGAAGACGCGGAACTCCCCGTCCACGCGCTTGACGTCCGCGGAGAGCACCACGCACTGGTCCCCGTACCGCTTCGCCGCCCGGCCAACGAGATCCGGGTCCCGGATGGCGCCGGAGTTGACGCTCACCTTGTCCGCCCCGCAGGCGAGGACGCGGCCGAAGTCCTCCAGCGAGTTGATCCCGCCGCCAACGGTGAGGGGGATGAAGACCCGCCTCGCCGTCTCGGTCAGGATGTCCGTGAAGAGAGCGCGCCCCTCGGCGGAGGCCGTGATGTCGTAGAACACCAGCTCGTCCGCACCGCAGCGGCTGTACCGCTCCGCGAGATCCACCGGGGAAGCCACGTCCCCCAGCTTTTCGAAATTCACTCCCTTGACCACCCGGCCGTCCCGCACGTCCAGGCAGGGGATGATCCGCTTCGTGATCATCCCGCCGCCTCGATGGCTTCCGCCAGGTCCAGGGCGCCCGTGTAGTACGCCTTCCCGATGATCGCCCCGGCGGCGCCCAGGGCTTTGAGCTCCCGGACGTCCTCCAGGGACGAGACGCCTCCCGACGCCACGATCTCCATGGAGAAGCGCCGCACGAGTTCGCCGTAGAGCGCCCGGTTCGCGCCCCGCATGGCCCCGTCCCGGGCCACGTCCGTGCAGATGACGGTCTTCACGCCAAGACGCTCCATCTCCGTCAGGAACTCCTCCGCCCCGAGGCCGGACTTCTCCGTCCAGCCGCGGACGGCGACGCGCCCGTCCCTGAGGTCCGCGCCCACCGCGATCCGGGGCCCGTACTTCTCCAGGAGCCGGCGCAGCAGCGCCCCGTCCGTCACGGCGGCGGTGCCCAGGATCACCCGGTCCGCCCCCGCGTCCAGGTAGCGCTCCGCGGTCTCGTCGGAGCGGATGCCGCCCCCCACCTCCAGAAAGCCGCCGAAGGCGTCCTTCACGGCGAGGACGGCGCCGAAGTTCGGCGTCCCGCCGGTCTTCGCGCCCTCCAGGTCCACCACGTGGATCCGCTCCGCACCGGCGGCGGCGAAGGCGCGGGCCACGGCGCAGGGATCCGGGGAATAGACGGTCATGGCGGCGTAGTCCCCCTGGTAGAGGCGCACCGCCTTCCCGCCGTACAGGTCTATGGCAGGATAGATCTCCATGTTCACACCTCCGCGCGGCAGAAGGCCGCCAGGATCCGGAGCCCCACTTCCCCGCTCTTCTCCGGGTGGAACTGGCATCCGAAGACGTTCCCCCGCTCCGCGGCGGCCGTGAGGAGCCCGCCGTACTCCGTCTCGGCGGTGACGTATCCGCCGCAGCCCACGGCGGAATAGGAGTGGACGAAATAGACGTGGTCCCCCTCCTTCACGTCCCGGAAGAGGACGGACGGCTTTCTCAGGATCAGGGCGTTCCACCCGATCTGGGGGATCTTGTACCCGGCGGGGATGCGCTCCGAGATGGGGCGGATCTCGCCGGGGATCAGGCCCAGGCCCTCCCAGGTCCCGTATTCCCAGCTCCGCTCGAAGAGCATCTGCATGCCGAGGCAGATGCCCAGCACGGGCTTTCCCGCCGCGGCCTCCCGCAGGAGGACCTCCGCCATGCCGCTCTCCCGCAGCTTCTCCATGGCGTCCGAGAAGGCGCCCACCCCGGGGAGCACCACCCGGTCCGCGGACCGGACGGCCTTCTCGTCCCGGGTGACGACGGCCTTCTCACCCACGGCGGCGAAGGAGCACTGCAGGGAGAAGAGGTTCCCCACGCCGTAGTCGAGGATGGCGACCATCAGAGGACTCCCTTGGTGGAGGGGATCTCGTCCCGGAACGCCTCCTCCACGGCGGCGGCCTTCCGGAGCGTCCGGGCGAAGGACTTGAACGCGCCCTCGATCACGTGGTGCGTGTTCTCCCCGGCGAGCTCCCGCACGTGGAGCGTGCACTCCGCCGTGCGCACGAAGGCCTGGAAGAACTCCTTGACCAACTCCGTGTCGAAGTCCCCGACCTTCTGGGCGGCCAGGGGCAAATCCCAGCCCAGGTACGCCCGGCCGGAGAAGTCCGCGGCGGTGAGGATCAGCGCCTCGTCCATGGGCAGGACCGTGTCGCCGTAGCGGCAGATGCCCCGCTTGTCCCCCAGGGCCTTTTTGAAGGCCTGGCCCAGGGCGATGCCCACGTCCTCCGTGGTGTGGTGGGCGTCCACGTAGACGTCTCCCTCGCACTTCACAGCGAGGTCGAAGCGCCCGTGCTTCGCGAAGAGGGTGAGCATGTGGTCGAGGAATCCGACCTGCGTGTCCGCGAGGCACTCCCCGCGGCCGTCCAGCTCCAGGGTCAGGCGGATCTTCGTCTCGGCGGTGTCCCGTACGATCTCAGCGTTTCTCATCGGTCTCACACTCCGTCAAAATCGCCCGCAGGGCGGACACGAGGACGTCCATCTGGTCCCGCGTGCCAACCGTGATGCGGTTGTAGTCTGAAATGCGCGGCGCGTCGAAGTGGCGCACCAGGATCCCCCGGGCCCGCAGCGCCCGGTAGAGCGCCCCGCCCTCCATCTCGGGATGGCGGGCGAAGAGGAAGTTCGCCGCGGAGTCCGTGGTCTCGAAGCCCAGGGCCCCCAGCTCGCTCCGGACCTCCTCCCGCACCCGGGCGACGGTCCGGCAGTTCTCCCTGTTGTACGCGTCGTTCCGGAGGGACGCGATCCCCGAGGCCATGGTCGCCCTGTCCAGGTTGTACGGGTTCGTGGAGTACCGCACAGTCTCCAGGTCCCGGATGAGCTCCGGCTGCCCCGCCGCGTACCCCAGCCGCGCCCCGGCCATGGACCGGGACTTGGAGAAGGTGCGGGTCACCAGGAGGTTCTCATACTTCCGGATGAGCGGCACGCAGGTCCGTGCGCCGAAGTCCACGTACGCCTCGTCCAGCACCACGACCCGGTCCGGGTCCCGCCGCAGGATCCTCTCCACCTCCTCCGGGGAGAGGGCGATGCCCGTGGGGGCGTTGGGGTTCGCCAGGAAGAGCGTCCCCTCCGTTCCCGCGTACTTCATGGGATCCACGGAGAAGTCCTCCTCCAAGGGGACCGTCCGGTACGGGACGCCGTTGAGGTCCGCGAAGACCGGGTAGAACCCGTAGGTCACGTCCGGGAACACGGCGGGATGCGCCCCGTCGCAGAAGGCGAGGAAGGCGAAGTTCAGGATCTCGTCGGAGCCGTTGCCCACCGTGACCTCCTCCGGAATGACGCCCAGGGAGGCCGCGAGGGCCGCGCGGAGCTCCGTGCAGCGGGGGTCGGGATAGAGGTTCCCTTCCGCGGCCGCCGCCCGGGCGGCCTCCGCCACCTCCGGGGGAGGCGGGAAGGGCGACTCGTTGGTGTTGAGCTTCACGTACCGCCTGTCCCGGGGCTGCTCCCCGGGGGTGTACGGCACGAGCTTCCCCCTCGCGGGGGCCAGAAACCGGCTCACGTCTCTCCCTCCGTCCTCGCCAGGGCGCTCCTCGCGTGGCCCTCCAGGCCCTCCGCCCGGGCGAACCGGGCCACGTCGGCGGCGTCCCGCCGGAGCGCCTTCTCGGTGTAGTAGGTGTACTGCGTCTTCTTGACGAAATCGTCCACGGACAGGGGGCTCGAGAACCGCGCCGTCCCCCCGGTGGGGAGCGTGTGGTTGGGCCCCGCCAGGTAGTCCCCCAGCGCCTCCGGGCAGTACCGCCCGAGGAACACGGATCCCGCGTGGCGCACGGAGCCCAGAAGGGCGAAGGGGTCGTCCACGCAGAGCTCCAGGTGCTCCGGGGCGAGGGCGTTGGCCACGTCCACGGCCCTGCGCAGGGAGTCCGTCACGATGATCTTCCCGTTCTTCTCCACGGAGGCCCGGGCGGTCTCCTCCCGCCCCAGGAGGGGCAGCTGCCGCTCGATCTCCGCCTGCACCGCCAGGGCGAAGTCCCGGCTGTCCGTCACGAGGACGGCGCTCGCCATCCGGTCGTGCTCCGCCTGGGACAGGAGGTCCGCCGCCGTCCAGCGGGGATCGGTCTTCCCGTCCGAGACGATGAGGATCTCGCTGGGCCCCGCGATCATGTCGATGGAGACCTTCCCGTAGACCTGGCGCTTCGCCTCCGCCACGAAGGCGTTCCCAGGCCCCACGATCTTGTCCACGGCGGGGACCGTCTGCGTGCCGTAGGCCAGGGCCGCGACCGCCTGGGCGCCGCCGACCTTGAAGATCCGGTCCGCGCCGGCGATCCGGGCCGCGGCGAGGACCGCCGGGGCCACCGTCCCGTCCTTTCCCGGGGGCGTCGCCACGACGACCTCCGGCACCCCCGCGATCTTCGCGGGGATCACGTCCATGAGGACCGTGGAAGCCAGGGCCGCCGTGCCGCCGGGCACGTAGAGCCCCGCCCGGTCCACCGGGACGACCCGCTGGCCCATGACGACGCCGTCCCCGTCCGTGAGGACGAATCCCTGGCGCTTCTGGGCCTCGTGGAACCGGCGGATGTTCGCCGCCGACCGCTCCAGCACCGCGAGAAGGCGCGGGTCCGTCTTCGCAAGGGCTGCCTCCGTCTCCTCCGGCGTGACCTCCAGGGCATAGAGGCGCACGCCGTCGAAGCGCTCCGTGTATTCCAGGAGGGCCTCGTCGCCCCGCTCGCGCACGTCAGCCAGGATGGCGCGCACCGTGCCCACCACGTCCGTGTCCGGCTCCGGCCGGGCGAAGATCTCCTCCGCCGGGACCTCCCCGTATTCCAGGATTCGGATCATACCGTCTCCACCGCCTTCTTCAGATCTTCGCAGAGCTGCTCCGTCCGCCGGGTCTTGAAGCGGAACGCCGCCTTGTTGGCCACCAGCCGGGCGCTGACGGGAAGGATCTCCGCCGCGACCTCCAGGTCGTTCTCCCGGAGGGTCGTCCCCGTCTCCACGATGTCCACGATCACGTCCGAGAGCCCCAGGATGGGGGCCAGCTCGATGGAGCCGTTGAGGTGGATGATGTCGATGTCCCGCCCCTGGTCGGCGTAGTAGTTCCTGGCGATGTTCGAGAACTTCGTGGCCACCCGCAGGGTCCTGCGGGTGTCGTCCCGGAACCCCCTCGGGGCCGCCACCGCCATGCGGCACTTCCCGATCCCCAGGTCCAGAAGCTCGTAGACGTCCGGGCCGTACTCCAGGAGGATGTCCTTCCCCGCCACGCCCAGGTCCGCGGCCCCCCGCTCCACGTAGATGGCCACGTCGGAGGGCTTGACCCAGAAGTAGCGGACCCCGGCCGCCTCGTTTTCGAAGACGAGCTTCCGGCTGTTCTCCAGCACGGCGGGGCACTCGTAGCCCGCCCGGGCGAAGAGGGCGTAGGCCTTCTCCCCCAGCCTGCCCTTCGGCAGGGCGATGTTAAGCGTCGTTTCCAACCCGGATCACCTCGCCGTCCTCCAGTTTCCAGATCTCCCGGTACCGGCCCCCCGCGGGCACGGACCCGGCGCAGAGCACGGAGCCCTTTTCCGCCCGCAGCCGCCGCGCCGCCGCCTCCACCTGGGCGGGGGCGGCGCCGTCCCCGTAAAGGAGGACCGCGTCCGCGTCGTACTCCCGGGGCCGCTCCAGCAGCCGCTCCAGCTCGTCCAGATACACCGCGAACCCGATCGCCCGGTCCCGCCGGCCCATCCGGCGCATGAGCCCGTCGTAGCTGCCGCCGGAGAGGACGCTCACCGGTGCCCCGCTCACGAACCCCTGGAAGAGGATGCCGTTGTAGTAGTTGAGATCCCCCGTGAGGGAGAAGTCGATCTGCACGTTCCGCCGCGCCTCCCCCTCGAAGACGCTCAGGGCGCTGCGGAGCTCCCCTGCCTCCTCGGAAAGGCCGAAGCCCCCGCACACCGCGTCCAGGCGGTCCAGGGCCTCGTCGACGCTGCCGCCCGCGGAGAGGAGCGCCTCCAGCACCGCGGCCTTCTCCGGGGCCTGGCCGGCCTTCCGGAAGATCTCCGCGATGCCGTGGCGGTTCCTGGCGCTCACGCACCGCAGGAGCTCCTCCCGCGCCTCCGGCCCGGGGCTCACCTCGTCCAGCACCCGGGAGAGGATCCCCAGGTGGGTGACCGCGAGGGCCCAGCCGCCGGAGATCTGCCGGAGGCTCTCCGCCGCCAGCAGCAGCACCTCGGAGACGCAGCAGCCGTCGATCCCGCCGATGCACTCCAGGCCCGCCTGGCCGATCTCCCGGAAGGTCCCGGTGCCCTTCGCCACCCGGTAGACGTTCTCGTCGTAGCAGAGTTTCCGCACGGCGCCGTCCCCGTCCCGGGTGTTTTTCACGATGGAGAGGGTCACGTCCGGCTTGAGGGCCATGAGCTTCCCGCCGGTGTCCGTGAAGGTGATGACCCGGTCGGAGACCAGGAAGTCCTTGTTCCGGCCGTAGAGGTCGTACTCCTCGAACTTCCCCATCCGGTACAGGGCGTATCCCCTGCTCTGGTACAGCGCCCGCAGGGCGAAGCGGATCTCCTCCGCCGCCGTCAGGACGCGCCGGTCCCCGCTCATTTCTCCGCCTCCCGCTCCCGCAGCCGCTCCAGCACCGTCCGGTAGCCGCCGCTGCCGTACTGCAGGCACCGGCTCACCCGGCTGATCGTCGCCGTGCTCGTCCCCACGGCCTCCGCGATCTCCTGGTAGTGGACGCCCCGCTCCAGCATGGAGGCGGCCTCCAGCCGCTGGGCCAGGTTCCGCATCTCCTGGATCGTGCACACATCCTCGAAAAAGGCCCGCACTTCCTCCCGATCCCGCAGGAGCAGGATCGCGTCGAACAGCCTGTCCAGGGAGTCGGAATGATATCCCGCCACGGTCTTCCCCGCCCTTTCGTTCTTTTTCTGATTATCAGATTATCACTCTATTGCAATAAAGTCAAGAAAAATTTTCCCACCGCCCCCGGGATTTGCATTTCCCGGCGGGGCATGCTATACTGGCGGCGAGGGATCAAGGACGAAAGGAGACCGGCATGTCGTTTCTCATCACGTTCCTGGAGGGGCTCATCTCCTTCATCTCCCCCTGCATGCTCCCCATGCTCCCGGTGTATCTCACCTACTTCGCCGGGGGCGCGGACCGGGAACGCAGGGCGCCGGTGCGGGCGCTGTGCTTCGTCTTCGGGTTCACGCTGGTCTTCTGCCTCATGGGGCTCTTCGCCGGGACCGTCGGGAGCTTCCTCCTCCGGTACCGGACCTGGGTGAACATCGTGTGCGGCGTCCTCGTGATCCTCTTCGGCCTCGCGTACCTGGAGATCATCCCGCTGAACTTCCTCAGGGGGATGCGGGAGGGCCGCGCGGCGGACAGCGCGGTCTCGGCCTTCCTCTTCGGCGTGGTCTACTCCGTGAGCCTCACCCCCTGCGTGGGGGCGTTCCTGGGCTCCGCCCTCATGATGGCCTCCGCCTCCGGCACCGCCCTGCAGGGGATCCTGCTGCTCCTGGCCTATTCCCTGGGCATGGGCGTCCCGTTCCTCCTCAGCGCGGTGCTGCTGGAGAAGCTGGCGGGCGCCTTCGCCTGGATCAAGAGGCATTACCGCGTGATCAACATCGTGTGCGGCGTCTTTCTCATCGTCGTGGGCGTCTGCATGGCCCTCGGACTTCTCAACCGGCTCCTGTCGGTATTCTCGTGAGGTGAAGACACAATGAAAACGTTCTGGAAGATCCTGCTCCTCGTCGTGCTCCTCGCCGGGGCGCTGGCGGGCGGCTACTTCGGCTACCAGGCGCTGGCGGAGCGCTTCTCTCCCTCCTCCGTACCGGCGGCCGTCCCGGCCTCCCCCGCCTCCGAGGCGCCCGCCGCCTCCGAGGCCGCGCCGGCGGACGGC
>JAEEGL015913445.1_pt1 | contig 14029 bp, 9 predicted proteins | sample 9134231 | NCBI WGS metagenome assembly JAEEGL01 (sample SAMN16246548, study PRJNA631951) | gut metagenome | biome: gut microbiome; feature: rumen; material: fiber-attached | host: Bos | place: Iran: Karaj | collected 2018-10
AGGTGAGAGACTTATCACTTCCAAGGCTGAGCCCGTATTCGGAGGCGTTTATAAGATCGCTGCAGTTGAGGACGAGAACGGTAACGTTATCCCCAAGATGAAGATCTCCGAGAACGCAGGCAAGGTAACAACACCTTGTAACAAGGAGATCGTAAGATTCTACGACAAGGCAACGGGCAAGGCTATGGCTGACGTTCTCTTCGTTGAAGGCGAGGAGATCCCCGGCGGTGAGCCTTATGAGATCTTCGATCCCATCGAGACATGGAAGACCAAGACACTTGAGAACTACGAGACAAGAAAGCTCCTCGTTAAGATCTTCGATAAGGGTGAGCCCTGCTACGAGTCTCCTTCCATCACTGATATCAAGAACTACTGCACAAAGGAGATCGATTCTCTCTGGGATGCAGTCAAGAGATTCGAGAATCCCCACAACTACTATGTGGATCTTTCTCCCAAGCTCTGGAAGATCAAGGATGATATCCTTAGAAGCTATAAGCATAAATAAAGAGAGGTAAAGACTAATGGCAAATCCCATCGTAACTATCACGATCAAGGACTTGGGCGACATCAAGGTTGAGCTCTATCCCGAGATCGCTCCCATCACAGTAGAGAACTTCATCAAGCTCGCAAGCCAGGGCTTCTATAACGGACTTACATTCCACCGTGTTATCCCCGGTTTCATGATCCAGGGCGGATGCCCCGACGGAACAGGTATGGGCGGTCCCGGATACCACATCAAGGGTGAGTTCGCTTCTAACGGCGTTGCTAACAACCTTAAGCACTCCAGAGGCGTTATCTCCATGGCACGTGCTATGGATCCCGATTCCGCAGGATCTCAGTTCTTCATCATGCATGAGGATGCACCTCACCTCGACGGTTCCTATGCCGCTTTCGGTAAGGTTACAGAGGGTATCGAGATCGTAGACAAGATCGCAGAGACAAGAACAGACTACAACGACAAGCCCCTCGAGCCTCAGATCATCGAGGTAATGACAGTTCAGCTGTAAGCGTTGCCTTTCGCGAAGAAATAAAAGCATTATTTAACCCCGACTCATTACGAGCCGGGGTTTTGCGTAGTTGTATATATGTGAGTGTTACGTGTCAGTTAAAAGCCTGCTCGATGTCTGCAAGGATATCGTCGATGTGCTCGATACCGATGGAGAGACGGATCGTGTTAGGCTTGATACCCTGGATAGCAAGCTCCTCTTCGGAATCCTCGGAGTGAGTCGTGGAAGCAGGGTGGATAGCAAGGGACTTAACGTCAGCTACGTTTGCAAGAAGGGAGAAGATCTTAAGCTTGTCGATGAATGCCTGTGCTTCCTTAGCGCCGCCCTTTATCTCGAAAGTGAAGATCGTTCCGCCGCCGTTGGGATAGTACTTCTTGTAAAGAGCCTGCTGTGAAGGATCTGAGGATGCTGCAGGGTGATTTACCTTCTCTACCTGAGGATGGTTCTTAAGGAACTCAACTACCTTAAGTGCATTTTCCGTGTGGCGCTCAACACGGAGGGAGAGTGTCTCAAGACCCTGAAGGAATACGAAGGAATGTACGGGAGAGATAGTAGAACCCGTATCTCTTAAGAGGATAGTCCTGATATAGACTACGAATGCAGCTGCTCCTACGTCCTTAGCAAAGCTCAAGCCGTGGTAGGAAGGGTTGGGCTCAACAAGCCAGGGGTGCTTGCCGGATGCGGCCCAGTCGAACTTACCGGAATCGATGATGACACCGCCTATTGCAGTACCGTGACCGCCTATGAACTTAGTTGCGGAATGAACTACGATATCTGCGCCGTACTCGATGGGTCTTACAAGGTAAGGTGTAGCGAAAGTATTATCTACTACAAGGGGTACACCGTGCTTATGCGCGATCTTTGCGATAGCTTCGATATCTACTACCTCTGAATTGGGGTTACCCAAAGTCTCGATATGTACTGCCTTTGTATTCTCCTGGAAAGCAGCCTCTACTGCATCAAGATCCAAAGGATTTACGAAAGTAGTAGTGATGCCGTAAGCGGGAAGTGTATGTCTTAAGAGATTGAATGTACCGCCGTATACGTTGTTTGCTGCGACGATGTGATCGCCGGAATGAGCAAGAGCCTGAAGTGTGTTTGCGATAGCTGCTGCACCGGAAGATACGCCCAATGCTGCGACACCGCCCTCAAGAGCTGCGATCCTCTGCTCGAATACATCCTGTGTGGGGTTTGTGATCCTGGAGTAAACGTTACCAGCGTCCTTAAGGCCGAATCTGTCGGCCGCGTGCTGTGAATTATGGAAAACGTAAGAAGATGTAAGGTATATCGGTACTGCTCTTGCGTCTGTTACGGGATCGGGATTTTCCTGTCCTGCGTGAAGCTGAATAGTCTCGAACTTGTAGTTGTTGTCGTATGTATATGCCATGGTTATTTACCTCTCTTTATATAAGTTTATTGAACTGTTCTGGTGTTTTTTGTTTAAGAAAACTCCCCAAAGACGGTCAGGACTTCGGGGAGTTGATCGGCTTACGTAAAAAATAATAATCGATTAGCACATACAGAGACACATTCGTCCGTTTCTGTAATTTCTTCTGAGCATTGCGAAAATGATGTTCATGCGATGTGTCTCCTTTCAAGAATTCCTACAAATGTTATAGGCTTTGTATGTGCTGGATTGTAACGTATAAGAAGTGACGTGTCAATAACTTTTTACCGATCTTTCAAAAAAGTCCCCGTAATATACAACTATATACAGGACAAGGGTTTTGCGGATATTCCTGTTGACAAAGGAGCATTTGCGTCATACAATAAACCTACAATACCGATAGGAATTAAAGGCATATTCGTATGCGGTAATATCCATTACATTAAGGAGGCTACAATAATGGCTTTATATGAGAAGATCACAGACCTTATCGGAGGCACACCGCTTCTTAGACTTAATAACTATGTAAAGAATAACGGACTTGACGCTAACGTATTCGTTAAGCTCGAGTACTTTAATCCCGCAGGAAGCGTCAAGGACAGAGTTGCACTTGCGATGATCGACGATGCCGAGAAGTCCGGTAAGCTCAAGCCCGGCTCCACGATCATCGAGCCCACAAGCGGTAACACCGGTATAGGACTTGCGGCTGTCGCAGCGGCAAGAGGATACAAGATCATAATAACGATGCCCGAGACCATGAGCGTGGAGAGAAGGAACCTCCTTAAGGCTTACGGTGCGGAGCTCGTTCTTACTGAAGGCGCGAAAGGCATGAAGGGTGCCATCGCAAAGGCAGAGGAATTGAATGCTTCTATCCCCGGAAGCTTCATCCCCGGTCAGTTCGTTAACCCTGCTAACCCTGCTGCGCATAAGGCTACGACAGGTCCTGAGATCTGGGCTGACCTTGACGGCAAGGTAGATGCATTTATCGCAGGCGTAGGTACAGGCGGTACTATCACCGGTGTAGGCGAATTCTTAAAGAGCAAGAATCCCGATGTCAAGATCATCGCAGTAGAGCCTGCTTCCTCTCCCGTTCTCTCCGAAGGTAAGGCAGGTCCTCATAAGATCCAGGGTATCGGCGCAGGATTCGTTCCCGATACGCTCAATACTTCCGTATATGACGAGATCATCAAGGTAGAGAACGAAGATGCTTTTGCCAAGGGTAAGGAATTCGCACAGACAGAGGGTATCCTCGTAGGTATCTCTTCGGGTGCGGCTCTCTGGGCTGCTGCCGAGGTTGCCAAGAGACCTGAGTTCAAGGGCAAGAACATCGTTGCTCTTCTTCCCGATACGGGCGACAGATATCTCTCCACGCCCATGTTTGCAGACTGATCTGTAAGGTATTTATTCAAAGGATCTAAAAGGGGATGTCCAAAGCTTCGGACATCCCCTTTTAGATTTATTAAAATAGGCTCTCGAGATCAGATCATGTAGTCTCCCGAGAAATGCTCGTTGGACTGAACGATTATGTCCTCGAGCGTGATGCTGTCCAGATAATCGTTGATCACCTTGTTAAGACCCAGCCAGATAGGCAGAGTCGGGCAATCTATCTTTCTGTCACAGTTGATCTCGCCTCCGGGCGTCATGCAGGAGACGGGGAAGAGATCGCCTTCGGTAAGTGTAAGTATCTCGCGGACGGTTATCTTGTCTGCGTCTCTTCCGAGCTGATATCCGCCCTGGAAACCTCTGTTGGTAAGCAGGACACCTGCACGGTTCAGGATAGGTACGATCTGCTCAAGATATTTCTTGGAGATGTCCTGTCTGTCTGCGATCGTCTTAAGTGCGACGAACCCGTCGTTCCTGTGCTCGGCAAGATCTATGAGCATGCGAAGTGCATAGCGGCCTTTGGTAGATATCTTCATGGGGATCACCTCTTTATAATCGTATACCCATAATACTACTGAATTAGTAGGTATTCAAGTGAAGTGACGCTGACAGGGGGAATTAGAATACGTTATTTGATATAATGGCAAACAGGGTAGGTTCGACACGAGGAAGGTATGGTATATGGGTAAGAAGGTCCTGTCAGACAACGGATATAAAGGCACGATGAAGTCCTGGACATTGTGGTTCCTGGCAGCGGCAGCAGTCTGTATGCTCCCTTTCTATACTTTTTCCGGAAGGCACTTCTTCGGTGGTGATGACGGCGTTTACCAGCAGTATATATACTTCCTCTATGTCGGAAAATGGATAAGGGAACTGGCGCATAATATCTTCGTAGTACATTCCTTTGATATACCGATGTGGGACATGTCGATAGGCCCCGGAGCCGATCCCTTGATCACTTTATCGGCTTCCGTCAACCCGTTAACGGATCCGATGTGCTGGATATCATGTATCGTTCCGATAAAGGCTGCAGAGTATGTATTCGATATAGTGATATTAGCCAAGTTCTATCTCGTCGGTCTTGCCTTCACGAGGTTTGCCCATGATCGCGGACTTAAGGCGGGAGCTGCCGTTACGGGTGCTCTGGTATATACGTTCTCGTCGATGACCTATATCGGCTTCTACCAGGTGTTCTTCCTTAATGCATTCATATTATTCCCGCTCCTTATGGATGCGGCCTGCGCCCTGTGGGAAAAGAACAGGCATAGGATGTATGTGGTGGTACTGGCTCTTTGTGCCGCATATTCCTTCTACTTCACGTATATGATGATGATCCTTCTTATCATCTACTGCATCTTAAGATATATCTGTGAGCTCAAGACTTCTTCTCGGAAACTGCTGCCCCTTGTGCTGAGATTCGTCATCTGGTCCCTGACGGGCATCGCGACAGGTATCGGGGCTCAGATACCTTCCATGTTCAACCTGGCAGGTCTTGACAGGGTAAAGGCCGGAAGCAGGGCAGGGTTGATCGCTCCGGATAAGATAACCCTCTTCTTCGATCCTTTTTCCTACATCAATACGGGAACGGACTGCTTCTGGGGGTGTGCATCCATAATAGCACCGGCACTGTTCCTGCTCTTTGTCCGTAAGAACGAACATAAGCTCATCAAGATCCTCTTTGCGGTATATTCCGTATCGTTCCTGATACCCGTGATAGGTTCCGCCTTTAACGGATTTAATACGGTAAGCCTCAGATATATCTTCGGTTATGCTCTCCTTCTGTCTTATATAGTTGCCATCAGCTTCGATCGTATGGCAGAGATAAAGGGAAGGCTTATCATCACCGTATCAGCCGGTATAGCACTCCTTATGGCGGTAACATATGTTGTCACGCATGATGCGGGAAGCATCGTATCTGCAGTTTCCCTTCTTGTCATAACGGGAGCGGTAGTCCTTATAAACAGGAAGGACAAGCATCGCGAAATGCTCTATAAGGGGGCTGCTCTCCTGTCCTGCTTCATCCTGAGCATATATGCATTCCTCGGAAATATCGCAGGTACGGCATGCGCTTATAAAGGAGCCTATGAGAAGATGTTCTCTTCTCCGATCGATGTTTTCCCTGAAGATGTGGACAGCCTTGAAGGTCGTTATGACAGGCTCCCTCTTGCCTATTCTGATGTTCCGGTCAATTCCTCGATGATCACCGGAGTATGGGGGCTGGATTCATATAACAGCAACTGTAACGGAAACGTCGATAACTACTACCTTGACCTCGGTGTGGTCAGCGATCCGTTCGGTGTATTCCAGTGCGGTCTGAGAGGCAGGGATTACCTGGAGATACTTAACGGTACTTCAGCCTTATCAGTATATGAAGGCAATCCCAAGGCAGTGGGAGCGCCTTACGGATATGAGGCCGTAAGGAGTTCCGGCGATCAGACCCTTTACGTTAACGATGATGCTTCGATGGTATTCTTCTATGACGAACTTGCGTCCGGTTCGCAGTTTGAAGCTCTGGATCCCATGGGAAGAGAGGAACTCATGATGCATGCCTGCGTCGTCGACTATGCCTCCGATCTGGAGTGGGAGAAGGGATACGACGAGATCGAATGCGAGCTCTCCGAGACATCGGGTATAGAGTTTACCGATGATACGCATTTTACCGTTCAGGAGGAAGGTTACCTCGTCTTTGATATCGAGCCCGTATCCGGAAGGGAGATCAGCATACTCGTATCTGACGTCCATTCGGATGAGATGTATATGGTAGTTCCCATGCTCATGTCCGGGGACGAGAGCGTAAAAGTAGATTTCTACGTAGGTACATCGGATACGGATATCTATTATCACTGGAAGGATACCGTACTGTTCAATATGGGCATCGTGGAAGACGAGATCGATTCCGTAAGGGTGAGATTCGCGCTCCCCGGACATTACAGCCTCGGTGACATAAAGATCTACACAAGGAGCGAAGAACAGCTGGACAGCACGCTCTCCTCGTTCTATGAGACATCCGATACGGATAACATAACCTGGTCCTATGACGGATGCGACAGGATGAGCATCCATGCCGTCTCAGATACGGACAGATATCTGTATATCGCCGTCCCCTATTCGGAGGGCTGGCATGCGACCGAAGACGGAAAGGATCTTCAGATCATCAGGGCCAACGGGGCATTCATGATGATACCGACAGGAGCGGGTACACATGATATCGAGCTTAGTTACAGGACCCCGTATCTTATTCACGGCATCGTATTGTCAGCCGTGTCACTTGCCGCATTTGTTACTTATGAGATAATTGCCGAAAAGAAAAAAGAGAAGAAGTCTTAAGACTCCTTCTCCTCTTCGGCTGCTATGTACATGGGTCTTCTCTTGACCTCGATGAATATCCTTCCGATGTACTCTCCCACGAGTCCCAGTGCCATGAGGATGAGACCTCCGATGAAGAGCATGAAGCAGAGGAGTGAAGGATAACCGGGTACCTGATCGTAGATCCTGAGGATTATCGCTCTGATGAAGTAGTAGATGATATAGAGGAATGCGGCTGCCGCGAAGAAGAATCCCGCATATGTCGCAAGCCTCAGCGGTGCCGTAGTGAATGCCACTATACCGTCGATAGCATATGCAAAGAGTTTCCAGAAGTTCCACTTGGTCTCTCCTGCAACACGCTCTACGTTCTCATGCTCGACCCACTTGGTCCTGAATCCTACCCAGGCGAAGATACCCTTGGAGAAACGCTGTCTCTCGTCAAGTTCCAGGATAGCATCGACCACGCACCTCTTCATGAGCCTGAAGTCCCTGGCACCGTCGGCGATCTCAACGTCTACCATCTTGTTGATGAGCTTATAGAAAGCCCTGGCAAAGAAGCTCCTGATGGGAGGCTCTCCCTTACGGGTAACGCGTCTTGCGGCTACGATATCGGCCTCGTCCTTATCAAGGGACTCGATCATGGAAGGGATGAGTGCGGGGGGATCCTGCATATCTGCGTCCATTATGGCGACGTAATCTCCCTTTGCCTTCTGAAGACCTGCGAACATCGCGGCCTCCTTGCCGAAGTTCCTGGAGAAGATGGTATATCTTACGTCCTTGTCCCTGGAGGCCAGATCCTTGATGACCGAACTTGTCTTATCGCGGCTTCCGTCGTTGATAAAGATGAACTCGAACTCCTTGTCCGTTACCTCGCTCCTGACATTGCAAAGAGCGTCGTAGAGTATGGGTAAGGATTCTTCTTCGTTATAGCATGGAACAATAAGACTAACGAGCATTTATCTGCCTCCGTAAAGGTTCCGTCCTGATTGGAACATTATTTACTTTGTATTATAATCTAAAAGTATCTTGGCATACAATTCGTATTTGGAGCGTGTAGATGAAAGAAGTTACCTCTTTGGATGCCGGTCGTGAGCGCCGTGCAACTCCCTTAAAAGGAAGCGTAAGAGCCAAGCCGCTGATCGCATTTGTATATGCCGCGATATGTTATGTACTGCTGCTCTTCATGAGCAGGGTATTCCCCTTTGGCGAGAATTCCATGCTGCTGTCTGATCTTGAGGCTCAGTACGCACCGTTCCTCTTCATGTACAGGAACATGCTGCTTAATGCCACATCCGTCAAGGACATGCTGTATTCCTTTACCATGGGCATGGGAAAGAACATGGCGGGTACGTTCGGATACTATCTCGCCAGTCCTCTCAATCTCTTCATACTCCTCTTCAGGCCGGAGCAGACAAGTGAGTTCATCACGTTTGTCGTAGGTCTTAAGATGTCGCTGGCAGCTGCATTTATGTGCCTGTTCATAGAGAAGAGGAGCAAAGGTTCCAAGTGGTCGGTGCTCTTCGGGCTCATGTATGCATTCTCGTCATACATCATGCTCTACATGTTCAATATAATGTGGCTCGACGGTTATGCGCTCCTGCCCCTTGCGCTGTATTTTACGGAGATATTCATCGAGACGGACAGGAAGGCGGGTCTTATGGTCACGCTGCTCCTCCTGTTCCTCAGCAACTACTATATCGCATACATGGCGGGCATCTACTGTTTCTTCTATCTTCTCGTGAGACTTTATGCCGAAGGCGTATTCTCCGACAGGAAGAAGGCAGGAAGGAAGATAATAAGGTTCATCGTCGCAGCGGTACTCTGTGCGTTCACGATGTGCGTGATACTGCTTCCCGTAGGTATAGACACCATAGCCAATGCCGATCCCACCGTAAAGCAGCCCGCAGAGAATTACGTCAGCTTCGTATTTACCGGCATCCTCGACCAGCTCTTTCTGGGAACTACGGAGGATTTCCTTTGTGAGAACCTCCCTTATCTGTTCATAAGCGTATTCGTCACCTATCTCTGCACGCTGTTCTTTGTTACCAAGTCAACGGAGAAGAAAGAGAAGAAGCTCTACGGCATCCTCTTTGCCGCTGTATACTTTGTCCTTCTCATAAACTTCTTCGATGTTGCATGGCAGGCGTTCGATACGCCCAACTGGTTCTTCCACAGAGAGGCATTCGTATTCTATCCGCTCTTTCTTATAGTTGCGCATAAGGTGCTCATGAAGATAAAGGAAGTATCCTTCGACGAGCTCCTGAAGACGGGAGGCATCCTCCTGATACTCCTGTTCGCGGCTCAGAGCTTCGGCGAGATGAAGGACCGCGAGAAGATATTCCTCTGCAATCTCTGCCTCGTAGCGGGATTTACGGTACTCTGCATGTTACTTCGAAATGATAAGTGGCACGAGCAGCTCAAGAATATGCCCAAGCTCGTTCCCTTCCTCGTATATATCGTTGTTACCGTGGAAGTAGTATTCTTTGCTCCCATCATGTCCGCAGGACGTGCCGTCCTCTCCCTTGAGACCAGGAATGCACCTGAATATGCAGACTCCCTGAGAGCTATCGATGAACTGGCGGGACAGGCTGAACCCGGCTACGGCTTCAGGATGGAACTGGAGCAGGCTTCTCCCGATCTTACTGCCAGTGAAGTGGATGATGTGGGCGCTTTCTACAGCGGTTATAACGGCATATCCCTCTTTAACTCCAATTCGAACAAATCACTTCACAGGTTCCTTAAGCAATTCGGATATGCGGTCAACTATAATTATTTCACGGAAGGCTATACATATGCTTCCCCTGATGTGGATGCATTCCTCTCGATCGGATATACCATGACGAGAAGTCCCTACTCCGCGGCAACTGCCGTAGCATCAGATTCTTATGATAACGACCTTACGCTGTATCGCTATGATAACGTACTGCCCCTGGCATTCCCCGTGGAGCGCAGTGCATTCGACTTCGATTTCTATTCACTGGAGACCTCAGGGGAAGATAAGGATTACCTCGCTTTCAGGAATCTCTGGTACAGGTCGCTGTTCCCGGAAGCTTTTACGGAGGATTACTTCATCCCCGCGGAAAGAGTAGAAGTTTCTTACATCAACTGTGAGGATATCGACGTATCCTTCTATACGGCTCACGCAGACGAAGTGACGGATGAGACTTCGGAAGAAGGCTCCGCTACATCATTTGACAGGGATCTTCTGGGACAGGAGCTCGATAACGGTGCAAAGGATGAGTCCGTAAGTCTTTACAAGATCAACGGCGAGCTTCCTGTCATAATCGATCATGAGATCGAGATCGAGTCCGAAGACGAGCTCTATATCAATATCTCAGCCGCAAGGTGCCTTTCCGAATGCTCGGTATATGTCGACGGCAGATATTACATGGAATGGTCGACAGGTTCGTTCTTCTCCGGCGTCCTGAGGCTCGGAAGCTTCGAAGAAGGTCAGACCATACATGTTACGGTAGTGTCCGAGGATGATGTGTTCAGGTATGTAGATATCAATTTCGCTTATCTCGATGACGCCGCATTCAAGAGTCAGTTCGAGGCTGTGGATACGACAGGTGTCGATGTTGTGAGCGTGAGCAACGGACACGTTGTCCTGAACTCTGATCTTGATGACGACAGGATGATACTTACTTCGATCCCTTATGAGAAGGGCTGGACTCTTACCGTAGACGGACAGCCTGCCGAGATATCGGTATACGCGGATGCGCTCATAGGTGTCGACTGCGGTCCCGGACACCATGAGATTGTACTGGATTTCAACCCTCCGGGAATAAAAACGGGTGGTATGATCTCCATATTCGGAGTTGCAGGCATACTGCTCTTTGCCCTCGTTGACATGAGGAAAAAAGTACCGCAAAAAACGCCTCATAAGAAGGCCTAAATATGATATAGTCAGCATAGGATAAAAGAAGACCAAGAGGAGGATCATATGGATTACAAGGAATTGTATAACATCTGGAGCACAGATACGTATTTTGACGAGGCTACGAGAGAAGAGCTCAAGGCTATAGCTTCCGACGAGAAGGAGATCGAGGACAGGTTCTACAAGGATCTCGAGTTCGGTACGGGAGGCCTCAGGGGCGTACTCGGTGCCGGCACGAACAGGATGAACATCTACACGGTAGCTAAGGCTTCCGCAGGACTTGCAAAGTATATCGTCAGCAAGGGTGAAGACGCGATGAAGAGAGGTGTTGCCATTGCATTCGATTCAAGGCATTTCTCTCCCGAGTTCGCACAGGTAGCAGCTACTACGTTCGCTGCTTACGGCGTTAAGTCATATCTCTCGGACGAGCTTCGTCCCGTTCCCATGTGCAGCTATGCGGTAAGATATTTCGGCGCATTCTGCGGCGTAATGATCACTGCTTCACACAACCCTCCGAAGTACAACGGATATAAGGTATACGGTGAGGACGGCGGTCAGGTCACCAACGAGGCTGCCGCAGAGATCCTTTCGAACATGAGCGAGTTCGCAGACGTAAGGAAGGTAAAGACCTCAGATTTTAGCGAAGGCCTTGCTTCCGGTCTTATCAAGAGGTTCGGTCCCGAGGTGGATATCGCATATACGGAGATGCTCACGGGACTCATCATCGACAAGGACGCCATCGCACGTCAGGCCGATATGAGCATCGTCTACACACCTCTTCACGGGTCCGGTAACAAGCCCGTAAGACGTATCCTCAAGAGAGCAGGATTCAGTAACGTATACATCGTTCCCCAGCAGGAAGTACCCGACGGCGCTTTCCCTACGGTAAAGAGCCCCAACCCCGAGGATCCCGCTGCGCTTACGATGGGTATCGAGCTCGCTAAGAAGGTGGGAGCTTCCCTTGTATTCGGTACAGACCCCGACTCCGACAGGCTCGGTATCGCGGCAAGATACGAGGAGAACGGCGAAGTTACATATAAGTGCTTCACCGGTAACCAGGTAGGACTCATGCTCCTTGACTATATCCTCGATTCCAAGAAGAGACTCGGAACACTCGAGGACAATTCCTTCGCATGTACCACCATCGTTTCCACCAAGCTCTGCGCGAGCGTATGTAAGGAATACGGCGTTGAGCTCCAGGAGACTCTCACAGGCTTTAAGTACATAGGTGAGAGGATCAAGTTCGACGATGAGTTCGGCGACAAGCACTTCCAGTTCGGCTTCGAGGAGAGCTACGGCTACCTCTCCGGTACCGACGTAAGGGATAAGGACGCAGTCGTAGCGGCTATGCTCGTATGCGGTATGGCAGCACAGTCCTTCGATAAGGGCGAGACGCTCTTTGACCGCCTTGAGAGGATCTATAAGAAGCACGGTTACGGTTTCGAGCAGGCAGTAAGCTTTACTCTCGAAGGTAAGGAAGGCATCGCTAAGATCGGTCAGTGCATGGTCTCCCTGAGAGAGGATGTAGAGAAGGTAACGAACATCGAAGGTGCCAAGGCACTTATCGGCGGACCCGAGGTCAAGGCCGTAAGAGACTACCAGAAGTCCGTAAGATATGAGTTTACCGAGGACGGCGTAAAGACATCCGTATTGGATCTTCCCAAGTCCAACGTCCTTCTCTATGAGCTCGGCGGCGACAAGGGCCTTGACTGGGCCTGCGCAAGACCTTCCGGTACGGAGCCCAAGCTCAAGATCTATTTCGGCGTATACGGTGATACCGAAGACGGCGCCAAGACGACTCTCGAGAAGGTCAAGGAAGAGATGTCCGCATTTGTGAAAGGACACCTTTGATGTACGAAGCCGAGTTTAACGGCAAGAGCATAAAAGTAGCGACCAAGGTCTCTCTGTTTTCCCCGCAAGGGGCAGACAGAGGGACTGTTGCTATGTTAAGGCATGCGGACTTCACGCCCGAGGATAAGGTCCTGGACTTAGGCTGCGGTACGGGCATCGTGAGCCTTGCAGCCTGCTGTTTCGGCGTATCTCCTTCCAATATCACCATGACGGATGTAGATCCCGAAGCATGTAGTTGCTCGAGAGAGAATATGGAAGATAACGGCTTTGCCGGAGCGAACATCGTCTGCGGCGATGCACTTGAAGCCGTGACGGATAAAGGATATACTGTCATCCTGTCCAATCCGCCTTACCATACCGATTTCAAGGTCGCCAAGACCTTTATCGAGAAGGGCTTTAACAGGCTCTCTTTAGGCGGCAGGATGTTATTGGTAACAAAGCGTAAAGACTGGTATAAGAACAAGATGATCTCGGTCTTCGGAGGGGTTAAGATCTTCGAGGAGGACGGATACTTCATATTCATGAGTACCAAGAGATCAGATTCCTATGCCAAAAAGGGAAATAAGAAGAAATGATCGCATATAACGTGCAGCCTCTGGCACAGAAGAACCTCACGGGGATAGGGTTCTATGCCGCGAATACATTAAGAGAGCTTGTCAGGGACCAAGACGGTTTTGAGATGCACGTTTTTGATTTTATGGGCAGGAACGGAGCCCATATAAATGTCAGGAACAACCTGGGTGTCCCTTACTCCGAAGATAAGCTCCATATAGTCAGGAACATGCCTTTGGGTGCATATATAAGGCTCGGCGAGACAGGAAGGATGTGGCCTTACGAGAAGCTCGCATCTTCTTCTGCCGATATGACCGTATTCTTTAATTATCTGGTCCCCCAGGGACTTAAGGGCAAGAGCGTCATCACCATCTACGACATGGTATGCATGCGTTATCCCGAGACCATGGACGACAGGAACAGGCGTCTTCTTCAGACGCACCTTCGTCCGTCCGCGCAGAAGGCGGATGCCATAGTGACCATCTCCGAGTTCTCGAAGAGTGAGATAAAGGCGCTCCTAGGGATCCCCGAAGAGAGGATCTTCGTTGCTCCCTGCGGTACCGATACCGTATACTACCGTCCTTTCGAGAGTGAAGAGGAAGAGGCTGAGGCAAGAGCGAAGATAAGGGCAAAGTACGACGCAGACAGGTTCCTTCTCTATGTGGG
>JAEEGL016351320.1_pt1 | contig 14029 bp, 13 predicted proteins | sample 9134231 | NCBI WGS metagenome assembly JAEEGL01 (sample SAMN16246548, study PRJNA631951) | gut metagenome | biome: gut microbiome; feature: rumen; material: fiber-attached | host: Bos | place: Iran: Karaj | collected 2018-10
AGAGATCCTTGATCTTCTTAAGAACATTGCTAACTACAATATAGTTGAAAACGATGGATTCCCGGCTGAGGATATGCGTGCTACCGGAACCATGGGTAAGGCCGGAAGCTGCGTACTTCCTACAGACCTTCAGAGCAACGTTAAGTGGCTTCACCAGTTCCTGTTCAATGATACTGAGTATGAAGTTTCATCAGATGTTCAGAAGTACAGCGAAAAGATTAAGGGTGATGTCAGCAAATATCTGACTAACTGATCAAAAAATGGGCTGGGTTCTTTATGAGCCCGGCCATTTTAAATTCATGGAAAACAGCTTTACAGGGAAAAAGAATGAGTACCATAGATATAATCATACCGACTTATAAGCCGGATCAGGCATTTTTTCATATGATTGATGATCTTGAGAAGCAGGCCATAAGACCTGCCCACATTATCATCATGAATACGGAAAAGAAATACTGGGATGAGCTGGTTTTAAAATCCGCAGAAAACCCGGTGGAAAAATATGATAACATTATATTGAAGCATATCAGTAAGGCTGAGTTTGATCATGGAAACACCAGAAATCAGGGTGTGGCATTATCTGATGCCGATTTTTTCCTTATGATGACGCAGGATGCTTTCCCGAGGGATAAAATGCTTTTGTCTAATCTGTCAAAAGCACTTACGGATGATGTGGCAGCAGCCTATGCAAGACAGTATCCCAAGACGGACTGCAACCTTGCTGAACGTTATTCAAGAAAGTTTAACTATCCCAACGAGCCTATGAAAAAGACCCAGGCAGATGTTGAAAAACTGGGGATAAAAACATATTTCTGCTCAAATGTATGTGCAATGTACAGAAGGGATATCTTTGATAAGCTCGGTGGATTCACCAAGAGGACCATATTTAACGAGGATATGGTCTATGCCGGAACTGCATGCCAGAACGGATATGCGATATGCTATGTGCCGGATGCGGGAGTTATCCATTCTCACAACTACACATGCATGCAGCAGTTTCACAGAAATTTTGATCTGGGTGTATCACAGACTGACCATCCTGAAATATTCGCCTCCCTTAAATCAGAGTCAGAGGGGAAAAAGATGGTTTCACAGACAATTGAGCATTTCCGCAGCCTTGGAAAGGCTTATCTGGTGCCGCATTACGTTGTGATGTGTGGATTCAGACTTATTGGATACAAGCTCGGCAGAAGCTATAAATTGCTTCCCAAGTCACTCAGAGCAGCATTTTCTCTTAACAAAGAGTATTGGAATGGAGATTTGAATGGAACTTGATCTTGCAGGAATTGACATCAAAATATCCGATGACATCAATACCTGGGAGGAAGTAAACCTCCTTTATAATTCTGCCCTGAAGCAGATAACCACAAAGATTGAGATACTCAACGAGGAGTTTCAGGAAGTTCACAGATACAATCCTATTGAGCATGTGAAGGCACGTCTTAAGGCTCCTGAGAGTATTGTTAAAAAGCTCAAGAGAAACGGATATGAGTCCACTATTGAGAACATGGTCCGCTATGTCAACGATATAGCCGGAATCCGTATTATCTGTTCTTTCACATCTGATATTTACAGAATTGCTGAGATGATCAGTAATCAGAAGGATATTCAGGTACAGACGGTAAAGGATTATATCATGAATCCCAGGCCTAGCGGATACAGGAGCTATCATATGATAGTTTCAATTCCTGTTTATCTTTCGGACAGGATCGTAAACGTCAAGGTGGAGATTCAGATAAGGACTGTAGCCATGGACTTCTGGGCTTCGCTGGAACACAAGATTCAGTATAAATTTGAAGGAAAAGCTCCGGCGCACATTAACTCAGAACTACATGAGTGTGCTACGCTGGTGGCTAATCTTGATGCACGTATGTTGTCGCTGAATGAGGAAATTTTGTCCATAGAAGCTGACAAATAAGATATTGATATATGAATTCTCCTCATTAATGAGGAGTGGGTAGGCACATCGCTGCACCTACCCTATTATGAAAAAATCTATCTTTCGTTATTAGTACGTCGCGTCATCTGCGACTGTTATAAATATACAAGATAATTATGAACAAAATATGAACAAATGATGAATGAATAGTAAAAACATACAATAAAATACTATATCGCATTATAATCTTGTATAATTTGCATAATAAATGCTAAGCTATAGGGGATGCAAAATAAAGGAGCAGATATGTTGGGAGGGAAAATCGTGGATAACTTTATGGACAAGCTTGCAGAAAAGATCAGTGCGCAGGACATAATCAGAGCAAATGCGCAGGCTGAGGCTCTTGAGGCTGAGAGAACAAAGCAGGAAGCGGAGCAGTACAAACAGCAGCTGGAAGAACTTCGCCAGAATGAAAAAGAACACAGATTGGCCATTGAGGATACGAAAGCTTCTCTTGAGGAGGCAAAGGCGTCCATAGCTGAGACCATGGATTCAATAGAAGAGACTAAGGATTCTATTGCAGAGACCAAGGACTCTTTATCAGCTCTTTCAAAGAGAATTGATGAGAATGAAACGAAGGTTCACGATGTGGGCGTTCAGGTATACAGGAATGTTCAGGCCGTTGTTGAGAAGGGTCAGGAAAAGAACTCTGATGCATTTAAGGAGCTGAACAGAAGAGGAGAGGCTATCCAGGTAGCAATAGAGACCAAGAACAACGCGGTTGTGCCTCTTCTTATAGTCACGCTTCTTGTAGCAGGTGCAGACCTGATTATTAATATTTTGAGGATTTTAGGAATTTTATAAATGGGTTTAGGTAACACGGTTTTTAGAAACAAGATAAAGATATGGTATCTTCACTCTGTTCTTGTGATAATAATTGTCTGGATCCTTTTTATGCCAAGCATTGTGAGGTTTGAAAAGGGAGATGACAACATTTTTTCTGTCAGTCTTAATGACGTTGTGGTAGGAACTGCAGCGTCTAAGGAAGATGCCTATGAAGCTTATAGAAATGCAAGACGATCCATTGCTTCAGATGATGGCGAACTGGTACTGGCTAAGGGCGATCTTTCGATAAAGGGAGACAATGTGCTATGGGGAACGGTGGATTCGGTTTCCGCCATGTCCAGAGCGATGGCAGAAGTTCTTTCGGCAAACGAAAGAAGCACCTTAAACAGAGCATATTCTATCAAGATAAATGAATACTCGGTAAATCTTTCTTCCATTGCAGATGTTATGGAACTGTTGTCAACAGCACTTCATAACTTTGATGAGAAGCGTCTTTTTGATGTGAGCCTGGTGCTTGATTCGGAGAGAGAGGTTAACGTTCTTACCCCTCAGGTTCAGAGCAAGGAAGAGATAAAAAAAGAAAAAGAGATAGAGCAGAACAGTATGCCTCAGGCCGGATTTCAGGCCGAGCTTACGGCTATTGTCAATGAGGCAAAGCCTTTAGCCTATGACAGGGACTTCTCTGATTACGAGCTGGGGCTTATGTCTATGGATTTTGCTGATAAGGTGGAAATAGTTGAGAGCTATCTGCCTGACAGCGAGATAACACCTCTTTCCGAGGCAATAGATGATGTTACTAAGGATAAAGAGACAAACCAGATTTATGAGGTTCAGTCGGGAGATACACTGGGCTCTATCGCGCTAAGATACAATCTTACAGTCGATGATCTGGTTGCAATGAATGAATCTCTTGAGAATGCGAATACAACCATAAGGGTACAGGATAACCTGATCGTTACTGTGCCTGAACCGGAACTGTCCGTAAACTATACTATTCAGGAATACTACGAAGAGGACTATGAGGCAGAGGTTCAGTACGTTTATAATGATTCCTGGTACACAACTCAGAGCAAGGTGATTCAGGAACCATCAGCCGGACACAGAAAAGTTGTGGCACTGGTGACATTTACCGATAACAGCGAGAAAGGACGGGAGATCCAGAAGGAAGAGATAACCTATCAGGCCGTTCCCAAGATTGTTGAAAAAGGTACTATTGTTCCACCTACATATATCAAGCCTATTTCCGGCGGAAGACTTACTTCAGGTTTTGGAAAGCGAAACAGACCTACCAAGGGTGCCAGCTCCTACCATAAGGGCGTGGACTGGGCAACACCTGTAGGCACTTCTGTTGTGGCATCTTCTTCCGGTGTTGTTACCAGAGCCGGATGGGGATCAGGATATGGTTATTGTGTATATATCAGACATGCAGACGGAAGAGAGACCAGATATGGACATCTGTCAAAGGTTCTCGTACGTACAGGGCAGTCTGTAAATCAGGGACAGAGGATAGCACTTTCGGGAAATACCGGTGTATCCACTGGACCGCATCTCCACTTCGAGATATTGATCGGAGGAAGTCAGGTAAATCCGCTTAATTACTTGAACTAAGCTAACGGTTTTACAAATCAAAATTATTGTGGTATAACTATTACTTGTTCAAGAGGAAAAAGAGAGATACCTATGGAAAAATATATGATAAAAGGCGGAAATCCGCTTGTAGGTGAGGTTTGGATCGGTGGCGCTAAAAATGCAGCACTACCTATCCTTGCTGCGGCTACAATGACTGATGAAACCGTCTACATTGATAATATGCCCGATGCATCAGATACTAACGCTATGCTTGATGCTATGAAGAGCGCCGGAGCTTTTGTTGAGAGAACCGGCAGACATTCTGTTAAGATAAACGCATCTCAGATCAAGGGCTACATAATTGACAACGAATATATCAAGAAAATAAGAGCTTCTTATTATTTTCTTGGTGCACTTCTTGGCAAGTACAAACAGGCCGGAGTAGTTCTTCCAGGCGGCTGTCATATCGGACTTCGTCCTATTGACCAGCATATAAAGGGATTCACAGCCCTTGGTGCACAGGTTGGAATTGAACATGGAATTATTGAGGCAAAGGCTGATAAGCTTGTAGGCAGCCATATTTACCTTGATGTTGTAAGCGTAGGTGCCACCATAAATGTCATGATGGCAGCTGCTTTGGCTGAAGGTAAGACTATTATTGAGAATGCTGCAAAAGAGCCTCATGTAGTTGATTTTGCCAACTTCCTTAACAGTATGGGGGCAAATATCAAGGGCGCCGGAACTGACGTGATCCGTATCAAGGGTGTCGAGAAGCTTCATGGCACCGAGTATACGATTATTCCTGACCAGATCGAGGCAGGAACATTTATGCTGGCTGCCGCTGCTACAATGGGTGATGTTACGGTTAAAAACGTAATTCCCAAGCACCTGGAGTCCATCAGCGCAAAGCTTATTGAGATGGGATGCCAGATTCATGAGTCAGATGATGAAGTCAGAGTTGTGGCAACAAAGAGACTTCAGAATACCCATGTAAAGACCCTGCCATATCCGGGATATCCTACGGATATGCAGCCGCAGATCACTGTAGCTCTTGGCCTTGCCAGTGGTATCAGCATTGTTACAGAGAGTATTTTTGAGAGCCGATTCAAGTATGTTGATGAGCTTACCAGAATGGGAGCCAGCATAAAGGTTGAAGGAAGCACAGCTATTATTGAAGGTGTAGAGCGCTACACCGGAGCTACAGTTTCAGCACCTGATCTTCGTGCAGGAGCAGCTCTTGTAATTGCAGCCCTCACAGCTGAAGGCTTTTCAATAGTAGAGGATATAAAATACATTCTTCGAGGCTATGAAGATTTTGATATCAAACTCAGGGAACTGGGTGCTCAGATTGAAGTAGTAGAAGAAGACAGAGATGTTCAGAAATTTAAAATGAAGCACGCATAAGCCATGCGTGCTTCTTTTTTATATAATTTCCTGTATGTAAACTCCGGGACACTTGCTCAGGTCTATATAGTCGTTTCCAACCTTTATGGTAGGTCTGGACAAATGCGTGCTGTTGACGAATATTATCTCGCCGGTTTCTCCGGTGTTTAGTCTTACTGTGTTTAACAGATATGTGTTTACTATGTTGTGGAGGAAGGCGATGATCATCTCGGAATCATAGCGCTGGAAGCCTTCTTCCTCAAACATTGAAATTGCAATGAAGGGACATAAGGGACCTCTGTAATACCTTGCGCTGGTCATGGCATCATATACATCTGCTATGGCAACGGCTTTAGCAAATTTATCTATCTGAGGACCTTTAAGCTTTAATGGATATCCTGTTCCGTCACATCTTTCGTGGTGCATAAGAGCGGCGTTCTTTACGTGGGTGCTCAGGCTGAAGGGACTAAGTACATCATACCCTTTCTGGGGGTGAGTCTTAACTATATCATACTCTCCGGCGGTGAGTTGCCCGGGCTTTGTAATAATGGAGTCGGGAATCATCAGCTTTCCCACGTCATGGAAAAGACCGGCCTGAGTTGCCAGCTCTATTTCCGATTCGCTCCATTTGAGCCACTGTGCCAGAATGTTGGTGATGAGCGCCACGTTTATGCAGTGGGTGTAGGTAGCATCATCATACATACGCAGATTATGAAGCATATCAAAGATGTTGGCTGCTGTGCGATTCTGACCTAGGAGTGAATATATAGGAGACATCATGACGTCCAGATCGAGCTCGTTGTTGCCGTGAAGGATGTCTTTTATAGTGTGTTCAAACTTGTCGGCGCACTGCTCAAAATCCTCTTTAAACTCCTTGAAAGCCTCAGACTGTTTTAAGCGCTCGGAATAAGTAAGACCTGAACCGTCGGGAGTCTTTAAGTCGGTTTTTTCTGGGGGATCATCTTCTATATCAACTTCAATGATGGAATAAAAAGCGAGTCTTGCGATGTCCTTTTCTGTAATAACGGTTCCTTTGTCCATGAGCTTTACATTGGAGTCAAAAGAATAGACATCATTTGCCAGGATCATACCCGGAAGAAGCTTTTTAGTAAGTGTTTTCTTCATAGAATCCTCATGAACGTAGAATCGTAAACGGTTAGATAATTAATTATAAAATTGTAAAATACTCTTGTCAAACAGGCTTGACAAGAAGTTTTCGCGGTAATAACATAGTTTTCAGAAAAAATAATTCTTCGGGGCAGGGTGAGATTCCCAACCGGCGGTAGAGTCCGCGACCCACTTCGGTGGCTGATTTGGTGCAATTCCAAAACCGACAGTATAGTCTGGATGAGAGAAGAAGTGTTGAGTGCAGCACATGGTGAGAATTCTTCGAAACCGGTGTTAGCCTGTCATTATCACCGAGCGTGAAAGTGACTTCCGTAATTTTCCACTTTATCTCTCCTTCAAATCAAAATATTTTATACCCGACGAGAAAGAAGGAGAAAAAATGAACAACAAACAGACAATCTTTGAAGTAATCGCTAACAACGCAGGGCACTTTATTGCTCTTGTGTCACTTATCGCTGTTGCCTTTGCAATCACTGCTTTTGCAGAGAAAAAGGCAAAAGAGCGCGAAGAAGCTGAAGGCCGCAGGACTGAGGACACCTTCAGCACCAGAAAACTTGCCATCATTGGAGTTTTCTCAGCTATTTCCTTTGTACTTATGCTTTTTGAGTTTCCTCTTCCTTTTGCGCCTGCTTTCTACAAATTTGATTTCAGTGATATACCTGCTCTGATCGGTGGATTTGCTGCCGGACCTATGGTGGCCGTAATGATCGAGTTTATCAAGGTTCTTCTGAACATAATCCTTCAGGGAACAACAACCGGTTTCGTTGGTGAGATTGCGAACTTTGTGGTTGGAGCTGCTTTCGTGGTTCCCGCGACAGTTATCTACAGATTTAAGAAGAGCAGAAAGGTTGCTCTTATCAGCTGCCTTACGGGTACTGTGTGCATCTCAATTGTCGGAGCACTTTTGAATGCATTCTTCCTGCTTCCTGCCTATGCTACACTCTTCGGAAGCGGAGTTGATTCCTTTATCGCAGCAGGAACTGCCATCAACCCTGCAGTAACCAATCTGTATACTTTCTGCGCACTCTGTGTAGCTCCTTTCAACCTGGTAAAGGGTGTTGCTGACAGTGCTATAACATTCCTTGTATACAAGCAGCTCAGCCCTATTCTCAAGGCAGAGCACGGCGGATTAAAAAAGGCAGCTAAGGTAAACGAAGCATAAATCAAAAAACTGAATATGTGACTGTGAGCGCTGCGGGTGCTATCCGCAGCGCTTATTTTTTGGTATAATTTGAGGATGAGGGCATAAATTTGCGCGTTTGTTGGAATAATTCATTCGCGTCCCTGATATACAAACCAGTACGAGGTGTGCAATGGAGATCGTAACCAGACATGAGACTAACAGCCCTGAGGAAACCTTTGAAATTGGGCGCAGGATCGGCGAAAGTGCAGCTCCCGGAACAGTATTTACGCTAGTAGGTGATCTTGGAGTGGGTAAGACCGTGCTGACCCAGGGGGTAGCAAAGGGGCTTGGAATAAAGGGACCGGTGAGCAGTCCCACTTTTACCATACTTCAGGTTTATGATGAGGGCAGGATCCCTTTTTATCACTTTGATGTGTACAGGATCGGCGACATAAGCGAGATGGACGAGATTGGTTATGAGGATTACTTTTATGGCGATGGAATCTGTTTTGTGGAATGGGCGAACCTTATAGAGGAGCTTCTGCCGGAGCATTATACTGAGATTGTAATAGAAAAGAACCTTGAAAAGGGATTTGACTACAGGCTCATAACCATGACCAAGAAATAACGAAACGGAATCGGGAATATCTATGAAGATACTTGGAATTGATACATCGGGATTGGTGGGAACAGTTGCCATATCGGATGGCGATATGCTTATTGCCCAGTTTTCCATTCAATATAAAACTACACATTCGGAAATCCTCATGCCGATGCTGGAGGATATAGCGAAAAAGATAAATCTGGATCTTAAGTCTATCGATGCGATAGCTATAGCCAAGGGGCCGGGCTCTTTTACGGGGCTCAGGATAGGCAGTGCCACGGTAAAGGGATTGGCGCTTGCTCTGGATAAGCCGGTTATTGCCGTTCCTACGGTGGACGCTCTTGCATATAATCTCTATGGCAATGAGAAGATCATCTGCCCAATGATGGATGCCCGCAGAAGCCAGGTTTATACCGGCATCTATACCTTTGTTCCCACAACTACAGAGGGTAGGAATAAAGAGCGCCACTTTGACATGCAGATAATTAAGGAGCAGTATGCTTCCTCGGTTGACGATCTGATAAAAGAGCTTAATACCATCGGGAAGCCTGTAATTCTTTTGGGTGACGGAGTCCCGGTTTATCACGACAAGCTGGAGGCTGGACTTTCGGTGCCATATTCCGTTGCGCCCCTGCATCAGAACCGGCAGTCGGCAGCAGCTCTTTTGGCGCTTGCAAATATATATGCTTCGGAAGGAAGATTTATTTCAGGAGATGAGTTTGCTCCCGAGTACCTGAGACTTTCCCAGGCTGAGAGAGAAGCTATGGAAAAAGAGCCTAAGTCTACCAGAAGGCAGGAAGCCCAAAAGAGGATGGAGGCTCGTAACACTCCGGGAAAAGTCCGCATCAGAGAGATGACCGCAGAGGATGTGGAGGATGCGTGGAAGCTGGAAGCTGCCAACCTGGGAAAAGAGGCATGGACCCAGAAACAGCTTCTTGATGCCATGACCAGAGATGACACGATCTACCTTGTGGCTGACATGGCCGGAAGGATAGTCGGTCTTTGCGGAGTCAGGAATGTATCCGGTGACGGAGAGATCACCAATGTTTCGGTTTCCGGTGATGCAAGGCGCATGGGAACAGCTTATAAGATGATGAGGCAGCTTTTGGAAAGAGGCGTCGGTATCGGAATAAAAGAGTATACTTTGGAGGTTAGGGCATCGAATGCTCCCGCCATAGGACTTTATGAAAAACTAGGATTTAAGAGTGAGGGGATTCGCCCCGGGTTCTATGACGATCCCAAAGATGATGCGGCTATCTACTGGAAAAGATAACCGTTAATGCACCAAAGATTAGAAAGAGAGAATAGATGATAGATGTATGTTTGCTGGGAACCGGCGGAATGATGCCGCTTCCGGGAAGATTTCTCACTTCGCTTCTTGTGAGATACAACGGCAAGTGTGTGCTTATCGATTGCGGAGAGGCTACACAGATTGCAATGAAAAAGAGAGGACACAGCGCAAAGCCCATTGATGTGATGTGTTTTACCCATTATCATGCGGATCATATTTCCGGACTTCCGGGAATGCTGCTCACCATGGGCAATGCAGAGAGGACTGAGCCTCTTTTGATGGTGGGACCCAAGGGACTGGAGAAGGTTGTGAATTCTCTAAGGGTGATCGCACCGGAGCTTCCCTTTGAGATCAGATTCAAGGAGCTTTCCGGAGACGAGATGTCTTTTGAACTGGAAGGTATGCCTGAGTTTACCATCACTGCTTTTAAGGTGAATCACAATATAACCTGCTACGGCTACTCCATGAGCCTTAAGCGACAGGGCAAGTTTAATGTCGAGGCTGCACAGGCAAGGGGAATAGAAAAGATATACTGGAACAGCCTTCAGAAAGGTGAGACGGTGGTGCTGGAGGACGGCACGACCTACACTCCCGATATGGTTCTTGGGGAGGAACGAAAGGGACTAAAGCTCACTTACAGCACGGATTCAAGACCTACGGACAGTATAGTGAGAAATGCTGCGGATTCAGATCTTTTTATCTGCGAGGGAATGTACGGTGAGGCGGATAAACTGGTGAAGGCAAAGGAATACAAGCACATGACCTTCTACGAGGCTGCCAGGATGGCCAGGGATGCCAAGGTAAAAGAACTCTGGCTTACCCATTACAGTCCGTCTCTGGTGAATCCTATGGAGTTCATGCCCGAGACAAAGAAGATATTTCCGAATACTATAGCTGCAAAGGATGGACGCAGCGTTGAATTGAGGTTCGAATGAGATAAGTCTTCGAAGTAAGGAGGAAAAGAGGGGTTATGGAAAAGGGTGGTGTTAGTTCTGCAATTATCAAATCGGTGGTACTGGTGGTACTGGCGGCTATGATCGTGCTGGGCATATACATGATGCTTACACGCAGCAAGAAGTCACCCACTGAGGAAAACTATACTCCTTCAGTTGTGGATGAATTCACGACCATGAACCTGGAGAAGAATTACCCAGCCAGTGCAAGGAAGGTCGTGGAACTGTTTGTCCGTACCATGCAGGTTCTTTACAAGGAAGATTATACAGATGAACAGGAAGACAAGATGATCGCACTTTTAAGAGGGATCATGGATGACGAGCTTCTTGTCAATAACCTGAATTTTGACAAAGACATAAAGGACGAAGTAAAGAGGAAGAAGTCCGAGGATAACTCTATTTCTAATTTTGAGGTGCTTCAGAAGAGGGAACCTCAGGAATATAAGATTGATAAACGGTGGATGTGCCAGGTTGATTGCATCTATTACATGAGAATGGGATCACAGGGAACGGTAACCGTTGATTATGCATTTATTCTGCGCCGTGATGAGGTCACCAACAACTGGAAGATTTATGGTTGGGCGCTAAAGGAAGACAAGTAATATGATTGAATATCATGCAGATGACTATGGGCTTTTTAAGACCCAGAGTAAACATATAATTGACTGCTACCACAACGGAGCGCTTAATGGGATAAGCATCATGCCCAACAGTCCTTATCTAGATGAGTGTATGAAGGACATTGAGGACATAAGGCATAAGCTTTTTGTCACTGTTCATCTGAATTTTGTGGAGGGAAAACCTCTTACCGGGAAAAAGGCAAAAAAGCTTACGGGGAGTGATGGGAATTTTAACATTGGTTTTGTGAAGCTTCTTTTCATTGGATTTGTTCCTGTGGTGCGGCGATTTTATTATAAACAGATCCGCCGGGAGGCAGAGGCTCAGATATTAAAGTGCAGACCCTACATGAATGATGACAGATTCAGGATTGACGGGCATGTCCACTACCATATGCTTCCTTTGGTGTTTGATGCGGTTATGGATGTGGTGAAGGAAAACAACCTTCAGGTTTCCTATATAAGGTTCCCCAAAGAGGAGCTTGATGTTTACAGAAAAGCGTCAGGAAAGCTTGAGGGGATAAAGGCGATAAATGTAGTAAAGGTGCTTGTCCTCAACGCACTGTCAAACCGAAATGAGAGAAAACACAGAGAGCTTCTTACCAAGCTGGATGTGAAGAAAAAGCTCTTTATGGGAGTTATGCTTTCAGGTCATATGTTTTATGACAATGTAAAAGAGTGTATTCCCTACGCGGCAGATATCATGGCTGACAGAGGGCTTCAGGACATGGAGGTGCTTTTCCACCCCGGAGATGTCACTGAGGAGAATGAGGTTAAAGAGATTACCTCTAAGGATGATCTTGATTTTCTTTTTACAAACAGCGGTAATCGTGAAAAAGAGGCAGATGCTCTTCGCAAGTTTGGCGGTAATCTAAGGCGCTGAGCAGATATGAGCTGCCATGATTCAGGTTTTGGAGATACAAAAAAGATATGCAGATAGATAAGAATGTTGAAGAAGATGGCGTGATTTTCATGTCAGTCAAAGATAAAGAGGAGCAGCCTGATTCAAAGGACAGTACTGCTTCGGATGTTAAAAAGGACGGAGATACAATAATCCTTGCCCTGGAATCATCCTGTGACGAGACGGCAGCAGCCGTGGTTAAAAATGGCAGGGAAGTGATGTCCAACATTATTTCGTCCCAGATTGCGCTGCATACTATTTACGGCGGAGTAGTACCTGAGATTGCGTCAAGAAAGCATGTTGAAAAGATAAACGGATGCATCAGGACTGCTTTGAGTGAAGCAGGGGTGACTTTGGATGATATAGATGCGATAGCTGTAACCTACGGGCCGGGGCTTGTGGGCGCTCTTTTGGTGGGCGTTTCAGAGGCGAAGGCTATTTCTTTTGCCACAGGAAAACCGCTTGTCGGAGTGCATCATATCGAGGGGCATATCAGTGCCAACTACATCGAGAATAAGGATCTTGAGCCTCCTTTTGTGTGTCTTGTGGTTTCCGGAGGACACTCACATCTTGTGGTGGTAAAGGATTACGGCGAGTATGACATCATCGGTCAGACAAGAGATGACGCGGCAGGAGAAGCCTTTGACAAAGTGGCAAGGGCAATAGGACTGGGATATCCCGGTGGTCCAAAGATCGACAAGGCGGCCAGAGAGGGGAATCCCGATGCATTTTCTTTTCCTCAGGCAAAGATTGCGGATGCGGAATATGATTTTTCTTTCTCCGGGCTTAAGTCTGCGGTTCTTAACATCATAAATCAGGCTAAGATGCAGGGGCAGGAATTAAGTCAGGCTGATGTGGCAGCATCTTTCCAGAAAGCGGTGGTTGAAGTTCTGGCAGGTCATGCCATAAGAGCCTGCAAGGAATATGGAATGGATAAGCTGGCAATTGCCGGTGGCGTAGCATCAAATACATCACTTCGAGAGCTTTTGGAAAAAGAATGTGCAAAAAATGGAATCAGGTTCTACAGACCGTCTCCGGTGCTTTGTACTGACAATGCAGCTATGATAGGTGCTGCAGCCTATTTTGAGTATAAAAAAGGCGTGAGATTTGGTCTTGATATGAATGCTGTTCCAAACCTTCCTCTGGGAGACAGGGAGAGGCGTTATCACGGTAGAAGCAGCAGGTAATATTTCTTTTGCGATATACGGAGGATAAAAATGAAGACAGTTGCGGTGGTTCTGGCTGCTGGTTCGGGCAGCAGGATGAAGACTGACGTTAAAAAACAGTATATGGAGATTGGCGGAAAACCGCTGGTTTACTATTCTCTCAAGGCATTTGAGGAGAGTATCATAGACGATATCGTTCTTGTGGTTTCAAGAGGCGATGTGGACTATGTAAAAATCGAGATAGTCAAAAAGTATGGTTTTGACAAGGTTACAGCTGTGGTCGAGGGCGGACTTGCCAGATATCACAGCGTTCGTCTCGGCCTTCAGGCAGCAGATCCAAACTGTGACTATGCTTTTATTCATGACGGGGCAAGACCGTTTATCGATCGTGACATTATCATGAGGTCTTTTCAGGCGGTTAAAGAATATAAGGCATGTGTTGTAGGTATGCCCGCCAAGGATACAATCAAGATCTCGGATGAAAAGGGCTTTGCGGCTTCAACACCTGACAGAAATCTGATGTGGACTGTACAGACTCCACAGGTCTTTTCCTACAAAATGATTCTTGA
>JAEEGL016745830.1_pt1 | contig 14029 bp, 7 predicted proteins | sample 9134231 | NCBI WGS metagenome assembly JAEEGL01 (sample SAMN16246548, study PRJNA631951) | gut metagenome | biome: gut microbiome; feature: rumen; material: fiber-attached | host: Bos | place: Iran: Karaj | collected 2018-10
GTAAACACGCGTGAACTCTATGATACGGTGGTCGGGATCTCGAATGTCCAGGTCCAACTCTACAAGATTGAAAAACAGCGTGAATATCCCATCTCCTGGGCGGAGGTTTCAAAGAATTCCGGAGGAGAGGGCTTTTTGTCTTCTTTCGTGATCCTGTCCAGCCTCCTGCACTATATGAGAAGGGATGACAATGAGCTTTTTGCCGATAAAAACGAGGGAAAAGTGCTGCTCATGGATAATCCTTTCGGGGTCACCTATTCGGAACATCTTTTGAAACCGCTCATGGAACTGGCGAAAAAGAACAATACCCAGCTGATATGTTTTTCCGGATTGGGAGGAGATTCGATCTACGAGAGATTTGACAATATTTACGTGCTGAATCTGGTGGAAGCGGGACTGAAGAGTGGAATGCTGTATCTGAAGCCGGAACACAGGAGAGGAAACGATCCGGAGGTCATGGTGCCTTCACAGGTTGAGGTGCTGAAGCAGCTGACCCTGTTTTGATCACCTGAACCTGTACGGTATTTCGCGTCTCTTTTTTCGTTTACACTTCGGACAAAGCCTGTTAAAATAAAGACATGCTTCGTTAAGGTTTTTTTCAAAAGGAGCCTTTTATGTCGGACGAAAACAGGTCAGTTAAAATCTCATCGGAACAGCAGGGGGCTGATATCAGCTACCCTGTGATAAAAAAAGATCATTACGAAAAGATGAAGGGCGAGGCGGAGTATATCAGGGACGTACCCTTTGAAGGGCTTTACGAGTCCGCCTTTGTGAGAACCACAATACCTCACGGAAGGATCCGGAAGATCAATCTTCCGGATCTGCCTGAGGGCTACCATTCCATAGGGGGAGAGGACGTCCCCTTCAACCGCTGCCACAGCGTAGGCGATGAACAGCCCGTATTTACGGACGGGGAGGTCAGATTCATCGGGGAAGCCATTCTCATGATCGCCGGCCCCGAAAAAAAGATTTGCGAAGAACTGTGCAGCCGCACGGAGGTCGAATATGACGAACTCCCTGCAGTTTTGGAGCTGAAGGATGCCACCGAATCCTATCAGGATTATCACTATGATAAGGGGGATCCGGACAAGGCCTTCAGGGAGGCCCATGAGGTGTATTCCGAGACCTTTGAGACCGGATACCAGGAGCAGGCGTATATCGAGCCCCAGGGCGTCGTGTCGGTCTACGACCGGGAAAAGGATCTGCTCCAGATATTCGGTTCCATGCAGTGCCCTTATTACGTTCACGGCGCTTTAAAGATCGCTTTTGAGAGGGACGACAGTCAGGTCAGGGTGGTACAGACCGTGACCGGCGGGGCTTTCGGAGGAAAGGAGGACTATCCCTCCCTCGTTTCCTGCAGGGCGGCTGCAGCGGCCCTGAAAACAGGCCATCCCGTCAGGATATCCTACGGAAGACGTGAAGATATGTCGGTCACCACCAAGCGCCATCCGGCCATCCTTGAGTACAGCGCAGCGCTTGATGAACAGGGGCTGATCACGGGCCTGAGAGTCAGGATCAGACTCGATGCGGGAGGCTATCCCGGCCTGTCCTGCGTGGTTCTCCAGAGATCAGTCATAGCCGCTTCAAATGTCTATAATGTTCCCAACATGGACGTGTCGGGCAGCATAATGTACACGAATACGCCGTCTAACGGGGCATTCAGGGGGTTCGGCGGTCCCCAGTCCATATTTGCGGTGGAGACCCTCATGAACCATCTGGCTGCAAGATACGGTATGACCCCTCTTGAATACAGGCGTAAGCATTTCTTCAAAGAGGGGGACGTGACCTCCACAAACGGCAGGGTCCATCAGCATGTCCCCATACCCGAGATGCTTGAGAAGGCGGAGGAACTCATAGATTACAGCCGCAAGTACGAGGAGTACGGAAAGCCCCAGACCGGCCGTTACAGGAGGGGGATCGGCATGAGCGTGTTCTTCCACGGCTGCGGCTTTACGGGATCCGGCGAGGCCGGGGTGCCCATAAAGGATGAGAACGGGAATATCACCGGCTACAACGGCGGCTCATCCCTGAAACTTGTGAAGGATAATAAGGACCGGGTCGAGATACTGATCAGCAATACCGATATGGGCCAGGGGCTGAAGACCACCTTCTCAAAGATCGCATCCAAATGTCTCGGCATACCCTACGAGGATGTGACCGTGAAGAACCCGGATACTCAAAGGGTTCCCAACTCGGGACCCACCGTGGCATCCAGATCCATCATGATCACCGGGAAACTGGTGGAGAGAGCCGCCCTTAAGCTTAAGGCTCAGTGGATCCCGGGTGAGCATCAGGAGATCGAGGAGAAGTATATACATCCTGATTTCCTCATCCCCTGGGACAATGACACATTCCAGGGCGATGCCTATCCCGCCTTTTCCTACGGACTGAATGTGGCGGAGGTGGAGCTTGATACCCTGACAGGGGCGTCCCGACTTATAGATGCGGCAGGCGTCTTCGACGTGGGACATACCATAGACAGGACGATAATGCTGGGGCAGGCGGAAGGCGGCATGCTCCAGGCCTTCGGTTACGGCTCCATGGAAAAGATGGAGAGCAGAAACGGCCGTCTTATGCAGAACTCATTTACCGATTACATGATCCCCACCAGCATGGACACGGTGCCTTTCAGGATCGCCTTTATCGACAACCCGTACAGCTGGGGTCCCTTCGGGGCGAAGGGAGCGGGGGAACTGACCCTGGACGGAGGCGCTGCTGCCTATGAAGCGGCTCTTGAGGAAGCCATGGGCCGGGAGATGTCAGCGATACCCGCAACTCCGGAGAGAGTGCTCAAGGCTTTGGATGGAGGAACAGAAGGATGATCTCATTTACCCTGAACGGAGAAAAGGTTGAGAGCAGAGGCAACGGGAACGAGCGTCTGCTGGATGTGCTGAGAGAGGAGTTTTCACTCACCGGTCCCAAGGAAGGATGCGGTGAGGGAGAGTGCGGGGCCTGCGCGGTCCTTATGGACGGAAGGCTTACGAACAGCTGCATAACCCCTCTTGCAAACGCGGCTGGAAGAGAGGTCGTGACCATAGAAGGCTATTCAAGGACCGACAGGTACAGGGTCCTGGAGAAATGCTTTGCGGAAGAAGGGGCCGTGCAATGCGGTTTCTGTACGCCCGGGATGGTGATGGCGGCGGAGGGCCTCCTGTCGGTGGATCCCGATCCCTCGGAGGAGGACGTGAGACTTGCCATTTCCGGAAACCTCTGCCGCTGCACGGGATACAACATGATAATAAAAGCGATAATGAGAGCTTCAAAGGAGGGAAAAGGACTATGGTGAGGAATTATTTTCCGGAAACTCTCTCTGAGGCTCTGAAGATAAAGAGAGACGATCCGGAGACCGTGCCCGTCGCGGGCGGCACGGATGTGATGGTGTCTAAGAAGGATGCGGGGTCGTACCTGTATCTGGCCGGCCTTAAAGAACTGAAGCAGACCTGCGTTTCCGGGGATGATCTCGTGATAGGGGCCGGGGAAGCCTACAGGGAACTGTTGGAGGAACCCCTTATCCCGGAACTCCTGAAAGCCGCCATGAGAGAGGTGGCGTCCCCTGCGATCCGCAATTCAGGCACTCTTGCAGGCAATATCTGCAACGCATCCCCTGCGGGAGACACCCTTCCGCCCCTGTACTGCATGGATGCGGAGGTGGAGCTGTCGTCGATGACGGGCGATGGGCAGGTTACTGCAAGAAAACTTGCAATATCAGAATTTATAACGGGCGTTAGAAAACTTAATAAGCGTCCCGAGGAATTGGTCACGGCTGTTGTCATACCCGGTTTCAAAAAAACAAACGGTATGAAAATGTATTACGAGAAGGTCGGAGCCAGAAGGTCGGAGGCCATATCCAAACTCTCCTTCGCAGGGCTGTGCCTCAGGGACGACAATTCAAAAATAATCTCTGATATTCGTTTCGCCTTCGGTTCCGTGGGGATCACGACGGTCAGGATAAGAGATGAGGAACTGAAATTCCTGAGTGCCAAAGACGGTCGTTATTCAGATATGGCAGAAGAAATAACGAATGATCTCGACAGGGTCCTGAAGCCCATAGACGATCAGAGATCCACTGCTGAATACAGGAAACGGGTGTCATTGAACATACTGAAAGATTTCCTGCAAAAATGCTCGGAGGGAAGCCTTTGAAAACACTGATAACAGGCGGTATTATCGTTGGGAGCCTCAGAAGTTACCCCGGAAGCGTGCTCATTGAGAGCGAAAAAATAGCACGTGTTTTCGGAGGGGACGCCCCTGAAGGCACGGAAGCGGACGAGATCGTGGACGCCCTGGGAAAACTGATCTTTCCCGGATTTATAGACGCCCATACCCATTTCGATCTCCACGTGGCCGGCACCGTGACAGCGGATGATTTTTATTCCGGTACGAAGGCGGCCATTGCCGGAGGCACCACCACCATAATCGATTTCGGTACCCAGTATCACGGAGAGACCCTTATGCAGGGACTCGGGAACTGGAAGAAAAAAGCGGAGGCGGGAGTCTCCTGCGATTACGGGATCCATATGACCATCACGGAATGGAATGAAGGAGTGTCAGAGGAATGCCGGACCATGATGGATGAGGGCGTCACTTCCTTTAAGCTTTACATGACTTACGATACCCAGGTGGATGATGAAACTCTCTTTAAAATATTGAGGAGACTCAAGGAGGTAGGGGGGATCACCGGGGTTCACTGTGAAAATGACGGCATGATTGCCGCCCTCCGGCAGGAATATGCATCGGACGAGCGGATAGGTCTTGTTTCCTCACATTATCGGACAAGGCCTGCGGAAGCGGAGGCGGAGGCCGTGAACCGCCTTATGTACATGGCGGAGCAGGCGGATATTCCCGTTATCGTAGTGCATATGACCAACCGCCTTGCCCTTGATGAGATAAGGGCCGCAAGGAAAAGGGGTCAGACTGTTTTTGCCGAAACCTGTCCCCAGTACCTTTTGTTTACGTATAAAGTCTATGAAAAGGATGGCTTTGAGGGGGCAAAATATGTCTGCGCTCCTCCCATAAGGAGCAGGGAGGACACGGATACGCTCTGGAAGGCCCTGAAGGACGGAGAGATACAGACGGTCTCCACGGATCACTGCTCATTTACGCTGGAACAGAAGAGAGCGGGCCTTGGGGACTTCAGAAAGATCCCCGGAGGGGTGCCGGGGGTGGAGACCAGAGCCGCTCTTATTTACACCGAGGGGGTCTCAAAGGGCAGGATATCAAAAGAAGACATGTGCAGGGTGCTGTCCGAGAACCCTGCCAGGCTCTACGGGCTGTACCCCCGGAAGGGCGTGATCAGGGAAGGCTCCGATGCGGACCTGGTGATACTGGATCCGTCCCGGAAGAAGGTGTTAAGCGCTGCGGACCAGTTGAGCAGGAGCGATTATTCTCCTTATGAGGGGTATGAGAGCGCGTGCATTTTGGAAAAAGTGTATCTGAGAGGCGTGCCTGTCGCTGAAGACGGCAGGGTGACCCGTGAAAATACCGGGGTGTTCCTGAAGAGGAACGGATATGGAGGCACCATATGAAGATCATAGGAAACGGAAGAGTACTTACCAGGGACGCGTCTTCGCCCTGGTTTCCGGACGGAGCGGTAGTGGTGGACGGAAATGAGATAAAGGACGTGGGGAGCATGAGCTCCATGAAAGAAGCCTATCCCGATGCGGAATTCATAGACGCCCGGGGCGGCGTGATAATGCCCGGGTTCATCAACGCCCATACGCATATCTACTCCGGTCTTGCGAGGGGCCTTTCCATCAAAGGCAACAATCCCCGTAATTTCTACGAAGTGCTGGACGGGACCTGGTGGGCCATCGACAGGAGGCTGACCCTTGCGGGAACCAGGGCCTCCGCCTATGCCACTGCCCTTGAGTGCATAAGGAACGGCGTCACCACGATCTTCGATCATCACGCCAGCTTCTGCGAGATCCCGGGGTCCTTATTTGCCATAAAGGACGTCCTTAAGGAGATGGGCGTAAGAGCCTGCCTCTGCTACGAGGTTTCCGAGAGGGACGGTGAAGAGAAGACGGAACAGTCCCTAAAGGAAAATGAAGAATTCATCACCTGGGCGATTAAAGAAGACGACGACATGATAAAAGCCATGTTCGGCGGACACGCCCTCTTCACCATATCCGACAGGACCTTTCAAAAGATGGTGGAGATGAACGGCGGCAGGACAGGCTTCCACATCCATGTGGCTGAGGGCATGAACGACGTCTACGACAGCATGGAAAAATACGGCTGCCTGCCGGTGGAGAGACTCATGTACAACGGCCTCCTGGGAGAAAAAACTCTTCTCGGCCACTGCATTCATCTGTCTCCCGGCGAGATGGACATCATAAAGGAAACCGGGACCATGGTGGTGAATAACCCCGAATCCAACATGGGGAATGCGGTGGGCTGCGCCCCCGTCCTCAAGATGTTTGAAAAAGGGATAAAAGTTGGTATGGGTACCGACGCCTACACCCATGACATGCTGGAGAGCCTCAAGGTATTCCTGATCATACAGAGGCATAACGCGGGTCTTCCTTCCGTGGCATGGGGTGAGGATGTGACCATGCTCTTTGAGAACAACAGAAAGAGCTGTGAAAAATATTTCAGGAAACCGCTTGGGATACTCAGGAAAGGGGCTGCGGCCGATGTGGTGGTGATGGATTATCCGGCCTTCACCCCCTTCTCAAACGAGAATGCGGACGGTCACATGATCTTCGGAATGGAAGGACACGACTGCACCATGACCATGATAGACGGAAAGGTGCTTTATAAGGACAGGGAATTCACACTGATCGACAGGAAAGAGAAGGATGCTTTCATCATGGAGGAGAGCATTAAACTGTGGGGAGATCTGAACAGGGACAGATGACGGATGGAGGACAAAATGTCTGATATTATGCGGGGAATGAAGTTTACCTCTCTTCTGGAGAGGTATCTGAGGGAGTGTGAAAAGCGTGACGCGGTTTGCCTGAAGGGCAGGAAACTGCCGCTGTTTAAGGGCTTCATAGAGAGCCCCTTCGGGCCCGCTGCCGGCCCCAACACCCAGATGGCGCAGAATATAGTGACTGCGTACATTTACGGGGCCAGATTTTTCGAACTGAAGACCGTGCAGAAGATGGATGGCAGGGAGCTGGCGGCCTGTGTCCCGAAGCCCTGCATAAGCACCTTCGACGAGGGCTATAACTGCGAATGGAGCACGGAACTCACGGTTCGGGAGGCCATGGAGGAATACATCAAGGCCTGGTTTGTGATCAAGCTTCTGTCAAAGGAAAAGGGGCTTGGAGATCCGGACGGCTTCCTCTTCAATCTGTCTGTGGGCTACGACCTTGAAGGCATCAGGGGGGACAAGGTAAACGGCTTCATCGAGAGCATGAAGGACGCCCGTGAGACGGATATCTTCAAGACCTGCCTTGAGGGGGCGCTTGCGGCTGTCCGGAGCGGACTCCTCAAAAATGTAAATGAAGATTATGTGAAGGGCATCTCCCCCTTCATATCGGATTCAGTGACCCTTTCCACTCTCCACGGGTGTCCTGCGGGAGAGATAGAGAGGATAGCGGCTTACCTCATAGAGGAAAAGCATCTGAACACCTTTGTGAAGTGCAACCCTACCCTCCTCGGATACGACAGGGCGAGAAAACTGCTGGATTCAAAGGGCTTCGACGAGATCGCCTTTGACGACCACCACTTCAGGGAGGACCTGCAGTGGGAGGCGGCGGTGCCCATGATCGGAAGGCTGAAAAAGCTGGCTTCGGACCGCGGTCTTGAGTTCGGGGTCAAGCTTACAAATACATTCCCCGTGGATGTGAAGAAGAATGAGCTCCCTTCGGAGGAAATGTACATGTCCGGAAGGTCCCTCTTCCCTCTGACCCTGACTCTTTCCCACATGATCGCCCGGGAATTCGACGGAGAGGTCAGGATCTCGTTTTCGGGCGGGGCCGATCACCACAGCCTGAGGAAACTCTTTGACGCCGGGATCTGGCCGGTGACAATGGCCACAACCCTTCTAAAGCCGGGAGGCTACAGGCGGTTCAAAAGCTTTTCGGGCTTATTTAAGGATGCTGAGTATGAGGCTTTTTCCGGCGTGTCTCCCGACAAGGTTGAAAAGCTCCTGTCGGAAACCGAAAACGATCCCTGGTACAGGCGTCCCGTAAAGGGGATACCGGACAGGAAGAACGGAAGGAAGCTGCCTTTATTTGACTGCTTTACGGCTCCCTGTTCCGAAGGCTGCCCCATCTGCCAGGATATCCCGGCTTACGTGGAAGCCATGGAGAGGGGGGACGCCCTTGAAGCCCTCCGGATCATAACAGACAGAAACCCGCTTCCCTTCATCACCGGCACCCTCTGTCCTCAGACCTGTTCAAAGAAGTGTATGAGAAACCATTATGAGGGAGCGGTCAATATCAGGGATACAAAGAAGGCTGCAGCGGAGAAGGCTCATAAGAAGCTGACCTCGTCTCATAAACCGTTAAATGCGGGAGCATCGGGAAAGGCCGCCGTCATAGGCGCAGGCCCCGGAGGCCTTGCGGCAGCTTATTTCCTCAGCAGGAGCGGCTACGATGTAACGATCTTTGAGCGGGAAAAGGAGGCCGGAGGCATAGTCAGGAACGTGATCCCCGACTTCCGGATAGACCCCTCGGAGATCAAAAAGGATATAGAGATCGCCCTGTCCTACGGCGCAAAGCTGGAGACCGGAAAGGAGATCAAAGACCTGGAAGCCCTCAAAAAGGAAGGCTTTGACAAGATCCTGGTGGCAAACGGGGCGGAAAAGCCCGGGGACCCCGGACTGGAATACGGAAGCGCCACAGACGCCCGTTCTTTTTTGAGAGAAATAAGATCAGGAATTAATAAAACCGGAGTTTCCGCTGTGGCTGTCATCGGGGCGGGCAATACGGCGATGGACTGCGCCCGGGCTGCAAAGCGCATGAAGGGCGTGGAAAAGGTGTTCATCGTCTACAGAAGGACGAAAAAAGAAATGCCTGCAGAGGAGGAAGAACTGCAGGAAGCCCTGAAAGACGGTGTGGAATTTCTGGAAAACCTGTCTCCCGTGGGTTTCGGGGACGGAAAGCTGAAGTGCCGCGTGATGAAGCCGGGTGAACCCGATGCATCGGGACGGCCGAGGCCCGTTGATACCGGAGAGACCAGGGAAATAAAGGCGGATCTGGTGGTGAGCGCCGTCACATCCGGAACGGATGCAGGCCTCATCGCATCGGCCGGGGCTGAGATCGACGACAGAGGATATCCGGTGCTGAACGAGTATAACGAGACTACCGTGCAGGGACTGTTCGTCGTCGGTGATGCGGTGAAGGGACCCGCCACAGTAGTCAAAGCCATAGCTTCGGCCATGAAGGCGGCAGAATACATAACAGGCGTTTCTTCAGACTATAACCACAGACTTCCGTACGGAGCGGCGAAGAAATATTCGGAAAAGAGGGGAATGTTCCCGGATGCCGTTGCTGCCGCGACAGATAACAGGTGTCTTGGATGCCCCTATGTATGCGGAGTGTGCGCCGAGGTCTGCCCCAACAGGGCAAACGTGATGATCGACGGACAGATACTGCATCTGGACGATCTCTGCAACGAATGCGGGAACTGCGCCGTATTCTGCCCTTACGACGGGAGACCCTACAAAGACAAGTTCACGCTCTTCTCGTCAAAGGAAGCCTTTGATGAAGGCTCCAATGACGGCTTCTACATAGACGAAAACGGAAAGACCGTGATGCGGCTTTCCGGAAGAGCTTCAAAAGCCGCTGAGATGGTCGAGAAGGTAAAGAAGAAGTACGGCTATCTTCTTTAAGCCGGGCCGGAAGACAAGTGCCGGGGTACAAAGGTCGTGGTACAAGTGCCGTAGGACAAGGGTATCGGAACACTTGGATACATATCGCGCGGCTGACAGGCTGCGAAGATTTTTGGAGAATTTATGGATAATTACACATTTATCGTAAACGGAAAAGAAGTCACGGCAAACAGGGATATTTCCCTTCTGGAGTTTCTGAGGGAAGAACTGGGCCTCACCGCCGCAAAGGACGGGTGCTCCGAGGGAGTGTGCGGGGCGTGCACGGTCCTGGTGGACGGGAAGAAGACGAAGGCCTGCGTCATGAGGACCTCAAAGCTCCCGGGGAAAGAGGTGCTGACCGTTGAAGGGATAAGCCCGGATGAGATGAAGATCTACGAGCACTGTTTTGCCGAGGCGGGAGCGGTACAGTGCGGGTATTGCATCCCCGGCATGATCATTTCCGCAAAGAGCCTTCTGGATGTGAACCCGGATCCCACCGTACAGGAGATAAAGCAGGCCATAAACGGTAATCTCTGCCGGTGCACCGGTTACAAAAAGATCGAGGAAGCGATCCTTATGGCTGCCGGATTCCTGAGGGAGAAAAAAGAGATCCCCAAGGATCCGGAAAAGATCACCATGGATATGAGGGTGAAAAGGATAGACGCCGCCGAAAAGATAAACGGTACGGGAAAGTATACCGACGACCTCAAGTTTGAAGGAATGCTGTACGGCGGACTCGTCTTTTCAAAGTATCCGAGAGCCCGTATCGACAGGGTGGACGTGTCAAAGGCCGAAGCCCATCCCGACTGTTTCAGGGTCCTGACCAAAAAGGATGTGCCCGTGAACATCATAGGCCACATCAAGCAGGACTGGGAGGTGATGCTGGGAGAGGGTGACATAACAAAGTATGTCGGAAACGTGATCGCCATGATCATCACGGAAAATAAGGATAAGATCAAAGAGATCTGCGACCTGATTGACATAACATATACTGAACTGAAACCTGTGACCGATCCCTTCGAGGCCCTCAGGGGGGACGCTCCTCTCATCCATGAGGATGGGAACGTCATGAGCAGGTCCACCCTGAAGAGGGGCAATGCGGATGAAGCCATCAGGAATTCAAAGTACGTGGTCACAAGGAAATATAAGACCTCGTGGCAGGAGCACGGCTTTATGGAGCCGGAGTGCTCCGTGGCGCTGCCTGAGGGCGACGACGGACTACTGATCTATACAGGCTGCCAGTCAATCTATGACGTGCAGAGAGAGTGCTCAAAGATGCTGGGGCTTCCCCCGGAGAAGGTTCACGTCCGTGCTGCGCTTGTGGGAGGAGGTTTCGGCGGCAAGGAGGATATGTCCGTCCAGCAGTACGCTGCCCTGGGCGCATGGTACATGAAGAGACCTGTAAAGGTACGTTACAGCAGGCAGGATTCCCTGAATTACCATGTGAAGCGGCATCCCATGGAGATGGAGTTCACCACAGCCTGCGACGAGAACGGACATCTCACGGCCATGAAGGGCGTGATAATCGCAGATACGGGAGCCTATGCGTCACTCGGCGGTCCTGTCCTGGAGAGGGCCTGCACCCATGCGGCCGGCCCCTACAACTTCAGGAATCTGGATATCTTCGGGATGTCGGTCTACACGAATAACGTGGTTTCCGGCGCCTTCCGCGGTTTCGGTGTGACCCAAAGCTGCTTTGCACAGGAGATGAACATAAACCTGCTGGCGGAGATGGCGGGGATAGACCCCTTTGAGATGAGGCGTATAAACGTCATCAAACCCGGGGATATACTGCCAAACGGACAGAGGGCCGAGCCCGACACGAACATGGCCGCCTGTCTCGACCTGCTGAAGGACGATTATTACGCAAATAAATACGCCGGCATCGCCTGCGGCTTCAAGAATTCCGGAACAGGAATGGGAAAGCAGGATATCGGCCGGGTGCTGCTGTCGGTGGAGGAAGGGAAGGTGCATATCAGAACCTCCGCTTCCTGCATGGGACAGGGAATAGGACAGATGACCCTCACCGAGATCTGCCACATGACGGGGCTTGATCCGTCCTTATTTGTGTTCGAGGATGCGGATACCGTGAGGACTCCCGATTCCGGTACCTCAACCGCCTCCAGACAGACGGTGATGACCGGGGAGGCCGCCAGGAGAGCGGGAGAGAAGCTGAAGGAAGCCATGGACCGCGGAGACTCATTGGAAGCGCTTGAGGGGCAGGAATTCTATGGGGAATTCTCGGCTGTCACGGATCCCCTGGGAGCCCAGAAGGAGAATCCGGTCAGCCACATATCATATTCCTACGGTGCGCAGCTCATCATCCTGGATGATGACGGCAGGATAAAGGAGGCGAAGGCTGCCTTTGATGTGGGGACCCCCGTGAACATTCAGGCTGTCGAGGGCCAGATCGAAGGCGGCATGGTCATGGGTATAGGCTACGGTGTGACCGAGAAGTTTGAATGTGTGGACGGGTATCCCGTGAGCAGATTCGGCACCATCGGCTTTATGAGATCCATGAACGCGCCTGAACTTGAGGTGAAGCTCGCAAGGCCTTCCGAGGAGGACAAGCTGCCCTATTCCCTCGGGGCCAAGGGCTGCGGGGAGCTCTGCATGATCCCCACGGCGCCGGCCTGCGCCCTTGCATATTACAGGTATGACGGGAAGTTCAGGCAGGAGCTGCCTCTTACGGATACGCCTTACAGGCCGGAGAAGAAGGGCTGACGGGAGGGCATGCCCGAACAGAACGGGTATCCTGCCGGCAAACGCCCGGAATGCGGCCTTTATTATTTAAGCACAGTATTGTTGAAAGGAGATGACCAAGACAATGGTAAAGATCGATCTGACCGTAAATCCTGAGGGTAGAAAGCACAACATAGAAAAGGCGAGGGAAAACAGGATAGTGATCCCGAAGATCTCACAGATGAAGGATCCCTCCACCATCCCCGAAAAGATAAAGGACGGCCTCAAAGATGTGGGCCTTTGGGATGTGAACCCGCTTAACCTGTTCAGGATCACATGGAAGAATGAGGCGAAGGAGAAGGGCGGTCTGTTCAGGGAATATCCGAATTACGTTGAGATCCCTCCGGAGATCTCCGGGGTTCCCTGCAGGATCCTGGCCATGGCAGGCAAATGGTTTCCTACCGGCTGCCACAAGGTGGGAGCGTCCTTCGGCTGTCTGATCCCCAGGCTTGTCACCGGTCAGTTTGACAGCACCTATCACCACGCGGTATGGCCTTCAACAGGGAATTACTGCAGGGGAGGCGCATTTAATTCAAAGCTTCTGTCCTGCCGCGGGGTAGCCATCCTTCCCGAGGAGATGTCAAGGGAGCGCTTCGACTGGCTTGAGAGCATAGGCGCGGAAATAATAGCCACTCCCGGCGGCGAGTCGAACGTCAAGGAGATATTTGACAAGACAAATGAATTGAAGGCCCAGGACGACATGATGATCTTCAATCAGTTCGCCGAGATGGGGAACCCGCTGTGGCACTACAATGTTACGGGCAACGCCCTCTCGGATCTGTTTGAAGCGGTCAAAAAGCCCGGACAGCGGCTTTCCGGCGCCTGCTTTACCTCCGGCTCTGCCGGGACCATGTCCGCCGGCGATCTGCTGAAGGAAAAGTATCCGGAAATGAAGCTGGCAGTGGGCGAATCCGTCCAGTGTCCCACCATCCTCAATAACGGCTTCGGAAGCCACAGGATCGAGGGCATAGGCGACAAGCACATACCCTGGATACATAACGTGAGAAATACCGACATGGCCATAGCCATCGACGACGAGGAACCTTTGAGGATACTCAGGCTCTTCAACCTACCTGAAGGACAGGAATATCTGAAGTCTGCGGGAGTGTCCGGGGGTCTTATTTCCATGCTTCCCTGGCTCGGGATATCAGGTATCGCGAACGTCATGTGCTGCATAAAGATGGCTAAGTATTACGAGTTCAATGAGAGGGATGTGGTGGTCACGGTACTGACGGATTCGGCGGCGATGTACCTGTCAAGGATCGACGAGATGCAGGAGGCACACGGCGCCTACACGGTGACAGAGGCCGAAAAGGACCATGCCGTGCACATGCTGGCCCTGAAGACGGACAACATGATGGAACTCACCTACGCCGAAAGGAAGAGGGTGCACAACCTCAAGTATTACACCTGGGTTGAGCAGCAGGGTGAGACGAAGGAGGATCTGGACGCTCTCTGGTACGACAGGGAGGGCACCTGGGATACGGTGCACAGGCAGGCTGAGGAGCTTGACCGGATGATAGA
>JAEEGL010004462.1_pt1 | contig 14028 bp, 5 predicted proteins | sample 9134231 | NCBI WGS metagenome assembly JAEEGL01 (sample SAMN16246548, study PRJNA631951) | gut metagenome | biome: gut microbiome; feature: rumen; material: fiber-attached | host: Bos | place: Iran: Karaj | collected 2018-10
AAGGAGCGGGAACTCCACGCGACCGGGATCTCGATTCTTTCCGGCACGATCCTGCCCGTCGCCTTCCTGTATCTCTTGACGCTGCTCTTCAGCGTATCCGGTATCTGGTGGTGCTGGCTGATCGCGCAGGGACTCACCCTGATCCTGAGCGCGGTACTCTATGCCCGTGACAAAAGAATGGATTCCTATTAAGGAGGAATATATGAACGAAGATCGAATCTTGACATGGTGGCAGGAACGGCTCTCCGGGCTGGAGGTCGACGTGTGCCCTGCCGTCGACTTTCCGGACAACGAAGAAGGCGGCGCATTTGCCTCTCTTTCCGTCACTGCGCCGGACGCAGACCGCGATATTCTGACCGCGGCGTTTGCATATACGCTCGCAAAGTTCACCAGTCAGAACGAGAGTCTTTTCTGGATGCGCGAAGGGGAAACATGCTTCCCGTTATACGTCTCCTTTGACGAAAACGCGCCGGCGGAGGAGTTCCGTGCCGCTGTGACCTCGCTGCGTGCGGAGGCGCTCGATCATCCCTTCTCCGACGATGCGGCGCTTGCCTCCTCCCTCGGGTTGAACCGGGAACTTCTGTTGTCCTTCGATGCAGCTTTTGTACCGGATTCTGCCGCGGAATGGAAGCTCTGCCTTCTCCCGTCCGACGGTACGCTCACGCTTTATTACCGGAAGAACTGGTATCTGCCCGAGAACATGCGCCGCCTTGCCGAAACGGTCGCGCGGGTCGCACAGCAGCTGCCTGCCGCCGAAAAGCTCTGCGATCTGACGCTCATCGGCGCGGACGACATTGCCGTGCTTGTCTCCTTCCCCCACTGGGAACTTCCGCCGTCCGCCGAAAACGTTCCCCAAATCCTGAAGCGTGCCGCGGATCGTTATCCCGACAACATCGCCGTCGTTTACGAAGGGGACGCGCTGACCTACGCGCAGTTCGACAAGAAGACGGACGCCATCGCCGCCGCTCTCGCCGAAAAGGGGATCGGCAGGGGGGCCGTGGTTTCCACGCTGCTTCCCCGCTGCAAATGGATGCCCGTCGTCGCTTCGGCGATCCTCAAGACCGGCGCGGCCTATCAGCCCCTCGATCCGTCCTATCCGCCCGAGCGCCTGAACTTCATGGTCCGGGATTCCGGCGCGGCTCTGGTCATCGCGGACCGGGAGCTGCGGGATCTGATCGCGGAGTACGAAGGACCGTTTCTCTATCTCGACGAACTTGACGCGCTTCCCGACGCGGCGCCGCTGAACCGTGAGATCCGCCCGGAAGACCCCTTCATCCTGCTCTACACCTCCGGTACCACCGGCACGCCCAAGGGCGTCATCCTCCATCACGGAAACCTGGTCAATTTCATCGACTGGTATGTGCCGAAATTCCGTCTGACGCCTGAGAGCCGCAGCGCAGCCTACGCCAGCTTCGGTTTCGACGCGAACATGATGGATACCTATCCCACGCTCGCGGCGGGAGCCCAAATGCATATCCTGTCGGACGACGTGCGCTTCGATCTGCGTGCCATCAACCGCTATTTCAACGAAAACGGCATCACCCACGGCTTCATGACGACGCAGGTGGGCCGCCAGTTTGCGCTCATGACCGACTGCCGGACCCTCAAAATCATGTCGATGGGCGGCGAATCGCTGGTGCCCTTCGATCCGCCGGCGGACATGGAGATCTACAACCTTTACGGGCCGACGGAATGCACGGTCCTTTCCACGTCCTATCGGATGACGAGCGATTCCAAGCGGCTGCCCATCGGGATGCCCGTCAACAACACGAGGCTGTATGTGGCGGACAGCTTCCAGCGTCTTTTGCCGATCGGCGCGATGGGCGAGCTCCTCATCGCAGGCGCACAGGTCGGGACCGGGTACCTGAACCGCCCGGAAAAGACCGCCGAGGCCTTCATCGCCAATCCCTTCACTTCCGATCCTGCGTACGCCCGCCTTTACCGGACCGGCGACATCGTCCGCTGGGGGAACGACGGCAACATCGAATTCGTCGGCCGCCGCGACGGTCAGGTGAAGATCCGCGGCTTCCGGATCGAGATGACCGAGGTCGAACGCGTCCTGCGGGAGTTCCCCGGCATCACCGACGCGACCGTCGTCGCACGGGAAGCGCCCGCCGGAGGAAAGATGATCTGCGCTTATGTGGTGTCGCCAGACCCGGTGGACGTCAAAGCGCTCGAACAGTTCATCCTGGAGCGCAAGCCGCCCTATATGGTGCCGGCGGTGACCATGCAGATCGAGAAGATCCCCTTGAACGTCAACGGCAAGGTGGACAAGCGGGCCCTGCCCGAGCCGGCGTTCGCCTCCGAAGACGAGGAATCCGGCCCCCGCGCGAGGACCGCTCTGGAAGAAAAGCTCTACGGGATCCTCTCGCCCATCGTCGGGACGGAGGACTTCCCTGTGGACAAACCGCTCGAGGACCTCGGGCTCACGAGTATCTCCGCCCTGATGCTGGCGGTGGATATCGAAGAGACCTTCGGCTACAGCCCCGACGTGGACATCCTCGCCCGCGGTTCCCTTCTGTCGATCGAAAACGAGATCGTCGAGCATTTCATGGTGACGCCCGCGGCAGATCAGGCGCCCGCCCGCGATTCGACGGGACCTTGGCCGCTGACCCAGACCCAGCTCGGCATCTACTCCGCCTGCATGATCGATCCGGACAACGACGCGTATCAGCTGCCGTTCTTGTTCCGGCTGTCCCCCGACACGGACACCGAACGCCTGTGCCGTGCGGCCGATGCGGCGATTACGGCCCATCCGGCGCTCCTCTGCCGCATCCTGCCGGACCGGGAATCCACCGCCATCATGGTCATGTCCGAGGACGAGTTCCGCGCCGAAACGGAAGAGATCTCGGAAGAAGCGCTGGCGGCCCGCATGAAGGAGCACGTCCCGTTTGATTTTGCGAACAAGCCGCTCTGCCGCGCGAAGGTCTATCGGACCGAGGATGCGGTCTATCTCTACATCAACTTCCACCACATCGTTTTCGACGGGACGTCGCTCGTCGTGTTCATGGAGGACCTTGAAAAAGCCTTCCTCGGTGAGACGCTGGAGACGGAAAAGTATTCCGCCTTCGATCTTGCGCTCGACGAACGTGCGGCACGCGGCAGCCAGGCCTATGCCGACGCCTGTGCCTATTATGACAGCGCGTTCGACGGCGTGGACATCAACAGTCTGCCGGATCCCGACTTCCCCGGCGGAGAGCCCGAACCGGAGCACGCCCGCAAGCTCCTTCTCGGCGACGGCATGGCCGAACGTGTACAGAAGTGGTGCGGCGACCTGAAGGTGACGGAGAACGCGTTCTTCACCTTTGCGTTCGCCTATACGCTCGCGAAGGTCACCGGTCAGGACGAAGCCCTGTTCTGCAATATCTACAACGGCCGCAGCGATCCACGTACCTTCCGCACGGTGGGGATGCTCGTGAAAACCTATCCCTTCCACATCCGCTTCTCCGGCGGGGACAAGCCCGCAGATCTGGTCCGCGAAACCGCGCGCCGCATCCGCGATCTGACCGCCAACGACCTGTATTCCTTCGCGGAGGTCAGCCGCGCCTACGGCATCAGGCCGGACATCCTCTTCGCCTTCCAGGGCAGCGCGTTCAATGAATTCACCGTTGCGGGACAGCGGACGAAGAGCCTTGCGCAGTCCCTCGACAGCATCCAGGCGCCTCTTTCCGTGGATGTGTTCCTCGAGGACGGAGCCTATTCCCTGAACGCGGAGTACGATCCGGAACGCTATACCGGCGGCATGATCCGTGCCTTCCTCGAGCTCTTCGCGCAGACGGCACGTCAGCTTCTCGAAGCGCCCTCGCTCGACGAAGTCGATCTGATGAACGACGCAGCGCAGACGACGCTCGATGCCGCCAACGACACTGACTGGCCTGTGGAATATCGCCCCGTCCATTGCCTCATGGAGGGATCCGCCGCGGCGACACCCGACCGGCTTGCCGTGATCACGCCCTCTCAGAAATGGACCTACGCGGAGCTGAACGAAAAGGCGAACCGCGTCGCGCACGTCCTGATCGATCTCGGGGTGCGTCCGGACCGGATCGCCGCGCTGATGCTGCCGCGCTGTGCGGAAGTCTATGCCGTGCGCCAGGGGATCCTGAAAGCGGGCGGCGCGTTCCTGTCCATCGATCCCGAATATCCCGACGACCGCGTGGAGGTCATGGCGGAGGATTCGGAAGCGGTCGTGCTGGTGACGAACAGGACGCTGGCAAAAGAGCGCGCAGCGTTCCTCGCGTCGCTGTCCTGCCGCGTCGTCACCGTGGAGGACCTTCTGGAGGATCCGCGGACCGACAACCCGGACGTGTGGGTTCCTTCCGACGCGCTGGCCTACTCCATCTTCACCTCCGGTTCCACCGGCAAGCCCAAGGGCGTGATGCTGACGCAGGGGAATCTGGTGAACTTCGTGAATGCCAACCCGAAAAACAAAGAGATCCTCGGATATACGGAGCGGGCGCATGTTTCGCTGGCGCTGGCCGCCATCACCTTCGACGTGTCCATCATGGAAGAATTCATCCCCCTCGCAAACGGCATGACCATCTGCATGGCCACGGAGGAGGAGATCCACAATCCGGCGGCGCTTGCCTCGCTGATGACGGAAAACGGGGTCGACATGATGACCTGCACGCCGTCTTTCCTGACGAACTGCATCGGCCTCTCCGTGATGAAGCCCGCGCTCGAAAGAGTCGCTTCCTATGACTTCGGCGCGGAAGCCTTCCCGGCGGCGCTGTTCGACAAGATCCGCGCCATCAATCCGGACGCATACATCATGAACGGTTACGGCCCCACCGAGGCGACCATCAGCTGCACGATGGACGCCGTCACAAGGCCGAACGTCATCACCATCGGTCAGCCCGCAAGCAACGTGAAGGCATATATCCTCGACGCGAACGGCCATATCCTGCCTCCTCTTGTTCCCGGCGAGCTGGTCATTGCGGGCGCTGGCGTGGGACGCGGCTACATCAAGCGGGACGATCTGACGAAGGAGAAATTCATCGCCGTCGAAAATCTGCCCGCCTACCGGACGGGAGACATCGCGGCGTGGACGGCGGACGGAAAGATCCGCTTCAAGGGCCGCACGGACAACCAGGTCAAGCTGCGCGGCCTCCGGGTGGAGCTCGGCGAGATCGAGAGCGCGATCAACGCCTGCGACGGCGTGCTGACGAGCATCGTCATCATGACGGGCGAAGAGAACAACAAGTTCCTGGCCGGCTATTATACCGCGAGCCGCGAGATCAGCCCCGCGGAGCTGAAGGCGGAGATCTCGAAGACGCTGACCGCGTACATGGTGCCCGGCGTGCTGATGCAGCTCGACCGGATGCCGCTGACCGCCAACGGCAAGATCGACAAGAAGAAGCTGCCGCAGGTGGAATACACGCCGGACGAAGGAGACTATGTCGCTCCCGCCAATGCCGCGGAGGAGGATTTCTGCGGCTGGTTCGCGGAACTCTTGAACATGGAACGCGTCAGCGCGGAGGGCAACTTCTTCGAGCTCGGCGGCACTTCCCTCTCCGCCGCAGTCATTGCCCTGAACGCCGCCGACCGTGGTTATCCCATCGTCTATGCCGACATCTTCAAGGCCCAGACACCGCGCGCTCTGGCTGCACTTGCGACCGGAACGGAACCCGCGCAGCCTGCGGACGCCGGCGAAGACGACCTGAAACGCTTCGACTACACGAAGCTGAACCTCGGGCACAACATCGAGGAGAACCTGCCCGGTCTGACGCGGTCTTCCGTCGGGAATCTGCTTCTCACCGGCGCGACCGGCTTCCTCGGCATCCATCTGCTGCACGAATATCTCGAAAACAGTCAGGGGAATGTGATCTGCCTGCTGCGCGGACAAGAGCCGGAAAAGCATCTGAAAACGCTTTACTTCTACTATTTCGACGAGGCGCTCGATCCGTTCTTTGACAGCGGACGCGTCCGGGTCATTCAGGGGGACATCACCGACCGCGCTTCCCTCGAAGCCGCGAAGTCCCTGCCGTTCGATACGCTCATCAACTGCGCGGCGCTGGTCAAGCATTTCGTCCGGGACGACAGCCTCGAAAAGATCAACTTCCGGGGCGTCGAAAACCTCATCGCTCTGTGCGAAGAAACGGGCAAACGTCTGATCCAGACCTCCACCGTCAGCGTGGCGGGCGAAGGGATCGACGGTCAGCCTCCGCGGGACTGGGTCCTGACGGAAAACGCGCTTTACAACGGCCAGCTTCTTGAAAATCAATATGCGCTGACGAAATTCAAAGCGGAAAGAGCGGTGCTGGAGGCCGTCGGACGCGGCGTGGACGCAAAGATCATGCGGCTCGGCAACCTGATGGGCCGCGCATCGGACGGCGAATTCCAGGTGAACTTCCGCAGCAACGCGTTCATCCGCTCGCTGGCAAGCTACAAGGCCATCGGAGCCGTCCCCTATTCCGCGATGAACGCGGGAACCGATTTTTCCGAAATCGACATGACTGCCCGCGCCATCCTGCTCCTCTCCGGAACCGGACGGGACTTTACTGTGTTCCATCCCATGAACAACCACACGGTCACGTACGCCGACATCGTGTATGCCATGCGGGAATACGGCTTCTCCATGGACACCCTGGAGGAGGAGGAATTCGAGAAACGCAGGGCGGCTGCGGGCGATGCGTCCGGCGCGCTGGTCGCCTATGAAAGCCACGAAGGCAGCGTCCGCCGCTACGAACTCGGTGCGGACTGCGGCTTCACGACATCCGCGCTGTACCGGCTGGGCTTCAAGTGGCCGGTATCCGGTGAAAAGTACATCGTTCAGATGATCAAAGCGCTGGACGAGCTCACCATGTTCGAAGAATGATGCGGTCCGCCCGGCCGCACACACCAAATCAGGAGGTAGAGACATGACCATTGAAAAGAACGTATGCGAGAACACAGCCGAAATCAAACTGACCGGCTGGCTCGACACCCAGACCGCCCCGGAGCTTGACGAGAAAATCAAGTCCCTCGGAGAGGAGATCACCTCTCTGACGCTCGATATGGAGAAGCTCGAATACATATCTTCCGCGGGCCTGCGCCTGATCGTCGCCGCTTATAAGAAGATGAACGGGGCGCTGACGCTCCGGAACGTATCCGGCGAGATCATGAGCGTCATCAAAATGACCGGACTTGACAAGCGGATCATCATCGTATGAAAAAACGATCCGTCAGACAATGGATCACGCTGTGCTTCTCCGTGATCCTTGTCCTCTCCGTTGCGGTGACAGCGGCATGGAATTATTATTACACCTACTCGCGCAGTGTCGAAGAGAGCAGAAAAGCGGCGGAATGCTGCGCGGGCATCGTCCGGTATTCGCTGAATTGGTGGAACGTCGACGTCCTGTCGCACACTTCCGACGATGAGCAGTATCGGAGCGAACGGAGCACGATGCGGACGCTCTGCCAGTCCTTTGACTTTGATTATCTGTACGTCTATACCGTCGATCCCGAAGCCGAAACGCGCCGCTTCCTCTTCTGCGTTGCGACAGACGACGACAAGGAAGCGGTGATCCTGCGCGAGCGCTACCTCGGCGCGATCTCGGACGCTCCGCTCGATCAATGGGAAAAAGCGCTCGTTGCAGGGAACCGTGACATGCAGATGGGCAAGGACTTCACCCGATACGGCGACGATGTGACCTGGCTCGCGCCGTACCTCGACAACGACGGCAGCCTTCTCGCCGTGATCGGGATGGACCACAGCATCAAATTAGAGAACGCAAAGGTCCTGAAGGACTTTCTCTTCGCCGTGATCCCCGTCGTGCTTTCGCTGACGATGGGACTCCTGGTCCTTTTGATCCTGATGCGGCGGCGGATCCTCCGACCGATCCACGCGCTGTCGGAAAGCATGAGCAGCTTTGCACAGGACAGCAGCCGGAAACCGGAACCCGTGGTGATCCGGACGCAGGACGAGATCGGGGAGATCGCGGCGGCATACGATAAAATGACGGGCGACATCAGCGCCTATGTCAGCAACATCGAAGCCCTGACCAAAGAACGCGTCGAGGCCAATGTTCAGCTCGACATCGCCCGACGAATCCAGTACGGTCTGGTTCCGGAGGAAACGAAGCTCAGCGGAGACGGCTTCGGCCTTTACGCCGTCACCCAGCCCGCCAAAGCGGTCGGCGGAGATTTCTACGATTGCTTCCTGCGGGACGGGGACACGGTATGCGCGGTGCTGGGCGACGTTTCCGGCAAGGGGGTCTCCGCCGCGATCTTCATGGCCATGGCGAAAACCATGATCCACGAAAAGCTGCTGCTGGGACTCAGCCCCGCGGAAACGCTGAATCAGGTCAACGACGCGCTCTGCGCCCAGAACCCGGAGGGATTGTTCGCCACGGCTTTTGCGGTCGTGTTCGATCCGAAAACCGGCAAGGTCCAATTCGCCAACGCCGGTCATACCCCGCCCGTCCTGATCGGGGAGGAAAGCCGCTTCCTCCGCCCGGACTGCGGCATCGCGCTCGGTCTCTTTGAAGACGCGGGGATCCTTGAGGATTCGCTGGAACTTCGGCCCGGAGAAGGGCTCCTTCTCTACACGGACGGCGTGACGGAAGCGGTCGGTCCTCAGCGCTCCCTCTTCGGCGAGGCCCGCCTGCTCGAAGCGCTCGGGCACTTCCGCACCTCCGCGGATGCCGCCGAGGAATCGGTCCGGACGGTCAAAGATGCCGTCGACCGCTTCACGGCGGGAAATGAGCCGTTCGACGACACCGCGATCCTTGCCCTGTTCCGCCTCGCGGAGAGGGGATGGAAAAATGTTCCGGTGGAGCTCTCCTCTTTCGGCGAAATGAAAAAAGCCGTCTTCGCAGCGCTCGGCGAGACCGCGGAAGCCCGGAAGGTCCTTTTGGTCTGCGACGAGATGCTCGCCAATATCGTCAATTATTCCGATGCGACCGATCTGGCGTTCTGCTGCGAAAAAGACGGGGATATGCTCCGGATCGGCTTCTCCGACAACGGCAGGCCCTTTGATCCGACCAGCCCGCCGGACGAGGAAAAGGAATTCGATCTGCTCGACGGCGGCGGGATGGGGCTGGGCATCGTCCTGGCGACCGCCGATTCCGTGAAGTACGAAAGAAAAGGCGACCGGAACGTGTCGATCTTCTGCTTCGGTCTGTGATCTCCGCAAGGGGGCTCGGCCGCAGCTCGTCATCGCTGTCTGCCGGCACGGATTCTGGCAGGAACCCTATGAATCAATGATTCCCTGACCACAGTCGGGAGAAAAACGTCATGGCAACAATCATCAATGTCAGGGAATGCTTCCCTGTCCGGGATTCCGGAGATCTTGCCGGGGTCATCGCGTTCGTGCATTCCCACCTGCAAAAGCTGAATATCAAGAAGAAGCTGCTGCAGAAAGCGGAGCTGCTGACCGAAGAAACCGTCGTGATGTTCAGAAAGCGAGCCCCGGAAGATGCGCGGCTGTCGGTACAGATCCGCCGTTTTCTGGGCGATGTCGTCATACAACTCTCCATGCAGGGCGCGGAATTCGATCCGTTCTCCGGCGCTCGGGACGGGACGGAGGACGAGCTGTCGGAAGACGCCATCCGCGCCGTCCTGCTGCGTTCACACGGGGAAAAATACAAGTACAGACACAAGAACGGCATCAACAGCGCAAGGATCCTGACGGGTCAGTCCGATCAGCAATCGAATACCGTCACCTTTCTCGCCATCGTCTGCGGTCTTCTCTGCGGCATCCTGTTCAAGCTCGTCCTTCCCCAGCCTGCCATGGACGCCCTGTCGGGCTATCTTCTCGATCCGATCCGGACGGTGTTCATGAACGCATTGAAGATCGTGATCGCGCCGGTCATTTTCTTCTCGATCGTCACCTGCTTTTCGCAGTTCCGCAGCCTCGCCGATTTCGGGAAGCTCGGCGCGAAAGTGGTCGGCATGTACTTTTTGACAACGATTTTCGCCATCGCCGTCGGCATCGGGGTGTTTTCTCTGATCAGCCCGGGGGAGTGGGGCTTTGCCCTGTCGGAACGTGTCGAGGCGGCGCCCGTGACGATGGAAACGGATGTTGCCTACGGGATCCTTCCGATGCTGGTGGATATCGTGCCGTCAAATTTCCTTTCGCCCTTTCTGGAATCGAATACGCTCCAGCTCATTTTCCTCGCCGTACTGTGCGGGATCGCCGTCGGCATGATCGGTCAGTATTCCTCCGTGCTGATCCAGCTGTTTGAAGCCTGCAACAGCCTGTTCCTGACGATCACCGCCATCATCGCCAAGTTCATCCCGGTCGCGGTGTTCGCGTCCGTCGTGCTGATGGTCGCCGATCTGGGCGGGGATTCCCTGCTCTCCGTTTTGAGCGCCTCGCTGACAGTGATCTTTGCCCTCTTCCTGATGCTGTGTCTGTATGGACTTTTGATCCTTCTGATGGGCAAGCTGAATCCCCTGACGTATTACAAAAAGATCCGCGATGGCATGCTCACCAGCTTTTCTCTCTCGTCCAGCTCCGCCGCGATGCCGACAAATCTCCGCATCTGCACGGAAAAGCTCGGGATCTCGCCGAAGGTGGCGGCCTTCTCCATTCCGTTGGGGGCGACCATCAACATGGACGGATTCTGCATTTACCTGTCCGTGATCTGTCTGTTTCTCGCCAAAGCGTATGGCGTATCTGTTTCGGCTTCCGATCTCGTTTCCATGATCGTCACGATCATCCTGCTGTCACTGGGCGCGCCGGGCGTTCCCGGAGCCGGACTCATCTGTGTGGGGATCGTGCTGAAATCCATTCATGTTCCGCTCGAAGCGTTAGGGCTGATCATCGCCGTCACGCCGATTCTGGATATGTTCATCACGATGTCCAACACGACCGGCGACATGACGGCGGCGTTGATCGTGGCGAAGAGCGAAGCCCTTCTGGATATCGATATTTATAACAAAGACGATGCATAAGGAGCGCGCGCGGAACCGCATAAGGAGCCGGGGTACCGAACCCAAAGAGAGACGGCAAATCCCACGAAAAAACGACCGGGCAACACGAAAGAGTGTTGTCCGGCCGCTGTTTTAGCGGGGAATCAATTCACGCTTCTCAAAACACTTCGATTTCAAGATACACGACCCGCGTGCCGTGAATCCCGACCGTCTGTACCGGATTCCCGTCGTTCGGCAATTCCGCTCGCATCAAGACACAGTGATCCGCAAACCGTCTGCAAAACCGGTTCGGTCTGTCGGCATCCACCGCTCCCCGGTCGCAGAGAGTGAGATCCGTCACGGGCACGTCGTTCACGGTCAGCCGGGGGCAATCGGGCACACGGTCAAATCCGACAAGAAGCGCCAGCCGGGCGCCTTTCGGAAGAACGCCGAGCCGCACCGGAATCCGGCCTTCCTCCGTCGGGAGCGGTCTCCACGCCTGTCCTCCCTCCGGGCACACATCCTGATAGGCTGCGATCACCCGCCTCGGCGCGTCCAGAAGCGTTTCCTCCCGTCCGCAAGTGCGGTTGATCCTGTCATACGGATGGTCCGCCCCGACCGGATCCATGAAATAATTGAACAAGTATATGGAATCAGCGCCGTCCGCCAGGTACCGCAGCGCATAGCCGGCCACGGTCGCGGGCGTTCCTCCCACGTCGTCCGTTCCGTGCAGAAACAGATCGGTGATGCAGGCGGCGATTTCGATGCCGGGAAAACGCCGTTTCCATTCCTCCACCGGCATATCCCCGTCGCTGCTCTCCCAGCGCGGACTGACCGTGATGAGGTCGACCAGATCCTCCCGCACCCATGTTTCCGCATCGAAGCCGTAAATCAGGTTCTGCTCGATATCCCGCATGAGGCGCACGCCCAGACGCACCGGATGACCGCGTCTTTTTTCCGCTTCCCGCGTGAGGCGCCGCACTTCGCGGACGAAATCCGTCATGATCCGCGGGCAGTCGTCCCGTCTCTTGTAATCGAAGCAGATCAGCTCACGCTGAAAATCCAGTTCCAGTCCGTCCGTATCGTACTGCCGGAGAACGTCTTCGACCAGCGCGAGCATCCGCTTTCTGACCTCGGGAACCGCATAATCGAAGCACCAGCGGTAATAGCCGTAATCCTCGCCGACCATCCAGCCGTTATCGCGCGCTTCGTAGAAGAAATCGCTCCGCAGAAAGCACGCCTCGTCGTCCGGACAGTGACAGTCGTTCATACGGAGTGAGATCCACGGCGTCAGCCCGACCTCGCGGCACCGCGCGAACCACACCGCATACGGATCGATCCCATGGTCATGAAACGCGCACAATCCCCGGTACTGCTCCCGGTAATCGACCGGAACGCCGTTCTCCTCCGTCTGGGCATATTTGTCCCTGTAAGTGCTCCATGCCGCCGTATCGAACGCGGCATACTGGCAGAACATATCGAACAAAACGTCCGTGAGCTGGGTTCCCGCGTATTGATCCACAAAGGGATACAGCACGGTTTTGTCGGCAGGATCCGTTTCCGAAGCCCGGTTCAGAAACGGAGTCATGACGGAATTGATGTCAATGTTCGTGTAAAATCGACGTTTCATAAGAAATCTCCTTGTTTCGTTCTGCTTCCATTATACCATCCCGCCCCGGGATTGACAAGCCCCTCTCGGAAATCCGTTCCGAAATCACTTCGCGTGTGTGACAAAACCTACTTGACAAAGCCGGGTTTTCGGGGTAAGATAAGGACGGGATTTTCCTATTTCTCAATCACAGATTCAGGAGCGACCTATGTACGAGCTTTCTTTTCACGTCACCTGCCGCGATCCGGAAGCGGATGTGAAGATCATCCCGCAGCCTTCGGAAGACGGCATTGCTCTGTTCCGTATTTCCGTCCGCTTCCCGCATAAAAAGACGCCTTCGCCCGTTCGGATCGAATGGGAAGGCGAAATGCGCGGCATCCTCCATATCTGGACGCCCTCCTGCGGCGTTCATCATGCGGTCCCTCAGTGGTTCGCACCTTCGGTCAGCCGCTCGTCTTTTCACTCCGGCGCTCCTCTGCTCTGCGTGATCGGCGACCGGAACCAAAACAGCTCGACCGTCGCCCTCTCGGACCCCGTCACGCCGCTGGACGTGAGCTTCTGGGTCAAGGATCTCGAACAGCGAAACATGGTCGGATACGCCGTCACGCTGTTTTCGTCCGCAGCGGACGCGTTGGCAGAATATGAAACCCTTTTGCGGATCGACAGCCGGACAATTCCGTTTTATCGGTCGATCGGCGACGTCTATCCGTGGTGGAAGGAATGCGGCTTCACGATTCCGGAACCGCCCGCAGCCGCCGAGGATCCCCTCTATTCCTCCTGGTACAATTTCCATCAGGCGCCGAACGGGAAAAAGCTTCTCGAGGAATTGAAAATCGCGTCGGAGCTCGGCTTCCGCACGGTGATCCTTGACGACGGCTGGCAGTTCCCGGGGCCCTCCTGCGGCGATTACTCGTTCTGCGGGGAATGGCAGGTCTCGAAAGACAAGTTTGAGGATTTCCGGGCTTTCACGGACGCCGTTCACGCATACGGCATGAAGCTCATCGTGTGGTTCACGGTCCCCTTTGTCGGCGTCAAGAGTCCCCTCTTTGAGCAATTCCGGGGGAAATACCTCTCCGTCGACCACGGGCTCTTTCAGGCAGGCGTCCTTGACGTCCGGTATCCCGACATCCGCCGCTGGATCGTCGGGACTTACCGCAGATTCCTGACGGAATACGACATCGACGGCTTCAAGCTTGATTTCATCGATTCGTTCGCAGAAGGCCCGGAAACCGCTCCTTTCGATCCGGCCTGCATGGATTGCGAGACCGTCGGAGAAGCCGTCCGCCTGCTGATGACCGAAATCACGGATGATCTCGGAGCGATCAAGCCGGATCTTCTCTACGAATACCGGCAGAATTACGTCGGCCCGGCCGTCAACCGGTTCGGGAACATGCTCCGGGTAGCCGACTGCGCCTATGACGCTATGACCAACCGGATCGGCACCGTCGATCTCAGGCTGTTGAACTATCCCGTCGCCGTCCACTCGGACATGCTCTTCTGGGCTCCTTCCGAATCCCCGGTCCTGTGCGCGAAACAGCTGCTTTCCATCCTGTTCTCCGTTCCGCAGATCTCCGTTCTTCTGACGG
>JAEEGL010143080.1_pt1 | contig 14028 bp, 12 predicted proteins | sample 9134231 | NCBI WGS metagenome assembly JAEEGL01 (sample SAMN16246548, study PRJNA631951) | gut metagenome | biome: gut microbiome; feature: rumen; material: fiber-attached | host: Bos | place: Iran: Karaj | collected 2018-10
AGCCTTCTCTGCCATACGGATACCGCCGTAAGGCTGAAGTGAACGCTTGAAAGGCTTATCTGTCTGGAAACCTACGATAGTCTCCTTGCTCTTGTCAAGATATCCGGGTCCGTGAGAAGTGATCGTGGAGATAACCTTGGTGTCCATATCAAGAACGCCGCCGGCTTCTCTTTCTTTGTTCTGAAGATCTCTTACCATAGCCCATAAGTCTTTTGTGTTCTGGGTAGGTCCGCAAAGGAAAGATTCATCGCCATCGTAAGGATGGTAATTCTTCTGGATGAAATCACGTACGTTGATTTCTTTTTCCCATTTGCCGCCTACAAAATCGGTCCATTCTGGTCTCATTTGAAACGCCTCCTGTTTATGATGTATTTTGTCCGTTTGGGGCAGGCCCCAAAGTCAGTAACTTAAAGTGTACATCAATTATAATCGTTGCCCCTCTTTCGGTCAATAAATAGTGATGTTCTTTTTTAGATACATAGTGTAAAAGATAAGGAGTTTATATAAATTTCACAAAGTGTTTATTGCACGGCCGCTTTCTATGGGTTATATTATTATTCAGATTTAATCTAGGAGGTGATATTATGCCCGAAATTTCAAAGGATATGACAATCGGTGAGATTTTAAGAAACGCACCCGAGATCGCTCCTGTTCTTATGCAGGCGGGAATGCATTGTCTGGGTTGCCCCGCTTCTCAGGCCGAAAGCCTCGAGGAAGCCGCAATGGTTCATGGTTTGGATATAGATGAACTTATGGAGATGATAAAGAATTTTTATTCATGACCCGATCAAAAAAGAGCCGTATTTCGGCTCTTTTTTTGATGCAAAAAGACACGGTCAGAAGACCGTGTCCAAATTTTGATTATCAGAACTGAGAAACAATCGAAAGAGCATCCTTGGGACAAATGGCTTCAAAATGTTCGTCGAGATATGCCTCGCCGAGATGCGACCCCTTTATGGGACCGCCGAATTCGGAAGCAAGATTGCAGGCTTTCACGAAATCGATCATATCCATTTTGTCACGCTTTAATATAAGAAGATAATTTCCTTGTTCGGTGTTTCTGTATAATTTACTCTCGTCGCTGTAAAACGCATTTAAACTTCTTGCTACTTTGGCAACATCGGCAATCGATTCGAAAGAGAATGCCATGCCTTCAAGCTTAATCTCTGTATTTGCAAGCTCCTGCGTTTTCTTTTCAAGAGCATCTTTGAATCTTGTAAAGAAATCGCTTATGCCTGTTTCGTCTTCTTCATCTTCCTCCGAATCGTTATCCGGAGAATCATCATCATAGTCTTCATCCATTCCCTGGGCAAATTTTGAAAATCTTGCATCAAGTTCGTCGGGATCTTCGACTTTTGTAATGATAAGCACAATACATTCGGAATTCATCGGAATGGCTTCGATCATCAAAGGGATGTTGTCCGCTTCGAATCCGTATTCGAAATTAGCCATTTCCATCATGTCACGAAAGAGAGCTTTGGCCTTTTTGGTACCGTAGGCGAGCTCACTTATTTTAAGCTTTCTGGAGGCCAGATCCTCACGCGTGAGAGTGCAACGTATCTGATAATCGTTAACTTTTTCTATCTTCATGAAGGTCCTCCTTTCGATACTTAATTCTACTGTAAATATATATTCAATGTTCCTTATAGTCAAGTTATCGGCATACTAATTTATAAAAATATAAGAAGTTAAAATATTTAATAAAGTTTATGAAAAATTCACAATTTTACCCCTTGCAAAAAGAGTGATTTTTGTGTATTATCACCATACATATGAAGCCCGTCAATCTGTATTCGGAAAGGAGAGATGGGGGTAAATTTTTAGTAAAGTCTGATATTCTTTCAGTTCTTTATTCTATATTCTAAGATTATATCCGGACAGCACAACAATTGTTTTGTCGATGCATTGACGATAATCCGGAGATCACTGTTTAATTCAAACATTTTAATTCACTTTATGTATTATCCGTATCGCAGGTAAGTGTAAATTTGTGATGACGGGATAAAGGTTTGATACAGGCGGGCCTTCGTATATGCAATGTTACCTCTTTTATTATCACGGTAATAAGCATGCGCATTTTCTTGATGCGGAAAGGAGGTGCTCTTTAAAATGAGTAAAGTCGATTCCTTCGTCCTTAAGCTTGATAAGCTTAAAGAAGCGGGGGTAAAGCTTCTTATTAATAATATGCCCGCAACGCCTGCGCAGATCGCACACAAGGCGGACATCCTGAAGAAGCGATACCGTCCGGAATTTTACTATTCGGACGATGGGAAAATTTCCGAACTTAATTATATCTGTCCGGCTTAACGATACATTAATGGAATGGGGGCGCGTGGTGTGCCTTTCTTACGGAATAATTAAGATGACGCGGAAATATTTATTTGTTATAATACCTAATTGATAGTGATGTGCCGGGTCTGTGAAGTCGGGCCCGGCGCTTAATAATGTCGGAGGTTAGGGATGAAAAAGGTTATTCCTGTTGTTATAGCGGTTATTTTGATCATAGTTGTGGTGGGCGTAAGTTTCGGAAAAACCCTGTATGAGAAATATTCATACGGGCAGGAGAAAGCCGATCTGAACGAATACTTTGAGATATTTGGGAATGATGACGTTCCTATCATTATGCAAAATGAGAGGATTCCACACTCTGCAAGACTGATAAACGGAGTATATTACTTTGACCAGGATACGGTTGAAGAATACTTTACCGAAAGATTCTATGTAGACACAAATGAGGAGCTGCTTCTTTATACGACTCCCGATACGACTCTTGAGGCAAAACTTGAGTCCGGCGAGGTTACGGATATCAATACCGGAAAAACCGAAAAGTATCCTTATGCCGTTTCGGTATATAAGAATGACACGCTTTATATAGCGGTTGAGTATCTGACCAAATTTGCCGATTTTTCATATGAAACATTTGAAGACCCCAACAGAATGCAGGTATATACAGAGTGGGGCGAAAGGACCACTGCCGTTATCAAAAGCGATACGCAGGTAAGATGGCGCGGTGGTGTTAAGAGCGAAATATTGACCGAAGTCAAAGAGGGCGATGTCGTGACCGTGATCGAACCCATGGACGACTGGACAAAAGTAAAGACTTCGGATTGTTTTATAGGATATGTGGAAAACTTCAGATTAAAAGATGAAAAGACCGTTACGGATACTCCGGTAAAGTCTGCGATAAAAGAAGATTTCACATATCTTACAAGAGATCATAAGATCAATCTTACGTGGCACAATATAGAATACGCCCAGGACGGTGCGGATTTAAGGACTGCCCTTGCTCCGGTCAAGGCGTTAAATGTTGTTTCGCCCACATGGTGCTGGATCACAGACAATGAAGGTAATTTCTCAAGCGTCGCAAATGCAAATTACAGCGATACCGCTCACGACTTGGGACTTGAGGTTTGGGCGCTCGTATCGGATTTTCATTCGGGTACGGATGTTGATACTTACGAACTTCTTTCCTATACAAGTAAAAGACGTGCACTTGTAACAAATCTTGTCGCTCATATGCTTGAATACAGAGCAGACGGCATCAATGTCGATTTTGAAAGAATAAATTCCGCATGTGCACCTCATTATGTGCAGTTTATAAGAGAGCTCGCGGTTGCCTGTCATGCCAATAATCTTGTTCTTTCCGTGGATAATTTTGTACCCACGGAATATACTGCTCATTATAACAGGCATGAGCAGGCGGAATTTGCGGATTATATAATAATAATGGGATATGACGAGCATTATCAAGGCTCTGCCGAGGCAGGCTCAGTATCATCAATCCCGTGGATGCAAAAGGGAATAGAAGACACGATCAAGTATTGCCCCAAGGAAAAAGTCATAAATGCCATCCCATTCTATACACGTGTCTGGAAGACCGAAGGCGGAGAAGTTACAAGCGAAGCCGTTACAATGGCGGTAGCCAATGATTTCTTAAGCCGCAATGCCATAGAGACAAAGTGGAACGAAGATACGTATCAGAACTACGGAGAAGCAACCATCGGCGGCGTCTATTATCAGGTATGGATGGAAGATGCCGATTCTGTTAAAGTCCGTTTAAATGTAATGGACCAGGCTCAGATAGCAGGTGTCGCTTCCTGGAAGCTTGGCCAGGAAACGCCCGATATATGGGATCTTATCGAAGAATACATGAATTAAAGATCTTTTTAAGGGAGGCTTATTAAGTCTCCCTTTTTTATCGCTCATATTGTGAGTTTGTGTTATACTGTTTATAAGTATGGAGTTTTATAAGATGGAAACGAAAATTGTTGCCATAGATGAGAATGATATAGATCTAAATGTTATAAAAGAAGCCGGCAGTATAATTAAAAACGGAGGACTTGTTGCTTTTCCGACGGAGACCGTATACGGGCTTGGCGGAGATGCTTTAAACAAAGAATCTTCAAAGAAAATATATGCCGCTAAGGGAAGACCGTCGGACAACCCTCTTATCGTACACATTGCGGACATAAAGGATCTTGAGCACATTGTCTCGGAAATACCGGAAACGGCTGTTAAGCTTGCTGATGCTTTTTGGCCGGGCCCTCTAACAATGATATTTAAGAAGTCGCCAATAGTTCCGAAGGAAACTACAGGCGGGCTGGATACGGTAGCGGTAAGAATGCCTTCCGATAAGATTGCCGCAGCATTTATAAAAGCGTCGGGCGGATATGTGGCCGCTCCCAGCGCAAATCTTTCGGGCAGACCGAGTCCTACTCTTGCAAAGTACGTGATAGAAGATATGGACGGCCGCATAGATATGATAATAGACGGCGGGGCTTCATATGTCGGACTTGAATCCACGATAGTGGATCTTACGGAAGATACGCCTGTTATTCTTCGTCCCGGATATATAACAAAAGAGATGCTCGAAAATGCTCTTCTGACGAAAGTGTCATTCGACAAGGCGATAATAGATTCGGATAGCAAAACCCCTCCGAAAGCGCCAGGAATGAAATACAGACATTACGCTCCGAAGGCAGATCTTACCATAGTTGAAGGAGACGATACCAAAGTCATAGAAAAGATCAACCGACTCGGACGGGAACAGCTTGAAGCAGGGAAAAAAGTCGGTGTCATAGCTACGGAAGAGACAAAAGAAAAATACGACAAAAACTTCGTTGTAAAAAGCACGGGTTCCGGTGAGGACGAGGCCAATGCGGCACATTTTCTCTTTAAGATATTAAGAGAGTTCGATGATGAAGAAACGGATGTGATTTTTTCTGAGTCGTTTGACGGGAAGGGAGTCGCCTGCGCCACTATGAACAGACTTGTCAAGGCCGCGGGACATCATATTTTAAATGTATAGATTCTTTTATAAGGAGGGTTATTAAAATGATAGCGATAGGAAGCGATCACGGCGGATACGATCTTAAAGTAACCGTGATGAAGCACCTCGATGAACTGGGGGTAGAGTACAAGGATATGGGCTGCTACGACAAAACGTCGGTAGATTATCCCGTATACGGCAAGGCTGTTGCAAAGGCGGTTCAATCCGGAGAATGCGATAGAGGAATCGTGATCTGCACGACCGGAATAGGTATATCGATCGTTGCCAATAAGTTTAAGGGCATAAGATGCGCTTTATGTGCGGACGTGACCACCGCAAGCCTTACAAGACTTCACAATGATGCAAACGTTCTCGCGATGGGAGGCGGGATCATCGGTCCCAATCTTGCTGTTAATATAGTAGATACTTTTTTGAACACAGAGTTTTCCGGCGAAGAAAAGCATTGTCGTCGAATAAGCCAGATAGAAGAATAAAATAAAAACATAAAAGGAGAAGGAAATGGCTAAGGTAATTATTATGGATCATCCGTTGATCCAGCACAAGATCGGTTATATCAGAAGAAAGGACACCGGCACGAAGGATTTCAGACAGACCATATCGGAGATAGCTCAGCTTATCTGCTATGAGGCTACAAGAGATCTTGAACTTTCCGATGTTGAGATCGAGACCCCTATCTGTAAGACAACCGTTAAAGAACTTAAGGGTAAGAAGATGGCCATTATACCGATTCTTCGCGCGGGCCTTGGTATGGTAGACGGCATGCTTTCACTCATTCCGGCAGCAAAAGTCGGTCATATCGGACTTTACAGAGATCCCGAAACTCATGAACCGGTTGAATATTATTGTAAACTTCCCGCAGATTGCAATGAAAGAGAAGTATTTGTGGTCGATCCGATGCTCGCAACAGGCGGCTCCTCGGTAGCAGCCATTCAGATGCTTAAAGACAAGGGATGCAGAAAGATCCACTTTATGTGTATCATCGCGGCTCCGGAAGGTATCAAGAGAATGCAGGATGCTCATCCCGATGTTGATATGTACGTAGGCGCTCTTGACGATCATCTCAACGAAAACGCTTATATCGTTCCCGGTCTGGGTGATGCCGGCGACAGAATCTTTGGCACAAAATAACAACTGATCTTATATTACGGGGATTACAAAATGAAAAGAAAAGACTATATATCATGGGATGAATATTTCATGGGCGTATCTGTTCTTTCCGGCATGCGTTCGAAAGATCCCAACACTCAGGTCGGAGCCTGCATAGTGAGTTCCGACAATAAGATACTTTCAATGGGTTACAACGGCTTTCCGAATAACTGCTCCGATGACGAGTTTCCGTGGGAACGTGAAGGAGATACACTTGACACAAAGTATCCTTTTGTTACTCACAGCGAGTTAAATGCGATACTCAATTACCGTGGCGGCAGTCTTGAAGGAGCCAAGATATATGTTTCTTTATTCCCTTGCAACGAATGCGCAAAAGCGATCATTCAGGCCGGGATAAAGACTATAGTATATGACAGCGATAAATATGCTGATACACCATCCACAAAGGCATCCAAGATGATGCTCGATGCAGCCGGCGTCAAATATTACAAATATGAGCGTACCGGCAGAAAGATTGAGATGGACTTATAAACAATATAGGAGAAAATCGGGTGAAATCTAAATTCCGCCTAATCCTGACTTTTATTGTGATAGCGGCCGTTTGCCTCAATGCCGCGCCTTATATGGCGCAGGCTTCTCCTGAAGAGACAAAGGAAAAGATAGAGGCCGCGGAAAAAGAAAAGCAGGAGACAGAACAGCGGATCGAAGAAACGAGCGATGATCTTGATGCAGCCAGTGCCAAGCAATTAAGCTTAAAACAGGACTTAAATGCTTTGAATTCGGATCTTGAGACCATCAGTGCGCATCTTGACGATCTTGAAAATCAAATATCGGTAAAAGAACAAGAGATATCCGATACGCAGGCAGAACTTGAAACGGCAAGGGAAACCGAGAAGACTCAATATGAAGCCATGATGAAACGTATCAAGTTCATGTATGAGGACAGCGAAACCCTGTATCTTGAGATCCTTTTCCGGGCAAAGAATTTTTCTGAATTCATAACACTGAGCAACTATATTGATAATCTTGCATCTTACGACAAGATGAAATACGAAGAGTATCAACAGCTCAGGATCGGGATCGAAGAACTTGAAGCCAAGCTTCAAAGTGAAAGGGTCGATCTTGAAGTACTCAAAGAAGAGGCTACGCTTGAAAAAGCCAATCTTATGGCCACGATCGAGAATACTTCCGCCAAGGTGTCGCAATACGGCGATATGATCGACGAGTACGAAAGAATGATAGCCGAAGAGGAAGCACTTCTTGCGAAGCAGAAAGAAGACATAGCGGCGTTAAAGAAGCAGTACGAAGAAGAGTTAAGATTATCGAGACTGTCTGCCAATTCAGTATGGAGAGATATCTCGGAAGTATCGTTTGATGACGGCGACAGATACCTTTTGGCCAACCTGATCTATTGTGAAGCCGGCGGTGAACCGTATGAAGGACAGGTTGCGGTTGGTTCGGTCGTGATCAACAGGGTGTTGAGTCCTGTTTATCCACAAACTGTATCGGGTGTTATCTATCAGAGGTCGCAATTTTCACCCGTGGGAAGCGGAAGGCTTGCATACGCTCTTTCCGTCAACAAAGCCACTCAGAGCTGTTACAATGCAGCCGATGAAGCAATGAGCGGTTTCTCGAATGTAGGCAGCTGCGTATACTTCAGGACACCGATCGAGGGCCTTTCAGGTATACAGATTGGCCATCATATCTTCTATTAGAGGATAAAAATCATAGAAACGGCATGGTGACGGAAAACTTGCACGTTAATAAGACGTTAATTTTTCCGAATCATACGAAAGAAAATTGTCAGTATTAAACATTAAATTCTGAAAATTTGACACAATTTACAGGAATTGCTCAAAAATGACGTTTGAAGAATTATTGAATACCACTGTATCGGAAGATCTGATTCGTATGGTGTTTTCAAAGCCCTTAAAGGGCGCATTTTCATCCAAGGTGAAAGTGCGCCCCGTTGTCATTAAGAAAGAAACGTTCTTTCAGGTGACAAGTGCCATCGGTTCAAAGGATGAAAACACATATAAAGAGGTACACGAAAACCTAAGATCGGAAGAACTTATCAAGAAAATAAGATCCTTTTTCCCGGGTGAACTTTCTCAGGCACTTATTGAGACAAATGCTGCAGGATACACTGTTTTGGCCGGCAGAAAGGGCAATATTACGATAAGGAAAAATGCATCGGTTTCCGCTGCTAAAGCCGATACCGACCATAACAGATCAAAGAACTATCTTTTGCCGGAAAACGAGAAGATACCGTTCATGGTCGACCTTGGTGTAATGACTCCGGAAGGCAAAAATGTTAAATCACGATATGATAAATATCGCCAGCTGAACAGGTATCTTGAGTTCATAAACGACGTGGTTGACAGACTTCCCAAAGATCGTGAGATCACGATAGTGGATTTTGGATGCGGAAAATCTTATCTGACATTTGCCTTGTACTATTTTTTGGCTGTAAAAAATAACAGACGGGTTAAAATAGTCGGTCTTGATTTAAAAACTGATGTAATTAATGAATGCAACCGGCTTAAAAACAAGTATGGGTATAACGGACTTTCCTTTATAAAAGGAGATATCGAGCATTATGAAGGTGATGCACCCGATATGGTCATTTCGCTTCATGCATGCGATACTGCGACCGATCATGCAATATATAAAGGTATACTTTGGAATGCATCGGTGATCATGGCTGTGCCGTGCTGTCAGCATGAACTTAATAAGAAGATAAAGAGCGATGAGCTGTCCGGTGTTTTGGGATACGGGATTTTAAAAGACAGACTCTCTGCGATCGTGACGGATGCAATGCGTGCAAATCTTCTTAAAGAGTGGGGATATGATACACAGATACTTGAATTTATCGATATGGAACATACTCCCAAGAACATCCTCATAAGAGCAGTCCGTAAAGCCAATAAGATAACGGCTGTCAATAAAAATGATGTTGAAAAAGAGGAAAGACTCAAAGCGCTTGTCGGTGCAGACATTACGCTTGAAAGACTGTTAAATGAACTGAAGGAAAAGAATGAAGCGGACAATACTTAAGATTGTTGCATCCCTTTTTGTATTCATCGTTACGATGATACTATCGGGGTACTTCATGAACAAGGGAAATGTTAATACCACAAAGAACATGGACATGGCTGCGCTTCCGGTTGTTTATATGAATGTCGGCGGTAATACCGTCAATGAACTTCACGGATATACGATGGACATGGACGTTGCTCTTTTAAGGGATTCCATAACCCCCCTGGATGATAACAGAGGGGCTTCTTTTCGTATTGTCAAACACAGTTGTGTCATAAAGGGTGTTAATGTCAAACTTCGTACGATCGAGGGAAGCCGTCTTATAGAAAGCATAGACATAACTGATTATGAAGAAAATGATTTTGCATTAACGGCATCGGTTAATTTCAAGGGTCTTATCGATGAATACAAAGAATATTGTATGGAAATATATGTAACGACCGGAACGGGCGTTGAGGTAATGTACCATACAAGAGTCACGAATGCGCCGCTTTACTGCGCGAGGGAAAAACTTGCTTTTGTGCTTGATTTTCACGACAAGGCCGGTTCGATCGCCACAAACGAAGAACTTAAAGGTTATATGGAGTCCAATTACACCGGAGACAATACGACTCTTGCATTTGTAAACATACACAGTTCCATGAGCCAGCTCGCATTTGCGAATCTCAATGTATATGAGATAACAAAGCCTGTTGCGACATTTAAAGAACTGAATTATGAAACTGCGGTATTTACCGTGGATTATGTAGCAGGGATAAAAGACAGCAAGGTTGAGAAGAAGTTTTTCGTTTCTGAATATTACCGTATAAAATATACTACCGAAGTTACATATCTTCTCGATTATGAGAGGACAATGCACGAGATAACCGATGACGATAATTTTGTCATAAACGACACCCAGCTTACTTTGGGCATTACGGATTATGATTTAAGCCTTACGGAGAGTGAGGATGGTTCGATATTTGCGTTTGTAAACGAAAATAAACTGTATTCGTACAACATTTCCGAAAATCATATAGCCAGGCTGTTTTCTTTTTACGACAATGATAACTTTGACGCAAGAACAACATACGGCATGCATAAGATTAAACCGCTAAGCGTCGATGAGGCGGGAAACGTAAGTTTTATCGTATACGGTTACATGAACAGGGGTACATACGAAGGAAAAGTCGGAATGACCTTTTACGAATACAACGGCGTAACAAATATAGTCGAGGAAAAATTCTTTATATCCTCGGATAAATCGCCCGAGATGGTCATTCACGATATAGACGAACTTTCGTATCTTAATAAGAGCAAAGTATTCTATTTTATGCTCGATCGTTCGATATATGCGATCGATACGGAATCGATAGAGGTCAAAGAAATGGTAAACGACCTCGAAGAAAACATGTATACCGTTTCCAATTCAAGATCGATGCTTGTATGGCAGAGCGGAAATAATGTAAATTCATCGGAAAAACTGATGGTAATGAACTTAAATACCGGTCAGGTTAATACGATAGCGGCAGCGGATGACGAATATATAAAGCCGCTGGCGTTTATGAATGAAGACCTTATATACGGTCTTGCCGAAAAAAACGATGTTGTGACTGATGCGGCCGGACGGACGACCTTCCCGATGTATTGTATGAAGATACAGAACGAATACGGTGAGTTGCTTAAGACATACGAAGAAAAAGGCAAATATATAACCGACGTATCTTTAAAAGAAAACTTACTTACGATAAAGAGGGTCAAAAAACACGACGGCGAGGTTTTAAGATATGATGCCATCGACGATGATTATATGACCAACAATCAGCCGCAGGAAGAAAATCGAAATACGGTTCAGACTGCCGTTGACGATATGTATGAGACGATAGTAAGGATTAAATTCGATTATGAGACATCGGGAAAAACGGTTCTTTTAACACCCGAACAGATCATATATGAAGGCAGTAAGGAGATATATCTTTCGGACAGCGCATCAAATAAAAAACACTATTACGTATATTACAAGGGAAAACTTCAGACCATAAGCACAAAACCGTCCAATGCGGTCATGGAAGCGGATCAAAATTACGGAACGGTTCTTGATGATGAAGGTTATTATGTATGGTACAGAGCCAACAGAGATTTAAGAAACCAGATAATGGATCTGTCGTTGGAAACGACCGATGAGGAAAAGAATAATCTTGCATGGTGCATGGACAGGATGCTTGAATATGAAGGCGTTGTAAGAAATTCGGAATACCTTTTGGGAAAAGGGGAGACGGTTCTTACGATATTGAGCGACGGTCTTGAAGGGTACGAGGTTCTGAACCTTACGGGCTGTACGCTTGACAGTATCTTATACTACGTAAACAGGGATATTCCGGTACTTGCGCTTACAAATACCGACGACACATATCTTATAATAGGTTTCAACCAGCTTGCGGTCGTGCTTTTGGATCCCGACAACAGTTGGTATAAGATAGGCAGAAACGAAGCGGAAGAGATGTTTGAAGAGTCGGGTAATCAGTTTATAACTTATGTTCCGAACAAGTAAATGAAAATAAAAATACACATCCGAAATACGGAAGATGCTTTTGCGGCAATCCGGATTTCGGATGTGTTTTTATTGTAAGATCATTGATCTTTATTCCTGATCGTTCTCTTTTGTAAGTTCGCCCATCTTGTAGCGATTGACGATCTTCTGGATACGTTCGCTGGGATCAAGAAGGTCGCTTATCGAAGTATCGTGATTAAGAGTATCTATGATGTAAGCTATATATTTACTTAAGTCACAGCTTATATACCATTCTCTTGAGAGAAGCTCGGGAGTCTGATAGATAAGGTTTGTGGTAAGGACTCTTGTGATCGTGCCGTCCTGATAAGCCTTGTCAAAACGATCGAGGCCGCCCGTAAATAATCCGAAGGAGCAGCATACAAAGATCTTATTGGCCTTTCTGGACTTTAAGTTGGCTGCAACTTCGAGTACGCTTTCTCCGGATGAGATCATGTCATCCATGATGATAACGTCTTTTCCTTCAACGTTCGAACCCAAAAATTCATGAGCAACAATGGGGTTTCGTCCGTTAACGATCCTTGTGTAATCACGGCGCTTATAGAACATACCCATATCAAGGCCGAGGACATTGGCTAAGTAGATAGCTCTGCTCATACCGCCTTCATCGGGGCTGATGATCATCATATGATCCGAATCGATCTTAAGATCGGGTACATTGTTGAGAAGACCTTTTATAAACTGATAAGCGGGCTGAACCGTTTCAAACCCGTGAAGAGGGATTGCGTTCTGAACTCTGGGATCGTGAGCATCGAATGTGATTATGTTATCAACGCCCATGCTCGTAAGTTCCTGAAGAGCCATGGCACAGTCGAGAGATTCTCTGGATGTTCTCTTGTGCTGTCTGCTTTCGTAAAGGAAAGGCATGATGACTGTGATCCTTCTTGCCTTACCGCCTACGGCAGCGATAATTCTTTTTAGATCCTGATAATGGTCGTCGGGAGAATAGTGATTCTCATGACCGCCCATCGAATATGTGAGAGAGTAGTTACAAACATCGACCAAGAGGTATAAGTCCGTTCCTCTTACCGATTCAAGAATAAGACCTTTGGCTTCGCCTGAACCGAAACGCGGTACTTTGGCTTTTAAAATATATGAGGGACGCATGTAACCTGCGAAAGCGAGACTTTCTTTATGCTCGTTTTCGCGTTCTTCACGCCACTTTACAAGGTATTGATCGACTTCCTCGCCGAGAGCCTTGCATCCTTCAAGCGGAATGATCCCCAAAGAACCGACGGGAATCGTTTCCAAATTTCTCTTCTCTTCACGATTTGCCATGAAAAGTAATCCTCACTTTCTAGTCTATGCAATTGTTTTCTTCTGGACCCGGATATCGGTACCCGACAGCCTTAAAGCGGTGTAACTGTTCACCAGCCTCGAAAAAACTCTGTCACCGTACCGGTCTCTGATCTCCTCCAATGATAAATTGGTCGAGATGACAGTTGCTTTTTTGTTGAGTATCCGTTCGTTGATAATTGCGAAAAGCCTTGATATTACAAAGGAATTTGTGGTCTCCGTACCAAGGTCGTCCATAATCAGCAAGTCACAATTATAAATATAATCATTCAGATTGTAAAGCACATCTTTTGAAGAATGTCTGAATGTTTCATCCGCGAGATTCTCAAACAGAGAGATCGCGCTGTAGTATACACAAGAATAACCTTTCTCAATTAACTCACGGGCAACACATCCGGATAGAAAAGTTTTTCCGGTTCCGACTGTTCCGTATAGCATGAGATTCTTCTTATCGGTTTCGAAATTATCGATCATCGACTTACAATGACCAACAGCTTTTTTGAATCGTTCAAGGTCTTCGCCCTTATAATAATCATACGACATTTTTGAAAAATTGTTATCGTTAAGTATTTCTTTTATATTGGAGCGGTCATACAAAAGTTCTGTAATCTGCTTCACAAAGCAATGGCACTTTTGGGTGCCGATATATCCGGTATCCTTACAATCGGGACAGGTATATATGGGGTCAAGATAATCTGCGGGAAGCCCGACACCCTTAAGCAAAGAGGCCTTCATCTCCCTTAAATCG
>JAEEGL011067176.1_pt1 | contig 14028 bp, 8 predicted proteins | sample 9134231 | NCBI WGS metagenome assembly JAEEGL01 (sample SAMN16246548, study PRJNA631951) | gut metagenome | biome: gut microbiome; feature: rumen; material: fiber-attached | host: Bos | place: Iran: Karaj | collected 2018-10
CCCGGAGAGAACTTAGAAGGAGCTCGCTATGGAACTGCACGTTGATCTGAGAAAAACCGTTTTGAGCGTTATCGGCGGAGTATTCTGTTATCTTCTGCTGTGGAAGCTGTTACTCCTTTTCGTCAATATCAGCGAGACTATTCCCATGATTCTTGCAAACTGCATCATTGGGGCCTTCGTGCTCGCCGCATACGGCGTCCAGAGAGTGGAATGGTCTGTGAATTCCAGTTGGGCACTGTCTGAGTTTATCCAAAGAAACGAAACCACTGTCTATTCTCAGTACAAGCTGTTCGGACTTTACGGAATCTCGGAACCGGAAATCGAATCAAGGGTGCTGTTCTCGGAATCGGAAATCATATTGGGGAAAATCATTCATATGGAATTCCCTCCCCTGGTAGATGTTCTCAGTTTGGCGTCTTCCATAAAAAGCCTGGTGCCCTTTGGAGGATACTTCCGCGACCTGTAACGTTCACTCGGAACAGGTAAGTTCGGAGGCTGCTGCGAAAATCCCGGAGACCGTCATTAGGTTCCCGGGATTAACCCCCTGTCATAGAAAAATGACGCTGTTTAGCGCAAAAATAAGGAGAGACATATGACTGCCGTCATTATCATCATAGCGCTTGATCTCTTGTGCTTTGCGATCAGGTAATGCCATAAGCGCAGGGACTGCGCAATTTTCAGAAACCTGTTCCGGCGAAACAGGGACGCCGATTAGCGGCAAAAAACGCCAGAGACGCCATGATCCCGAACAGCCAGATCCGGGATCTGAGCCGGACTTCCGGAAGTGAAAGATCTGGCATAATTACCATGAAACAAATCTTAACGGAGAACCATTATGAATCCCGACAAAAAGTACATCCTTCTTGCGGTATCCGGAGAAACACCGCAAATCATTACCGAAACCTTCTTCAAGCTTAAGGAAACCGGATACGACATTCAGGAAATCCACGTCATCACCACCGTCCGCGGCAAAAACAACCTGATGGGGCTTTTGTCAGACAATCCCGACGAAAATGTCTTCCTAAAAATGTGCCGGGAATACGACTGGGAACCTCTGACCGTGAAAGAGCAGAATATTCATGTGTTTTCAGATCAACAAGGCGGCTTTCTGGAAGACATCCGGACAGACGAGGAGGAGCGGTGCGCAGCGGACTTTATTTTCAAGACCACCCGGGATCTCATGGAGCTCCCCTGCGGCGAAGATGACGGCGAAGGCTATGCCATCGTGGCGTCCATTGCCGGCGGCAGAAAGACCATGAGCTATCTTATGGGATCCACCATGTCCATTCTGGGCCGCGATGACGATGAGCTTACCCATGTTCTGGTAGATCCCCGTTACGAAAGGCTGGACAGATCCTCTCCCAAATTCTTCTACCCCACCCGGGAATCCCAGCTCCTCTTAAATGCGGATCGGGAAGAAATCGATGCCCGGGATGCCAAAATTGATCTTTCGTTTATCCCCTTCATCAAGCTGGGACACATCCTGAAGGATTCCGAAAAAGGAAAGCTGCTGATAGGAAACAGTGCCGCAACCGCTTATTCCGATGCGGTTTCCGCCATCAATTACGAACTTTCTGTAAACCCCGATGACATTCAGCTCTGGGCAGATTACCGAAAACTGAATCTCAGTGTCCGCAATACCCGAACGGGGGAGCATTTTGATATTCATCTTGACGCTCTGGAAATGGCGTTCTACAGAATGCTGCTGGACAATCTGAAAAACCCCGGCAGCGTGACAAAGCCTTCCAAAGACAGCACGATTCAGGAGCTGTTCCGCTACTGGCTCAGGCTGTACTCCTTCACGCCCCTGCCTCACGAGACGGAAACAGCCGTAGATATGGTTTCACGCATCAACAACGTTATCACTAAAATCCGCGAAAGAAAATGCCTGGCCGACAGCGAGGATGGCAAAACAGACCCGAAAACCGCCTTCTTTGACATTTATGAAACCGTAGTAGAAATCTGGAAGGACTATGCCTCGAATCGGGACAAGCACGGCATCAACTCCTGCGGCATGGGCCAGGAATGCAACCTTAAGGACAAAAACAACAACGATAAAATCCCCAAGAAGGATAATCTGCTGAACTACATCGGCAATGAGACTGCTTTTAAAAAGGCCCATATGAACAACTGGAAAAAAATCCAGGACAAGGTAAACGACAAGATAGGCAAATCGGACTGTCCGGATGCCATTCAGGAGCTCCTTAAGATTAAATGCTGCGCGATCCCCGGCACGATCCCCGGCACGAAGATACAAAACTACTCCATAGCTTTGAAATGCGATCAGGTGGCCATGCCGGGCTATGATCCTCTGCCGTTTGCCGATCTTGATGTTCCGGATGAACTGCTGAAACTGCGACATATTATCAAATAAGACTTTCCCGGGAACCAAATACGCTGTCAGGATGGCATTTCTTCATGAGATGCCATCCCCTGATAATCGAGCTTTTCCGGGGAGTTTTTCAGGTGACAGGGTCAGATAAGGAGAGCGAGGGAAACGCTTTCAAAAACGGCAGCAGCAACTTTTTGAAAATTTTTCTTGCCAAACCCCAAATTCTTGCTACAATAGCCACGTTTTCAGACGCGGGGTGGAGCAGTCTGGTAGCTCGTCGGGCTCATAACCCGAAGGTCGTTGGTTCAAATCCGGCCCCCGCAACCAGGTTTCCTTTCAGAACTTCTTCTGTTTGTCTCCTTGATCTTTTCTCTCTTAAGTTCTCGCTTTATTTGTCAGTCATAAGCTTTTGCGCTGCTGCAAGTCCTCTGGGCATGTTCACTGTCGTTTCCATGGCCATCTTCTCAATCCTCCCGGCATAATTTACCAGAGATGAATCAGGCCAGACTGACTGGTTTCCGATTTCCAAGCGAAAAACGAATGAAGTTAAGCAAGCATTGCTGCTGCCCTGCCGCTTCAGAAAAAGCACAAAAATGACGAACCTCTGAAAAAAAGACAGCGTGTTGCGGAGCCGAAAGCGCAAGAAAAAAACCGGCACCAAAAGGCACCGGCAAAAGTCTTTCAATACGAAAGAACACGGGATTAACTGATTACGTCCGTGTGTAAGCAATTTGCGTGCCAATAACTGACTAAAAACAGATTTTTTAATAAAAAGACTGCCGGCGGGCCTGAAATCAAATACCGGCGGGCAGCAGTTCCCCTGCGCGCTAACCGCTCCGGGGGTGATTCCGATGTCCTGAAAACCTGGCATAAAGCTCATTTTAAGAAAATATTTGCAATATGCAATAACCACCCTCTAAAACTCCTGCAAAATGCAACAGTTTACACCATAGCCTTAGCGAAGCTGCCCGGATTTCTGCCTGCTCTCAATATCTTTACTTTCCCAGAAGAGCTTCCCATCGGAAGATTCCCGACTTGTCCCATAAAGTCCTGAGAAATGTTCCCGCAATTCCGCTCTTCCGATTTTGCCAGTAACTGGATGCGAATTTCCGCTGGCACGGCGCAAAAAAAAAACCGGTATCCAAAAGAGATACCGGCAAAGTCTTTCAATACGAAAGAACACGGGATTAACTGATTACGCTTCAGTAATAGCAATCTTCGTGCCATCGTGCGAAAAATGATTAAAAAATTTTTTAAGCAAAACTGCGCAACGCCTGAAATAAAGACCTGGTACGGTTTTATTTCCCCGGCAAGGATATTTGTCCGGAAGCGCTATTAAGGAAATAATGCGAGGAACTGGTCAGGAGAGCATCCTGCTTTTTATCATTTTGCAAGAAAACAGGCATCATTAAATTCGTATTTGCAAAATTTATTGCATTTTGCAAAAAACATACCCCTGCTGTAAGTGATTGCTCCCGCAGTGAGTCGCCGGATGGATAATGCAACGTATGGTTAGCTCGGTCTGCATGGAGACAGGGGATAACCCTGCTGCGAGTTTCAGGTCTGAGCCGTCCCGGACGGTAACGGCAACGATAATAAGATACGGAGATAGCCCGAGAACACCGGGCCGGAAGCGCATTCCCGGCATTGAACCCTGTTTTTAACCGGTACCTTTGCCTGACTCCTATCAGTCATTTTTCAGCGGCAGATCGGCTTTCCAGGCGGCGTAGGAACGATTGAAACGGTAGATCACCTGGTTGCTGCTGCCCCGGAATTCCAGAGAGGGATCCTTTTTATCCTGCTCAAATTTGCCGTCAATAAGGACATCAATAAGGTTTACCACCTCCAGCTGCTCCGGGGTAAGCTCATCCTTGCGGTATCCGGTCCAAACCCAGATGTCCTTGTCCAGGGAGCATTCCCGCCGCACTCTTTCGCAGATAGCCTTAACTGCGGGAACGTTGGCCGGCAGCAAAGGGTCTCCTCCGGTCAAAGTAAGCCCCCGCCGGCGGATTCTGGTGTCATTAAGATCCTGAATGATCTGGTCGCACATCTCATCGGTGAACGGGAACCCCGCATTAACATTCCAGGTGGACTGATTGTAGCAGCCCGGACAGTGGTGCTCGCAGCCGGCAACAAAAAGAGTGCATCTGGTTCCCAGCCCGTTCAGAACATCGATAGGGATATATTTACAGTAATTCATCTGAAACTGCCTCTTCTTGTTGTTTAACGAGTCATCTGAGAACGGATCATGGCAAGCTTTAAGAGCCTTCATGAGGTCTCGCAAATCCGTCCGTCCATTATAACGGCTCCGTCTTTCTCTTCCTTGACGGCTGCCTGTTTTTTTGAAGAAAGCCGCAGGAAAAACGGCAGGACAATTCTAGTAAATTTCCGCGAAATTTTCCACATGTCCGGAACCGTCCTGATCCGGAGACTCCGATTCAGGGGAGGAATTCAAAGACTTTTCATCACGTTTTCGCACTCCCGCATCAGATCCCGGAAATGAGCCGCCTCCTCAAATTTCAGATTGCGGGCTGCCTCCTTCATCTTTCCTTCATATTCCTTCATAAGCTCCAGAATCTCCTTATCCGATTTTACTCGGGAGAGATCCTTCTTAAGGTCGCCGGAAAGCCCCTGCTCCGCCGGGATCTCCGCACCCTTCCCGTAAGGAGCCGCGATGTCCAGAATATCATTTACCGGCTTCACCAGCGGTGTCGGCTTCTGATGATGCTCCTTATTAAATTTTTCCTGCTTGAAACGGCGGCGGCGGGTTTCGTTCATCGCTGCCTTCATGGCCGGGGTTTCCGTATCGGCATAGAGAATGGCCCGGCCGTTAATATTGCGGGCTGCTCTTCCCATGGTCTGAATAAGCGCCATTTCCGATCTCAGAAAGCCCTGCTTGTCCGCATCCAGAATAGCCACCAGCGCCACCTCCGGCATGTCCAGACCTTCACGCAAAAGGTTAATCCCCACCAGAGCGTCAAACTTCCCCAGCCGGAGATCCCTGATGATTTCCATGCGTTCCACAGTGTCCACATCGGAATGCAGATAGCGTACCCGAATCTGGTGCTCCTCCAGGTATTCCGTCAGGTTTTCCGCCATTCTCTTGGTCAGGGTGGTAACCAGAGCCCGCTGGTTTTTCTGAGCGCAGGCGCGGATTTCGCTCATCACGTCGTCCACCTGACTGGCCACCGGCCGTACCTCGATTTCCGGATCCAAAAGTCCCGTGGGCCGCACCACCTGCTCTGCCGACACTCCCCCGGCCTCTTCCAGCTCGTAATCCCGGGGGGTGGCCGAAACATAGATGGTTTGCGGCTGAATCTTCTGAAATTCTTCAAACCTGAGCGGGCGGTTATCCAGAGCCGAGGGCAGCCGGAAGCCAAAATCCACCAGGGTCTGCTTCCGGGACAGATTCCCCTTGTACATGGCGCCAATCTGCGGGACGGTCTCATGAGACTCGTCTATTATCAGCAGACTGTCCTCCGGAAGATAGTCAAAGAGACAGGGAGGAGGTTCTCCGGGCTTCTTTCCGGAGAGATAACGGGTATAGTTTTCAATACCGGAGCAGTACCCCAGCTCCTGCATCATTTCAATATCATTCATGGTTCTTTCGTAAAGCCGCTGCTCCTCCACCAGCTTTCCGGCCTCATGGAGCTCCTGACAGCGGGCCTGAAGATCCGTCTTGATTTCCCCAAGAGCCCGGTTAATAACCTCCTGAGTGGTGGCATACTGATTTTTGGGATAGATGGTAACCCGGGGCAGATTGTCATGAAGGTGTCCGGTCAGAGGATCGAAGGTGGAAATTCTTTCCACCTCGTCATCAAAAAGCTCAATGCGCACCGCCAGGGAATCAGACTCAGCCGGAAAGACATCAATAACATCGCCGTGAACTCTGAAGGCGGTTCTCTGAAAATCCAGCTCATTCCGGGTGTAAAGCATTTCCGAAAGCCTGTCCATGATCTTCTTCGGCGTTATGGGCTCCCCCACTGACAGATTGAGCAGCATCTCCATATATTCCCGGGGCTCGCCCAAACCGTAAATGGCGCTTACCGACGCCACGATGATCACGTCCCGTCTCTCCAGAAGAGCCTTGGTGGCGGAAAGCCGCATCTGCTCGATATGCTCGTTGATATCGGCATCCTTTTCGATATAGGTATCGGAGGCCGGGACATAAGCCTCAGGCTGGTAATAGTCGTAATAGGAAACAAAGTACTCCACGGCATTGTCCGGAAAGAAGCCCTTCATCTCTCCGTAAAGCTGAGCGGCCAGAGTTTTGTTGTGGGCCATGATAATGGTGGGCTTCTGAACGTTTTGAATCACATTGGCCATGGTGAAGGTTTTGCCGGAGCCGGTCACGCCCAGAAGCACCTGACGCCGCTTGCCCGCCTTGACGCCCTCTGTAAGAACTCTGATGGCTTCGGGCTGATCCCCGGCCGGGCTGTAGGATGAACATAGCCTGAAGGATCTGCCTCCGTCTTCCTGATGCATAAAGAGCCTCCCGAAAAACTGTGATCTCAAAAAAAGCCGCTTTTTCCGGCGCCGGAAGCCCCGGACAGGAACCCCGCAGCTCCTGAAATTGTAACAGCAAAACTGAATTCGGGCCCCGGAGAAGGCAAAAAATCAGCAAAATCCGCCCCGAAGCCGGAAAAACGACGGAAAAACAACCAAAAAAGGGCTGCCTCAGGGAAAAATACAATAATTATTTGACAAGCAGCACTGAAATCCGTATCATTACGCCCATGCAAAAGCTCCGGCTTCCGGGCCGGGCGATGTTTTGAGTTCCTCCTTAGTTCAGTCGGTAGAACGGCGGACTGTTAATCCGTATGTCGCTGGTTCAAGTCCAGTAGGAGGAGCCAAAAATGCATGACTGTTGATTTGCGATTCCTCCTTAGTTCAGTCGGTAGAACGGCGGACTGTTAATCCGTATGTCGCTGGTTCAAGTCCAGTAGGAGGAGCCAAATCAAAGCCACTCTTGTCGTAGTTCCTCCTTAGTTCAGTCGGTAGAACGGCGGACTGTTAATCCGTATGTCGCTGGTTCAAGTCCAGTAGGAGGAGCCACGAAAATCTCAGCTTCTTTCTTTCACCTCTCTTTTAAGTTCCCTGCGAAACACCTTTATTTTGCTAACTGCAGTTTCGACGATAAATTCACCAAGCCTATTGCTGTCAGTGTTTGACAAAAAAAATCGTGCACACAACCTTTTCCGTCTAATCATGATCGATGATTACGCGCATCCCTGACGCATCTTTCCGGGATTGCGGGAAGCCCCGGATATAGCCATCCCTCAATCAATGCAGGAAGGAACAGAATGAAGTTCCAAGGAATAATAATTAAGACGGGAAGACGCCTGCGGCGCTTCCTGTTTAATAATTAAAGGGGCTCCGCCCCTTTACCCCATGAAACTGCCTCGTATTGCAATAATTGAAGCATATACGGCAGTCTCCCGAGGCCGGCTTTGTCGGCAATCTGGCACTTTTGGTACCGCTTATGATTTACTGAACGCGGAATACAGGACATCAATCATTTTCGAGCTGCAACGCTGATTTTTTCCCGTTAAGCCTTATGGAAACTGGCTTTGCAGACTTCTTCGTTTTCAAATTAGCGGGTGCGAAACTTGGGTTTTGAGATGATTGCTGTGAACCTCTGCAGACCTGCCTAATCCGTAAACAGGATACTCGGCGGCGGAAAAAGATCGGCCCCGGGACTCCTTGACGCATTAAAAAACCCCCCGGGAAGTTATGCCGGAGGGTTTTAAGAGCGTGCTTTATTCGTTCAGAACATCAGTCTATCAGAATGTCCCGGGAGCCGTTGCCGCCGGTGGCCGGAGATACCACTCCGTTCTGCTCCAGAGCAGTTACGAAGTTGGCTGCGCGGTTGTAGCCGATGCTGAACTGCCGCTGTATGAGCGAAATGCTTACGCCCTTGTTCCGGAGCTTGAGATCCCGGCAGAAATCCACAATCTTGGCATACAGGGGATCGTTTTCCAAAGAGTTTCCGCCGCTGGGGATATCCACGGCGTCCGCATCCTGTTCCACGAACATCTCGGTAACCTTGTCCACGTACTCCGGCTTGCCTCTGGCCCGCCAGGCTTCGGTGAACATATTGATTTCATCATCGGAGGCAAAGGCGCCGTGCAGCCGGCGGATGTCCGCCGTATCGCCGTTAAGCTTGGCCAGCATGTCGCCCCGGCCCAGAAGACCTTCGGCTCCCTTAACTCCCAGCACCAGCTGCGACTCGATGTTGCTTCTTACCTTGAAGGCGATCTGAGTCGGCAGGTTGGCCTTAATCTGTCCGGTAATGAACTCCTTGCGGGGAGACTGGGTAGCCAGAAGAAGATGAATGCCCACGGCACGGGCCTTGGCCGCAATACGGGAAATCGCGCTTTCAAAATCGCTCTTCTGCTTCTTCAGGCTGAGCATGATATCGGCAAATTCGTCCACCACCACAAAGATGAAGGGCAGCGGCTGAATATACGGGGCCTCAGGCTCCATGCTGTCCTGCGGATTCCAGGTAGGATCCTTGCGGGGCTGGCCCTCGCTGTTCCACTGGCGTACCTTTTCATTAAAGACCTCCAGCTTGCGCACCTCGAAGTGAGACAGGAGGGTGTAACGGCGTTCCATTTCATCGCAGGCCCACTTAAGAGCGCTGAGAGCCTTGTGCATATCGGTGATTACCGGAGTCAGCAGATGAGGCACGTCCTTGTAAACCGCAAATTCCACCTGCTTCGGATCAATAAGAATCAGTCGCAGGGTTTCCGGAGTATGACGCATCATCAGGGAAACCAGAATCACGTTAATACCCACGGACTTACCGGAACCGGTGGTACCGGCAATCAGGAGATGCGGAGCCTGGGCAACGTCATAGACAAAGGGCTTGCCTGACACATCCCGGCCCAGAATAGCCGGGAGAGCGGCCTTGGAATTCACAAACTCCGGTGATTCCAGAAGCTCTCTCATGGTGATGGTCTGTCTCTTCTTGTTGGGAATATCCACGCCCACGTAAGAGGAACCGCTGATCTGAGACTGAATCATGATCTCGCCCCCGGCCTGAAGCGCCCGGCCGATGTCGGTGGTGATCTTGAACAGCTTGCCGGAAGGCTGCCCCGGCTCCAGATCCAGATAGTAGCGGGTAATTATAGGACCGCAGTCGTACAGCTTCTGGGTGATAAGATTCCCCTCGGAGTCATAGGTCTGATTGCCGTCTGCGTCAAGCACCGGCTCATAGGCCACATGAGCCTTGAAACGGTAGTCCTTAAGAACCTGATCCAGATTGTCCGCCATCTCATCCATATCTGCTCTGTCAACAGTGCTGACTGCGGTGCTGGACTTGAATATGGAAGACGGCGGGAATTCCCCGTGCACCTCCACATCATAGTAGCCGTCATGGTAATTGATGGAAGAGGGAATATCCGGATCCCGGACACGGGTAATGACATCCTCTCTGGCGGGCTCTGATGCCGGGTAATCGGAATTTCCGGAAAACTCGTCCCGGGCTCCTCTGGCAGACTCTCTTGCTTCAGGATAAGCCGGTCTTTCCGGAGCAAAGCCGGAGGCGGGAGCGAATCCGGAGGATGCGGCATCATCGCTGTCCTGGGACGCTTCCTCTGTTTCATCTATACGAGAAAACCCCGAAGGGAGATCGCCGAAAGGAGTGTCAAAATCCGGCCCCCGGAGCTCAGCCTCCCGCTGCTCCCTGACATCGCTGAAATTAATGACATTGAAATTGTCCGGCTGCGGGTCTTTGAAGCCGTCTTCACCGCTGTCCGGAGCGGAAAGATCGGCGATGGAGCTCCGGCTGTCATTATCATGATAACCGGGCTTGTCCTGATAGACAGAGCCTGCGGGCTGTTCCCTGCCCCCGGCAACGGTATCGGCAAAGGCGCTCTGATGGCGAACGCCCGGATCCGGAGCGCGGTTTTCAGCGGCGCGGGATGCGGTCGTCCGATCCTGAAGAGCCGGCTCATAAACCCGGCTGTCCGGACGCAAAGGCTCCTGATTCCGGTTCATGCGATCCTGGCCGGGATGCTGCAAAGCTGCCCCGGAACGGTTATCGGGATATACCCGGGGGGCCGGCTCCGGCTGCCGCGGCCATGACGGAGCTTCAGGCTCCCGGAAAGAGGAAGCGGCGGAAACGGCCTGAGACGCCTGAGGAGCTCTGGCCGGAGTATTAACAGAAGACTCCGCCCGAAGATTGTTCTCCGGAGCTGCGAAGGACTGCGGAGCTGACATCGGAGCGCTGTCCCTGGTCATGGCAGAAGCCGGAGCCGTATCATCCCCGTCCAAATTAAACAAGCTGTCAGGATCCTGAGCCAGATCCTGAGCTTTCTGATGCGGCTCGGCTGCGGGAGACTGAGCCGGGTTTTTTGCACTTTCCGAAAAAGACGGCACCGGATCGGCTTTGGCAGGAAAAGCCGGATCCTTCACAGCCGCTGCAGCCGGCCTTGACGGCTCTGCCGGTTTCGTTTCAAAAGCGGGCATGGCCTGCTCCGCCGGTTTCTCAGCGGGCTTTTCCGGAGCTTTTACCGCCTTGCTCTCCGTATCCTGTTCCTCGTCATCGCTGACCCGGGGGCGGGGAGGCAGCACATTGGTGTGCCGGTGTCCGGTGACTGCGGGGATTACCTTTTCCTCTTCAGGCTCGGTTTCCGCAAAGGAGCGTTCCATTTCCCCAAAATCAATGGAAGGCCCGGCGCCTTCGGATAAATCGTCAGCTGTATCCTCAGGAACAGCCGGCTCCGGATCCTTTTCCCGCGCCTTATCAGGATCGGCGGCTCCCAATCCGGGAATATACAAATCTTCCTCGGCCTCGCCGCCCAGATTGGGTCTGCCGTATTCCGGCACCGGAGAAAATCCGCTCATGGCAGAAGAAGCCTTTTCAGGAGCGGCGGGAGTCTCCGGCTCTGTCCTGAAAGCGGATTTCCCGGCTTTGGCAGGCTTTGCGGCAGGAGTGTCAGCATCTATCGCCGGTTCAGGAGCAGGCTCAGGCTTCCGGGCTGCGGCGGAGACATCCTCTGCGGCTAAGGCTGATTCCGCTTTTTCAGTAACTCTGACCACCACGCCGGCGTCAGCTGACGGATCTGCCGCCTTGCTTTCCGGAACCGGATCCGTCTCAGGGGACTTCAGCACCTTGATGCCGAAATCAGCGCTGTCAGCCTGCGCGTCATTAAGCTCATTGCTGTCATCTCTGTCGGCGTTTTCACCCCGGAGCCAATTGATAAATCTTTTGATGGTGGTGTGGGGCATCAGCACAGCCAGTATCACGCCTCCCACTGCCTCGCAGATCACAATGATGGAGAGGTCGGTAAACAGATAAAAGCCCATGATGAACAGGATAAGCATGACCATAACGGCGCCGTCATATCCCAGAAGCGGTTTGGCATTCTCGAAGGTCAGATGTCCCAGATGACCGCCCTTGCTGAAATTAAAAGAGGTTTCCAGTCCTTCCATGAAGGGAATGTTCGCCACGGCAGCCAGAGCGCACAGGGAGAGCAAAAGCAGTGTAAAGCCGATGATTCTTATGGCTATAACATCATAGCGGATTCTCAGCCAGGAGACGTTGCTCCAGAGGAAGGCGTAGCCGATATAGACGAGGAATATCAGGATCCCGTAGGCGCAGAACCCGAACAGAGCAAACAGCACATCAGAAATCTTAGCGCCTACCTTGCCTATGGAATTGGTAATTCTCTCGCTGCCCATGGGATCGTTGACCAGCTGACTGTCAGCGGGATTGTAGGTCACCAGGGAAATCGCAATAATCAGTACCACGCCAAGCCAGAGAATGAACATTATCTCCTTAAAGCGTCTCAGTCCCATATTGGGTTTATAGCTATCAGCCAACAAAGTTACACCAGCCTCTAAACACAAACAGAAAAACCCCGGAAAACGGGGGATTTTGCACCTTATTTTTCACGGCCCTAATTATAAAAGATCGACATTCAAAACACAAAAAAGGTTTTCAGGAAAACCGGGGGAATTGCCCTTCTCCGGAGCATTCTCTCACTGCCATGATGCAAGCGTAATCCGCCCGCGGATCAGCAGGCATCCTGAGCTTCCTGAAAAAGTCCCCCTTTGTATCAAAAATCAGCCGGCAGGCTTGGAAACGCCCTCCCCTCTCTTGACAGTGATGTCTGCGGTGCATTTAACCTCCTCCATTACCACATAGGTATGGGTGTCGTTAACGCAGGGGAGGCGCAGAATGGTATCGCTGAGCAGCTTGCGGTAGGCGGTCATGTCGGAAACCCGGGCCTTCAACAGATAATCAAAATTTCCCGACACCAGATGACACTCCTGGAGATCCGGCAGATTCTGCACCGCCTTGTTGAACTGTTCAAAAACATCCGGCTGGTTCTTGTTAAGGGTGATTTCCACAAACACCAAAAGGCCGGCTCCCAGCTTTGCGGGATTCAGAATCGCCTTGTATCCCGTGATGTAGCCCTCCCGCTCCAGCCGGCGCACTCTCTCCAGACAGGGGGTGGCGCTGAGACCGACTCTCTTGGAAAGATCCGCGTTTGAAATCCGGCCGTCCTTCTGAAGCTCGGAAAGGATATTCTTGTCAATCCTGTCCAGAATTCTCTGGGAACCGGTGACTTCTTCGTTTTTCATGTAAGCTCCCTCCTGACAGCAGCCTCCCCTGAAGCCGGGGGGAAATAATTCGGCTGTCTTCGCCAAGGATATTAATTCATGCCGGCCCGGGAAACAATTAACGCCGCGTTTTCAGGAATAAAACTTCCCCGCTATTCACAAGTTTGCGGAAGTTTGCCATGCTGCCATTTACATGCAAGGGGCTCCGGCCACCTGAAAAACTTCGCCCGGAGAAACATTTTGCAACAGTTTCTGAAAAATTGATAAATTTCAGACGCCGGGAACGGTTACAATAACACCATCTGGAAGGCCTGGCTTCCCCCGGAAACCCCGCCGTTCCGCAAACAAACAATTCCGCAAACCAAAACAAAGGAGCTCATCATGAAAAAAGCAGCCCTAGCAGTTATTGCCGTAATTGCCGCCTCCGCTGCCGGTCTGGCCCTGGCGCATCCCGGTTTCCCCGGACACAAGGGCCCCTTCGGCCCCGGCTTCATCTGCGCCGCGGACTATCACGGGGCATTCCGCCATGCCGATGCCGATCATTCCAAGGCCCTGTCTCAAGACGAACTTAACGAGGCCGTGAAGCAGCTTAATGCCGACATCGCCAAGCAGAAGAGTCTCCTCAAGGACTTCCAGACCGCAGATACTGACAAGAACGGCTTCATCACTCTGGACGAACTGGCTCAGGTGCTGCCTCCTCCGCCGCCTCCGCTTCCTCCCAAAGCAGATCGCCGCGGAAAGCATGAAAGGCCGGACGGACATAAAGGCCCCCGTCATGGCAAGCCCGGAGAGCATCGCGGCCCCAGACACGGACATCATCCCGGCCCCGGACATCACCGCGGCTTCAGACCCGGCATGGGCATGCCTCCCGGAAATCCGGTGATGGATGTGCTGTTCCACTATGACGAAGACAGGAATATGAAGCTCAGTCAGAAGGAATATGAAAGCTTCCTGGCCGATGCCGGAAAATGCGCGGATCTGCATGCCAAGGTGATAGCCGCCCTGCCCAAGTCGGATCTCAACGGCGACGGCGTGGTTACCTTCATGGAATACAATGCGGTGATCTCCACGGAGATGCTGAAAAACGCCCCGAAGTGGGAACCTCGCAAAGGAAAACCGGCTCC
>JAEEGL011379242.1_pt1 | contig 14028 bp, 8 predicted proteins | sample 9134231 | NCBI WGS metagenome assembly JAEEGL01 (sample SAMN16246548, study PRJNA631951) | gut metagenome | biome: gut microbiome; feature: rumen; material: fiber-attached | host: Bos | place: Iran: Karaj | collected 2018-10
CCTTTTAAACGTCTGAGCAATGATCTGATGAAGATTATGGATGAGCTTTCACTTTCTCCGAAATATGTTATGAGAAAGGGAAACCATATTATTTATTTCAAAGACAGTGAAAGTATTGAAGATTTTCTGGCATATATAGGTGCTCAGAATTCTTCTTTATATATGATCGGCATTAAAATAGAGAAGGATGTCAAAAACACCGTCAACCGTAAGCTTAATTTTGAATTATGCAACATCGAAAAAACTGTCAATGCATCCAACAGACAGATTGAAAGCATATTAAAAATCAAAAATACCGTCGGGCTAAATTCTCTGCCCGATAACCTTCGTGAGATTGCCGAACTCAGACTTGAAAATCCCGAAACTTCCTTATCAGAACTTGTTGAATTATACGAGGGAAGCATATCGAAATCGGGAATGAAACACAGAATTGATAGAATAATGGAGATTTCCGATAATCTGTAATCCGGAAGAATAAAAATGTCATTTACGCATCTGCATGTACACAGTGAATACAGTCTGCTTGACGGGGCCTGCAGAATCGGACCTATGCTCGATAAAATAAAGAGCATGGGTCAATCTTGCTGTGCAGTTACGGATCACGGAGTAATGTACGGTGCTCTTGGTTTTTATAAAGAGGCAAAAGACAGAGGCATAAAACCCATAATCGGCTGCGAAGTATATGTTACTCCCGGCAGCCGTCACAGCAAAATTCATGCGGCAGACAACAAGAGATATCATCTTATCCTTTTATGCAAAAATGAAACCGGATATAAAAATCTTATAAAAATTGTCTCTGAAAGCTGGGTGTCTGGATTCTATATAAAACCCAGAGTTGACATGGAACTTCTGGAAAAATATCATGAAGGGCTCATATGTCTTTCCGGATGTTTATTCGGAGAGGTTTCTCAGCATTTACTTAACGGAGATTTTGATGAGGCGGAGCAGACAGCTCTCCGTTATAAAATTCTTTTCGGTGAAGATTATTATCTTGAAATCCAGAATCATAACCTTAAAGATCAGCTTACCGTAAACGGTATGCTTATCAATCTGTCTAGAAAAGTCAATGTTCCGCTTATTGCAACCAATGACGCTCATTACATAAACAAAGAAGACAGTATCATTCAGAAAATCCTTGTGTGTCTTGCAACCAATCATATTCTCGGAGAGGATACAGGTATAGATTTTGAAACAGATGAATTCTACCTGAAATCCGAGGAAGAAATGCTTTCCGCTTTCTCTTTTTATCCCGAAGCCGTTCTGAATACTCAGCTTGTTGCCGATAAATGCAATTTTGATTTTGAATTCGGTAATACCAAGCTTCCTCATTTCGATGTTCCCGACGGAATTGATCATATCGAATGGTTCAATAATCTTTGCAGAGAAGGATTTATTAAAAGATACGGAACCGATGCTCCGAAAGAATATGAAGACCGGCTGAATTATGAACTTGATGTTATAAATTCGATGGGCTACACCGATTATTATCTGATTGTTCACGATTTTATAAGTTATGCAAAATCTAAAGGTATTCCGGTCGGCCCGGGCAGGGGATCGGGCGCCGCAAGTATCTGCGCATACTGTATCGGAATTACGGGAATAGATCCCATGAAGTACAATTTGCTTTTTGAGAGATTTCTTAATCCCGAGAGAGTCAGCATGCCCGATTTTGACATAGATTTCTGCTATGAGAGGCGTCAGGAAGTAATTGAATATGTAAACCGGAAATACGGCAGCGATCATGTCGCTCAGATTGTTACTTTCGGAACTATGGCTGCCAAACAGTCAATCAGAGATATAGCCAGAGTTAAAGGCACGGCATACAGCGCTGCAGACAGAATAGCAAAGCTTATTCCTTTCGGTATTAATGTTACCATAAAATCAGCTCTTGAGGAATCATCTGAGCTCAGGAATCTCTATAACAATGATCCCGATGCAAAAGAAATAATAGAGCTTGCTTTAAGAGTTGAAGGAATGCCGCGTCACGCCTCTACTCATGCGGCCGGTATTGTAATTACGGCAGATCCAGTTGACAGTTATGTACCCCTTGCGCTGAATGACGAGAGCACTGTCACTCAATTCACGATGAAAGGTCTCGAAAAATTAGGCCTTCTGAAAATGGATTTTTTAGGTCTGCGCACTCTCACCGTCATAAAAGATACCTGTGATTCTGTCAGAGAAATCAATCCTTCGTTTGATATAGACAATCTCGATTTAAATGATGAGAAAACCTATGATATGTTTTCATCCGGCAATACCGAGGGAGTGTTTCAGTTTGAATCCGACGGTATGAGGAAAGTACTTACTCAGATGAAGCCCGAAAACCTTGAGGATCTGATTGCCGTCATAGCTCTCTACAGACCCGGGCCGATGAAATATATCGATACATATATTAAAAACAGAAAAAATCCAGACAATATCAAATATGATATACCGGCGCTTAAAGATATTCTCGATGTTACTTACGGATGCATGATCTATCAGGAACAGGTCATGCAGATTTGCCGAGAAGTGGCAGGGTATTCATACGGCAGAGCCGATATCGTAAGAAGGGCAATGTCAAAAAAGCAGCATGATGTTATGCTTAAAGAGCGTGAAGCCTTTGTAAACGGCGCCGTTGCAAGGAATGCCGAACCCGATAAAGCAAACCGGCTTTTCGATGAAATGATTTCCTTTGCGAGTTACGCCTTTAACAAAGCCCATGCTGCAGCGTACGCCTATGTTTCGTATCAGACTGCTTATCTGAGATGTCATTTTCCCGAACAGTATTTTGCCGCTCTGCTGACCAGCTTTATTGACAGGCCCGATAAAATTGCAGAGTATATTTCTGTCTGCAGTAAACTTCATATCAGAATAATTCCGCCTCATATCAATATGAGTACAAATTCATTTTCAGTCCGGGACGGAAAAATTATATTCTGTTTATCTGCAGTGAAAAATGTCGGCAGGGGATTGATATCCGGAATCATCGCCGAAAGAAACCGTGACGGAAACTTTAAATCGTTTTACGATTTTTGTTCAAGAATGACCGGCAAAGAGTTCAACCGGCGCGCTTGTGAGAGCCTTATAAAGTGCGGTGCTCTTGACAATCTGGGCCTTAACAGGAAGCAGATGCTTCTCTCTCTGGATTCTGTATTAAAACAGATAGAAGGGGAGAAGTATAAAAATATTTCCGGTCAGATAGGATTTGATGATATTTACGGTGATGATAATCAGAAAATAAATGATTTTGATTATCCCGAGGTCGAAGAATTCCCTGAGGAAGAGCTCTTGCGTCTCGAAAAAGAAGTAATGGGTATTTATGTTTCCGGAAATCCTCTTGCGAGATACAGTGAAACAGCAAAAACAATAAAAGCCGACACTGTATATAATGCTCTCCACAGTCTTCCGGATAATTCTGCAGTAACTCTTCTCTGTCTTATATCGGAGATTAAAAAGAAGACAACCAAGAATAATAATACCATTGCGTTTATTACAATTGAAGATGAAACGGAAATTGCGGAGGCAATAGCTTTCTCATCATTATTTGAACAGTATAAAAGCAGATTGATTGAAGGAAGAGTAATAATTCTACACGGTAAGGTATCTTATAATGATGATACGGCTCCGAGTATTATAATACAGAGTATTGAAGATATTTCCGATGATATGACATCTCATTCCGGTAAAAATACCAAAGAAAAATCAGGTAAAAATGCCAGAGGACTGTTTTTGAGATTTGAAAGTGACAATTCACCTCAGGTCGGAATCTGCGATAATCTGATATCAATCTTCAGCGGTAATTATCCTGTATATTATTATTTTAAATCAAGCGGAAAATATATTAAATCTCACCCTGCCGATGCAGACAAATCCATGATATCCGAGCTCAGCAGAATACTGGGAAAAGAAAATGTAATTTTTAACGAATAAAAGCTGTTTTTCTTGACATTTTTCACTAAAAAGAGTAATATAATCAAGTATTTATTAATCACAGGAGACTATCATTATGATGAAAACAATCGGTGTTTTAACAAGCGGCGGAGACGCCCCGGGAATGAATGCTGCTATCAGAGCTGTCGTAAGATCCGGCTGTGAGTGCGGAATGAAAGTATACGGTATCAATAACGGCTACCGCGGACTTATAGAGGATGATCTGCAGGAACTCAATATCAGAAGCGTTTCCGATATTATTCATCGCGGAGGCACAATGCTCCACACTGCAAGATGCCTCGAGTTCAAAGAAGAGGAAGGAATGCAGAAGGCAATTGCCACCTGCAAAAAATACGGCATTGAGGGTATTGTTGTTATAGGCGGCGACGGTTCTTTCAGAGGAGCCAGAGATTTATCTCTCAGAGGTATTCCCTGCATCGGTGTTCCCGGCACTATTGACAATGATATAGTAAGCTCCGATTATACTATCGGATATGATACCTGCCTTAATACTATTATGCAGATGGTTGACAGAATCAGAGATACCGTTGAGTCTCACAGCCGCTGCATGGTTATAGAGGTTATGGGTAACCGCTGCGGAGATCTTACTCTGAATTCCGGTATTGCTGTCGGAGCAACAGCCATAGTTATTCCGGAAATAAGCTCAGATGTCGAAAAACATGTTATAGACAGAATTAACAGAACTATCAAAACCGGTAAAAAACATTTCCTTATTATGGTTGCCGAGGGCATCGGCGGCGTTGCTGATCTTGCCAAAAAAATACAGGAAGAATGTGGCGTAGAAGCAAGAAGTATAGTTCTCGGCCATGTTCAGAGAGGCGGCTCACCGAGCGCCAGAGACAGAGTAACAGCCAGCATCATGGGTTATGAGGCTGTTGAGCTTCTCAAACAGGGTATAGGCAACAGGGTTGTTGTAATGAAAGATGATAAAATCGTAAACTACGACATCTTTGAAGCTCTCAGCATGGAGCGTCAGGTTAATACGCAGATATATAAAATCGCTCACGAAATTTCTATCTGAGGTTATAATGACTAAAGAACAGTTTCTGTCAATCAGAAAAAGAATAATTGAAAGAGATTTCAGTAATCTTAATGATATGCAAAAAAAAGCGGTCTTCTCTACGGAGGGACCGCTTTTGGTGCTTGCCGGCGCAGGTTCCGGTAAGACAACTGTGTTAATCAACAGAATTGCAAATATAATCAAATACGGCAGCGCATACTTAAGCGACAATATTAACGGAATTATAGATGATGAAGATGAAAGAATTCTTTTATCTGCCGAAATCAATCCCGATACCGATCTTTCACCGGTATCGGAACTTCTCAGCGTAAATCCCGCTTATCCATGGCAGATTCTGGCTATTACATTTACCAATAAAGCGGCAAACGAACTGAAAACACGTCTGTCTGCAAAACTCGGTGAAAAGGCAAATGACATATGGGCATTTACATTTCATTCCGCTTGTGTGAGAATACTCAGAAGAAACGCATCGGCTGTCGGTTATTCCTCAAATTTTACTATTTATGACACAGACGACAGCAAAAGAATAATCAAAGACTGCATGAAATCGCTTGAACTCAGCGATAAGGTATTTGCGCCTAAAGCTGTTATGAACGAGATCAGCAATGCCAAGAATTCAATGATCTCACCAGAAGAATATAAGGATAATTATTATTCCGACTACTTCAGAAACAATATCGCCGATGTTTATAAGCTTTATAATGAAAAGCTTAAAGCGGCCGATTCAATGGATTTTGATGATTTAATTTATAATACTGTCAGACTGTTTAAAGAAAACCCCGAGGCACTTGATTATTATCAGAATAAATTCAGATATATACTCGTTGACGAGTATCAGGATACAAATCATCTTCAGTATGAGCTCGTTTCGCTTCTCGCCGGAAAATATAAAAATATTTGTGTTGTCGGCGATGATGATCAGAGTATTTACAGATTCAGAGGAGCGACAATTGAAAATATTCTTAATTTTGAGGATGAATACAGCAATTCAAAAGTAATCCGTCTTGAGCAGAATTACCGCTCAACACAGAATATCCTTGATGCCGCTAATTCCATTATTTCAAATAATAAGGGAAGAAAAGGCAAAAACCTGTGGACAGACAGAGGCAGGGGAGATCTGATAGACTGCTATAATTCCGATTCTGATATTGATGAGGGAAAATTTGTAGCTGATACTGTCCTCAAAGGAATAAAAAACGGTATGGATTATTCTGATTTTGCCGTTCTCTACAGAATGAATTCTCAATCCGCACTGATTGAGCAGGCTTTTATCAGGAATGCCATTCCGTATAAAATAATAGGCGGCAATAAATTCTATGACAGGAAAGAGATTAAAGATGCTCTTTCATATCTTAGTGTTATAGTAAACCCGAATGATATTGTAAGGCTTCGCAGGATTATAAATGAACCAAAGAGGGGAATAGGAGACTCATCAATTGAAGGAGTAATTGAAATATCAGAGGCTCTCGATATTCCTGTTTTTGAAGTAATGCTCAATGCCGATCAGTATCCTAAGCTCTCAAGAACAGCCAAAAAGCTCAATTCATTTGCTGTTATGATGAATGAATTCATTGATTCGGCCGATGAATCAAAGCCGTCCGAAATCCTGAAAAAAGTGCTCTCCGAATCCGGATATATGGATTCTCTGAAACTCGATAAGGAAAGGGGAGAGGACAGGGAAGAAAACATAGGTCAGCTTATCAGCAACATGGTTAACTTTGAGAGTGATAATGAAGAGGCAGATCTGAATGATTTCCTTCAGGAAGTTGCCTTGATGACCGATATTGACAGCTATAACGAAGAACAGAAATCAGTTGTAATGATGACCGTTCACTCGGCCAAAGGGCTCGAATTCAATAATGTTTTTCTTATCGGCATGGAAGAGAGTATCTTTCCTTCTGAGATGTCGCTGAGCGAAGGTGAAATCGGTCTTGAAGAAGAACGCAGACTTGCATATGTTGCCGTGACCAGAGCCAAAAACAAGCTGTATATTTCCAATTCCAAAGTCAGAATACTCTTCGGAATGACAAGATATAACCCTCAGTCAAGATTCATAGGCGAGATACCGGAGGAACTGATTGAAAAGCACGAACCGAAGCAGCCATACAGAGGCAGTTCGTATTTTCCGGGTACCGGATATTCCGGAGAATTTGTTTCGGAAAAGCCGAAGAAAAAAACAGACAGCGGTTTTTCGGGCAGAATCAGCAAACCGGAGCCCAAAAAAGCAACATACAAAACAGGGGATACGGTTATTCATGATACCTTCGGAGAAGGAGTGGTTCTTTCTGCCATGCCGATGGGAAATGACTGTCTGCTTGAAATCGCATTCCTAAAAGGCAATACCAAAAAGATAATGGCAAATTATGCACCGATAAAAAAGAAATAATAAGAACCGGCCCGGGATCAATCGTCCTGAGCCGGATTATTATTTTCCGAAGAATTATTAAAATCAAGATTATTAAGGGGATTGGAATCGACGGCCTGTCTTACCTGGCTGTCGCTTAAATGAGTGTAAATCTCTGTTGTAGCTAAATTTTCATGACCGAGAAGTGACTTAATCTGGAGCACATCGGTATCGCCGTACTGATACATGAGAGTAGCAGCGGTATGTCTGAGTTTATGAACAGAAAACCCCATATTGCCCAGGCCGCATTTTTCCAGATACTTTTCAGTCATTTTCTGAACGGATTCACGGCTGATTCTGGTATTACGGTTACTGAGGAAAAGAGCGTCCCGGTCCTTTACTCCGTCTCTAGGTCTTACGGCAAGATAATCATTGATTGATTTTAAAGTGGAATCATTAAGATAGACTATTCTCTCTTTATTTCCCTTACCGGTAACTTTAAGTGTTTTATTATCAAAAGATATATCCGAAATATTAATACCGACAAGCTCTGCAAGACGTATGCCGCAGTTGAGAAATACAGTCAGTATACAGAAATCCCTCTCTTTGTTTTTGCCGTCAACACAGGAGAGTAGAGAAAGGCTTTGCTCAAGTGAAAGATACTTTGGAAGAGCTTTTTTTCCTTTCGGAGCATCCAGAAATGCAATCATATTTTTGCCTGATAGTATATTCTGAACTTCAAGAAACCTGTAAAATCTTTTAATGGAAACAGCCTTACGGGCTCTTGCATTGGAATCATTGTTTCTTTTATTTCTGCAGTAGGCGAGGAAAGCATAAGCATCTTCAAGAGTAATGCCGCAGATAAAATCTTTATCAATATCATATATATCAATATCTTCAATCGCGGTATCATCGGGAACAAGTTTCTTATGCAGTTTCATAAACCTGAAAAAAAGCCTGAGATCCGATCCGTATTCAAGAATTGTAAGCTGAGATTTATTCAGAGTACCGCTCAGATAATTCAGAAAGCTCACTACCAGGGGCGGTAAATCATAAATTTCTTCTTCTCGCATATAAAAACCTCAAAATTTCATTGAAAATATCTGCAAGGGTATTATACATCATAAAAACAGCGATTGCAACAATTCTGCGATAATAATTACACAAAATGCGAGTTTTGTGTAATTAAGGGGAGTATAAAAAGGGATTTTTGCTGTTAACTAGCCGGATATTGTCCTTTTATCTGAAAAACCGGTAATATCGACCCTATATCTGTCAGTGTATCATCCGTCATCTCTCTGGCGGAAATTTTATGCTTATCCAAAAAATCTATTATACTGTTATGATCAGTATGTGATTCTATTCTTCCGTTAAAAGCTATTTCATTTTTATTTATTTTGCCTGTACAGCCTCCGATAAAGCCGTAATTCATTCCTTCCAGTCTAATTGATCCTTTTGAAACGAACAGAACATCATCAAAGTATTTTCCTGCGGATTTATATATTGACTCATCATCGGTAATAAACGAATTCTCATCAATTACGCAAACCGAGCATTTGGTATAACCTTGTTTTACATTTATAATTTCAAGTCCGTCTGATTCGGCTCTGTTTAATATCGAAACTGAAGCAGATTTTTTATTGCATATCAGTTTATTGCCGATCCTGACTGCGTTAAGTCTGCAGTCCTCGGGATAACTGCTTCCTGTACTTTCGGGTATGGTTTTTAATAAAAAAACACCGCCCGACTCCCCTGCCGTTTCCTTTGAAATATAAAATTCATTATTCGAATAATGAAATATATTCATATCAGGATGGTAGGTTAAAGATCCGGGCAGCAATTTATTATAATCTATATTAACAATTCTTATACCGAGATTATTCAATGAATTTATAGTGTTTTTATAAACAGCACCTGCAATAACTCCGGTAACACGGTTATCCGGAAGATTGGGATTATTCAATATCTCTTCATACAGCTGCATTATAGGCCGCAATAATATTTTTCGCTCCGATAATCTCAATTTCTCCTTTGATATTATCAGTAAGGTTCATGAGATTATGCTGCGGTATTATAATCCTGCTGAAACCGAGACGGTCTGCTTCCTTGATTCTCTGTTCGCAGTTTGAAATAGTCCTGAGTTCACCGCCCAGACCGATTTCTCCGACGGCAATGGTGTCGTCTCTTATCGGCTTATCCTTAAGTGAAGAAACAAGAGCAAGGGCAACCGAAAGATCTGTAGCGGGTTCATCGAGCTTAAGTCCTCCGACAACGTTAACATAAGCGTCGGCATTGGAAAACATATATCCGGCTCTTTTTTCAAGGACCGCAAGCAGCATTGTAAGACGGTTGTAATCAAAGCCGTTGCTCATACGCCTGCTGTTGCCGTATACCGAGGTTGCAACAAGTCCCTGAATCTCGGCGAGTATGGGTCTCGAGCCCTCCATAACACAGCTTATGCAGGTACCGGAAGTGTTTTTCGGCTTGCCGGATATAAGCATCATAGAGGGATTCGGAACCTCTTTGAGACCGGTATCGGTCATCTCAAAAACACCGATTTCGTTGGTTGAACCGTATCTGTTTTTAACCGCTCTGAGAATCCTGTAAGAAAGATTTCTTTCGCCTTCAAAATAGAGAACACAGTCAACGATATGCTCAAGAACTTTAGGACCGGCGATATTACCGTCTTTATTGACGTGGCCGACAATAACGGTAGGTATCGAATATTCTTTTGCACATCTCATAAAGAGATTTGTGCTCTCCCGGACCTGGGTTACGCTTCCGGGAAGAGAATTGATCTCTTTTATATTCATCGTCTGAATAGAGTCAATAATCACAACGCCCGGCTTATTTGTTCTGATATATTCGGCTATAGCCTGAGTATCTGTCGAGCAGATAACAGAGAGTTTATCGGATGATACACCGAGTCTGTCTGCCCTGAGCTTGATCTGTCTGGCTGATTCTTCTCCGCTGACATATAATACCGAAATATTCTTGCCGATATACTCGCAGATCTGAAGAAGTATCGTAGATTTGCCGATTCCGGGATCACCGCTGAGGAGAATCAGCGAACCGCTGACAATTCCGCCGCCGAGAACTCTGTCAAGTTCCGAGAGGCCGGTTTTGAATCTTGTCTCATCATCAGCAGAAATATCACTGATTTTATCGGCGCGGATAATTGAATCAGCCGATACAGCAGAAGATGGTTTTGAAGACACGGTCTCCTCCCCCATGCTGTTCCATTCGCCGCAGGACGGACAGCAGCCGACCCATTTGGGGCTTTCGTATCCGCATTCTGAGCATATATAAATTGTCTTTGATTTGACTGCCATCAGATCACGCTTTCAATTTCTTTGAGTCAAGATAATCCTGTAAAATCAATACCGCAGATACCTGATCAATACTGTCTTTGCGTTTTGCTCCGCGGACATTTGTGTCATTAAGAGCTGCCGCGGCGCTGACGGTGGTCAGTCTTTCGTCACGCATCTCATAAGGTATACCTGATTTTTCACTGAGAGCAGTAGCAAATTCCATACATTTTTCGGCCCTGCTTCCGAGAGTGGAATCCATATTTTTGGGGAGCCCGACTACAAATAACTCTGCTTTATAAGCGGAAGCCAGATCGATTATTTTATCAATCAGTTTATCCCTGTTCCATTCTTTTATTGTGCATACTGGTGAAGCAAGTATTCCGAGCTTGTCACAGACAGCTATTCCTGTTCTTGCGTCTCCGTAGTCAACAGACATTATAATCATTTACCGCTCCTTAAGGTGTATATTGATTGATAATTCTGCTTGCAAATTCACGCGGATTAATTGTGTAGCTGTTTTCGCCCGATGCTTTTGTCGTACCGCTGCTCTTTCTTGAGCCGCCTGTGCAGTAATAGCATGTTTCGGGCATATTCTCGGCATCGTACCAGCCGACATCAGTTGAATAACAGCGCGGACCTGCAATTTTACCGGTTACGGTACAGTATCGTTTTTCGATTGCGGTCTCACTGACTTCAAATTCTTTTTCGGGAAGGCCCTCGTGAATCATATCAAATACCGTAAAGAATATCTTGCCGCAGGGATTGACATCCTGATTAAGTCTGTATTTGATATCAAAGCCGAGCCAAACCGATGCCACATAATAAGGAGTACCCGCGCAGAACCAGCGGTCACAGTCTTCTGATGTGGTACCTGTTTTGGCCATAATCTGGAATTTTCTGACATTCGGAGCTTTGCCGTAATAACTTGTATCAACGGTCTGAAGCAGTTTGTTGACAATAGTTGAAGTAGACTCTTTGATAACTCTCTCGCCTTTGGGATCGGTGTTGTCAAAAACAATCTGTGTACCCTGAGCATTGGTAACTTTATAATAGAAATAAGGTTTATAGTAAATACCGCCGTTACCGAATGTAGCGTATGCCGAAGCCATTTCAAGAGTATTGGTGCCGTTTGTCAGAGCGCCGGTTGCAAGCGGTGAAAGTGCTCTGTCTTTTTCTTCGTCAAGTCTTGAAAGATGGAATTTATCACGAAGATACTCAAAGGATCTGTCTTTACCGATTTTTTCATCAATGAGTCTGACGGGAACGGTATTAAGCGATTTCTGAACGGCGTATTTCATAAGTACATTTCCGCCGGAGCCCAGTGATTTGTCAACATTGTGCGGCCATAATGAACCGTTGACCCAGATTGCATAATCCTTCTCTTTAGAGGAATAAGTGATTTCGCCGAGATCAATACCGGGTGCATAAGTGGAAATCGGCTTTATGGTAGAACCGGGCTGTCTCCATGAGCTTGTGGCTCTGTTAAGAGTTCTGTTCTGCTCCTTGGCTCCTGCTTTTCCTACAATAGCCACTACTCTGCCCTTATAATCCATTATGGTCATGGAGGATTGAACTCTGGTGCCGTCGGGCTTGGTTATTGTCGGGAAATTGATCCTGTTTTCATAAACATTTTCAAGTTTTTCCTGAATATCAAGGTCAACCGCGGCGTAAATCTTGTATCCGCCGTAGTAGAGCTTGCTTGTTGCCTGCTGTTTTGTATATCCGTTTTCCTCCATCATCTGTTTGATGAAGCTGTCGATAACGGCGTCAACATAAAAGCTGTTGATTTTTGTTTCTTCTTCAATCGTCTTCTTGATCTGCTCATTTGTAAGATCGGGAACATAATCCTCGCTGTTTGTAAAAATAAGGTGATAATTGACGGCTTCATCATATTCCTGCTGAGAAAGAGAACCGTTTTCGAGCATCTTCTGAAGACAGTAACGCTGTCTGACTTTGTTATTGTCGGGATTTAACAGCGGGTTATATTTAGTCGGGAACTGTGTAATGGAAGCAAGCACGGCGCACTCGGCGGCGTTAAGATCTTTAACGTCTTTGCCGAAATACTTTTCGCTCGCGGTTTTTACTCCGTAACAGCCGTTACCCAGATAAAGGGTATTCATATATGCTTCTATTATAGTATCTTTACTGTAATGCTTTTCAAGATTAAGAGCGGTCAGAATCTCCCTGAACTTACGGACAACTGTTGTCTCCTTATTATTTGTAAGATTCTTGATAAGCTGCTGGGTAATAGTCGATCCGCCCTGACCGATCTGCTCGGGCTTTACAATAACACCGCCGACTCTGATCCAATCAACGCCTCTGTGAGTTTCAAAACGTGTATCCTCAAGAGCAATGAATGCCTTTGCCATATAAGGAGAAATATCGGCAAGGTCTACCCAGACCCTGTCTTCATCTCCGTGAAGGCGGGCAATTTCAACCGGTTTACCGTCTTTATCGTTTGCATAAATAAATGAAGTCTGGTTTTGATTCTCTTTATATTCATTGAGATTTATTACCAGGTCTCCGTTTATGTATTTCATGCAGTTATAAAAGGTATAACCGCCGACAATCAGAACAGTGAAAATACAAGCGCAGAATAAACCCAGTATTACTGCCTTGACTCTGCCGGTTCTTTTCTTCTTTTTCTTATTCTTCTTAGCGCTCAATTTGGTTTCCTCCGAATTGATCAGTCATTTCTTTCAGCTATTCTCAGAAGTTCTTTATAACTAAGTGCCATTGATTCTCTCGGATCGATTTCACATCTGTCCTGTTCAATAACAATATATTTAACACCGATATCTTTGCATACCGTATATATTGAATCCCAATTTATATTACCGGTGCCGATTTCTGCAAACTGAGGAGTGCCCTTGTCATCAACTTTATAATCTTTAAAATGTACAACTTTGACTCGCCCGTTCAGTTTACCGAGCATCTCTGCGGGATTAATCCCCGCATATTGATACCAATATGTATCCGGAATAAAAGTATACTCATCGGGATTTGTTTCATTAATGAGCATATCGTAAATTCTTTTCCCGCAGGGAAGAGTGAAAAACTCAAATGAATGATTGTGATAAGCAAATCTGAATCCGTTTTCTCTGAGTTTATGAGCAACATCGGATGAATCTTTTATAAATCTCATAATGCCCTCATCACCACGCGCATAACTGTCGGGCAGATATCCGGTTCCGATAGTGTCGCAGTGATACATACGATGCTCTTTCATAACAGTATCAAGGTCATTGAGAATTCTGTCAAATGAGATATGAGTAACACAAACATCCATATTATATTTATCGATTAAATATGCGACTTTATCTGCCGGAATCGGTCCTATGGCGGAAATTTGAATGGTATTTATACCGATACTGTCAAGATAGGCAAATGTCTTTTCGCATTCATCATAAGTCTGTATA
>JAEEGL013307242.1_pt1 | contig 14028 bp, 10 predicted proteins | sample 9134231 | NCBI WGS metagenome assembly JAEEGL01 (sample SAMN16246548, study PRJNA631951) | gut metagenome | biome: gut microbiome; feature: rumen; material: fiber-attached | host: Bos | place: Iran: Karaj | collected 2018-10
ATCACTTTTGATATTGATTATTTCGGAAACCAAAGGGCGGTGAATGTCATTCCGGGACCGTTTGCGGACGGATCCGAGATCGTAAATAAAGTATTTTGATCTCCCTGATCGAATGAAAAATAAGTGAAAAAGGCCGGCGCTGCCGGTCTTTTTTCAACTTCCGGACCGGTCTGTAAAAAGGAAAATGAAAAAATCCTAAAAAACCTATTGACATGGTGGGTAATTAGGTGTAGTATTACGAGCCATAAGGAAAAAACATTGATCATTGAAAGGAGATCGGGCAAATGAAGACAGTTATAACGAATATGAACATGTGTTGTTGTATGTGCTGTCGAATGCTGTGCTCCCAGGCAAGTAACATGGCCGGGCGTTTGGCTCATTTGTCGCGCGCCCAAATACAATGATCTGCCATTTCAGATTTAAGTAAGCCATTGCCTGGGAGAGATCCCGGGCATTTTTTATGTCCGGGAAGTTGAAGGGTATTACGGGGAAAACCCAACCGTATAAAACTGAAAACAAACAAAACAGAATAAAGTAGAAAATATACAAAACAGAAAAGAGGAAAAAATTATGAAAAGATCTGTCATAAAGAAACTGATAACAGGTATAGCAACGGCAAGCATCGGAATGCTCGCTCTTACCGGATGCGCAGCAACGGGCTCGGCCATACAGGCAGCACCGGAAAGCGGCGTGGCGGGTGCGCAGAAAGTATACAGGACACTTGATGAGATAAAGGAGGACGGGACCGTAAACATCGGCGTATTTTCAGATAAGAATCCATTCGGATATGTTGATGAGAACGGTGATTATCAGGGATACGATGTTTACTTCGCTGAGAGGATCGGCAAGGATCTCGGGGTAAAGATAAACTATGTATCAACAGAGGCGGCAAGCAGGGTCGAGTATCTTGAGACAGGTAAGGTTGATATAGTTCTCGCCAACTTCACGGTAACGGAAGAAAGAGCCGAAAAAGTTGATTTTGCGCTTCCTTACATGAACGTGGCTCTCGGAGTTGTTTCCCATGAGGACAATGTTATCGAAAGCCTCGATCAGGTAGGTGCCGATGATCAGATCATAGTTATTTCGGGAACAACGGCTGAGACATATCTCGAGAAGGAATACCCGGATATAAAGCTCCAGAAGTTTGATACGTATGCAACGGCAAAGACTTCGTTTGAGAACGGTACGGGAGTTGCATGGGCAAACGACAACACTGAGGTCATAGCTTACTCGCTTGAGAACGAAGGTTATGTTGTGGGGATCCCTTCACTCGGAAGCCAGGATACGATAGCACCCGCGGTTTCAAAGGGCAACTCAACGCTTCTTGACTGGCTCAATGATGAGATAAAGACCCTTGGCGATGAGAACTTTTTCCATGCCGATTATGAAGCCACTCTTCTTGATACATACGGTAAGGATTATGAGGATACTCTTGTGGTTGAAGGCGGTCAGGCAGCATCTTCAAAAGGTTCGGATGATGCGGCTTCGGCGGGAGATCTTGATATAGTACCCGGAAACGGTGAGACGATAAAGGTAGCGGCCTCTACTACACCTCATGCGGAGATACTCGCACAGGCGGCTCCCATTCTTGAAGAATACGGATATAAGCTTGAAGTTGTTGAGTTTGAGGATTATGTACAGCCCAATCTGGTCGTTGAGTCGGGTGAGTTTGATGCCAACTATTTCCAGCATATACCTTATCTTGAGAGTTTCAATGAAGAGAAGGGAACACATCTTGTGAATGCCGGCGGTATCCATTATGAACCTTTCGGTATCTATCCCGGCAAGAAGAGCAGCCTTGATGATATTGAGGAAGGTGACAGCATCGCGGTACCCAACGATACTACAAATGAAGCGAGAGCGCTCCTGCTTTTGCAGGACAACGGCCTTCTTAAATTGAAGGATGGCGCAGATCTTACGGCAACTACAAATGATATCGTTGAGAACCCTCACAACATAAAGTTTGTTGAACTTGAGGCGGCGCAGATCGCCAGAGTGGTCGATGAAGTGGAGTATGTGGTATTAAACGGTAACTATGCTCTCGAAGCAGGATATTCCGTGGCAAAGGATTCCATTGCCTACGAAGCCAGCGATTCGGTGGCGGCCGGGATATACGTTAACCTTATCGCCGTAAAGGAAGGCAACGAGGACAGCGACAAGATCAATGCTCTTGTAACGGTTCTCCGGTCAGATGCCATAAAGAAATACATCGAAGATACTTACGACGGAGCGGTTGTATTCTTCGAATGATATGATATAAGCCATCGGGAGGACCTTGTGGTCCTCCCTTTGAGTGGTTTTGGAGGAAAAGTCAGGGAGCGGTCAAATGAATCCTGAGATCATAAGAGAATATATCCCTGTTTTTGCACATGCGTTCATCCTGACTGTCAGGATAGGCTGGATCGGAATAGCGCTTGCTTTTCTGATAGGGATATTATGCGCATTTACAACATATTTTAAGATCCCGGTTGCGGCAGCGGCGGTTAGATGCTATGTAGAGCTGTTTCGGAACACACCGCTTCTGGTGCAGCTTTTCTTCATATACTACGGACTGCCGGCTGTGGGGGTCAGGATATCCGCGGAGGTCTGCGGTGCCGTTGGGCTTGGACTTCTGGGAGGAAGTTATATGACGGAGAGCATAAGGAGCGGACTTGAAGCGATACCGGTCATCCAGACAGAGAGCGCTCTCGCGCTTGGCATGACAAAGGGACAGCTGTTTAAGGAGGTCATACTCCCTCAGGCATTTACCGTCAGCGTGCCGGGTATAGTCGCAAATGTTATTTTTCTCCTCAAGGAGACCAGCGTGTTTTCCGCGATAAGCCTGATGGATCTTATGTTCACGGCAAAGGATCTTATAGGCCTGTATTACAACACGACGGAAAGCCTGTTTCTGCTTGTGATCTTTTACGTGATCATGCTGCTTCCCGTATCCTTTATCGGAACTTTTATAGAAAAAAAGGTGCGGTTTAAGATGTTCGGAGACTGAGAAATGGGATTTGAAGTTATCTTTAAGGGAAAGAATTTCATACGTCTTTTGGGCGGACTTGGTGTGGCTCTGCGCATAAGTATCATATCGGTCGCGATAAGTATCGTTCTGGGTATAGTCATCGGGATGCTCATGACTTTGAAAAAGCCCCTGATAAATGCCATATCCAGAGTATATCTTGAGATCGTCAGGATCATGCCGCAGATGGTGCTGCTGTTTATCGTTTTTTTCGGTTTTACCAAGATGACGGGAGCGAATCTGTCAGCGGAAGCATCTTCGATCATAGTTTTTTCATTTTGGGGAACTGCGGAGATGGCGGACCTTGTAAGGGGATGCCTCATAAGCATTCCCGCCATACAGTATGAGAGTTCAAAGGCGCTCGGCCTTACACGGCTGCAGACGTATGTATACGTCATCATACCCCAGATAATAAGACGGCTTATCCCGCTGTCCATAAATCTGATAACCAGGATGATAAAGACTACAAGTCTCATCATGATGATAGGTATAGTTGAAGTGCTCAAAGTGGGCCAGCAGATCATCGAAGCAAACAGGAAGAGCGCTCCAAAGGCGGCATTCGGGATATTTGCGGCCGTGTTTATATTATATTTTGCGGCATGCTGGCCGATAAGCTGCCTGTCGAAATATCTTGAAAAGAAATGGGAGAACTGAAATGGAACCTGTACTTAAGATAGAGCACCTGAATAAAAAATACGAGGATTTTAACGTGCTTGAAGATATCAGCCTTTCCGTTGAGCGAGGGGAGGTTGTTGTGATAGTGGGTTCTTCGGGATGCGGAAAAAGTACACTTCTCCGCTGCATCAACGGCCTTGAGGATATCAATGACGGACGCGTGCTTCTTGACGGGGAAGTAGTAAATCCCGGGACGCGGAACCTGACAAGGAGCCGTGAAAAGATAGGGATGGTCTTTCAGAGCTATGATCTCTTTCCGCATAAGACCATATTGGAAAATGTCATCCTCGCCCCCATGAAGGTTCAGAAAAGGAGCAGGAAGGAAGCCGTGGAATCGGCGATGCAGCTTCTTGAAAGGGTGGGTCTTGCATCAAGGAAGGACAGTTATCCGCGGCAGCTCTCAGGCGGTCAGAAGCAGAGGGTGGCTATTGTAAGGGCTCTTATGATGAAGCCGGAGGTCCTTCTGTTTGATGAAGTTACTGCCGCGCTCGATCCCGAAATGGTAAGGGAAGTCCTGGACGTTATACTCGACCTTGCAAAACAGAAGAGAACAATGCTCATAGTTACCCATGAAATGTCTTTTGCTAAAGCCATCGCTGACAGGATACTGTTCCTCGACGGGGGCAGGATCATAGAAGATTCCGGCCCTGAGGAATTCTTTACATCACCGAAAACGGAACGTGCGCAGCGCTTCCTTCGTACTTTTGAGTTTGAAAAATAATGTCTTTACTGAAGATATATGGATAAGGACCGGCACTGCCGGTCTTTTTCTGTTGTATTAATTGCATATAAACTCTGTTATAATGTATCATGAACAGAGACGGGATTTGTCTTACCGCTTGGGGGAGTGTCTTTCTTAAGGAGAGCATCGGTATGATAAATAAGATCATAAGCCTGCTAAAAGATCCGGAACTGGATTTTCAGAGCAAGTCGTTTGTCCTGCTGTCAGCTATCGCACAGGTAGGCATGTTCCTTGCACTTATAAGCGGTATACTGCTCGGCCAGTCTTTGGCGGCCAATCTTTCGGTACTGGCCCAATGCCTGCTGTTTACCGGAGTGTTCATATGGGCGATCTATAAAAACAGGATAAAGAAGGCGATGATCGTAGTAGCGGTTTTCCTTGTGTTCGTTTTCCTTCCGGCGGCTTTTTTTACGAGCGGCGGAGCGGCAGGCGGTACACCCGTCTGGTTTGCGCTTGCGACTCTTTATATCGTTATGACTCTTTCGGGCAGACCGAAGGTATTATTCCTTATCCTGAATTTTATAATAGTGACCGTATGCTGGGTGATCGGATACCTGCACCCTGAGACCATTACCGAATTCACGAGAGAGGAAGCTTTTTTCGATTCGTTTTTTACGCTTATCATAGTAGGCGCGGTAATGACGGCTCTGCTAAGCTATCAGGCCGTTTTGTTCAAGAGGGAGAATGAACACGTCAGACGTCAGAAGAAGGAGATAGAAGACATCTATCGTTCCCAGAACCGTTTTTTCTCAAGCATGAGCCATGAGATAAGGACTCCCATAAATGCCATACTCGGACTTAATGAAGTCATACTTCGTCAGGAGGATGCTTCGGATGAGATAAGAAATGATGCGAGCAATATCCAGTCGGCCGGCAAGATGCTGCTTTCACTCGTTAATGATATTCTTGACTTTTCGAGGCTTGACGCGGGCAAGATGGATATCGTGCCGGTGGAATACAGGGTTCCGGAGATGATGTCCGAGATCGTAAACATGATCCTGCTTCAGGCAAAAGGAAAGGAACTTTCGTTTGACGGTACGATAGATCCGGGTACTCCGGCGGTGCTTATAGGCGATGAGATCAGGATAAGGCAGATAATAATAAATCTTTTGAACAACGCCGTCAAATACACGGAATCGGGCTATGTCGGAATTTATATCGGTTCGGAAGATCTGGGAGATAACCGTGTCCGGCTGGAAATAACCGTTACGGATACAGGCATCGGGATAAAAAAGGAAGTCCTTCCCATCCTGTTTAACGCTTTTGAGAGGATGGATCTTGAAAAGAACAGGAATATAGAAGGCACCGGATTGGGACTGTCCATAGTAAAACAGTTGGTCGATCTTATGGGCGGTTATATAAATGTTGACAGTGTTTACGGACTCGGGAGCACATTTAAAGTCATCATACCGCAGGAAGTGGCGGACCGTCGAAGGATAGGAAATATCAGTATCCTCGATCAGGCTGCGAAGCGCAATACCTACAGAAGCATGTTTACGGCACCTGACGCCAATCTTCTCATCGTTGATGACAGCAAGACGAACCTCATGGTGGAGAAAAAGCTGCTTCAGGAAACGAAGATCAATATCGATGCGGTGACAAGCGGAAAGGATGCACTTGAATTTACCCTTAAGAAGAGATATGATGTTATATTCATGGATCATCTGATGCCCGAGATGGATGGTATTGAATGCTTTGAGAAGATACGGAGCCAGCAGGACGGTATGTGCAGGGATGTACCCGTTATCATACTTACCGCAAATGCCGGCGGTGAGAATAATGAGCTGTATAATAAGGCGGGATTTAACGACCGGCTTGCCAAACCGGTGTCCGGAAGATCGCTTGAAGAAATGCTTATGAGATATCTGCCGAAGGAAAAGCTTCTGTCAAGCGGGGAATGAGGAAACCGGAATAAGTGGGAGGAGAACGAAAGGATGAAAAAGTGGAAAACCTGGAAGATCATTCTTTTTGTTGTTGCATGCGTGTGTCTGAACATAGGAGGAAAGCTTTTTACCGTCCGGTTTGAATTACCGGTATGGGGTGATGCTTTCGGTACGGCCCTGTGTGCATGTATCGGAGGTCCGATATGCGGCGCGATAGTCGGTTTTACATCAAATCTTGCATACTGTGTTATAAATCATCTTTCTGCGGCTTATTCCCTTACAAACATAGCGTTGGGCGTCATTGTCGGTATTGCGGCTCGCCGGAAATGGTTCGAGAGGTTTTACGGCTTTATGATAGCCGCTTCATTCGCTGTGCTCGTATCACTGACCGTGTCCCTTCCGATAAATTTCATGTTCGATAACGGATATACCGGAAATAAATGGGGAAACGGTGTCATCGATTATCTCCTGGATCACGAATGGCCGCGTTTCCTGTGCTGTCTGCTCGGTCAGCTTGCTCTGGAATTTGCCGACAAGGTACTTACGATCGCGGCCGTATATATAGTTGTTCTGTTCAGAAAATGGTATAAGAATTACAAAAAAGACCAGGCCGTCAAACAGAGCAAAGCAGCGGGAACCGTTATCGTACTGTGCCTTACCGCAGGCCTGACATGGTTTTCTGCCCGAAGGGTCGAAGCAGCCACGACGTATGAGACCATAGATTACAATGATTATGTTCAGAGTACTTACAGCAGCAATAACGGACTGCCGTGCGGTGAAGCAAACGACATCGCGCAGACTAACGACGGTGTTCTGTGGATAGGCACGTATGCCGGACTGTACCGTTACAACGGGCGTGAGTTCAGATGGGTGGATGATTATGAATCCGTAAAGAACGTGAACTGCCTTTATGTGGATGAAGAGGGCCGCCTTTGGATAGGGACCAATGATAACGGTCTCTCGATCATGATCAGGGAAAAGATAGTAAATGTGCTCGATCAGACGGACGGGCTGCCGTCCAATTCAGTCAGGTGCATGATCCGGGCTACCGACGGCTACTATTATGTCGGCACCACCGCAAGCATGCAGATAATTGCCATGAACAACGGGCTTAAGGCGGTAAATACCCTGGCTGATATCAACTATGCCGACAGCATAACCGCGGATGAAGATGATCACGTGGCCACCGTTTCTTCGGACGGACGGCTTTTCCTTTTAAAAGGCGGTGATATCCTGGATTCACAGCAGATGACGGGAGATCAGGAAATATTTAACTGCTGTGCCTTTTCACCGGATGGAACGCTTATGGTGGGGTCCTCCACAAATAACATCTACTGTTTTGATGTTTCGGATGATGATCTTAAGCAGGTCAATGTCCTGCCCTGCAGGGGTGTTACAAGTATCAATAACCTGAACTATTTAAGCGACGGAACACTGTTCATTTCGACCGACAGCGGTATTTCCTATATGGATGCGGCCGGTTATCACCAGCTGAACACGAATGATTTTAACAATTCCATTGACAATATGCTCTATGATTATCAGGGCAATCTGTGGTTTACTTCCTCAAGGCTGGGTCTGCTCAGGCTGGCAAAATCACCCTTCAAGGATATCTACGGCGCGATAGGGATGGAGCGCCGGGTGGTAAATACCATAGTCGCTTGGCAGGATTGTTATTACATAGGTACCGATGACGGACTTGATGTGGTTGACAGGGCCTGCCGCAAACAGATAAACAACGAACTGACCCGTGAGCTTGCGGATAAGCGCATACGCTGTATGTACGTGGACGAAAACGATCATCTGTGGATATGTACTTACGGGAGCGGTCTTATGGAATATTCTGCCGACGGCGGGAGCTGGGCATACAATGCGGACAACGGAAGCTTTGGAAACCGCGCGAGGATAGTGACCGGGCTTTCCGACGGTACCATCCTGGCAGCAGGTGATACGGGTATCAGTTATATAAAGGATCATACCATAAAGAAGACAATAAGCAATGAGCATGGTCTCATTAACTCGATGATACTTACGGCTGTTGAGCAGAGCGACGGCTCGATCCTGGCAGGAACGGACGGCGACGGTATCGCGGTCATAAAGGACGGGAAGGTAGCCAAAATGCTTACCCGTGACGACGGATTGAGCAGCGGTGTTATACTGCGTATGGTAAAGGATCCGAAATCCGAGGGCGTCTTTGTTGTTACCAGCAACAGCCTGTGCTACCTTGAACCGGAGGGGACCATCAGGGTACTTGATAATTTCCCGTATTTTAACAACTATGATATCTGGATGAGGGACGAGGACACGCTGTTCGTAATGTCCAGTGCCGGAATTTACGTGGTTGAACGCGATGAACTGGTAGCTGGCGGAGACATGGCATGGGAGCTTCTGGATGCCAGGAGTGGACTTGGTACTTCGCTTACCGCCAACTCATGGAACTGGTTTAACGGAAAGAGCGATCTGTTTCTTCCATGCGATTCGGGTGTTTATATAATCGACGTTGATAAATACAATTCGGATGTCCGCTCCTACAGGATCCAGCTGGCTTCAGTGCGGCTGGACGGGGTGCTGCAGCCGCCGGCCAGAAAGGGAGCCATCACTATAGGACGCGGCGTTGACCGTGTGGAGCTTGGTCCCGAGATCCTGAATTATACCATTCAGGAGCCTAATGTCGGTTATTACCTTGAAGGCCATGATACACAATGGACTATCCTGCCGCAGAGCAATCTGAACAATATCATCTATGTAAATCTCCCGGCAGGAAAATATACCTTCCATCTGGCTATCTTTGACAGCGCCGGGGAACGGGTCCTTGAAGAGCGTAAGTTTGATATCATGAAGGTCGGTGAGTTTTATGAACAGTCGGGCTTTATGTTCTATATGCTGTTATTGCTCTCTCTGTTCCTTATCTGGTGTACATGGCTGATCGTACAGAGACAGCTGAACCAGCAGCAGATCAAATTGAATATGGCGAACATGACGGTCATGGCTATAGCAAACGCAGTCGATGCCAAGGATGTCCGCACGCATGAACATTCCCAGAGGGTAGCCGAGTATTCGGTGCTTATCGCTGAGGAAATGAACTGTTTCAAATGGTGGGAGCGGAGAAAAGCGCTTGCCAGCTTAAAGAATGCAGCCAAGATGCATGATATAGGAAAGATCGGCGTGCCGGACAGGGTACTCAATAAGGTCGGAAGGCTTGACGATGAAGAGTACGCACTTATGAGATCGCATGTTACCCGCGGCGCCGAGATCCTTAAGGATTTCACGCTGGTTGAGCATGTCGTTGACGGAACCAAGTTCCATCATGAACGTTATGACGGAAAGGGATATCCGGACGGTTTAAAAGGTGATGAGATACCTTTGTTCGGACGTATCATCAGTGTTGCGGATACCTTCGACGCAATGACGAGTAACCGTGTTTACCGTCATCATATGGACACGGATTATGTAATGAATGAAATGAAGCGCGGGCGAGGTACCCAGTTTGATCCTGAAGCGCTTGATGCTTTCTTCCGCCTGATAGACAAGGGTATCATAAATCTGGATGATATCTACGCTCAGAAGCGTGCGGAGATCGATCAGGCGGATAAGGAAGCGCATGAGGAACTTGCAAGACGCGTTGAAGAGGATAAGAAGATACAGGAAGCCGAGATGTTACGGGACGGCAGTGAAGATGATGAGGACGAAGATAAAGGAAAAAAACCGGACAGCAGCACCTTAAATGATACTGCAGAGGGTAGTAAGGAGGGAGCTGAAGAATGAAACGGGTATATATAACGGTCGTAATTACTTGTTTGGTTATACTGGCTGCTTTCATAGGTCTTTTCCGGATACTGAACCTTTCCGGAGGAAGGGATCATCTTAAAGTCGGGTTTATCTACGATAATGATGAGAGCACTCCCTACACCTATAATTTTTCGCTGGCGAAGGATGCGCTTGAGAAGGAATACGGCGACAGGGTGGAGATATTTACATGCAGCAACGTACTTGATGATGAGATGGAGGAACCTCTGCGTGATCTGGCCGGAAAAGGATGCGACATCATCTTTTTCAACGGTTACAGTGAACTGGTCATGAAGCTTGCTCCCGAGTATCCCGAAACACAGTTCTGCCAGACTTCATACATGGACATGTACAATAAGACGGTGCCTGCAAATTATCATACATTTAAGGGCGAAGCATATCAGGGGAGATATGTGAGCGGGATCGCGGCCGGGATGAAGATAGAGCAGATGATCTCGGAAGGTATGATAACGGAAGATGAAGCCATTGTCGGATTTGTTGCGGCGTTTCCCACTTCGGAAGTCATCTCGGGCTATACGGCCTTCCTGCTCGGTGTAAGGACCGTTGTACCGGAGGCCGTGATGCGAGTCTGCTATACGGGGACATGGAGCAGTTATGCCCAGGAGTTAAGCGCGGCAGAGCGGCTGATAAGCGAAGGCTGCGTGATAATCTCGCAGCATACCGACACCATCGGGCCGGCTATCGCATGTGAGGAAGCATCCGAAAAGAGCGGAGTCTATTTCGTAGGTTACAATCAGAGCATGTCCGAGGTCGCGCCGTCGTCGTCTCTGGTCACATCAAGGATATGCTGGGAGCCTTATATACTGGGCGCAACTGATGCGGTCATGAAAAACAAGAGTATTGAAACGGTTGTGACCGGAAATATACACGGAACGGATATCTCCGCAGGATTTGACAAAGGCTGGGTTGAGATGGAAGACCTTAACATGACTGTGGCGGCACCCGGTACCGAGGAAGCGATGAACAGCGCGATCGAGAAGTTAAAGAAGGGAAATATTGATTTTGTCTTCAAGTGCGGTTATATCGGCGTCAATCCGGAGGATCCTTCCGACATAATCGATCTACATGCGGGATATACGGAGAATGCGAACACATCTTATCCGTTGTTCCATTACGTACTTTTGGATATAATAACCATCGAGGAATAAATAAAACTAAGGACAAAGGAAATGGAAACAAAAAAAAGGAACTCTTTTACAGGGTCGATCGGATTTATCCTGGCGGCGGCGGGAAGCGCGGTAGGACTCGGAAACATATGGAGGTTTCCGTATCTTGCAGCCCGTGACGGAGGCGGATTGTTCCTGATCATCTATCTTTTGATGGCGGTGACGTTCGGTTTTACACTGCTTATCACGGAGATATCGATAGGGCGTAAGACGAAGCAGAGTCCGCTGACCGCATACGGAACTCTCAGGAAGAAATGGAAATTTCTTGGTGTGCTCGGATGCATAGTGCCTGCCATGATCCTTCCGTACTATTGTGCGATAGGCGGATGGGTGCTCAAATACTTTCTTGTATTTCTGACAGGCTCGGGTGACGGGACGGCTGCGGATGGTTATTTTTCGGCGTTCATCACCGATATGTCCTCACCGATCATAATGGGCGCGGCATTTCTGCTGCTTACGATGGTCATAGTTATCTTCGGAGTGGAGAAGGGTATTGAGAAGTTTTCAAAAGTCATGATGCCCCTGCTCGTCGTGCTGATAATAGTCATCGTGGTGTTCTCCTTAAGCATATCCTACACCGATGAAGCGGGCAATGTAAGGACCGGTATGCAGGGACTTAAGGTGCTTTTTGTCCCGGATCTTAGCGGAGTGACTTTTTCCTCGCTGATGTCTACGGCGGTGGATGCGATGGGACAGCTGTTTTACAGTCTGAGTGTCGCGATGGGAATAATGATAGCTTACGGCTCATACATGCCGGATGATGTGAGCATAGAAAAGTCTGTATCCAGGATAGAGATCTTTGATACGGGAGTCGCCTTCCTTGCGGGAATGATGATAATCCCCGCGGTATATGTCTTCATGGGAAGAGAAGGGATGGAAGCTTCCGGCCCGGGACTTATGTTTATCTCACTGCCCAAGGTGTTTTTGAGGATGGGCAGGATCGGAAACCTTATCGGCTGCATGTTCTTCCTGCTTGTATTGTTCGCGGCGATCACGAGTTCCGTTTCGATCCTTGAGGCAGTCGTATCAAGTTTTATGGACAGATACGGTATGGAGCGGAAGAAGGCAACGTTTATTGAGACAGCGATAGCGCTTGCTCTGGAGATACTTGTATGTCTCGGATACAATGTGCTCTATTTTGAATATACGCTTCCGAACGGTGCGACGGCCCAGATACTCGATATAATGGATTACATCAGCAACAATCTGCTGATGCCCGTGATCTCGATAGCAACCTGCATACTCATAGGATGGATATTAAAGCCTGAAACGGTTATTGATGAGGTTACGAAGAACGGTGAGAAGTTTGCGCGTAGGAAGCTGTTTGCCGTAATGATAAAGTTTGTGGCCCCCGTTCTCCTTGCGCTGCTGCTTTTAAAGGCATTCGGGGTTATTTAGAAGGCGCGGGATATTGACTTTTTGATCCTTAAACAGGCATAATAACATAAAGCTGACTTAAGCGTGAAAGGAGATGCTTACCATGGATAATGATAATTTTCGTGATGTTTCCGATGAGGAACTTGAACAGGTTCACGGCGGTACGGAGATATATAGTGAAGACGATCCGATGAATGTCGGTTACAAATGTGAGTGCGGGACCCGGCTCGTCAGAACAAAGACCGGTTTTCACTGTGAAAAATGCAATGCCGATTATAATAAGATGATGCAGAAGATAAATAAGGTACCTGCAAGGGCGACCTGATATTTTTGCAGCCCCGTGATGTTGATCACCGGTTAATCTGCAAACAAAATGGGACGGTTCCTGCCGGCATTTAGCCGGTGAGATCCGTCCCGTTTTGATGTTTAAAAAAGATCATTTAATGTGATCACTTAAAATACCTGTTAAGCAAGCCTTCAAGTGCCTTGCCGTGCCTTGCTTCATCCCTTGCCATTTCATGAACCGTGTCATGGATCGCATCAAGGTTATTCTTCTTTGCGCATGCAGCAAGATCGAACTTACCCTGAGTAGCGCCGTATTCGCAGTCAACCCTCCACTTAAGGTTTTCCTTGGTGGAAGCCTTCATGTTGGCTTCAAGATCCTCGCCGAGAAGCTCGGCAAACCTTGCGGCATGGTCAGCTTCTTCATAAGCTGCCTTCTCCCAGTAGAGACCTACTTCGGGATATCCCTCGCGATGAGCGATACGCGCCATGCAAAGATACATGCCTACTTCCGAGCACTCGCCCGTAAAGTTGGCCTTCAGCTGTTCAAAGATGTATTTCTTATCCTCGTCGGTGATATCCGGGTTGTTCTTGACCGTCTTGGCATAGATGCCGAATTCATGCTCGGCCGCAAGCTTTAACTCGCCTTCAACAGCCTTGAACTTGTCGGAACCAGCCTTACATACCGGACACTGCTCCGGAGGAGTGTCGCCTTCATACACATAACCGCATACCTGACATACAAATTTCATATCGTGTCTCCTTTCATGATCCAAGTTTTCCGTCATTTTTCTGACAGTCCTATCTTCATTTTATAGATATTTTAGGTAAAGTCAATGGAATTTGACAAGACAGATGCGGGTGGTATATAATTCCTTTCAAGGGTATGGGCTCACGTTGATCTGAGCCCCTTTTTTTATAAAATATGATTTAGAACATACATAAGGAGGATCATCATGAAAAGAAGGATTTTTGCGGTAATGCTTGCCGTTACGATGGTGGCATGTCTTGCGGGCTGCGGCGGCAAATCGGGCGGTAAGGGTAAGAAGTGGATAATCGGCACGGATACGGCCTTCAAGCCGTTTGAGTACA
>JAEEGL013394108.1_pt1 | contig 14028 bp, 15 predicted proteins | sample 9134231 | NCBI WGS metagenome assembly JAEEGL01 (sample SAMN16246548, study PRJNA631951) | gut metagenome | biome: gut microbiome; feature: rumen; material: fiber-attached | host: Bos | place: Iran: Karaj | collected 2018-10
CTCCGCTGATCGACGCCCCATCCCGGGCCGCGGAACTCCCGGGTGGGACGGCCGCTAGTTAAGCAGCGGCAAGAACAGTACGATTGTTGTTCTTTAATTTATAATTGCCCATTTTTCGGATGTTAGGCGCATCCGCCCGCTGATCCTGCCTCTGTACCCCCGTCGAAACCGGTACATCCCCTCGTCGAAACGCCGGAAAATGGTTCGCATCCGTGCGGAGCACGAATGCTCCATGATTTTCCGGCGTTTCTCCTCTTCAGCCGCGATCCGCTACGCTGGGTCCGCGGTTGATTGAGAATACATAAAAGGGAACGATGGCGCTCTGTTTACACCTTGACCGGCTCGGGATAATCGACGCCGAACGTCTCGACTGTGACCTTCTTCATGACCTGCGGGATCTGGGGACGATCGTTGTAGTCGCACTTGACGGCGGCGATGGCGTCCACCACCTCAATGCCCTCGATGACCATGCCGAAAGCAGCGTACTGATTGTCCAGATGCGGCGCATTCTCATGCATGATGAAGAACTGGCTGCCTGCGCTGTTGGGCATCATCGTGCGCGCCATGGAAAGCACGCCGCGCTTGTGGCGCAGCTCGTTGCGGAAGCCGTTGCCGGTGAACTCACCCTTGATGGAATAGCCCGGGCCGCCCATGCCGGTGCCCTCAGGGTCGCCGCCCTGGATCATGAAGCCGGGGATGACGCGGTGGAAGATCACGCCGTCGTAAAAGCCCTTTTTGACCAACGAAATGAAGTTGTTGACGGTGTTCGGCGCAATGTCAGGATAGAGTTCCGCCTTGATGACGCCGCCGTTTTCCATTTCGATGGTAACGATTGGATTCATGAAAGCATCCTCCTTGTAATCTGTTCTTTCCTACGTTATCGGTTCTTGAGCTGGCGGTCGATGACACGATCCGCCTGACGCTTCGCGTCGGATTCGCGCTTGTCGTAAAGCTTCTTGCCCTTACACAGACCGACCTCCACCTTCACGCGGCTGTCGCGGAAGTAAACGGAGAGCGGGATGAGCGCAACGCCCTCCTGCATCACCTTCGCGCCCAGCTTCAGGATCTCTTTCTTGTGCATGAGCAGCCGCCGGACCCGGTCAGGGTCCCGGTTGAAGATGTTGCCCTTTTCGTAAGGACTGATGTGCATGCCGCGAACGAACAGTTCACCGTTCTTGACGATGCAATAGGCGTCCTTGAGGTTCAGCGTCCCGGCGCGGATGGACTTGACCTCCGTGCCGAACAGCTCGATGCCTGCCTCATAGCGGTCGAGGATGAAATAATCATGGAATGCCTTGCGGTTCGCCGCCGCCTGCTTGATCCCTTCCTGCTTCGGCATGCATCGTCCCTCCTTCGGTCAAGGATAATTATACCACATTCTCGAAGGAAAGAAAGGGTTAAAGTTTGAAATATTTATGAATAAACGGGAGCGCGTACGGCGCGATGGACGCCGAGAGCGCGGGGCGGACGATCAGCAGCGTGCCGCGCGGGGCGCGGAATTCGTCGGCGACCACGCCGCCCCAGGGCGGGACTCCGGTGCGGCGCTGGATGAAACGCAGCAGCAGCCGAAGCCCGCCGGGCGCAAGCGAGACGCCGGACGGCAGAAGGAACGTCACGCAGCGGGGCGCGGGGGTGAGGGGAGCCGTATGTATCACCTGCCTGTGGTATCTCCGATGGAGTTTGACGCGCTCCCCCGGCCGGCTTCACTGACAGCACCCGCCGATGAGAAGCGGGGGGAGCGGAGGCGGCCGAGGGAGGGCGGCGGGAACAGTATACCGCCGCGCGATACGGCGTTCCAGTGAAAAGTTATGGAAATCCGGAAATACTTGTGCTATAATACTAATTTAGACAATTATACACTGGAGATAAGAACATGGATTATACGGAAAAAACCCTCAAATGTGAGGAGAAATATCGGGGAAAGATCATCTATGTCCACCGCGACGTCGTCTCTCTGCCGGACGGTGCGGAGGCGGCGCGCGAGGTGGTGGAGCACAGCGGCGGCGTCGGTGTGCTGCCGGTGGACGAGCACGGCAATGCCTGGTGCGTCCGTCAGTTCCGCTATCCGCTGGGGGTGCATCTGCTGGAAGTCCCGGCGGGCAAGCTGGAGCCGGGAGAGTCGCCCATCGACTGCGCCGTGCGCGAGCTGGGCGAGGAGACGGGCTTCAGCGCCGCGGAGTTCACCTATCTCGGGATGATCTACCCTTCGCCGGGCTACTGCCGCGAGACGCTCTACATCTACCTTGCCACCGGGCTGTCCCGCGGGGAGGCGCATCCGGACAGGGGCGAGTTCCTGGACGTGGAGACCTATCCGCTGGAGACGCTGTACCGGATGGTGCTCGACGGCGAGCTGGCCGACGCAAAGACCGCCATGGCGGTGCTGAAGGCGAAACTGATCCTGGACGAAAGGAAGCACAGCAATGAGTAAACGAGTCCTGATCGTGGACGATGAGAAAGCCATCGTCGACATCCTTGAATTCAATCTGCAGCGGGACGGCTATGACACGCTGAAGGCCTATGATGGCCCGGAGGGGCTGCGCATGGCCCGGGAGGAGAATCCCGACCTGCTGCTTCTGGACATCATGCTGCCCGGCATGGACGGCTTTGAGGTCTGCCGCACACTGCGCGGCGAGGGCAACGACGTTCCCATCGTGATGATCACCGCGCGCGAAGAGGAGACCGACAAGGTCTTCGGGCTGGAGATCGGCGCGGACGACTATGTGACCAAGCCCTTTTCCATGCGCGAGCTGCTGGCCCGCGTCAAGGCCAATATGCGCCGCACCGTCTCCGCGGCCCCGGCCGCCGAGCCGGAGGGGGGCAGCGTCATCCGCATGCGCGACATCATCATCGATCCCGATCGCCATACGGTCATCAAGAACGGGAAAGAGCTGGAGCTCACCCAGCGCGAGTACGAGTTGGTCAAATTCCTGGCCCAGAACCCCGGAAAGGTGGTCTCCCGGCAGGAACTGATGAGCGAAGTCTGGCAGTACGAGTATTTCGGCGACCTGCGGGCCGTCGATGTCGCGGTGCGCCGCCTGCGCGAGAAGCTGGAGGACAACCCGGCCGAGCCGGCCTATGTCATGACGCGGCGCGGCGTCGGCTATTACTTCGCGGGCTGAGCGCCGCCGGAGCCGGCGGGGAAGCGAGCGTTCTTTTGAAGTGGGGGTCGGAAGATGACCAAGAGCATCTATACGAAACTGGTCGCGATCATCATTGTGCTGATCCTGGCACTGATGGCCGTGGTCGGCGCGTTCCTGATGCGCGGCGTCCGGAATTTCTATATCAGCGAGTTCTACACGCAGATGCAGGAGGCGTTTTCCGGCGCGGTGATGGCGGGAGACCTGCGCGCCGCGGCGGATGAGCCGGAGGCCGCAGCCCGCATGGCGGGGATCCTGCGCGCGAATTCCGGCCAGCTGGGCATCAATGCCGGCACCCGAAACTACTACATCCTCGACGGCGCCACCGGCGCGTATATCACCGGCTCCGACCCCGCGGCCGGGCCGAAGCTCGCGGTCACCAGGAACATCCTCACCGCCATCGACGGCAGCGAGGGCTATGCCTCCAACAGCAGGGACGACTACATGGACGTCGCGCTGCCGATCCGCGGGAGCAGCGGGAATTACATTATCTATATCATCGACAACAAGGAGACGGTCACCGACCTGAACGCCGAGATCTTCTCCATCATCATCGAGGCGATGGCCATCGGTCTCGTGATCGCGATCCTCCTGAGTCTGCTCCTGGCGAAGACGATGGTCACCCCGATCCAGAACCTGACGAAAGCGGCTGAAAAGGTGGCCGCGGGCGATTTCTCCGAATCTGTCGAAAACGACGCGAAGGACGAGATCGGCGTGCTGTCACGCACCTTCAACGATATGGCCGGGCAGCTCGAGCGCAACATCGAGGACCTGCAGTACGCCGAGCAGATGCGCAAGGAGTTCGTCGCCAACGTTTCCCACGAGCTGCGCACCCCGGTCACCAGCATCCGCAGCTATGCGGAGACGCTGTGCGAGGCGGGGAAGACCCTGAACCCGGAGACGGAACAGCGCTTCCTCGAGGTGATCGTGCGCGAGAGCGACCGCATGACCAAGATCGTTCAGGACCTCCTGACGCTCTCCCGCTTCGACGCGGGCAGCGTCGCCTTCGACTTCCAGAAGTTCTCCTTTGAAAAGTCCGTCCGGGACGTCTACAACGGGCAGCTGCTGGAGGCGCAGAAGCACCGCCACAACTTCGGGCTGAACTTCGAGAGCGAGATGCCGGAGATCACGGGCGACCGCGCCCGGATCGAGCAGGTGCTGATCAACATGCTCTCCAACGCCATCAAGTATACCCCGGACGGCGGCCGCATCCGCATGACGGCCGGCGTGAAGGGGGACAGCGTCTGGTGCACCGTGCGCGACAACGGCATCGGCATCCCCAAGCAGGACATCAGCCGCGTGTTCGAGCGCTTTTACCGCGTGGACAAGGCCAGATCCCGCGAGTCCGGCGGAACCGGTCTGGGCCTCTCCATCGCCTATGAGATCGTCCAGCGCCACGACGGCACTATGACGCTGAACAGCCAGAAGGGAAAGGGCACGGCCATCACCGTAACGCTGCCGATCGGAGGGCCGAAGCATGCGTAAGCAATGGATCCGGGACTGGGGGCGGCGGCTCCTGCTCGCCGCGCTGCTCGTCTCGGCGGTGCTGCTGCTGCGCCAGACCGGCTTTTACGCCGGGATCCGTAGCCGGCTGGAGCGCTCCCGCAGCATCCGCACGGAGAGCAGCGCCGGAGCGGAGAACACCCTGCCCCGGCCGCTTGAGGCGATGACGCCCCTGACCGTAACGGTCTGCTCCGCGGACAACAGCGGGCGATACGGCGCTGCCTATACCGCAGAAGAGCCCGCCGAGGTATTCCGGCGCTTCTCGCTCGATCTGGGCGAGGCGCTGGGCAGCGCGGGCGCCGCGGTGCACTGCACGGAGGAGGAATTCCGCGCGCTGCTGTGCCGCTGCTCGGTGACGATGCAGTTCAGCTGCCCCGTACAGCTGGAGCTCCTCTCCGGCTGGCTGGGCGTGGAGATGAACTCCGGCGCGGCGGAGCACGGCGCGCAGTGGCTGTGCCTTTCCGCCTCGGAGACGGAAACGCTGCTGTGCTACCGGACGGAGGAGGGGACGTGCTACGTCTGCGGCACCGCCGTCAACACGGAGAGCTTTCGCAGCCGCGCGGCGGAGTACGCGCCCAACGGCGCGCTTTATGCCTGGGAGAGCGACCGCCTTTCCGGCGGCGGAGACGTTCTGCTGCTGGCGGCGCTGCCGGATGCGGCGGAGGTGTACAGCGCGGTCCCGCTGCTTCGCGAGCGGGACACGGACGCGATTTTGACCGCCGTCGGAATGAACAGCTTTGTGACCAACTCCTATTCGGAGTCCGACGGAACGGTGGTATATGTCAGCGATGAAAACACGGTGCGCATCAGCCCGGGCGGGGAGCTGTTCTTCCGCCGGGCCGGGACGCCGGATACGAGGGGCGAGGTGGATCTGACCTCGGCCGTCAGCCGCGCGCTGCAGCTCGCCGGGCTGTGCGCCGGCCCCTATCTCGGGGACGGCGAGCTCCGCTTTGCCGGAGCATCCGAGTTCCCGGCGCAGCGGAGCTGCACGGTGCTGCTGGATTACGCGGTGGACGGGATCCCCGTCCGCATCGCCGACGGCCACGCGGCGGAGATCGTCATCCGCGGCGAGACGGTGGTGCAGGCCCGCCTTTCGCTGCGGCGCTTTACACGGACGGCCGAACGCACGGAACTGCTGCCCTGCCTGCAGGCGGCGGCGATCGCCGCGTCCGCGCAGGGACGGCCGGAGCTCATCTATGCCGACGCCGGCGAGGCGACGGAATGCATGTGGGTGGTCACGGATGGATAGTCGAAAGTTGGAACGCATCCTCGTATTGATCCTTGCGCTGCTGAATGTCTTCCTTCTGGCGGTGGTGCTCTCGGACAGCGCGCAGGCGCGCCGAAGCAGCGCGGAGACCGCCGCGGCGCTGAACACGCTGCTGGAGGAGAACGGGATCACCGCCGCCGAGGGCGCGGTGAGGATCAGCCCCGCACCGCCCAAGTGCACGCTGACGCGCGACCTGACGCAGGAACTCCGCCTGATGAAGCAGCTGGTCGGGAACTGCCAGCCCATTGACCAGGGCGGCAACATCTGGTTCTACGCCGGCTCCAAAGGCCAGGCGGTCCTGCGCGGCAGCGGCGAGATGGACACGCTCTTCGAGGGCAGCGTCGTCTCCTCGCGCGGCGGGCCGGAGCGCACCGCGATGCGCCTGATGCGCAGATGCGGCATCAGGACAGTCGCCGCGGATGCGCCGGCGAACGGTACGGAGACCGTGGCGCTGTGTCCCACGCTGGAGGGCATCCCCGTCTACAACGTCGTGATGCGCTTCCGCTTCATGGACGGCCGGCTCTATATGCTCAACGGCACCCGCATCTTTGACGTCGTCGAGAAGGAGGAGAGCGAGGGACTGCTTGACAGCGTCACCGTTCTGATCCGCTTCCTGGAGATCGTCCGGGACGAGGGCTATATCTGCTCCCGCATCGAGTCGCTCACGCCCGGGTATGTCCAGACCGTCACGCGGTCCGGCGTCGCCGAGCTGACCCCGGTCTGGCGCATCGAGACGGACGTTGGCGCCCTTATGATCGACGCGGACAGCGGGAAAGCGGAAGGCCGGTTGTCATAAAACAAAAATGGTTGTCATAAAATGTGCATTTGGTTGCAAAATTATGTTGCATCTTCCAAATATATGTGCTAAGATCGGAAACGTAATCATATAAATTGCCAAATGAACCTCATACCCAAGCATCAAACCGACAGGCATGGAGGCTTGAACTTTGGATAAGTATATCATCAAAGGCGGAAAAAAGCTCTACGGCGAGGTCGAGATCTCCGGCGCGAAGAACGCTGCCGTGGCGATCATCCCTGCCGCGCTGATGGTGGCGGGCGTCTGCCGCATCGAGAATCTGCCCCAGATCAGCGACACGGACAAGCTGCTGGACATCCTGGCGCTGATGGGCGCGAAGATCCGCCTTGTGAATAAGAATACGGTTGATGTGGACTGCACCGACGTTCACTTTGACGACCGTATCTTTGCCCTGACGAGGGAGATCCGCGCGTCATATTATCTGATCGGCTCCATGCTGGGCCGTTTCGGCTCTGCCCGGACCACGATGCCCGGCGGCTGCAATTTCGGTGTTCGCCCCATTGACCAGCACATCAAGGGCATGAAAGCCCTCGGCGCCACGATGAGCATCAGCAAGGGCTTCATCCGAGCCGAGGCCAGGGACGGCCGACTGAAGGGCGCCCGGATCTACCTCGACAAGGTCTCCGTCGGCGCGACCATCAACATCATGATCGCCGCCACGCTGGCCAAGGGCCAGACGGTTATCGAGAATGCGGCGAGGGAGCCCCACATCGTCGATCTTGCGAACTTCCTGAACTCCATGGGCGCGGACATCCGCGGCGCCGGCACGGACGTCATCAAGGTCCGCGGCGTCGACCGGCTCCACAGCGGCAGCTATTCCCTGATTCCCGACCAGATCGAGGCGGGCACCTATATGGCCGCCGTCGCCGGAGCGGGCGGAGAGATCCGCATCAACAACGTCATCCCCAAGCACCTCGACTGCATCAGCGCCAAGCTGCAGGAGATGGGCGTGGAGATCGAGGAGGGCGACGACAGCGTCACCGTGCGCAGGGAAGGCCCTCTCCACCATACCAACGTCAAAACGCTGCCGTATCCCGGCTTCCCCACGGACATGCAGCCCCAGATCAGCACGGTGCTCTCCATCGCGCAGGGGACCAGCGTCGTCACCGAGGGCGTCTGGGACAATCGGTATAAATACGTCAATGAGCTGCGCAAAATGGGCGCCGAGATCCAGGTGGACGGCAAGATCGCCGTTATCGAGGGGGTCGGCACGCTGACAGGCGCGCCCGTGGCTGCCTGCGACCTGCGCGCCGGCGCGGCGATGGTGATCGCCGGCCTCTGCGCCGACGGGACGACGATCGTCGAGGACGTCGAGTACATCGAGCGCGGCTATCAGGACATCGTTGGCAAGCTCCGCGGCCTCGGCGCGGACATCATCGCGGTCAGCGAACCGGACGGCCCGGCTCAGCCGCTGCAGTCGGTCTCCGCCGGATAATGCGGCTTGTCACCTTTGCCAGCGGCAGCGGCGGGAACTGCGCCCTGCTGACGCTGGACGGTGTGCATCTCCTTCTGGACGCAGGCATTTCCTGGCGCCGCATCTGCGCGGAGCTGGCACGCAGCGGCGTCCGGCCCGAGGAACTCGCCGCCGTTCTCATCACCCATGAACACAGCGATCATATTGCGGGGCTCGGCATGCTCGTGAAGCACTGTGCCGCCCCGATCTGCGCCCCCCGCATTGTGGCCCGCCAGCTTACGCGGACCGTTGCGGGGGCCGCTGCGCGTCTGCGCGTTTTCACCCCGGGAACGCCGGAAACCGTCGGCGCGCTGCGCCTGCGCTGTTTTCCCACCAGCCACGACACGGCCGAGTCCGTCGGCTGGCGCGTGGAGGGCAGCGCGGTCTTCGCGCTGGCGACGGACACCGGCTGCGTCACGCCGGAGATCCGGGAGGGGCTGCGCGGTGCGGACGCCGTGCTGATCGAGGCCAACCACGACCCGGACATGCTGCGGTCAGGGCCTTATCCGGTTTACCTGAAGCGGAGGATCCTCTCCGCGCACGGGCATCTGTCCAACGCCGACTGCGCCGCGCTGGCCGCCGAGCTGGCAGGGAGCGGCACACGGCAGATCATCCTCGGCCACCTGAGCCGGGAGAACAACCGTCCGTCGCTGGCCTTTCGGGCGGTGGCCGACGCGCTGGCCGGGACGGAGACCGCGCTGTGCGTTGCCCCGGCGGCGGAGCGGATGACGGTGGAGGTCGAATCGCCATGCTTTCGGTAACGCTGCTGTGCGTCGGAAAACTGAAGGAGCCGTATCTGGAAGCCGCGTTCGCGGAGTACCGCAAGCGGCTGGGTGCGTATTGCCGCTTTACGACTGTCGAGATCCCGGAACAGCGGCTGCCGGACGAGCCCTCGGAGCGGGAGATCGCCGCCGCGCTGGAGAAGGAGGCGGCGGAGATCGAAAAGCGCATCCCGGCCGGCGCCGCGGTCGTCGCCATGTGCGTGGAGGGGACGCAGTTGTCCTCGCCGGCCTTCGCGCGGCGCCTGGCGGACTGGCAGAGCGCTGGGCGCAGTCAGCTCTGCTTCATCGTCGGCGGCTCCTGCGGGCTGGCCGAGCGCGTCAAGCGGCGGGCGGAGCTGCGGCTGAGCGTTTCGGAGATGACCTTTCCGCATCACCTCTTCCGCGTGATGCTTGCCGAGCAGATCTACCGCGCGTTCACCATCCTCGCCGGTGGAAAGTATCACAAATGAACGGAAAACGGCGCTTCGTGTCGGACGGAAGCGCCGTTTTTTGATGATTCGCTATTCACAAGCACGGCAGAATATGTTACAATCATAATACTATATCCGTATTCTGAAAACCACTGCGATAAGAGGAGAGAACGATGATCGGATCCTTTGGCCGGAGCATGCCCGGCGAGCTTTATAAACAATGGCCGCGCGACGCGCAGGGGGAGATGGTACCCCCGAAATTTCTGGCCCACTGCACGAGCCGGGACGCGCGCGACGTGATGCTGGTGAACTTTCTCCAGTCCTACGGCATCCCCGCCGCGGTGCTCCACCCGGGCGACGGTTCGTTCGGAAAGGTGGTGCTGGGCATCTCCGGCACCGGCAGCAGCATCTATGTGCCCGAGACCATGTTCGACCAGGCAAAAGAATTGATGGAGGCGAAACCGGATGACGAATTACAGAGCTGAGTATGAAAAGTGGCTTGACAGCCCGTCCCTGAACGAGGATGAGTGGAAGGAACTCCACGACATCCGCCACGACGACAAGGAGATCGAAGCGCGCTTCTTCGCACCGCTGGAGTTCGGCACCGCCGGGCTGCGCGGGACGATGAAACTGGGACTCCACCACATGAACGTCCATGTGATCCGCCATGCGACGCAGGCCTTTGCCAACGTGGTGTGCGCCGAGGGCGCGGAGGCGATGGAGAAGGGCGTCGTGATCTGCTATGACTGCCGCATCAACAGCGATGTCTTTGCGCGCGAAGCTGCCTGCGTCATGGCGGCCAACGGCGTGCACGTGAAGCTCTTCGACGCGCTGCGCCCGACCCCGGAGCTGAGCTTTGCCATCCGCTACCACGGCGCGCAGGCGGGCATCAACATCACCGCCAGCCACAACCCCAAGGAGTACAACGGCTATAAAGTCTACTGGTCCGACGGCGCGCAGCTTCCTCCGCAGCACGCCGCCGCCATTGCCGCGGAGATGGAGAAGATCGATATTTTCTCCGGCTTCCGGAGCGCCGACTTTGCGCAGGCAAAGGCCGACGGCCTGATCGAGATGATCGGAGCGGAGACCGACGAGGCCTATCTTGAACGCGTCATGGGCCAGGCCATCGACCGCGAGGCCGTGGCGAAAGCCGCCGACACGCTCAAGATCGTCTATACGCCCTTCCACGGCGCTGGCTATCGTCTGGTGCCGGAGGCGCTGCGCCGGCTCGGCATCCGGCACCTGACGCCGGTGCCGCAGCAGATGGTCATCGACGGGAATTTCCCGACGGTCGAGAGCCCCAACCCGGAGAACCCCGAGGGCTTCTATCTGGCCGTGGACCTTGCGAAGGAGATCGGCAGCAATCTCATCATCGGCACGGATCCGGACTCCGACCGCATCGGCACGATGGTCCGCCGCGGCGACGGCTTTGTCCCGCTGACGGGCAACCAGCTGGGCGTGCTGCTGCTGGAGTACGTGATCCGCGCAAAGAAGCGCACCGGCACGCTGCCGGACAACGCCGCCGCACTGAAGACCATCGTGACCACCGAGATGGCCCGCGAGATCTGTGTGCGCAACGGCGTCCACATCGAGGACACCTTCACCGGCTTCAAGTTCATGGCCGAGAAGATCGCCGAGTGGGAGAGCAGCGGCGCTTATCAGTATATCTTCGCCTATGAGGAGAGCTACGGCTACATGCTCGGCGATTACGTCCGCGACAAGGACGCCGTCACCGCCTCGCTGATGGTGGCGGAGATGGCGGCGTACTATCAGAACCAGGGCAAGACGCTGCTCGACGCGCTGGAGGACCTCTACGCCGAATACGGGCGCTATCAGGAAAAGACGATGAACCTCGTCATGCCGGGCCTCGACGGACTGCGGAAGATGCAGGCCCTGATGGCAAAGCTCCGCGCGGAGCACCCGGCAGAGATCGGCGGCGTGCCCGTGGCGAAGGTACGCGACTACCAGTCCGGCGAGTTGAGCGTCACGGGCCTCGGCGTCGTGGGCCGGACGCAGATCTCCGGCAGCAACGTCCTCTATTTTGAACTGGCCGACGGCAGCAGCTTCATCGTCCGCCCCTCCGGCACCGAGCCGAAGATCAAGGTCTATCTGCTCGTTCATGACGCCGACGCGGCGAAGTGCGCCGAGAAGATCGAGCGGTTCGCAGCGTATGCGGAATCGCTGAAGGAGCTGTGAGCCCGTGGCGCTTCTGGATCTGAACTTTTTCTCCCCCTCACTGGAGCAGGGGAGCCGTGTCATGGTGGCGCTGCCCGAACTTGGGGAGCTGGACGGCACGCCGCTGAAAACGGTCTGGATGCTCCACGGCTATTCCGGGAACTGCACGGACTGGCAGCGCATGAGCGGCATCGAGCGCCATGCGGTCTCCCGCCGCGTCGCCGTCATCATGCCGGAGGCCGCGAACAGCTTTTACGCCGACATGGCGTACGGGAAGCCGTGGTTCACCTATCTGACGAAGGAGCTTCCGGACTATCTGTACCGCCTGCTTCCGCTGTCGGACCGGCGCGAGGACTGCTTTATCGGCGGCCTCTCCTCCGGCGGCTACGGCGCGATGAAGATCGGCCTGACCTTCCCGGAGCGCTTCGCCGCCATCGGCTGTCTCTCGGCCTACAACATCCCGGAGGATTTCTCCTGGCAGGCGCCGGACAAGACCGAGGGCTGGAGGCGGATGTTCCGTCTGATTTACGGCGAGATGTTCCCGGATCACATGATGGGCAGCGAGCACGATCTGTATGCGCTGGCCGACCGCGTCCGCGCCTCCGGCGCGCCGAGACCGCGGATCTACCATGTCTGGGGCGACCGGGACGTCGCCCGCCGCGGCGCGCTGATCATGAACCGTTATTTTACGGAGGCGGGCGATTTCGACTACTTCGGAAAAGAGTATCCCGGCGTCCACGACTTCAATTTCTGGGACGCCCGGCTCGATGAGATGTTCGAATTCTTTGGCCTGCCCGGGCGGATCCTCGCCCCCGTGCCCGCGGGGAAATAAAAAACAGAGCGCGGCCCGACCGGGCCGCGCTCTGCTTATCTCCTTCCCCTTGCGGAAGGTTTTTCCACTCCATGTAGGGGCCGGCGTCCCCGACGGCCCGATGTAGGGCGGGGGCTTACCCCCGCCGTTGCCGGCGTTGGCGCTGTTACAGGTTTCTCCGCCCCTGTAGGGGCCGGCGTCCCCGACGGCCCATCCCGCCTTACCGAAACCACCCGCCGACGGTACGGACAAGCCAGTCCGCCGCGTCCGTGACGGCCCTGACGACGGCGTTCCATGCGCCGCGCAGGCCGCCGGGGACGTTGTAGCCGTCGCCGTCGAGCTCCCGCTTCAGCGCGTCGACGCGCTCTTTCAGCTCGCGCGCGTCCAGCTTTTCCAGCGTCCGGCAGAGCGCCATCAGCTGCTCCGCCTGCCCTTTTGCCAGATGGATCCCGTGCTTTTCCGCCAGCGACTCCACGGCGGCCCGCAACGCCGCGTCGTCCATGCCGCGGGTCTCGGAGACGAGCGCGGCCAGGTCGCTGAGGAGGTCGTCGGCGTCGATGTCGTGCAGCGTCTCCCGCAGCTCCGGGGCCAGCTTCGCGGCCTGGCCGTCCAGCCAGTCGGTCAGCGCGTCCAGCCCGTCGCCGAGCAGCGGGCCGTAGCGGTCGAAGAAATCTCCCAGCGCCGTCGGTTCCGAAGCGTGCGCGGCGGGGGAGAGCGCGGCGCACAGCAGGCACAGGAGCAGCGCGCAGACGAGGATCTTTTTGCTGTTCATTGGCGGTTAACTTCCTTCCGGTGGACGATTGTTTGTCGCTAAACTACACTGCAATTGCAAACTTTCTGTATAATACCACAAGCCCGCGGGAAAAAGCGCGCGAAAAACTATGGAAAAAAACACTTGCACTGCGTGGGAATCTATGCTAAATTATGTGCATACATGAATACTGTGCGAGTTGAACCCGGCAGAAGACGCCGCATGGGCGGAGCCGACCGCGGGGGGATCGCGCTCTGGAGAAGCTCACACCCGATGTGAGGGCCGAAGGTGCAAGACCTTGCGTTGCAAGGCGAATCTCTCAGGCAAAAGGACAGGGCTGAATTCCACGAAAACCGTGGGAGTGCTGTTTGCTTTTGCCGGGCTTCTCCGAAGTGAGAGGCCCTGATTTTTTATATTCCGGCGATTTTTTGAGAGAATAGAGGAGGAAACAACCATGACACTCAGCGAATTTATCACCAAGCTGGACGACATCGCCTGGGGCTCGGTCGTGCTCTGCCTGTTGGTCGGCGTCGGCCTGATCCTCAGCATCAGCACCCGCTTCCTGCAGTTCCGCAAGTTCGGCCACGCGATGAAGAACACCATCGGCAAGGTGTTCAAGAAGCAGAAGGCCGGCAAGGGCGAGGTCACGCCGCTGCAGGCCCTGACGACCGCGCTGGCCGCCACCGTCGGCACCGGCAACATCGCCGGCGTCACCGGCGCCATCGTGATCGGCGGTCCCGGCGCCGTCTTCTGGATGTGGATCTCCGCCCTCGTGGGCATGTGCACCAAGTTCGCCGAGGTCACCCTCGCCGTCAAATACCGCGAGCGCAACGACAAAGGCGACTGGGTCGGCGGCCCGATGTACTATATCAAGAACGGCCTGGGAAAGGGCTTCGGCTGGCTGAGCGTTCTGTTCTGCCTC
>JAEEGL015640854.1_pt1 | contig 14028 bp, 12 predicted proteins | sample 9134231 | NCBI WGS metagenome assembly JAEEGL01 (sample SAMN16246548, study PRJNA631951) | gut metagenome | biome: gut microbiome; feature: rumen; material: fiber-attached | host: Bos | place: Iran: Karaj | collected 2018-10
TCCCTAATCCAGCTTGGATTAGTACTCCCAGTTTGTTCCTGTACCGGAAATTCTTGGACATTTTCTCCAACGTCATCAATATCCATTCCCTCTACACATATTGGATCATGAATAGCAGTCCTTACCGAATGTCCTTGATCAGCTGCGTCGGATTCTTCACCATGTAAAATCGTATTGTGACCGATTAACCCCAAATACTGATCAACGTCCCTGATATTATTCCATCTGACATTATCAACCATAGAAGCTGCACCGAGTCCAAGGCCTAGGTAATTACCTCGCTTCCAGTAGACTTTGTTGTGGTGGCATTCATACTCCGAAGAACGTGCATAATTGGAAATTTCATATCTGTGATAGCCGTTTTCCGATAATATTCTCTTAGTTTCATGGTACATCAGCCGGTCTTCGTCTTCTGAAGGCAGGTCCAAATTCATGTCAAAAAAAGGAGTGCCTTCTTCGACGATAAGACTATAGGCTGAGATGTGTTCAGGCTTCAAAGCCAAAACGCTCTCAAGACTGCGCAGGTAATCTTTAACCATCTGCCCCGGAAGAGCACTCATGAGATCTACATTAATATTTCCAAATCCAACACTTCTTGCATTATCATAGGTCTCAAAAAACATATGCGAATCATGTAGTCTTCCAAGCGTCCTGAGCTCATCATCATTAACGGATTGAGCGCCGATACTGATCCTGTTAAATCCTGCTCTCCTGTATTCAGCAAGTTTATCCCTGATGGCAGATGCAGGATTTACTTCGATGCTGATCTCTGCATCATGGTTCAGCACAAATGAATTTCCTATATCATCGAGTATTCCGCACACCAGATCCGCTTTGGGAAAAGAGGGAGTTCCACCACCAAAGAATACTGAAGAAACCTGAAAGTCCCGGTATTCTTCTGCGCGCTCCTTTATTTCTTTTCCCAATGCCTTAAAGTAATCCTCCACCTGATCCTGTACGGGTTTAAAGGACAGGAAATCACAGTAGAGGCACTTTCTCTGGCAAAATGGAATATGTACATATATCGATAGTTCTTTTCCCATATTAGTCTGTGTTGTCCAGCTTGAGGACGCTGAGGAAGGCGGACTGTGGTACTTCCACGTTTCCGATCTGTCGCATCTTCTTTTTGCCTTCCTTCTGTTTCTCAAGGAGTTTCTTCTTACGGGTTATATCGCCGCCGTAGCACTTGGCAAGCACGTCCTTGCGGTACGCCTTGACGGTCTCTCTGGCGATGATCTTGCCGCCGACTGCAGCCTGGATGGGGATCTCAAACAGATGCCTTGGGATCTCCTCTTTGAGTTTCTCACACATCTTGCGACCTCTCTCATAGGCTCCGTCCTTGTGGACGATGAAAGAAAGGGCGTCAACTTCCTCTCTGTTGATGAGGATATCCAGCTTAACAAGGTCGGATTTCTCATAGCCCTTGAGCTCATAGTCAAAGGAAGCGTATCCCCTGGACCTGGACTTGAGGGCGTCAAAGAAGTCGTAAATTATCTCATTTAGGGGCAGCTCATATTTGAGGATTGCCCTGGTCTGTTCAATGTAATCTGTGCTGAGGTACCTGCCGCGTCTCTCCTGACAAAGCTGCATGATGGCACCGACATAATCAGTAGTCACCATGATCTCACCGCTGACAATTGGCTCCTCCATGAATTCGATTTCAGAAGGATCCGGAAGGTTAGTCGGGTTGGTCAGGTCAATGACCTCGCCGTCTGTCTTGTGTACCTTGTAGACAACGGAAGGCGCAGTAGTCACCAGATTCAGGTCATACTCCCTCTCAAGCCTCTCCTGCACTACCTCCAGGTGGAGAAGTCCAAGGAATCCCGCCCGGAAGCCAAATCCAAGAGCCTGGGAAGTCTCGGGCTCATAGAAAAGAGATGCATCATTTAACTGCAGCTTCTCCAGGGCGTCACGAAGATCCGAATAGTGAGCAGAATCGGCAGGATACAGGCCGCAATATACCATGGGCATAACCTTCTTGTAGCCCGGAAGCACCTCGGCACAAGGCCTCTCTGAATCGGTAACAGTATCACCGACACGGGTATCTTTAATATTCTTAATGGACGCAGTGAAATAACCAACGTCTCCTGCTGAAAGCTCGTCACTTGGTATAAATCTTCCGGGGCCAAAGTAGCCGACTTCAACCACTTCTGCCTCAGCGCCGGTAGCCATAAAGCGGACCTTCATGCCTTTTTTGACTGTGCCGTCAAACACCCTGACAAAAACGATAACTCCTCTGTAGGAATCGTAAATACTGTCAAATATTAGTGCTCTAAGAGGAGCCTGCGCATCACCGTTTGGAGCCGGAATCCTCTTGACAACTGCCTCCAATACATCCTCTATTCCAATGCCGTTCTTGGCTGAAATAAGGGGTGCGTCCTGAGCCTCAATGCCGATGACATCCTCAATTTCATCCTTGACTTCATCAGGCATGGCGCTGGCCAGATCGATCTTATTAATTACGGGAAAGACATCCAGGTCATGATCAAGGGCCATATAAACATTGGCAAGCGTCTGGGCCTCTACGCCCTGGGTGGCGTCCACCACAAGAATAGCTCCGTCGCATGCTGCAAGGCTTCTTGAAACCTCATATCCAAAGTCCACATGCCCGGGGGTATCTATCATGTTGAAGGTGTACTCCTGTCCATCGGATGCCTTGTAGATCATCCTGACTGCCTGGGACTTGATGGTGATGCCCCTCTCCCTCTCAATATCCATGTTATCCAGAACCTGATTCTGCATCTCCCTAAGGGTGAGAACTCCGGTCTTTTCTATCATTCTGTCTGCAAGTGTTGATTTGCCGTGATCGATGTGGGCAACTATGCAGAAATTTCTAATCTTACTCTGATCCACTCTATAGACCTCATTTTCCTAAATTTTTGTGTTATAATTCATTTGCTGCGGCTTAATTTGTGCCGCAACTGAATTATTACATCTTATAAAGTCACTTCCGGGCTATTATATCAAAATCTATTGACAGTTTCTACATTTTACTCTAAAATATCTAGCGTATGTGGCATTAACTGTCCGTGTCCGGCTTAATGCGCACACGAACATTATAATAAACATTTTATTTATCATTTCGGAGGTAATTATGGCAAATATCAAATCCGCCAAGAAGAGAGTATTAGTAAACCAGAAAAAGGCTCTGCAGAACCAGATGATCAAGTCTGCTGTTAAGACAGAGATCAAGAAAGTTAGAACAGCTATCGAGGCTGGCAACAAGGAAGAGGCTGCCAAGGCACTTCTCGTTGCCACATCTACAATCGACAAGGCTGAGTCAAAGGGCGTTCTCAAGAAGAACACAGCTTCAAGAAAGGTTTCAAGACTTGCTCAGGCTGTTAACAAGATGTAATGATATAGACTCACAAGAAGAAGGCGTAAGGGGTGCTTGCACAACTTACGCCTTATTTTTGTGAGTCGAACAAACATGAGGAATAAGTGGGGAAGGGGCCCCGCGGTTTCCGAATGTTTGTAGGATTGCGAGAGCGCTTTTTGCGGAGCAATCCGTATATCATTACATCTTTTCCATCACACCGATCATTCATTGCCCCGCGATCTCCGAATGTTATAGGATTGCGAGAGCGCTTTTTGCGGAGCAATCCGTATATCATTACACCCCATCACTCACATTTTGCAATTTCTTAATATTTCCATGACCATTTGGCAATGACAAATAGATTTGGCAAGCCTTTTTCACCTGTGATTATGAGATAATTGAAGCAACAATATTAAACGCCTTTGCAATCACTGTATTTTTTAGATACAGGAGGAATGAATATGAGACTGCTTAAAAAGACTGTTTTGCTTATTCTTATAGCACTTTTGTTTTTTGCACCAATTGCCGGTGCATCTGCCATGCCGCCCCTTACGGTCTATGCCGCTTCACCATCTCTGTCAGCAAAATCCCTGACAGTTAAGGTTGGCCAGACCAAGACACTTAAGCTGAATAATGGAAAGGCAAAAAAATGGGGACACACAGGTGAAAACGTTAAGCTGGCCAAAAAAGGGAACAACATTAACACCATTACCGTAAAGGGGCTCAAAAAAGGCACCTGCGTGGTTGCCTGCATGCTAACTAACGGTAAGATCCTAAAATGCAATGTGAAGGTAACAGCTGCGTCCTCATCAGAGTCATCCGGCTCCTCAAGCAGCAGTTCCGGCAGCAGTGCGGATAAGAAAATATATAACAAGATTATTGCCATGAAATCAAAGTACCCTGAGGGCAGCAGATATGATGAGAGTACCAAATACAAAGGCTATTCAGCATGTCAGGCCTTTGCATATCTCATGAGTGACACGGCCTTTGGAAAAGATAAGCCTTATTACAGACATTATGATTTTGGAGCGCTGCGAACCGGAGATATCATCTATCAGGTTCCGGGATCAAAGCTCAGCGACGGCTCATATACGACGACAACACATGCGCTGGTAGTCCTTAAAGCCGACTACAGCAAGGATGAGCTGGTTCTGTGCGAAGGCAACTACATGGGTAAGGCACACTGGGGCAGCACGTACAGCATCTCAGAGTTCGCCCTTAATGCAGGAGCTTCAGTAACCTCCAGATACAAATACGATGCCAACCACTCCGTAAAGGTAACAAAGCCGTCGGGATCAATGACCATTAAATACAGCTACAGCAATGGCATCGGACGTTTCACTGCCAAAAAGCTGACTAAAAACTGTGTCGGTTATCAGTACCTATTTTCAGACGATAAAGGTTTTCCTTATAATCGCACCCAGACCTTCTATACCAAGGACAACTATATGCAATTTCGTGGAACTGAAAAAATATGGGCTTCAAATGCTCAGAACCATGTTGCATACCTGAAGGTAAGGGCAGTAAACATTAAGGGAGGCAATGTAAGCTACGGCAAGTGGTCCTCAATAAGAACCATCAGATAATCCAAAAACATGGGCTGTGAAGAAAACCTTCACAGCCCCTCTTCTTTCTCATCAAATGAGTCTAAAGCTGATTGCCACTACCTTTTACGTGTTTTCAGGTACTTTTTGTTTTCATACATCCTTTTGTCAGCAGTCTCAAAAACTGCAGCCACACAATCTTCTTGTTTATACTTTGCCATACCACAGGCTATAATAAGCCCGCCGCCAGTAAGCGCATCCTCGTTATGCTGTGCAATCAACCCCACCAGCTCGTCACTTCGAGCATAGTCCTCATCCTGTGAAATAACCACAAATTCGTCTCCTCCGACTCTGTAAACAGGACTCCTCTTAAAGGTCCGGCAGATTAAGTCACATGCATCACAAATATATTTATCCCCTGCCTCGTGCCCTTCAGTGTCATTAATGAGCTTCAGGTCATTTACATCAAGAACCACAATAGCGAACTCAGGCTGACGATGCTCCTGAATCCTTCCGTTCATCAGGCTCTCTCTTTCCTTATATGCGTTCTTGTTCTTAATTCCGGTGAGAGCGTCAACTTCAGCCATGTTCTGCACAAGTGCAAGCTTTTCAGTATATTCACGCTTAATGCGCATTGCATCAGTGACGTCCTGACATAAACCTAATAAGCATTCCCTGCCGGTATCATCCGTAAATTTAAGCTTTGTCGTCTGAAACTGCCTGGGATTCCCCGCTGCGTCAGGCACATCTTCATAGAAGATATACGGTCTGTCCATAGAAAGAGCTTTCTTATCATCCTCTATGAAATGAAGCGCGGTCTTCTCATCAAAAATCTCAAAATCTGTCAGCCCAACAACACCCTCCGGAGTTTCTTTGTGAGCATACTCTGCAAATGCCTGATTACATGCAAGATATTTCCTTGTGTTTACATCCTTAGAAAATGTCATGGCAGGCATGTTGGTCAAAAGATCTGAAACCGATTTTCTCAGCTTCATAATCTTCCTGTTTGCATCAGCCTCTTCCTTAAGACGCTCATTCTCCTTCTTAAGTTTTTTATACTCTCCTGATATTTTGTTCAGTTCTACATTTTGCTCTCCGGATAATGCCAACACTGCAACCATTACTGCAGCAACTTTCGTCAATGGATTTACTGCAATTCTCCATACCAATATCTGTACATTTTTTCCGGAAGAAGTAACATCATCAACAATGACTCTTTTTCCATCTTCTGCGCACATAAAAACTGAATTTATCAGGCGGTTCCCCGGTTTTCCTGTAAAATCCTCTATATCAAGTTCTGGTTTACCACCGACTTCACGGAAGTTTTCTTTGATATATTTTTTATAGGTTATATTAGACCTTATTTCTTTAAGCTTGCCGTCCTTGCATTCCATCATGACCATAGGCCATGTATCAAAATAATCAGAATGCTGCTCATCATCTTTGAGAGAAACCGATAGATTATACAGATTAACTTTGCCCAGCTGTGCGTAATATTCCGATTCAGCGGGGTTTTCTATGTCAGTCAGTGTTCCTTTATTTATTCCATCGATAATCTCTTCATATGATATGGGCTTACTATAATAGTATCCCTGAAGCATAGTGCACCCAATATTATTAAGAAAATCAGCCTGTTCTCTTGTCTCAACTCCCTCAGCCACAGTATCCAGCCCTAAAGCCATCGCCATCCTAACAATTTCAGTCAGGACAATCTTTGCCTTTTCATTTTCTTCAAGCTGTCTTACAAAAAGCATATCTATCTTTATAAGATCAAAAGGAACTTTCTGAAGCATCATGGGTGAAGAATAACCACTCCCATAATCGTCCATCCAAACCGCGAATCCTAATTCCTTAAAGCGTTTTATCTCCCCTATCATGTAATCTACATCATCCGCGACTATGCTCTCCGTTATCTCTATGACTATCCTGTCTCTTGCTACTCCTGCCTGATCCACCCGCTTTTTAACCTCTTCCACGATGTCACAGGTATAAAAATCAGACCTGGAAAGATTGACAGACACGGGTAAAATACTAATTCCGCGGTCCACCTGGTCTTTCATTCTTCTTAAAACAGACTCCAGCACAAAAAGATCCAGCTTATAGATTGAATTTGATTCCTCAAGGGCAGGGATAAAAACTGCAGGACTAAGAAAGCCTCTTTCAGGATCATCCCATCTGGCAAGTGCCTCTTCATGGCAAAATCTGTCATTAGCAGTTCTTATAATAGCCTGGTAAAAAACCTTTATCCATCCCTCTTCTATTGCCCTGTCTATATTTTCAATCAAATACCGTCTGTTCTCGACGGAAGTCATCATCTTCTGGTCAAAGAGATACAGTTTGGAAGTATAGTTGCTTTTTCCTGAATCACAGGCCATTTTTGCCCTGTCACAAGCTCCGCTTATACTGATGCTTTGATCTTGGTAAAGATACATACCAATACGAAGTGGCATTTTCTTTTCTACTTCCAATTTGGAATTCTTTTCAATCAGCTTTTCTACAGCTTCATACGCTTTTTCTTCATCTGTAAATATACAGAAATGATCTGCGCTAAATCTGCTGCAGTTCTCATGGGTAAAGTGTTCTATTATATCCTCAGAAAATGATTTAAGAATCCTGTCCCCCTCTTCCAGGCCATACCTCTGGTTATACACTTTCATACCATCAAAATCCGTATATAGAATAACCGGAGTTTTACCGCTTTCTCGTATCTTGGCACAACCCGCATCTGCCAGTTCAAAAAAATAGGTCATAGAAGGAAGCCCTGTCAGATAATCGTGCCCCATCTTAGTACTGATACTGCGTTCAGCCAACTGGTTTTTGAGGACATTTAAAATCCCATCTTTTTCATTTTTTCCATCACTAACAAAAACTCCCTGGTCTGTATACCATACAAAGGCAAGCCTTGTACCGTCTTCTTTATAGACATGCTTCCCATATGAATGGATAATTCTATATTCCCCGTCCCTTTTTGATCTGTAGACCACATCATAGGCTCCACCTTCAGTAGCAAAGCGATAAGCTGCATCTCCCAAAGATGCCAGATCATCCGGATGGGTATCACGGTACATGTTGTTATCCATCAGTTCATATGTTTCTTTTTTATCCATGACATTAAATCCAAAGAGCTCAAAAAAGCCCTCGGACAAAACTATGGTAACTACTCTCTTATCGATAAACTGATAAATCGCAAAAGGAATCGGACTGCTTTCTAAAAGCTTTAGTTCTTCATCACTATATCTGTATTTTTCCAAGAGAGACACCTCCTGTCTTTTGCGCCGTCTTACTGCCTTCCCGCTTTTCTTGCCTTCTTATCTGCGTACATAGCTTCGTCAGCCCGATCAAAAAGAGACTGCAAGTCTAAAGAATCGTTGATCACGCCAATTGAACTTCCGATGCTTGCCAGTTTCCTGTTTGTTATTACTGCATTAATTGCAGATGACAGGAACATGCCAAACTCCTCGCATCTTCGCACGTCCCTGTTTCTGCCCTTCTTTTTCAAGCTCTCTTATGAAATTGCTGTTCTTTTCCTGGTCAGGCATTCCACCCATGAATGCTATCAGTTTCTTCTCTTCATCCATAAACAAGCACACTTTCGGTCTTTTTTACGTCTATTTTACACTTTTCCTGCGCTTTCCGAAAGCTGATACAGGTTACCAGTCAGAATCCCAGTCGGTTCCGCCGGAATCCCAGTCACCACCGTCCCAGTCATAATCAGAATCTGATGAAAAGAATGATTCTCTCTCTTCTCCCTTTTCCTTCTCGTAATATGTCGTGTCCCTCCAGTCACTTCCTCCAATTTCTGAATTCCAGGTGCCCGACATGTAATAGTCGTCATAATTGTTTTTGATCTCTGCCGGAGCTGCATCTTCTTTGGACACCGGCCACCAGCTGCTTCCCAGGTCATCGTAATAATACCAGTTGTCCGAATAGTTGTAGTAAACAGTATTGTTGTACTTGTAATAGCCGTTATGTCTTTTGCTAAACCACCTTGGTACCGCAGTGAAAAGACTTCCAGCCATCATAATAACTATGTACACAAGGATAAGCTTATAAAGAGTCCCCTTAGTATTCTTCTTACTCTTAGTCCCGTCGCTACCAGAGCCGCCGTCTTTTCCGGCATTGAGGTTCTTCTGATGTACTATCTCATCCTTGAGTCTTTCATAAATCTCATTTACCGCAAAATCCTCATCCTTACCTTTATATCTGATAGCCCTGCTTCCATCAGCCTTATTTTTATACACGACAAAATCACCCTGATCGTCCTTGTATATTCCAAAGGCATTGGGCTGTCTGTAGTCTGTGCCTATAAAAAATCTCGTAACCTCCGGCGCAGGAAGATTTCTTTCCTGGTACCAGATTTTGAGCTCTTCTATAGTTTTAGGTCTGTTGTCATTCTTGTGGGACGGGTTGGGTCCCCCACAGCTGGGACACTTCTCCAGAGTGTCCTCATAGGTATTGCCGCAGTAATCGCATTTGATTTTCATAAGTAATTCTCCCGAATGCCCCTCAATATCCCGGGGAATTGTACATCCACTCTGTCACCGGGCCCATGGTGTAGGTGTACTCATATACGTTGTAGAGGGAGCAGTCTCCAGTAACGGAATCCCTGGCGCCGTATACAAGATATTTCTTTTCTCTGTCGACCTTGCCCTCAGGAAAGCTTCCCTCAAAGTTCAGATCAGACTTTTTCTCATACTCCCGCCATTTCATCTCCTTTCCATCGGGCCCGGGACTGAAGGCCTTAATGGGGTCATCTGACAGGAACTGGGTAAAATAGTGCACTGGCTCAAAAGCAGTCATGGCGCCATCCTGATCCATCTCCACATCAGCAAGACAGAAAATGCATCTTGGCTCTCCTGTGGGATTTTCATTCACAGGATCAGGATATATATTTACAGTCTCAGAAAAGTAGCCGCTTGCATAATAGGAGCTGTCAAATATACTGGTTGGCATATAGTATTTTTCCCTGCCATTAAAGGTAAAACATATATGCTGCCCATCCACTCCAAAGCGCTCTGCAGCGGCAGTCACACCATTCTTCGAAGTCGAAGCTTCATGGGATCCGGTGTAGATTACATCAGTCAGATCCCACCTTCCTGGATGTTCCGTTGGTGTCCATTCTACACTATCATGTGATTCCTCTTCCTCCGAGGCAGTGGCATAAGGCGGTTTATTAGGATCCAACACCCACGTAAACTCAAAGAGGTTTCGTATTCCCACCTGCCAGGTCTCGCCGTCGATCAAATCCACCACAAACCATATCTTGTCACCTTCAGACACAAATACAGGCATATGACCAAAGGGATCGATATAGGTTCCCCCTGATCCATCCTTTTCATCATACCCACCATTTCGGTTTGGCGTATTTTTTCCAAAGCCTCGCATGATCTGGTAGCCGGTGCCGTAATTTTTCTTGGGAACAAGATACTCCCTGACCTTAACGCTTTGTCCAAAGATATCATCTCCGGTGCTTACGTCAGCAAAATATGCAGCTCCATAAATCTTTCCCGGAGAGTTCTTCTTACTCGGCCCATATTTCAGGTATATTGACGGTTCACATTCCTTGCCGGGATCATAGGTTTCTCTGACATATGAAGTACTAAAACTGATCTTCTTTTCCCCTTCATCGCCATTATAAATAAAAAAACCGTCGCTATAGTCGCCTGGATCATCAGAAAGCTCAGCAGTTACAGTAACGTCTCCCTTTGTGGCCGTCGTTTCCCCGGAAAGTATGAACCGGCGGTCTGTTCTCTCCCAGTGGCCTGCCGGAGCTCCCTTTGAAACAGCGCAGTATTTTCCGTCATAGTAAGAAGGGCTGACAAGCTCTTCATCAGCCCAAAATTCATAAGCCTCATCCGGTATTGGATCAAATTTACTTCCACCGGTGTCTTCTGAATCCTCTGCCCCGCAGGCACAGATGGATAATCCAATCATGCAGGCAACTGCAAGTGCAAGATTCTTTTTGTTTCTTACGGAAAAGAAATTGCTTTTATTCATACTACTCGTTGGCTCCCTTAATCACGTTTCTTCATGGTCTTGCAAGCATGAATCTGTACTCTGTTCCGATGCCATCATTCCACAAGATCCTGCCGAAGGCATAATCCCTGCCATCCGAAGCACTGGTGAACTGATAGACCATCATCTTATCTCCGTTGTCACTGGTGGCGCTTATTCCGATAAAGGGGTAGGAGTATGCATAGTCAGGATTGGCCTCAACAAGGATATTGTTGCCGTGGAAGATTACAGGATCATAGCCGGTCTGATCATAGTTTGCACCATACTCACCCCATGCAGGATTAAAATATACACCATAGTTGAAAACTATATCTGCATTGAATCCATCCTCAAGTATGTAGCAGTTGGTGTAACGCAGGCCGTCATAGTCATCCTTAAGGATATCCCTCTCTTCGATGGTTCCTATGTATCTCCAGCCGCCCTCCATGTTCTTGTATTCCATTATCTGGGTTCCATGAAGAAACTCGCTGTCAAGGGCAACGCCATTGTGATCCTTTACATACTGTCTTGACTGTTTCAGGATTGCAAGATCATCATTATCGCCATATTCTGCCATTGCATAGCGCTCTTCCCTGGTAGCACCTGGATATGTCTTTTGCACAGACACAAACTGTGAGAAGTCCATGGTCTGAGCCTCAGCGGCAAAAGACGTAATGCTTCCTGTTGTAGAAAAAAGCACCGCAGCTGCAGCAATAACTGCAATTTTTGAGATAGTTTTAATCCTAAACATATTCCTCTCCTTTCACAACTTATCATCATTTTCCTAGTTTCCCTTTTTCCTCTTTACTGCTCGAACGATCAGAACTATCAAAAGAACTATTACCACTAAAGGAACGAGAAATATCAGGGCAATCTTTCCAATGGTAGCCAAGGGACTGTATTCAACGACACCGACCCCTGCATCGTAATAACCGCCTTTGTTCTTGACAGATTCCAGAAACTCAGAATCAGGCTGTGAGGTTGAATACTCTCCCTTGTTTTCCGCATAATTATCAGGTACATATTCTATGACTCCTGTGCCGGCATCAAAGTAGCCTCCTTCCTCCTGAACCCAGCTCATACTTTCCGCCTCAACGACGTACTCCTCATCCGACCATTCAAACTCCCACATCCGGTAAACGTGATGGTCTGCATTGTCTGAGATGTCGCATACAAGCCAGAAGTTCTTTATATCTTCCTCTCCCGGAACATCGGGGAATGTAGCGCATATCGGTGCTACCCTGTTCCAGTTCAGCTTTCCCAGATTCTTTTTGAGTCTGTCCGTCTCCTTTTCCGGAATGCTGACATACTCAGAAAGGCCTTCAAAATTAAAAAGAGGAATCTCACTAATGACGTCTAAAGTCACCCCGTTTTCACCCTGAGTAAAATCCGGCTGCGCAAAGGATGTGCTTATGCGTACCGCTCCCGGACTCCTGTCGCCGGAAAACACCCATTTAACACAGATTGACTCATCTTTCATATACTCTCCGGGATAATACACTTCCTTTAAACTATCTATCTCAACGGTATATGTGGTCTCCTCTCCCGCATATTCACCCGAGTCTTTTCCCTTGAAATTAAATACAGCATCATCATCGTCCACAAACTCAATTGATAAAAGATAATCCTCAGTCTCTGAGTTTATCTCATCCGGTGGCAGACACTTATATTCTCCCGTCATTCTCCAGCTTCCGGGAAAATATCCTCCATACAACTCCACGTCGCTCATTGCATGTGCCTGTATTCCAGAAACTAGAAATATCGCGGAAAATATCACGGATAGCAGTATTGTCAGCTTTGTTCTGATGATGCCCTTAGTCATTGTTAGTCCCTCTTTTTACATTCATCTATCTCATTGTTGAGAATCTATCATTTCCTGCGGAATCTGTCTCAGTGCAAGGTAAGAAGTCATCCAATGAACAGCGGTCGTAAGGTCAAGCCCGTCCTGAGATAGAATTTCATAGCTGCCTTGTTTATCCATACAAACTTCAAAATGAATTGTTCCATCTTCACACATTGCTGCCTGAACAAATCTTGATCCTTCTATCATTTCTGCCGGAGTAAGACAGACGAAAGATATCTCCCCTCTGATCATTCCCTTGAGCATATTCCATGGCATTTTTAGTTCAACAGGGTTCACCTCAAAAAGGTCATTTGATAAAGTCCACCCTTCGAAAACAGCTTCTTCAGAATCATTATACTTAATACCCATCAGCTGATCATCCGCTGAAACAGTAATCGAAAGAGTATGGAGTTCTACCTCCGGAACACTTGCTCCACAATATGCGCAAAATTTCGCTCCTGCACGAAGCTCTTTACCACAACCAGTGCAAAACATAAACCTCTCCTTTATACTTATATTCTCTTATTTACTAAGATCCACGGGATTTCCGAAGAAGTCCTCACCCTTCATAGTATTCACATCAATGGTGTACCAGTCCCAGGTGGCTGTGTGTGAACCCTCTGTTCCGTCGTTGACCACCTCATACAGATGAATGGTTATGGTGTGGTCATCATCCCACTCCACATCAGCCAGCGGCGCACCTGACTTTTTCTTAGCCCTCTCAATTATCAGGTCCATATTGTCGGCCATAAGATCCGCCTTCATCATTGCTTCATCTATCTCTGCCTCTTTCTGGGGAGTCATTCGCATGAGTCCGATATAGTCAACCTCTCCCGAGCACTATCCTGGGTGCTCTTGTCCAGGGTACTCTTGCCCTGGGCACTATTGTCCTGGGTACTATTGTTCTGGCTATTATTGTCCTGGGTACTATTGTTCTGGGTTGTATCAGCGGCTGCAAACGGAGAGCGGGCCCTGACCTCTCCAAGAACCTCTGAACCAGCAAGACTCTTTGCCTGTATGCTTCCACAACCTGAGACTGTTCCTGCAACAACTGCAGAAAGAGTAATTGCCACAAGGCACTTTTTCATAATCCTATTAACCATATCAGTCCTCCTGTCATCTAATATCTAACGACTTCAGTTCCTCCCGTCATACAATATCTAACAGCTTCAGTTTTTTCCCCATAATTACCACATATCGTAATCTTCATATAAAATAATTTGTCATTTCAATTATCTCATAATAATTGTCAGAAAATTGTTGCCAAACTTATTTGTCATTGTCAATTGTTGATGGAAATAAAAACAAACTGAAAAATGTTTAAAAAA
>JAEEGL010336372.1_pt1 | contig 14027 bp, 7 predicted proteins | sample 9134231 | NCBI WGS metagenome assembly JAEEGL01 (sample SAMN16246548, study PRJNA631951) | gut metagenome | biome: gut microbiome; feature: rumen; material: fiber-attached | host: Bos | place: Iran: Karaj | collected 2018-10
ACCCTTGGGAAACAGATAATCCTGATGGGAAATTATTTCGCAAAGAGGCTGACGGCAAAGCCGCCACCGGGAGCCTCGGTCAGTTTGAGGGTGTCGCCTTTCTTGACGGTACGCTTGGTAATGGTGTATGCCTGGGGATTGGTCTCATAATGAGCGTCCTTGGCATCGGCATAGATGGTGCACTCGTATTTGCGTCCCTTGTCGAGGAAATCGAGTTTTACCACTGCCGTGTGGCCGTTCTCGTCGCATTTGCCGCCGATGAACCAGTTGTCCGTACCCTTCGCCTTACGCGCTACGGTGATGTAATCGCCCGGTTCTGCCTCAAGATAGCGAGAGTCATCCCAATCGACCGCCACGTCGCGGATAAACTGGAAGGCGTCATCGAAGCGCTCGTAGTTCTCTGGCAGGTCTGCAGCCATCTGCAGGGGTGAATACATGGTCAGGTAGAGTGCAAGCGACCCTGCGATGGTGATGCGTGCCCATGAAGTATTGTCGCTCCATGTGGAGAGTTTCGTCTCGAAGATGCCTGGAGTGTAATCCATCGGTCCGCCTTGCAAGCGTGTGAACGGCAGGATGCAGGTGTGGTCGGGATTGCTGCCTCCAAACGCCTCATATTCCGTACCGCGCGCACTCTCACCGCCCACGAGGTTGGGATAGGTGCGGCAAAGGCCGGTGGGACGTGTCGCCTCATGGCTGTTGACCATGACATGGTGCTTGGCTGCTTCTTGAATGACATACAGATAGTGGTTGTTCATCGACTGTGAGTAGTGGTGGTCGCCACGCGGGATAATATCGCCCACATAACCTGTTTTCACAGCGTCATATCCGTATTTGTTCATCAGTTCGAATGCCTCTTTGATATGGCGTTCATAGTTTTGAGTCGAACTGCTGGTTTCGTGGTGCATCAGCAGTTTCACGCCCTTGGAGTGAGCATATTCGTTGAGCATCTTGATGTCGAAATCGGGATACGGGGTAACGAAATCGAAGACATCGCGTTTCCACATGTTGGCCCAGTCTTCCCAGCCTACGTTCCATCCTTCTACCAGCACTTCGTCGAGTCCGTTTTTGGCAGCAAAGTCGATGTAGCGTTTCACCTTGTCATTGTTGGCGGCATGACGGCCGTTGGGCTTGGCTTTTGACCAGTCTATCTGGTCGAGTTTGATGCTCGGGAACTCATCGGTGTAGTTCCAACTGCTCTTTCCGACAATCATCTCCCACCACACACCGCAATATTTCACGGGATGAATCCACGAAGTGTCTTCTATCTTACAGGGCTCGTTGAGGTTGAGGATGAGATTGCTTGAGAGCATATCGCGCGCATCGTCGCTGACCATTACCGTACGCCAAGGGGTGCTGCAAGGTGTCTGCATGGCACCTTTCAGGCCTGTGGCGTCGGGAGTGAGGTGGCTGACGAAAGTAAGGGGTTCCGGCAGCGGATAGGGCGACGGTTTGGGCGCGGGTGTATAAGCGTTGCTTCCACCGGAAAGTTTAGTCGAAAGGCTCTTTGTCTGCGCATCGACCAATTCGAGGTGCATGGTGGCATAATCGAGACATGCAGCCTCGTGGATGTTGATGTAGAGTCCGTCGTCGGTTTTCATCTGAAGGGACGTCTGCACACCCGTCTCTGAGAACACCGCCACAGACGAATTGCCCCAGTTGACCGCCGTTTTCATCCTGCCACGTATCTCGGAGAGACGTGTCTGCTGTGTTACCTGCTCCTGTGTGTCGTAGTCGCCAGGCAGCCACCAAGCCATGTGGTCACCCGCCATGGCAAACTCTGTATGCTCTTCCTTGATGAGGAAATAATTGAGGTTTTCCTGTTGCGGGAACTCGTATCGAAATCCGACACCGTCGTCATAGACACGGAATCGGATGATCATCTTGCGGACAATCGTCTCCAGCGCCAATCCGGGAGCATTGTCACGTCCCTTATATGCAGGTCTCTCTGTAGCCTGCTCCAAGGTCACCGCCATTTCACAGTAATGGTTTCTGATGGTGCTGGTCTCGCCCCAAACAGGTTTCCATGTCTCGTCGAAATCATCCCTTGCGACATTGACAATCCGGAAATTCTCCATCAGGTCAATCTCGTTGTCACCCATCGAGGCATGTTTGTCTTTTGCCAGTTCAAATCCTAAGCCAGAGGGTTTGACAACGGCCTTTCCTTTATAGTCAAGGCTGTACATGGGTCTGCCTTGATCCGAGAGCCAAAACTTCAATACTACGTTTCCGTCGGGCGACGCCATCTCGTCCTGCGCCATCATGGTCATGGGCGCCAGCACAAGGAATAATCCAATCAATAGTTGTTTCATTGGGTGGGGGGTTAGGGTTGAGGGTTAAGGACCCCTGCCGCCTCCCCCAAAGGGGAGGATAGGTGCTTGAGGGGGTATTATTTTTTAGTAATTACTCCCCTCGCCCTGTGAAGAGGGGTTGGGGAGATGGTTTCAGAGGTTTTTTATTTCCTGCCGCTTTGTGAGATGAGTTCAGCGAGATTTTCGTTGAATTTCTCGTTGGCCATGAGTTCTTCGATAGTCAAGTGCATGCGATAGCGCCAATAGTGTTTGGGATTGGCGGGGATATTGATACGCTCGGCATTGGCATCGGGCAACCGCAGTTTCTCATCGATAGCCAGCCAGTCTTGTATAGAGAGGATACAAAGCATAGACGGCGAGGTGAGATGGCGAGAGATAATGTCACGTGCCAACCATCCGGGCAGCGGATGCGGAGCCTTGTCGCCCCGGTAGAGCATGGTACTGTAATACTCCTGGGTGCGCTCCTCGTCTTCGTCCCACCACTGGCGCAGTGTAGGCATGTCGTGCGACGAGATGGTACACACGGAACGGTAGGGATTACGCGAGAGGTGGCCAAACTTCACTTGCGGGTCTTTCGGCATCGACTGCAGCTCGAGGCTGAGGATACGCAGTTCGTTCATCACCCAGGGCACACAGTCGGGCACCATGCCGAGGTCTTCCGCACACACCAGCATACGCGTGGCCTGCACCAGCCGCGGCATTTTCTTCATCGCCTCACGATACCAGTACTGGTTGTTGCGGCGATAGAAATAGTCATTGTAAAGACGGTTGAAGACGAACTTGTCTTTATCCATCAACGTCTCGTAAATGAAATCAAACTGTACGGAAATGCGAGGATGGAACTTATTGGGGTCTTTATGGTCGCGGAGGAAGAGCACATCGCTGATGAGCGCATATAATCCGTCGCGTAGGTTGCGCTCCTCATCGGTCTTGGCATCGGCAAAAGCGGCCTCAACTTTCTTCTGTGTGTCATATTCAGGACGCATACGATACAAGCCCTCGGCTTTCGGCTCCACATATTTGTCACGCACTTCCTGCGCACGCTCCTTGAACATGCGGTCGAGCACCCAGTCGGTGATGAACGGTGTGGTGAAGAATTCCTCCTGGAACTGCAAACCGTAGGCCTCAATCTCCTCACGGGTCAGTCCGAGCGAGGGCGCGAATTGTCCGAGCAGTCCATGCACGGCATTGGCGGGAATCTCCCAAATGCGGAAGAACCCGAGCACGTGGTCGATGCGGTAAGCGTCGAAGAATTTCGCCATGTTGGAGAACCGGCGTACCCACCATGCGCAACCGTCGGCAACCATTTCGTCCCAGTTGTAAGTGGGGAAGCCCCAGTTCTGTCCGTTGGCAGAGAAATCATCTGGCGGTGCGCCTGCCTGTCCGTTGAGGTTGAAGTAGCGCGGCTCCTGCCACACGTCACATCCGTGGCGGTTCACACCGATGGGGATATCGCCTTTGAGGATGACACCTTTCTCGCGCGCATACTTGTGCACGGCCTGCATCTGCTCGTTAAGGATGAACTGCACGAAATAGTAGAATGCCACCTCTTTGTACGCTTTGTTGCGTGTTGACGTAAGCGCGGCGCGGTCGTCCTCGTTCCAAGTGTTGTGGTCAGGCCACTGGCTGAAATCGGCCGTGCCGTATTTCTCACGAAGCGAGCAATATTGGGCATAAGGCACGAGCCAAGTTTTTGACTCCTCAAAGAATCGTTTATAGGCGGCTGATGCCATCATCTTCTTACCCTCTTGCTCGAAAAGCAGTTGCAGATACTCGGTTTTGGCATTGTTCACTCGCTCATAATCGATTTGTGTCAGTGCGTTCAATTCCTTGCGCAGTTTGGCGAAACGTTTCTTCGCTGCTGCGTCAGTCAATGGGGGCAGCGCGTTGAAATCAGCATACTGCGGGTGCAGGGCAAAGATACTAATGCAACTGTAGGGATATGAGTCGGTCCAAGTGTGGGTGATGGTGGTGTCGTTGATGGGCAGAATCTGCAATACGCGCTGACGGGTGTGTGATACCCAGTCGACCATCTTCTTCAGATCGCCGAAATCGCCCACGCCGAAACTGGTTTCGGAGCGCAACGAGAAGACGGGAACGAGCGTGCCGGCGCACTTGATGTCATAGATGGGGAAGAAAGCCTCGGGCAACTCATATACCACCACATCGCCGTCGTGAATCTCGGGCAACATGACTACACGGTTCTCGCAATTCTCCCAAATGGGGCTGACATCCTCATCTTCGTCGAGAACGATGAATTTGAATTCCAACCTATCGCTTTCAAGGCGTGAGGCGTCAATATCGAGGAGCCACTCATTGTAGTTATGCTCGGTCATGGGCAGCGCATTAGCCATTTGCCAGTCGCCCAGACAGCGTCCGAAACCGACTACTGCCAACCGCTCCTCACTGCGAAGTTGGGGAGCTCTGACTTTAAGTCTGACGGTCCGTACAAAAGCATTTTTCGTCACTGCCCCTTTCTCACGGCGGTTCACGCAATCGGTCATGGCCGAACTATAGAGATATGCGTTGTCGGGGATGTCTATCCAATGGTCATAGACGATATAATTGCCACCCTTGGTATTGGCAAGTTCCAGCCGGTGCGTCTCCTGTGTCCATTCATGCCTGAGCACCTGGTCGCCCCGCATCACACTATAGTAATAATCTACTGCCGTGCCTAATTTCAGCACACCATTCAAATCGCATGACCAGTGCATCCCGTCAAGGGTGCTCATGCGATAACTTGTGACTTCGCGCTCCCCGTCTTCATGGACGGAAACGTGATTCAGCACCAGTTCTTCTCCGAACACGGTCTGATATTCCAAATGAAATTGTAAATTCATAGCGCTTGGGTTAGTAATTGATGGTGTAAAATTACTATCTTTTTTAACTAAGGTGGTGAAAAAAATCACACCTTTTGCGCAAATACAAGTGCAAACGATTGCACGATTAAGATGGGAACAACGGGTGTAATGAGTATAACGGGACTTTATGACAAATCGGGTGAACAAGTATATTTCATCCTATTCGCCTTATGGTGCCAGCGCTATTTTGACGGAAATGCCTTGCGGAGCGATGGCGAAGGAATAGCGGCCGTGCTCACCGGTAATCTTATCGCCTATCCAATAACCCAATTCGGTAGAGGCGATGCCGATAGCCGCCCCGGCCACAGCATCATACCAGTGGTGACGATTGCGGCAAACACGGTCGATGGCTGTAAACGTCGCCACACCATACCCCGCCACACTGATCCACGGACTGACATGGCCGTACTCCTTATTCAGCGCGTGTGCACCGGCAAAGGCAATTGCACAATGACCGGAAGGAAAACTGCGGTTGTCTGTGCCGTCGGGCCTACGCTCATGGATGCTGTGTTTGAGCACCCATGCCGTACCCGCAGTAAAGACATACGAGGCAGCGGCATTGACCGCCATGCGCTTCCAAGAACTCTCGCTGTCCACACCTATCGCCTTGAGCACGAAAAGGGAACCGAATGGCACGTATTGCAACACGTCGTCCGGCCCGTCGCCATGGTATTTCTTGTCTTGGGCAGAAAGGCTCAACGACAAAAAAAATGCAACTATGAGGAAGATGATTTTCTTCATAGTTGCAAAGTTATTTGTTTTTCCGGAAAAAACAACAGTTGGGCTGAGAATTAATGGTTATTTATTCCTGATAACCGTCACGGCGACTGAGCCGCATATCAGCAAGACTCCCGCCACAATCATCATATTGCCCTGTATGCTGCCAACTAAAGAGAGGATAACGCCACCCAGAAGGGCTGCGACAATCTGCGGCACACAGATGGTGCCGTTGAAGAGTCCGAGGTAAGCACCCATGTGGCCATAACCCTGCAAAGCGTTGGTGACAAAGGTGAACGGCATGGCGAGCATGGCAGCCCAAGCGCAACCGATGAGCAGGAACGGGATGAACTGCGCGTATTGGTTGTGGATGAACGGCACCATGGCAAAGCCGATACCTCCTAGCACCAGACTGAGCGAATAAGCCAATTTGGTGTTTTTGAACTGCGGTAACAAAGCAGCCCACACCACACTGCCGATAGCCTGAACGGCGAAGAGGATGCCCACCCAGTTGCCCGCCTCCTGATAAGCGGCCGAAGTGGTGGCATCTGCCAAAGTCATGTCCACATCCCAGCAAGCCGAAGCGATGGCACCCGGAGTGTAAGTCCACATATACATGAACGCTGCCCAGCAGAAGAATTGCACCAGACCCACTTTCCAGAAGGTGGAAGGAGCATTTTTAAGAAGGGTGAACCAGTTGGCGCTGTCTTTTTTCTCTTCCTTGTTCTGAACGCCGTTGTACATGGCGTATTCCTGTGGATTCCACTCTTTCACCTTGACTGTGGTGTAGATGACACAAAGGATAAGGATGGCCGCACCCACATAGAACGACCAGATGACGGAGTCGGGCACCACGCCGGCCGCCGCCTCGTTTTGTATGCCGAGCCAAGTGAAGAAGAAGGGGAACACATATCCTGCCACGCTACCCGCATTGCAGAGGAAACTCTGGATGGAATAGGCTTTGGCCTTCTGTTTCTCGTTGACCATGTCGCCCACGAGCATCTTAAACGGCTGCATGGCCATATTGATGCTGGTGTCTAGGAACATGAGCGAGACGAGTCCGAATATCATGGCGGCGCCGATTGTCAACCCTAACGAACCGGCGTTGGGCAACAGACACATCACCAGCACAGCCACCAAGGCGCCTATAAATAAATAAGGAATACGGCGGCCGAAACGTGTCCAAGTGCGGTCGGAAAGCGTTCCGACAATCGGTTGCACAAGGATACCCATCAACGGAGGCAGTATCCAGAAATAACTCAGGTTGTGGGGGTCGGCGCCCAATGTGGAGAAGATGCGCGAGATGTTCGCACTCTGCAATGCATACGCTATCTGCACACCGAAGAATCCGAAACTCAGGTTCCACAGTTTCCAGAATGAAAGATCGGGTTTTGTTTTCATATATAAAATGAAGATTAAGCCCCCACCCCATCCCTCCACGAAAGGAGGGGGCAGTTCAGGGTATGATTAACTATAAATATTCAACAACAAGCCATTTGTCCCCAGCCTTGCTATCAATACCCTCCCCACGGAGAGGGGTGAATAGGGGGCGTTTGAGGAGGTGAGGTTTTACCTCGTACTTCCCCGTATGATGAGGCGGGTGCGTACCACGCGCTTCTCCACTTTTTCAAGAGGGATGACTCCTTCCACTTTTCCGATGAGGATATTGGCGGCCTCCTCGCCTACGACATGTCCGCGCTGTTCGACGGTAGTGAGCATGGGGTCGCACGCCACGGCACGCTGACCGTTGGTGAATCCGCACACCGACACATCGTCGGGCACATGCAATCCCATGCGCTTGGCAGTGTACATGATGCCGATGGCGGTATCGTCATTGACGGCGAAGAACGCATCTGGCCGGTCTTCCATACGGAGCAGTTCGGGCGTGATGATTTCGGCGTCAGCGCGGTTGTCGCAATAGCGCACATAGCGGTCATCTGGTGTCAATCCGCTTTTTAACAGCGCGTCGCGATAGCCATTGTAACGGTTTTTCGAAATCTCGAGTTTCATCGAGGCACCATAGAACGCGATGCGCCTGCAACCCGTGTCGATGAGATGCTTCACGGCATTGTAAGCTCCCTGGTAGTCGTCGACCACCACGCGGCTGGCATCCACCCCGGTGCAGATACGGTCATAAAAGACCAGCGGCACACCGTTGTCGATCAGCGTCTGAAAATGGTCGTACTGGTTGGTGTCTTTTGCCTGTGACACGATGATACCGCACACCTTGTTCTCATAAAACGACTGGCAGATAGCCACCTCGCGCTGATATTGCTCATTGCTCTGGGCCACCATCAGGCGGTATCCGTGTGTGGATGCCTCCTGCTCAATGCCGCTGAGGATAGATGAGAAATAGAAATGCGTGAATTGGGGGATAATGACACCGATGATGCGCAATGGTTTGACCCTGGTGTTGCGCAACGATTCGGCTATCATGTTAGGAATAAAATTATGTTCGCGCGCGTAAGCCTTGATAGCCTCTCGCCTTTCGGCACTGATACGGGGACTGTCTTTCAGCGCACGTGAGACAGTAGCGACCGACACCCCCAGTGCCTTCGCTATATCTTTCATTGTGATGGGTACGCTGTTATTCATTGGTTTGACAGATGTTTAGACGCTTCAAAGGTCAAAAAAAATAATTGACAACGCATAAAATTTAATTTGACAGTGCAAATATATATAAAAGGTGTGTTCGCTGTTTTTCGAATCGTACACTTTATGTGGTTTTCATTGTGCAATCGTTTGCATATATATAGATGTATTTTTTTGTCTTAAAAATATACAACGAATGTGATTGTAAATTATCTTTGCATAATGAAACCGCAACTGCTGCGACCTAAATGTGAAAACTATTAAACTCAATTCATAAATTTATTAACTTAATAACTAAAATGATGAAGCAGGCAAAAATCAGAATTCCAATCAGGATTCTGGCCCTTTTTATGGGTCTGTTCCTATCAATGGGAGCCTTTGCACAGCAGATTACTGTCAAGGGCCATGTGGTAGATGTAAGCGGCGAGCCTGTCATTGGCGCTACGGTTCGCGTAGCCGGGACATCCACCGGTGCGATGACCGACTTTGACGGTAACTTCACGCTGAATGCCAACCAGGGAGCCACGCTCGAGGTGTCGTACATCGGCTACCAGACAGTACAGGTGTCAGCAGCCCCCGATGTCGTTGTGACATTGCACGAGGACTCTGAAATGCTCAACGAAGTAGTAGTCATCGGTTATGGTACAGTGAAGAAAAGCGACCTGACCGGTGCCGTGACTGCCCTCAAACCCGATGCCAAGAACAAGGGTGTGGTGGTAAATCCCCAAGACATGATTGCCGGTAAGATTGCCGGTGTGAGTGTGATCAGTAATGACGGTACCCCGGGCGGCGGCGCACAAATCCGCATCCGTGGTGGTTCTTCACTGAACGCAAGCAATGATCCTCTGGTTGTTATCGACGGAATGATTATGGACAACAACGGTGTGAAAGGTCTTGCCAACCCGCTGGCCATGGTCAATCCCCAGGACATCGAATCGTTTAACGTATTGAAAGACGCTTCCGCCACCGCCATCTACGGTAGCCGCGGATCTAACGGTGTCATCATTATCACTACGAAGAAAGGCCACGCCGGTCAGAAACCGACCGTGTCATATGCTGGTAGCGTGACCTTGAGCATGAAGAAGGAGACGCTCGACGTGATGGACGGCGACCAATACCGCCAGTTTATTGCCAACATCGCCGGCACTGACAGCAAGGCTTACAGCGCACTGGGTACCGCCAACACCGATTGGCAGGACCTGATTTACCAAAAAGCGCTGAGCCACGATCACAACCTGACCGTGTCGGGTTCCACAGGTTTCCTTCCCTACCGTGTATCTGTAGGTTTCACCGATCAGGAAGGTATCCTCAAGACTTCAGACTTCCAACGTGTGACCACCGCTGTGAACCTGAGTCCGTCGTTCTTCGACAACCACCTCACCATGAACCTCAATGCCAAAGGCATGTACGCCAAGACACAGTATGCCGACGGCGAGGCTGTAGGTAGCGCATTCCGTATGGATCCGACACAAGATCCTTACGCTTTCACCTCACAGTATCACAAGGATTATTTCGGTGGTGATTTGGAACGTACGCTCCAAAACTTCGGCGGTTACTTCGAGTGGCCTACCGGCGGTGCCTATCCGGGCGAGACCGCTTGGCCCTACACATGGAACAACCTGGCCACAAAGAACCCGATTGCCATCTTGAACGAGCGCAGTGAGATTGCTCATAGCCGTTCATTCATCGGCAGCGCCGACTTCGACTATAAGATTCACGGTTTCGAGGACCTGCGCCTCCACTTGACATTAGCCTTGGATTTGTCGAAAGGCCGTCAGCACCGCGACGCTTCTCCCGCTTCACCGCAGTTCATTTACTACGGCAGCCACGGTTCGGAAGTCATCACAAAGCGTAACACCCAGTTGAGTGCCTACGCACAATATTATAAAGACTTTGACGAGAAGCACCACTTCGACATCATGGGCGGTTACGAGTACAGCCGCTACTGGCGTTCACAGCACAGCGACTTCATCGGCTACTACGCTCAGACCAACACCCTGCATCCGGGTGAGGAGAATGACCATACACCTTGGAACTTCCGTACAGAGAACATTCTGGTGTCATTCTTCGGCCGTGCCAACTACACGCTGATGGACCGCTACATCATCACCGCTACTGTTCGTCATGACGGTTCTTCACGTTTCAAGGACCACTGGTCAACCTTCCCCTCTTTCGCTTTCGCATGGAAAATCAGCGATGAGAACAAATGGCGCGAACTGACATGGCTGTCCGACCTGAAACTCCGCCTCGGTTGGGGTATGACCGGTCAGCAGGACTTCAGCAGCGACTATGGCTACATTCCCACTTATTCAATCAGCCAAGGCGTGGGCAGCGATTATAACCTCGTAGGCGACGGCGTACGTTACCGCCCGAACAACCGCGACCTGGTGACTTGGGAAACTACAACCACCTATAACATCGGTTTCGACTACGGTTTCTGGAACAACCGTCTGACCGGTTCTATCGACTGGTACTACCGCAAGACAACCGACCTGCTGAACTATGCCCCGCTGCCTCCGTTCTACGGATTCCGCAACCAGGGATGGCAGAACATCGGTTCATTGCGCAACACGGGTGTTGAGTTGTCTGTTGATTGGAAAGCCATCCAGGCTAAGGACTTCTTCTGGAACATCAACTACAACTTCACTTACAACAACAATAAAGTGTTGGCTCTCTCAGGCAGCGGCGACGCAGTGCCCACCGGTCCGACCATCGGTACCGACAAGCGCTTGATGTACCATCAGGTGGGTCTGCCCATCAGTTCGTTCTGGGTATATCAGCAGGTTTACGACCAGAATGGCAAAGCCATCGAGAACATGGTTGTTGACCGCGACGGTAATGGTGTGATTACCGACGAGGACCGTTATTTCTACAAGAGTCCCGCCGCTCCCATCCTCATGGGTCTTGCCTCACGTATGGAGTACAAGAATTGGGACCTCGGTTTCTCACTCCGCGCCAGCATCGGCAACTACCTGTTCAACAATATCGAGTCAGGCCAGGCCAACGTCAACAAGAACGAGGTGTGGTCATCGAGCAACTACATGGCCAACCGTCCTGTCTGGGTGGTTGAGGACAACTGGCAGACTTACAACCTGACTGCTCTGCTCTCCGACCGCTATGTGCACAACGCTTCCTTCCTGAAGATGGACAACGTGACTTTGGGTTACAGTTTTGCTGACCTGTTCGGCAACGGCTCATGGCGCGGCATCAGCGGCCGTGTGTATGCAACCTGCAACAACGTGTTCACTTGGACCAAATACGATGGTCTTGACCCGGAGGTTGCCAGCGGTTACGACAATGAAATGTATCCGCGTCCTATCTCTTTCATTTTCGGACTGAACCTCAATTTCTAATCAACAACATCAAGATATAAAGTCATGAAAAGATATATTAAAATGATTCTTCCCGCAGCGGCATTAGCCCTGACATTGGGAATGACTTCATGCACAGGCGATTTGGACGTGACCCCCATCGATCCTAATCTCGACTTGTCGTTCACGCCCGAAGGCCTCTACAATAAATGCTTTGGCAACCTGGCCACCGCTGGTAACACTGGTGGTGACGGCGAGGTAGACATCGACGGTCTTGACGGTGGTACCACCGGTTTCGTACGCCAGATGTGGAACTCGAACGAGTTGCCTACCGACGAGGCCATCTGCCACTGGGGCGATGCAGGTATCAAGGAATTCTGCTATGCCACATGGGATCCCTCACACCCGATGCTGAACGGTTACTTCAACCGTATTGTCACCGGTATCTCTTATTGCAACCAATATCTGGAGGTAGCCGCTGACCACGACGCTCAGATGACCGCCGAAATCCGCTGGCTGCGTGCTTTCGAGTATTATCTGCTGATGGATGCCTTTGGCAACATCCCCTTCTCAGACAAAGTCGGTACGTTGGAATATAAGACCCGTCAGGAAGCCTATGACTGGCTTGAGGGCGAACTGCTGGAGATTGAGCCGTTGATGGCTCCTGCACAGGCCAAGAAATCGAGCGACGCCAATTACGGACGTCCCGACCAGGCTGCCGACTGGATGCTTCTGGCACGTCTCTACCTGAATGCAGAGGTTTATACCGGAACCCCGCAATGGAATAAAGCAGCCGAATATGCGAAGAAAATCATCAGCTCTTCGTATAAGCTCAACACCACCGGCAGCAGCCTTGGCTACAGCGCTTACCAGATGCTCTTCATGGGCGACAACGGTGAGACCAACGCTGCCTACGAGGCAATCTTCCCCATCCTGCAAGACGGTAAGAAGACCACATCATGGGGTTGTTCCATGTACCTCATGGGTTCCACTTTCGACGACAACATGATCGAAGGTCTGGCTGGCGAGACTGCTCCCAACGGTACTGACCAGAAATGGGGCGGCAACCGCACGCGTCCTGACCTGATTGCCAAGTTCTTCCCGAAGGGCAATGCTCCTCAAGGACTGAACTCTCACGAGATGGCTGCCGAGGCCAATGACGACCGCGCTTTGTTCAACAGCCAGGGCCGCTCACTCAACAGCGAGAACGGTTACGACGAAGACTTCACTCACGGCTATGCTTGCGCCAAGTTCACCAACTTCTACAGCGATGGCAGCCAAGGTCACGACGGAACCTTCCCCGACATGGACTTCTTCATGATGCGTGTCGCAGAAGCCTATCTGACATACGCTGAGGCTACAGCCCGTATGGGTGGCGGTTCGACCACATCTGAAGGCACACAATATATTAACGAATTGCGCAGCCGTGCACATGCCGCTACTCAACCCGGTTATTCTCTCGATGACATTCTTGACGAGTGGTGCCGTGAGTTCTACTTCGAGGGCCGTCGTCGTGTTGACCTGAACCGTTTCGGCAAATTCACCGGAACCAGTTACATGTGGCAATGGAAAGGCGGCGCCTACTCAGGCCGCAACATCGACAGTTACAGAAGCATCTATCCGCTGCCCAACACCGCCATCACCGGTCCTATTGTGCAGAATCCTGGATATCCAACGAAATAACATAATCTAATGAATACAGCAATGAAAAAGATATTTCAGTCGGCACTGATGCTTCTATGCGGCATCTGCCTGTTCACGGCTTGTGCAGACGATAACGACTCCAACCCGACCTACGTGTCGCCAGGAAGCTTTGTCCTAAACGAGCCGTCGTATGCCAGTTCAAATATCGACTTGGCGCATTCTGACCAACTTAACTTCAGTTGGCAATACCCGCAATTCATCACTGAGAACGGAACCCTTCCTTTGGAAGTGCAATATCAACTTCAGTTCTCGAAGAACGGCCAATTCACAACCGAGTTCGACGCCACGAAAGAGGTGAACGAGCAGGAGGCAGACTTCTTCACTTACACTTCCGTGTTTGGCGCTGATCTGCAAGGCACCGTCAATGCTGATGATTTTGCCCGCAGTCTGCAACAAATCGCCAAATATGAGGAAGGTAACGTGCCTGCCGTTCAACAGGTGTGGGTTCGTGCCATCGCCGAGAACGCCAAGGAGACGATGTACTCTAACGTGGTGTCTTTCAATGTGGTGCCCTTCTATTATGAGTTACGTCC
>JAEEGL010558892.1_pt1 | contig 14027 bp, 8 predicted proteins | sample 9134231 | NCBI WGS metagenome assembly JAEEGL01 (sample SAMN16246548, study PRJNA631951) | gut metagenome | biome: gut microbiome; feature: rumen; material: fiber-attached | host: Bos | place: Iran: Karaj | collected 2018-10
ACTTCTTCTTCGGAGGCTGCGGTAAGATAAGGGCCAAGAACAATTTGCCCGTTACGGAACTCCCCCACCACACCGTATTCGTTGGGCTTACTCAGCTTTTCGACGACCTCGGGAGGGAAAAGCGGGGCTTCCCAGAGGCTCTGACGCCTAAAGGAGCAGCAGAACTTGCAGGCGGCACATTGTTTTTTAGAAAGGATGGAGGAAAGCATTAAACTTTTTTTCTCAAATTATGGTATAGAATGTATGGATTCCGTCGGGGCGTTGCCCCTCCAGAATGACGTTTTAGTGTGCAGGTTGGCTTGTTACATGATACTTGTCAAGAATCGTCAGCGGGTAGTAGGAAAGTTTTGCTTTGCGGAGGCCTTCGAGACCGATGTCCTCTTCGCGGTTGATGAACTTTGCACCTGCAGCTACCAGGCGTTCTGCGAACAGTTTGTTGATAACGGCATACCCGCCGTTGTCGGCATATTCCCCGATGACTTTCTCAAAATGGATGTCCCAGACACCAGGAATAATTTCAGAGGCCATGGTCATGCCTACGGGAACCTCCCCCGCATACAGAATTGCGCCTTTCATGCCAAGGGCGTCAAAATGTCGCAGGGATTCCTCGATGGCGCAGTACTCCGCCATACGGGACTTTTCGTCTTCGGAACATTCGGCACGAGCGGCCTCTTCGCATTCGCAGGTTGGTTCACAGGCGGTTTCGCCGGCGACAGATTTGAGCCATTGTTTTTCGATGTCCAGTGCCACATCAACATTTTCGGGGGTGATATGGCACAGCTCAAACTGCCCATAAGTGCGGTTGAATCGTGAAATGTGGTTGCGTTTTTTGTGGTAGAGATTCCCGGCAAGTGTGGCGAGGTTTTCGGCGGAATAGATGTAGTCGCTATCGCCACGGTTCTCTTCGAAATTTATGGCGGCTTCGGCACTGTCTGCGTCCGCATTAAAAAACTCCCGCAAAATCTGTGCCCGGGGTTCGTCTACAAGGCAGAATTCCAGCGGACGGCCCGTTGCCCGAGCGTCGTCTGCAATCCACTTGAGGGCAGCCTGAGGGTCACCAGCCCCTAACGGAAAGGCGTATCCCCTGCGGCTACCTACCCCATTGTAATAGCGGAATAGGAATCCATCTTGAAAGGCAATTAGTGTTCCGTATTTTTTGCGGAGCAGGTAGATGTTTGCAAAGCCGGCGTCGCTTCCTGTATAGCCAGAGTCGGCCACGGCTTTTGCCGCGGCCTCCCTGTCATTTAGTTCTGGAGACTTGAACGGAATCACTTTTCCCAGATGCTATTGGGGAGTTTCCCGATGTCTCGGAAGTCCAGTTTTCCGGACACGCCGGAGTCTACGTCTACGAGCTTTGCGAGAGGCTTTCCTGCACGCTCGATGACGACTTCTTCTTTCTGCAAGGCGACCTGGTTCAGCAAAGAACCGAAGTTCTGCCTTGCCTCCATGGCGGTAACGACTTTAGACATGTTACTTCTGTTCCGGAGTTTTTTCGGGTTCGGCGGATTCCTGAAGGACCTTGTCCTGGATCACCAGGTCCACACGGCGGTTCTTCTGGCGGCCTTCCTTGGTGCTGTTGTCGGCGATAGGCATGGTCATGCCGAGGCCCTTGGCACTCAGGCGGCCTGCGTCAATTCCCTGTTCCACCAGGAAGTTCTTCACGTTGTCAGCACGCTGCTGGGAAAGCTTCATGTTGTGATCGGCGGAACCGGTGTTGTCCGTGTTGCCCTCGATGGAAACGTTGAACTGCTGGTAGACAGTGAGGATTCCCGCCACCTTGGCAAGGCTAGTCTTCAAATCTTGCTTGAGGGTGGCCTTGTCTACGTCGAAAAGGATATCGCTCATGGAAAGGATGATTCCGCGGGCGTCCTGGGAGACCTGGATCAGCTTGGACTGGAGTTCGTTCAGCTTGTTCATGGCCTCTTTCTGGCGGGCTTCTGCCTTGGCCCGTTCTTCGGCCAGGGCCTTCTTTTCGGCTTCCAGGGCCGCATGTTCTGCTTCTAGCTTTTTCTGAAGATCGGCTTCGCGCTCGCTAGCGGCCTTCAGTGCGGCTTCGCGTTCGGCGGCCTCAGCCAGGAACTTCTCGCGGTTCTGCTGCATTTCAGCCTGCAGCTTGGCCTCTTGGTCCTTCATGGCATCCTTAGTCTGGGCAAGCCTCTGACGTTCCGCTTCAAGGTCGGCAGCCAGGTTAGAGACCTTGCCGCTACGGGCATTGGCAATTTCTTCCTGGATGGTTTCAATGGAGCGGTTGGTAGCGTTACGCTTTTCCCAGTTTTCCGCAATGCGGGTGCGGTGTTCCTGAACTTCCACCTCTGTCTTGATGATTTCGGCATAGAGGAGGCAGTTTGCACCCTTGGCCTTCACATCGGCCTTGGGATTGTTCTTCAGTTCGTTCTGGATGTCAGAAGCCATTGCCTTGGCTTCGAGCAGGGTAAGCTTGGTATTCCAGGCATTGGCAGGAATCTTGGCCTCAATGGCGCTCAAGGAATCCATGCAGACGTCGTAGACAGAAGGTTCCGCCTTCTTGGTTGTGTCGGCAGGTGCGGCCTTTTCTGCAGCGGGAGCAGCGGTAGCGGCATCGGCGGCAAAGGAAACAGATGCAATGAACGAGGCGGCGGCCAGATACTTAAGGGTCTTCATTACTTGGCCTCCTTGTTTTCGTTGTCAAGAATATTCTGGTAAAGGAGCTTGCGTTCCACATCGGCTCGGAGTTCCCCTTCTACACGTTCATCTTCGGTTTTCAGGGAGTCCCTTTCAGCACGGAGCATAGCCAGACGGTATTCCAAGCGGCTGGTTTCAAGTGCGTTCAAGGCTTCCTGATTTTTCTTCTGCGCCATATAGGCCTTAGCCGAATCAAGATGGGCATTGGCACTTTCAACCGTGGCAGAATCCGCCTTGATTTCGGTAGCGACAGTGCGAGTCCCCTCGGTCTGTTCCATAGAACGCGTCAAAGCATGCTTATTGGCACAGCCCACCAAAGTGAGCATAGCGATGCCAGATACAAGAATTAATGATTTCATCGTTTCTCCTAAGACTTTATAATATCTCAACCTTGATAAAATAAAAAAAATTATCTTTTGCGATGTAGGAATTTGAAAAAAATATGGATCAGCCGATAAAATCCTTTTCCGTAGGTAAATACCTGCAATCCGTCAAGAAAACCTTGACTGGAACGCCTGCGGTATGGGTCCACGGCGTCATTACGCAGTTGACCGTTAAGGAACGGGTTGTTTACCTGAGCATCGCCGAATATGAAGAAGGCAATGTCAAGCCAGTAGCCACACTTCCCTTGACCTGCTTTATTCCCAAATACGCCGCCATATGCCAGAAGGCGGAAACAGCGGCCAAGCCTTTTGCCCTACGGGAACAGATAAAGGTCTGTTTCTTAGTCCAGGCTGACCTGTACATCACCCTGGGAAAGTTTCAGGCCCAGATCCTTGACATTGACCCGGTCTATACCATTGGTGAACTGGCCATTACCAAGCAGGCCATTTTGAAAAAGCTGACCCAAGAGGGGCTGCTCCGCAAGAATGCCGAACTGGAAATGCCCCCTACCCCGCTCCAAGTGGGTCTCATTACGGGTGAGTCTACAGCCGCATTCAAGGATTTTACCACGCGGTTGGAGGCCTCCCCCTTTGCCTTCAAGGTCCACACAGAATACGCCAAGATGCAGGGGAACGAAACGGAATCGACTATCCTTGCAGCTTTGGAACGCTTGCGGCAGGAGCCCGAAATCGATGTGATCTGCATTGTCCGCGGAGGCGGTTCAAAGACAGACCTGAACTATTTCGACAGCGAAGCCCTGTGTCGGGCGGTAGCAAATTACCCCGTTCCCGTTTTCACGGGTATCGGCCATGAAATCGACAAAAGCCTTCTGGATGAAGTGGCGTACCTTTCCTGTATAACGCCTACAGACTGTGCCAAACGTCTAGTAGAGCGTATGGGTGAAAGTTGGCAGGCCATGCTCTCGAGGGTCGAAAATATCCAGAAATGCTCAATGGACCTTCTCTCTGAATCCAAGGAAGAACTCTTTAACCTGGCTCATTCCCTTCAAGGGACTGTCATGGGGCGTATTCAGCGTGAAAAATCTCAAATTGCCGTCAAGGGGACGTCGCTAGCCAAGGAAGTCCAGTTTATCTTGAGAAATGAATCCCAACGAATCAGCCGAAACGATGAAGGCCTTAGGCAAGGTTCCCGCAAGATTATCGAGCTGGAAATGGCCAAGTTCGAAATTACCGAGCTGAGGGTGAAAAATGCAAGCCCCGAAACGGTCCTTGCAAAGGGCTACTCTTTCACTCTAGATAGCAATGGCAGGTTCATCAAGAGCAAGGACCAGGTAAAAGCCGGTGAACTAATTACCACCCGCCTTGCCGACGGAACCATTCAATCTATAGTACAATAAGACACTCATTGGGATCGACGCACCTCTTGCAAAGGCTCGCAATGATGGTTACAAAAAAAATCCCGCACTTCTGCGGGATTTTTTTGACGTGGACTATCAGGGATTAGCGCTTTTTACCCTTCTTTCCCTTCTTGTTGTTCTTTTTGTCCTTCTTATTGGACTTCTTGTCCTCATCTTCCTTAGGCTCTTCCTTCTTCTTGGCGGCCGGTTCCTCAGAACCACGCAGATCCTTCATCTTGAAGGTCACGTTAACCTCGGCCGTTTCAGGCTTGGAGTAGAGTCCACCCGGATCCTTCACCTTGAAGGTGAATTCATCAAGGCCAGAGAATCCCTTGTTCGGAGTGTAAGTGAAGGAACCATCGCGTTCATTCAGCTCAATCTTACCGTTATGGGGCTTCTGAACCAACTGAGCAGAGACCGGCTTCTCGTTATCCGGATCAGTAACACCAGACAGGAGACCATCAGAAGCATGGACCTTCAGAGCTTCACCCTCTCTGGTCACATAGGTCTGAGCACGAGCCTTCGGCGGATCGTTCACCGCAGTCACGGTAAAGGTAGCCGTCTTGGAAGCCTTGGCGCCTTCGGGGTCAACAACGGCGAAGGTGATGCGCTCCGGCTTGCCGGCCCAGTCTTCATGAGGCTGAGATACGGTAACGGTCTTCTTGAACTTGTCATACTTGACATCCAGATACTTGTTACCGGTGAATGTCCACTTCAGCTCATCGAAACGATGATCCGGATCGCGAGCATACTGGTCAAGCTTGATTGTTGCGACAACACCCTTGTTGTCATCTTCCTTGATGGTGAAATCAGGAATGTCACGCATAATGGGAGCCTTGTTCACATGCTTCACCACGAACTTGGCCATAGCCTTGTCAGAAGCACCTGCGGGGTCAGTGGCTGTGAAGATAAGGGTTTCTTCACCAGACCAATCCTGCTTCTTGGGCTTGATGACGGCTTCACGACCGCCAGAAATCTTCACATCAAGGTTCTTGGCACCGGCAACCTTCCACTTGATTTCATGGGGCTTGTTGTCGGGGTCTTCCACATACTGGTCGAGCTTGATAGCCTTGAAGGGCTTGCCTTCTTCGATTTCCTGGCCAGGAATTTCCTTGACCATAGGAGCATCGTTGACGGGCTTCACGGTGAACTTCACGTTCACTGTGGCCTTTTCGCCGGAGGGGTCAAAGGCGTTCACGGCCACCGTTTCGGTACCGTTCCAGTACTTGTTCGGCACTTCGACAGTGAGCACGCCCTTGTCGTCGATGTTGAAAATCAGGTCATGCTTGACGGTAGAGGCCTTGGCCTTGCCAGCCTTGGCGGCCTTGCCCTTCTTGCCCTTGGCAGGAGCTGCCTTGGAAGCAGGAGCGGCATCGTCCAGAGTCCAGGTCAGTTCTTCCACCTTGTTGTCCGGGTCGCTCACGAACTTGGAGAAATCTACAGGAGCGAAGCTCTTCTTTTCGTCGATGACGAAGGGCTGCACAGGCTTGAGCACCGGAGGATCGTTCACAGGCGTCACCTCGAAGGTAGCATCGGCAGAAGCCTTTGCACCGGCCGGGTCAGACACGGTAAACTTCAGGGTTTCCTTGCCGTTCCAATTGGGGTTCGGAGTCACCACCATAGCGCGAGAGCCCTTGACTTCAACTTTCAGATCCTTATTTCCGGAAACGCTCCACTTGAGTTCGGCGGGCTTGTTATCCGGATCGGTAGCGACCTTAGACAGGTCAACCGGCTCGAACTTTTCGCGTTCCTTGATTTTCTGGCCAGGAATCTTGGTCACCACAGGAGCATCGTTCACGGGAGACACTTCGAAGAGAATCTGCTGGGAAGCCTTGGCTCCTTCTGGGTCGATAACATTGAGAGCAATCTTTTCATTACCGTTCCAGAACTTGTCAGGCGTGGTCACCACCAGCTGGTGCTTGGCGTTCACAGAAGCCTTCAAGAAACGGGTGTTACCGATTTCAAACTTAAGCTGTTCAATCCTGTGGTCAGGATCCGTTACGTACTGAGCCAGATCGATAGGCTTGAAGGATTCCTTCTCCTTGATAGACTGGGTCGGAATCTGCTTGATTTCGGGAGCGTCATTCACGGATTCAACGGTGAAGTTAACCGTCTTGGAGGCTTCTGCTCCCTCGGGGTCCTTGGCCGTGAAGGTCACGTTGCGCTGACCATTCCAATACTTGTTGGGAAGCTTGATATGGGCGATGGCCTTCTTGTCCACTTCCACAACGAATTCATCTTGCGGGGCGGCCTTTTCTTCGGCAGCGGGTTCTTCCTTGGCACCCTTGCCCTTCTTGCCCTTACCCTTCTTGGCAGGAGCCTTCTTGGCCGGGGCAGCCTTCGCGCCACCAATCTTTTCCACCTTCACAGTCCAGCTGAGCTGTTCGATCTTGTGGTCAGGATCAGAGACATACTTAGTAAGGTCGATATCCTTGAATTCGCCCTTTTCCTTGATCTTCTGGCCAGGAATGTCCTTCATAATCGGAGCATCGTTCACAGAGGTGATTTCGAAGGTTATGGTCTGGCTAGCAGAAGCACCATCCTGGTCCTTAACCGTAAGGGTCATCGTCTCAGGAGCGCACCAGAAATACTTGTCCGGAGCAGACACAGTGAGGATACGGCTCGGAGAGATGTCAGCCTTCAGCTTCTTGTTGCCGGTGATGGTCCAGGTCAGCTCGTTGGGCTTATTGTCCGGATCCTTCACGAATTCATCCAGCTTGATCATCTGGAAGGATTCCTTCTCCTTGATCTTCTGGTTAGGAATCTGCTTGGCGATGACCGGAGGATCGTTCACGCGGGTAACTTCGAAGTCCATCTTGTGGTTGGCAGAGGCTCCTTCTGGGTCGGTTACCGTGAAGGTCAGAGTTTCCTTGCCATGCCACTGGGCATCGGGAGTCAAAATTTCAACGGTGTTATCCTTCTTCTGGTTCACCTTCAGCTGCTTGTTGCCAGAAATGGTCCACTTAAGGCTTGAGGCCGGGTGATCCGGGTCAGAAGCCATAGAAGTGAGATCAATCGGCTTGAACTTGCCACCCTCGCGGATTGTTTCACCCTTCGGGGCCTTGTCGGAAATCTTAGGCACATCGTTGATGGACTTTACTTCGAAAAGCGCAGACTTGGTAGCCTTAGCGCCTTCGGGGTCGGTCACCGTAAACGTGATGTTGGCAGCACCATTCCACAGCTTGTCCGGGATGGCGATAGTGGCCACATGGTTGTTGTCCACCTTAACATTAAGGCCCGCACCCTGAGAAGTAGATTCTTCCTTGGCACCCTTCTTACCCTTCTTTGCCGCAGCCTTCGCACCAACGGGGCTAACTTCAAAGGACCAGGCAAGTTCGGACTTCTTGTGGTCAGGGTCATTTACCAGGTCATCTAGCTTGATAGTGGCGAACTGCTTCTTTTCATCGATGGACTGGCCCTTGAGTTCCTTCACGAACACAGGAGCGTCATTGACGGATTCCACAGTAAACTTGACACTGCGGCTATCAGAAGCGCCTTCGGGGTCGGTTACCGTAAACTTGACCGTCTCTTCGCCATGCCAGTTCGGGTTCGGCTGAGTGACCGTCACCTTATGGGAACCGTCCATAGCAACCTTCAGATCCTTAGCGCCTTCAATCTTCCATTTCAGCTTGTTCTTCGGATGATCGAGGTCTTCAACAAAGTTGTCCAGTTCGATAGACTTGAACTGACCTTTTTCCTTGATGGTCTGGTCAGCGATATCCTTCATGACCGGAGGATCGTTTACGGAGGTTACCGTAAAGGCGGCCGTTGTAGAGGCCTTGGCGCCTTCGGGGTCTGTTACGGTAAAGGTAATCTTCTCGGCACCGTTCCACAGCGGGTTAGGTGTGCTTATGGTAGCCTCGCCAGCCTTGGAAACGTTGACCTTCAGTTCCTTATTGCCCGTTACCTCAATCTTGAGCTTTTCAAACGGATGGTCGGGGTCCTTAATCAATTCAGCCAAGTTGATGGAGGCAAAGGAAGCCTTCTCAACGATGGTCTGGTCCTTAATCTTGCCGATAGTAGGAGCATCATTCACAGACGTTACTGTAAAGGTAGCCGTGCAAGAAGCCTTGCCACCCTCAGGGTCAGTTACCGTAAAGGTGATGACTTCTTCACCATGCCAGTTCTTTTCGGGAATGATGATCTTTGCCATACGCTTGTCATCTACGTTCACGGAAAGCTGAGGAGCATAGCCCTTGGGAGAGCCCTTGCCGGGCTTCACTTCAAAGGACCAGGAAAGCTGTTCGGGCTTGTGATCCGGGTCGCTTACAATGTCATTCAGGCTGATAATGGCGAATTCACGCTTTTCCTGGATGGTTTGATCCTTAATGGGCTTGGTAAATACCGGCAGGTCGTTCACAGATTCTGCTGTGAAGGTAACCATACGGTTGTCCGTAGCGCCTTCAGGGTCGGTTACAGTGAACTTGATTGTCTCGGAACCGTTCCAATACTTGTTAGGAGCAGCAACGGTAGCCACACGCTTGCTATCGATATTGACCTTCAAGTCCTTCTGACCGCTAAAGGTCCACTTGAGGTTGGACTTATCGTGGTCCTTGTCTTCTACGAACTTATCCAGTTCAATAGGCTTGAATTCCTGCTTTTCCTTGATGGTCTGGCCGGGAATATCTTTCATGACCGGAGGATCGTTGATGGACTTGACCGTAAATACGGCATCGGACTTAGCGGAGGCACCTTCGGGGTCCGTAACGGTGAAGGTTACCTTTTCAGAGCCATTCCAAAGCGGATTCGGTGTCTTGATGGTCACCATGCCGGCCTTGTCGATAGAAATCTTCAGGTCCTTGTTACCAGTGACAGCCCACTTGAGGGAAGAGAACTCATGGTCGGCATCGCTTGCAAGTTCAGCAAGATTGATAGCCACAAATTCACCCTTCTCATCAATCATCTGGTCAGGAATCTTCTTCAATGTCGGCACGTCATTGACGGATGTTACCGTAAACACAGCCTTGGACGTAGCCGTAGCACCTTCGGGGTCAGCCACCGTAAAGGTGATTTCATCGGAACCATTCCAGAGCTTGTTAGGAATGATAATCTTCGCCACCATCTGGGCATCCACTTCTACAGTGAGTCCTGCTTCTTTCTTCTTGGAACCAGGAGCAGGCTTGACATCTACAGAAACCGTAAGCTCAGAATTCTTGTGGTCGGCATCCTTGACCATTTCGCCAAGCTTGATGGGCTGGAACTGTTCCTTTTCCTTGATGGTCTGGCCAACAACGGGCTTCACAAATTCAGGAACATCGTTGACGGATTCTACCGTGTAGGCCACGGAGCGTTCATCTGTTGCGCCTTCAGGGTCCGTCACCTTGATGGTGAGAGTCTCAGAACCGTTCCAATGCTTGGAAGGCGGAGTAACCGTCATGACACGCTTGGGGTCCACATTGACCTTCAGTTCACGATTGCCGCTGATGGTCCATTTCAGCTTGTCGGCAGCGTGGTCCAAATCTTCAACATATTTGTCCAGCTCAACAGGCTTGAAATCCTGCTTTTCCTTGATGGTCTGTTCAGGAATGTCCTTCATGACCGGAGGATCGTTGATGGACTTGACGGTGAGCTTCATGGTAGTAGAAGCCTTGCCACCTTCGGGGTCGGTAGCAGTAAAGGTCAAAGTTTCAGAGCCGTTCCAAAGCTCGTTCGGAGTCTTGAAAGAAACTTCACGAGTCTTGGCATTGATATTGACCTTGATATCCTTGTTGCCTGCCACCTCGAACTTGAGCTTGGACAAATCATGGTCGGCATCGCTTACAAATTCATCGAGGACAATAGAAGAGAGCTCGCTCTTTTCTTCAACAGTCTGGTCAGGAATCTTCTTGAATACCGGGATATCGTTGATGGACTTCACCGTAAACTTGGCGTCTTTCTTGATAGCGGCACCTTCGGGGTCCGTGCAAGTGAAAGTAATGGTGGCAGAACCATTCCAGTACTTGTCCGGAATTTCGATGGAAGCCACGTGACTTTCATCGATGTTCACCTGCAGGGTTCCAGATTCAGGCTCCTTGCCGTCGTGCTTTACTGTTGCTTCCCAGGAGAGGTCGGAGTTCTTGTGGTCGGCGTCCTTAACGTATTCGTCTAACTTAATCTTTTCAAACTGCTTCTTTTCTTCAATGGACTGGCCCTGAATGTCCTTGACGAACTCGGGCTTGTCGTTGACGGAGTTCACTGTAAAGGAAGCTTCCGATTCGGCGCAGGCCTTTTCAGGGTCGCAAACCTTGAACTTGGCGGTTTCGGAACCATTCCAGTACTTATTGGGAATAGCAATGGTCGCCTGCTTGCCGTTTACGGTCACCTTCAAATCCTTAGTGCCAGAAACGGTCCACTTCAATTCCTCGAACTTGTGGTCCAGGTCCTTGACCAAAACGCTCAGATCGATGGGCTTGAATTCCTGCTTTTCATCGATGGTCTGTTCGGGAACATCCTTAACGAACTCGGGAGGATCGTTGATGGACTTCACTGTGTACTTAGCAGATGTACTTACGGAGGCACCGGCAGGGTCAGTTGCAGTCCATGTGATTGTTTCGGCACCATTCCACAGTTCATTGGGAGTAGAGATAGTGGCGGAGCCAGACTTGTCAATCTTGACCTTCAGGTCCTTGTTGCCGGAAGCAGCCCACTTGATAGTAGAAACGTCGTTATCCACATCGGTCACAAAATCCGTCAGGGAAACCTGCTCGAATTCGTTCTTTTCCTCGATAGTCTGATCAGGAATCTTCTGAAGCACCGGGGCATCATTAATTGCCTTGACCGTAAAGGTAGTTGTCTTGGAATCGCTGGCATACTCGCCGTCGGTAGCCGTAAACTTGATTTTTGCAGCGCCGTACCAGTTGGTATCGGGGATCTGGATAGTGGCGATACGATTGTTGTCGATCTCCACATTCAGGTCACCTTCAGCCTGGTCCTTGCCTGCCGGTTGGATGTCTGTTTCCCAGAGAATCTGGTTCTTGGGATGGTCAGGATCCTCGACAAAATCATCAAGTTTGATCTTGGTGAACTGCTTACCTTCTTCGATGGTCTGGTCAGGAATCTGCTTTACCACCGGGGGATTGTTCACGGATTCAACGGAGAAATTCACCGTTTCAGAACCGACGGCTCCTTTGGTGTCGGTTGCAGCAAAGGTAATGTCTTCTGAGCCGTTCCAATACTGGTCAGGTACTGCGATGGTCGCGACGCGGTCCCCAGAAATAGTGACTTTCAAGCTCTTGTTTCCGGATACGGACCACTTGATCTGGGCCGGCTTGTCCATGTCATCAGACACATACTGGTCCAACTTAATTGCGGCAAATTTACCGCCTTCCTGAATAGATTCACCCGGAATTCCATTCACAGAAGGGGCATTATTTTCAACTGCTGCTGCATCAGCTCCGGCTTCTTGTGCAATAACCACAGATGCGAGGATACCCGCAGAAGCAAGCAAAGCTGTTACTGGCCAATTCATTCGTTTCATCGATGTTCTCCCATAATTCCATCTACAGGATGTTTCTCATGAAAATCCTGTTTACCAATGTGATAACAGAGACCAAATATAAAGTTTTTTCACCCTATTTTCACAAAAAAACGCATTTTTTTGCAAAAAAATGCCCTTTCCCCGAAGGAGTCCCGTAGCCCCACAACCGTAACTCGTTGATATACAACGAATTAGGCAAAGAAAAAAGCAAAACATATGTGCATAAACCCCCTCGTACAGCCATAAACAGTGACAAACACCGATTTATTTGCTAAATTCTCCCCGAATTTTAATTCAATCACACCATCACAAACCGGTAAGGTATATGAAATTCGTTTTTCTTTGCGATTCAAATTATCTGAAGGGCGATTACGCCAATTTTGTCAACAATTTTCCCTCCGGTCATGAGCTTTTGACCATCACCTCCGACGATTTGCTTCAGTCCAAGTCCATTCTCGAAGGTGCCTTCGCCCTCCTGGCCGAAAAATCCACCTGGCAGAAAAACTTCAGCCTTTTCCGCTATTTTGGACTCCTCCCCTCTCTCGAAGTTCTGCCCACAGCCTTTGTTGCCCGTGGCCGCCGGAACGAATCCCTGAAGGGCCGCAACGCCAATCGCAATCAAGAAATCTTTTTCAACCCCGCTTCTACCTCCGAAGAACTGCACATCCAGATTGACAAGTTCATTGCAGCTCCTCCTGCAGGCTTTTCTTACCCCAGGGGCACAGCCAAGGCATAATACCCCATGCAGAGAAAAGTCCTGGACTACCTGTGCAAACAAGGCGGGCTAGGTTTATTTGCCTTTCCTGGCGACCAGGTAGATTTTGAATCCATCGACAAGGTAGCGCTGGCCATGAACGCTGGCGCTCCTTTTGTTATTATGGACTTTTCCCACAAGTCCCTTTTGCCGGGCAACCACCTGAGAACCTTCTTCAAAAGAAACCTTACCGATGAAGAAATCGACTTCATCAGGAATTCCAAAGAAGGCCTGACATTTAGGCTCAGCAAAGAGATGGGCCTAGATGAAGAGACGCATTTCAGGATATTCTACCACAACCTGGAAGCCTTGCGCGCGGTAGTTCCCTATATTTTCGCCATCTTGCCGGATGAACTATCCAATCCCCAGTTCAAACGGATTGCCGATATCGCCAAAGTTATCATCATTGCCGGAGACAACCGTGAAGCCGCCTCTGCCTACTTGCAAGACGCGCCTTTTTTACGAAAACGTGCATTGGTATGGCTTGTCAAAGGGCTTCCGGACAGGCGCAAGTACCGAGATGCTTACGAAGCCATCAACAAGTCATACTCCAGGTGTAGAGAAATCCGAAAGGCGGAATGGGTACGGAAACCGGATCGATTTGCAAAGGCTCTAACCTTATTGTTCAAGGCCGAAATCCTGAAAAAAAATCCCTTAGACGGATTCCTTCGAATTTTCAGGAATTTTTTCTTACTGTTCGTATTGGCCGTGGTCGCCATTCCGTTCCTGATACCCTCCAATGTCGATGTGGGCATATCCCATGTCAGGGAGCGGAATTCGGAACGGGACAGGCTTTCCCTTGCCCCCTACTTCGAGTACACCTTTGACGGCAAGGAATCCATGCAGCGCCTTTCTCGTTATGCCATCGGCAGATTCATGTCGGTGATTACCGATGAGAAAATGGTGAAGCAGTACGTGCAGGAAACACTAAAAGAAAATGGATACCCCGAAGATTTTGGATTTTCAAATGATCGCAATGTTCCACCGGAGGGAACGGTCATCAAATTTTCTAAGCCAGAATACATCGAAAACAGCGCCTCCGATTCTATCGGGAATGCCTGGAGATACTGGACATCTATCGTTTCTGACTCCATCTCGTACATTACCGAATTTTATCACGAGAAGCAGACCAAGGAATTCAGACAGCACAACGGAATAGACCTAGCAAGCCGTCAAGGGGCCAGAATCCTCGCTCCATTTGCGGCTAAGGCTTGGACCAGCAAGGACGAACGTGGTGGAATCATTATAGGGCTTGTCCGCGAAAAAGACGTTATCCTGTTCATGCATTGCGACCAACTTCTGTATCTAGACGGTCAGGATGTAATGCAGGGTGATCCCATTGCAACCGTGGGCGTTACAGGACACACGACAGGCCCCCACGCCCATATTGTTACAGGACTTATCGACCCCAACGG
>JAEEGL011402650.1_pt1 | contig 14027 bp, 12 predicted proteins | sample 9134231 | NCBI WGS metagenome assembly JAEEGL01 (sample SAMN16246548, study PRJNA631951) | gut metagenome | biome: gut microbiome; feature: rumen; material: fiber-attached | host: Bos | place: Iran: Karaj | collected 2018-10
GTTGGATGTAACATGGGATGTGTGTTCTGTGAATCAGGAAGACTAAAAAAAGTGCGTGATTTAGGCACTTTTGAAATGGTACAACAGATTTTATTAATTGAACAAAGTATTAAAAAAAGAATATCTAGTGTTGTAATAATGGGTATTGGGGAACCTTTAGATAATTATGATAATGTTATGAATTTTATTAAGATAATAAATGATGCTAAAGGTATTGCTATTGGAGCAAGACATATTACTTTATCAACATGTGGTATTGTTCCGAGAATTGAACAATTAATGGAAGAAAAATTACAGATTAATTTAGCAATATCATTGCATGCTCCAAATACACAGCTGAGAGATAAATTAATGCCGATTAATAAAGCTTATCCATTGAAGAAATTGATGGATACAGTAAAAGATTATATAAACAAAACTAATCGAAGAGTTACAATTGAATATATAATGTTAAAAGATGTTAATGATAATGAGACACAAGCTTTAGAATTAGCTTCATTACTTAAAGGATTGAATGTATATGTTAATTTAATACCGTATAATGAAACTAATCATATAGAGTTTAAAAGAACTCCTAAGGATAACATAATGAAGTTTTATGATATATTAAAAAAACATGGCATCAATGTTACAATAAGAAGGGAATTTGGCGGTAAGATAGATGCTGCATGTGGACAACTTAGAAGTAAAGAGGTGATTAAATGAAAACATTCTATTTAACTGATTCAGGAAAAGTAAGAGATCATAATGAAGATTCAGTTACAATCCTTAAAAATGATAATGATGAATACCTATTAGTTGTAGCAGATGGAATGGGTGGACATAGAGCTGGTGAAGTAGCTAGTTCAATTGTCTTAAAACATTTAGGTGATGAGTTTACTAAAAGAGATTTAATGGGTGAAAAAATAGATGCTATTAACTGGATGAAGGATAATATCTCAGCAATTAATCAAGAAATACTTGATTATACTAAAGAACATCCTGAGAGTTCAGGTATGGGAACTACAGCAGTAATGGCATTATTAACTAGTGATTATCTATTATTTGGTAATATTGGAGATTCATCTGGTTTTGTATATAAAAATGGTAAATTAACTAAAGTTACAAAAGATCATACATTAGTTAATTTATTGGTTGCTGCTGGTGATTTAACAGAAGAAGAAGCTAAATACCATCCTAAACGTAATGTGTTAATGAAAGCTTTAGGAAGTAGTGATAAAGCTGAATTAGATGTTTTTGATGTTGATAGAGAAGTAGATGGCATTTTGTTATGTAGTGATGGATTAACTTCAATGTTAACCAAGGAACAAATAGAAAAAGTATTAAATGATAATGAATTAGAGATGGAAGAGCAAGTTGTTAAATTGATTAGGAAGAGCAACGCTCGTGGGGGACTTGATAATATTTCTATAGCTTTTGCATTACTTGAAGGTGGTGAAGAAATATGATAATGAAGGGTCAAAAGATAAACGATCGTTACCAAATAATCAAATCTATTGGGGAAGGTGGTATGGCTAATGTTTATTTAGCATATGACACTATTCTAGATAGAGACGTTGCAGTAAAAATATTGCGTGGTGATTTGTCTAATGATGAAAAATTTGTTAGAAGATTTCAAAGAGAAGCACTAAATGCAAGTAGTTTAAGTCATCCTAATATAGTTGAAGTATACGATGTAGGTGAAGACAACGGTCAATATTTCATTGTAATGGAATATATCGAAGGAAAGAATTTAAAAGATTTGCTTAGAAAACGTGGTAAATTAACAACTACGGAAGTCGTTGATATTATGAGTCAGATTGCAGATGGTTTATCTGTAGCTCATGATAGTTATATTATTCATAGAGATATCAAACCACAAAATATAATGATATTAGAAAATGGTATGGTAAAAATTACTGATTTTGGTATTGCAATGGCAATGAATGCTACACAATTAACACAAACTAATTCAGTAATGGGTAGTGTTCATTATCTACCACCAGAACAAGCTTCTGGTAAAGGGGCAACATTAAAAAGCGATATATATTCAATGGGTATTTTAATGTATGAATTATTAACCGGTAGTTTACCTTATAAAGGTGATAATGCCGTTGAAATAGCATTAAAGCATTTAAAAGAACCATTACCAAGCATTAGAGAGCAATTACCTGATCTACCACAGAGTGTAGAAAATGTAATTATGAAAAGTGCAGCAAAGAATCCTAAGAATAGATATAATGATGCACGTGAAATGTTTGAAGATTTAAAAACATGTTTAGATGAATCAAGATTAAATGAAGAAAAATATGAGTATGAGTATCCAGAGTTGGATGGAGATGGCAAAAAGCTTGCTAAAGCCGATCCTGATCCTGATGAAGAAGTTAATGATGAAGATGTTGAAATCAGAACAATTACTGATGATGATATTAAAAAAGAAAATAAATTATTAATTATTCTTGCTGCAATATTTGCAGGTATCGTTTTAATAGTAGCAACTCTAGCAGTATTCTTACCAATTTTACTTAAGAGAAATGATATAACAATACCTGATGAATCTGGTAAAGAATTAAATGTAGTTATTAAGGATTTACAAGATCTAGGATTTGAAATAGCTGATTCAACTATCGATATACCTAGTGATGATATTGATGAAGGGAAAGTTGTTAAAACAAATCCAATGGGTGGTACTAAGCATACAAAAGGTACTAAAATAACTATTTATGTTTCTACTGGAGATTCTAAAGTAGAAGTGGTTGATTATAAAGGCAAGAATTACTTAGAAGTAAGAGGAGCTTTAGAGTCAGATGGTATTATAGTATATATAGAGAGAAAAGAAGTAGATAAACCAGAGAACTATGATGAAGGTCAAATAATTGGTCAATCTGTAGAGCCTGGTAAAAAGCTAAGTGCAAAAGATAGTATTACTTTATATATACCTAATATTAGTACTAAGTATCCGGATTTTAGAGATGGTTCTTATACAATAGAAGATGTTCAAAAATTCTGTGATGATAATGGTGTTAAATTGGAGATTGAATATGATGAAAATTCATCTGCAAAACCAGATACAATACTAAAACAAAGTAGACCTAAAGGATATACAGTAACTAGTGGAACAACATTAAAAATTACTGTTGCTTCTAAGAAGTCGTCTGGTGGAGATGGTGGAAACGTCAATCCAGATGATGGATGTAATACTTTAACTGATGAATGTGAAGAATAGGTGCCGATGAAGGGACAAGTAGTTAAAGTAATTAGTAATCTATTTACGGTTAAAGTAAATGATGAGTTATATGGATGTCGTGCTAGAGGTAGATTTAGGAAAGATAATATCGTTCCAGTAGTTGGAGATAATGTTGTCATTGATATAGATGACAACATTATCCTTGATATCTTACCTCGTCGTAATATATTAAAAAGACCAGTTATTGCTAATGTGGATATGGCGATAATAGTGGTCAGTACAAAACATCCTAATTTAGATTTAAATCTATTAGATAAACTAATTAGTTTGGTTACATATAATGATATAGAACCAGTAATATGTTTAACTAAATTAGATTTGCTTAAAGAAAACGAATTAAATGTTGTTAACAATGTTCGTAAGTATTATGAAATGATAGGAATTAAAGTATTTGATAATACAGAAGTTACTAGTATAAAGAGGGTTATTAAAGATAAGGTTGTTGTGCTTGCTGGTCAGACTGGGGCTGGTAAAAGCAGTTTAATAAATAAATTAGATCAAGGTTTAAATGTTAAAACCGATGAAATTTCTAAAGCTTTGGGAAGAGGCAAACATACAACAAGACATGTTGAGTTATATGAAATAGGGGAAGGCTTGATTGCTGATACACCTGGTTTTTCAGCTTTAGATCTAGATGGTATTACTAGATTGGAATTAAGAGATACTTTTGTTGAATTTAGTAAATATGAATGTAGATTTAGAGATTGTATACATAATAAAGAAAAAGAATGTGGTGTAAAAAAAGCTGTTTCAGATCAAGAAATATTAAAATCTAGATATAATAATTATTTATTGTTTTTGGAGGAATTAGAGAAATGAAAGTAGCAGTATCATTTTTAAAAAGTAATCATGATGTAGATACCACAATAGGAATGTTAAATGAATCTATTGCTGATTATATTCATGTAGATATGATGGATGGTGTTTTTGTTGAAAATACTAATCTAGAATTACCGGAAGTAAAAAGAATAGCTAAAATAGCTACTAAACCATTAGATGTTCATTTGATGGCTTGTAGTCCTAATAAATATGTTAGAGAAATTGCTAAGATAAAAGGCGTTGAATATATGACTATTCATTATGAATCACATAGAAGACCAATAGATGTAATCAATATGATTAGACATACACCATTAAAAGTTGGTTTAGCTATTAATCCTGAAACAAATGTTACAAAGATAATTCCATTACTTAATCATTTAGATCAAGTATTGGTAATGAGTGTTAAACCTGGTAAAGGTGGTCAAGCGTTTAGAGAAGATGTTTTACATAAAATAGCTCAATTAAAAGATATTAGAGATCAAAATAATTATCATTATATAATATCAGTAGATGGTGGTATTAATGATAGAACTGGTAAATTATGTAAGAGGGCAGGAGCTGATATGTTAGTGTCTGGTTCTTATGTTTGTACTAGTGATGATTATAATGAAAAGATCAAATCTTTACAAAAATAGAAAAATTGTGAAAATTGCAATAAAACTATTGCAATTTTTTTTATTGATGATATAATTAAGATACTTAGTAATAGAAAGTATAAATGTTCTTAATACTTCGGTATTATTTTCCTCTTTATATTTTCGATAGGAAGCCTTGTGCTTCTTGGTGGAACGTTTATTGTTCCGTAGGTTTATTCTTAGCTATAGCTTTCTCGAGTTTAAGTTATAGTGGTTTAAATCTATTTTACCTTTTGGTATTGCCCTTTAGGCGTTAAATGTCTTATTGCTTACTAAGTATGTAATTACATGGTTCTAGGTTCCGACTTAAGATAAGAGGTTGTTAAGTTATCTGTCAATTTACTTAATGACTCGTCTATTAATACCTAGAAAAAAAATGTTGTTTTGACAGGCAACGTTTTTTTTTGCAATAATTTTTCTACTAATATAGATTTATTTATAATAAATGTTATAATTTAAATAAGGATGGTTGTTTTAATGAATGTTATAGATGTACTTAACAGAATTGAAGATAATGGATTTGAAGCTTATATAGTAGGTGGATATGTTAGAGATTTGTTACTTGGAATAGAGAGTAATGATATAGATATTTGTACTAATGCAAGAGTAAAAGATTTATTAAAGATATTTGGTAGGATGGTAATTAGTAGCAATGAGTATGGAGCTGTTAAATTATCATCTGATAATTTTCGCTTTGAAATAACTACATATCGAAGAGATTTGAAATACAATGGTAATAGAAGAGCATTAGAAGTAGAGTATGTTGATAATTTAATAGATGATATTAATCGGAGAGATTTTACAATGAATACTTTATGTATGAGTAAAGATGGTCGAATAATAGATTTATTAAATGGCAAAGAAGATATTAATAATAGAATAGTTAGATGTGTAGGAAAAGTAAATGAAAGATTAGAAGAAGATCCATTAAGAATGTTAAGAGCTGTTAGATTTGCATCAACATTAGGTTTTAGAATAGATAAAGATTTATATAAAGGTTTAAAAAATAATAAAGAATTATTAACTCAATTATCATCCGATAGAATAAAAGAAGAATTAACTAAGATATTAAGTAATAAGAATGCTTTAGTTGGTTTGCAAATGTTAAAAGAACTAGGTTTCTTAGAATATATAGGAATTGATTATAATCCAGATAGAATAGTTAGAGTAGAAGATATATGTGGGATGTATAGTCAATTAAAGATAAGTAAACCACTACCTTTTTCTAAAGAAGAAAAAGCTAGTATTAAAGCTATTCAAAGTATTCTAGATTATGGTATTATAGATACTAATGTTATATTTAATTATGGTTTATATATAGCGATGGTTGCTGGTAATATAATGGGAATAGATAAAGAATATATAGTAGATTTAGATAAAGAAGTTCCTATACACAGTATGAAAGAAATAAAGGTGAATGGGGAAGATATTTGTAATATACTTGAAATAGAACCAGGCAAAGTGATTAGTGAAGTATTAGATGAAATAAAAGATGCAATACTTAAAGGTGTTATTGATAATGATTATGATATTATTAAAGACTATTTAGTTGTTAATAAGAGGAAGTGGTTAAATGAAGGAGCAGATGTTAAATCTATTAAAAGATGATAGATTTGTTATTAGTAATAATATAATTAAAGTTGCTTTGGAAAAAGAACTTTCTTTGAATGAGTTTTTAGTATTAGTATATTTTGATAATTGTTATGATAAGAGTTTTGATATTGATTTAGTAGGTAAAGCAATAGGTTTACCATCTGATGATACTATGGAAGCTTTTAATGGTTTGATGGTTAAAGGATTGGTATCTTTAGATAGTGTTAAAGATGCTGATAATAGAATTAATGAAGTAGTTAATTTAGAAGGTTTATATCAATTAATTATGGATAATATTAGTGTTAAGAGTAAGAAAGATACTAAAGAAGATATATTTAAGACTTTTGAATCAGAATTAGGAAGAACTATGTCTTCTATGGAGTTAGAATTAATAAATGGTTGGTTATCTAATGGAACACCTGAAGAAATCATTTTAGGAGCTCTTAGAGAGGCAATTTATAATGGAGTGAATAATTTTAGATATATCGATAAAATCATCTATGAATGGGAGAAAAAAGGCTTTAAAACAATGGATGATGTTAATAATTACTTAGAAAGTAATAGAAAAGATAAAAAAAGTAATAAGCTAAGAAAAGAAGAGGAAAATATATTGGATTACGATTGGTTGGGGTAGTATGGTTATTAATGATTTTAATAAAAAACTAGATTTAATGTTTCCAGATGCAAGATGTGAACTAAACTATAATAAAGATTATGAATTATTAATAGCTACTGTATTATCTGCTCAATGTACTGATAAAAGAGTTAATGAAGTAACGAAAGTACTTTTTGATAAATATGATATAAATTCGCTTGCTAAAGCAGATGAAAAAGATATAGAAAAGATCATATGGAGTTGTGGTTCTTATAGTAAGAAATCATCTTATATAATAGAAATTGCTAATAGTTTGGTAAATAATTATAATGGGGTAGTTCCAAATGATCGAGAATATTTAGAAAGTCTTCCTGGTGTTGGAAGAAAAACAACCAATGTAGTATTATCTAATTTGTATGACGTACCAGCTATCGCAGTAGATACTCATGTTGAGAGAGTTAGCAAAAGACTTAGAATAGCTCGTAAAAACGATAATGTTTTAACTGTTGAAAAAAAACTACAAAAAATGATACCAAAGGAATTATGGAGTAGGTCTCATCATCAACTCGTATTGTTTGGTAGATATATATGTAAGGCGAGAGGACCTGAATGTAATAAATGTGCATTTTTTGAAGATTGTAATTGCAAAGAAAAAAACAAGATGTAATCTTGTTCTTTTTTATTGTTGTTCAGGTTGTTCAGGTTGTTCCGGTTGTTCTGGTTGTGGTTCAGGTTGTTCTGGTTGTGGTTCAGGTTGTGGTTCAGGTTGAACCGGTACGATAGGTTCTTGACCACCAGTGATATTAGCTGTAATAGTTAATCCAGAACTCATATTTGCTTTAAATATGCTGTATGCAGATTTTACTATAAAAGTATATGATCCGTTATATACGGTATTATAAGCAAAATATGTGTTATCTGTATAACCTAAATCTTTTAAATTGCCATCATCGGTTTGTAGGAAGACTTGATATCCAACTGTACCAACATTCGATTCGTTATAATTTATTCTTCTTTTTAAATAGTATGATGCTTGTTCACCATAATTATCTGAAAAGTATTTTTGTAAATATGAACTATTAATAGCGTTTGGAGTAGATATAGCACTCCAACTAAGATTTACTTGGCTTCCACTAACTGATGCGCTTCCATTACTGGGGTTTTTTAGTTGGCTGAATCTATCCGATACCTCACTTGGTTCGGTCCCCTTCTTAAAAACGTCGCTTCCGATTAATCCTCCAGGAGTATAATCAGAAGGAAGCTGAGCAGGGATTGTTTCCTTTTCATATTTAGATCTTACTATACCATCTGGTTTTTTAAATTTTGAATTTTTAGGATATATTGCACTTGCTAATTGAGCAGATATTAATTTTCTTTGTACTGCAGCAGCAATTGCATCTGTATATGATTTTGTTCCCAGTTCATCAACACCGTACCAGAATGCTACACAGTAGTCTGGTGAGTAAGTAATAACCCAGTTATCGGCAGATGCACTTGATGGAACTTTATAATATTTATAAGCTGAATTACTATATGTTGATGTTCCTGTTTTTGAAGCAACTTCTGTGCCACTTACATTGATTTTTCCACCAACACCTTGTTTTGTTGCAGTGATTAGAATATCAGTAATCATATATGCTGTTTCTTCGCTCATTGCTTTTACTTTTTCATATTTATATTCATATACTTCGTCTGTTTCACGGAAGATTACTTTATTAAATGAATATGGCTCAATATAATATCCACCTCTAGCAAATGTTGCGTAAGCAGCAGCCATTTGTAATGGAGATAAGTCAATACCACCACCAATGGCATATGATTCATATAAGTTATCTCCGTAATCAATTCCTAAGTTGTGAACAAATTCAGAAATCTTTGTTTTATCTACTGCTTGGAACGCTTGAACTGCTGGGATATTTCTTGATCTAGCAAGAGCTTGTCTCATTGTTAAAGCACCTAAATAAGTTTTATCAGCATTTGTTAATTCTTGACCATTTGAATAAGTCATCTTGTTATCGTAGAAGATAGTACCAGGACTACCATTGTTATATTCAATATATGGTCCATATGCAAAGATTGGTTTTGCTGTTGAACCTGGTTGTCTTTTCATATCTGTTGCACGGCTGTAAGCTCTTTCAACAGTTTGATGACGTCCACCATCAACACCAGCTATAGAACCATCTTTTGCATCTATAGTAACACCACCAATTTGGATGATATCTTTATAGTCGTTATATTTATAAGTTTTCCATTTATAATTTAATTTACCTTCATTTAATTTAATCCATACATCTTGGACATCAGGATCCATAGTTGTATATACTTCCATCGGTGTTACATATGGATCATAACCAGTTCTATCTTTTATTTCATCAGATACGACATCGATGAATTGCTGATATTTATTAAGTGAAGCAGCAGTTGGTTCAGCAATCAATGATTCAACTTTGATTGCTTTTGCATCTTTTGCTTGATCTTCTGTAATATATCCATGTCTTACCATTAAGTTAAGAACAGTATCACGTCTTTTAGTAGCTAGATCTGTACTATAGTATGGATTATATTGAGATGGGGCATTGAAGATACCAGCAAGTAAAGCTGCTTCAGTAAGAGTTATGTTACTAACTGATTTTCCAAAGTACTTTTGACATGCTTGTTCAACACCATATGTATTTGATCCTAAGAATGGAGCATTTACATAGAATTCTAATATTTCTTCTTTAGTATAGTTTCTTTCTATTTTAAATATAGACATATAAATATCTGTAAATTTTCTTATGATACCTTTAACACCAGAAGATGCAATTGTTCCATCTTCTCCACGAGAGAAGGTGTTTTTAGCAACTTGCATGGTTAGAGTAGAGGCACCACCGGCACCAGAATCTCCTTGAACTTGTCCAATTGAAGCTTTAACGAAACGAACTACGTCAAAACCATTATGTTGGAAGTATCTTGAGTCTTCTGTTGCAACTATAGCATCGATTAAAACTTGTGGAAGTTCATCATATGTCTTTAATTCTCTTTGTTCAGCTCCAACACGAGCAAATTCTTTTCCATTCTTATCATAGAATATTGATGCTTCAGCATTATATAATTTGTCTGTGTCAAAGTCTGGAGCAGATAATACGATATATCCACAGAAAGCTAAGATAGCACAAATAATAACAATACATATTATCATTAATATTGATAATAATCCGTTTAGAACAATACGACGTTTTCTCTTTCTCTTTCTCTTTTTAGGATCATCTATCTTTTCTGAAGAGATACGTTTAACGTTCTTTTTAATTGCTATTGCTCCTTCTGTTTTTTTAGTTGTAATCAATTTCTTCTTATTTGATATTTTCTTTGAAATACTTTTCATGGCCATTTTCATTCTCCTTTAAAATATATTTCATCAACAATTTTTAAATAATCTAATTGAGGTTGATATGCTTCTTTAATAATATGTCCTTTTTCTTGGATGTATTTATAACTAATTGATTTTCTTATTTCATTATCAATATAGTTTATGTAATCTTCTCCAGTAAGTAAATAGTTTATATTATTCATTCTTATTATTAAGAAGACAATACCACCATGTTTAATAACGTTTCTAATTTGTAATGTTTGGTGGTCATGGATATTAGATAGGGGAAATGATGTTTTATTCTGGGTTTCTTTTGCATCAAATTCAATATATTTTCCTCTATATAATCCATTGTAATCCAATGTTGATTGTTCTTTAAAATAAGCTTTATCAATTATTTTTTTGTGATTTTTATAAGAAACATCAACTATTCCAATAGGGGTTGGTTTCTTAAATATTAGTGCTTTATCCTTTTCTTTATAATACTCGTTAGTAGAGTTTAAGGCAGCTTCTAAATTCATACCTCTATTACTATGAGATATTATTGTTTGAATATTTGTATTTTTCTTGATGTTATTAGGATATTGCACAACAAATCACCTTAATTAATTATACAATATATTAAAAAGAAAATATAGGGTTTATAAAATATTCAAAATATTATTTTTGAAGTACTTGGCAGTTGTTTGACGAAAATATACGTTTTTTTGCTAAGAATCGTAGATCCCACCATTCTTGACAATGAGTTATTAATCGATATATAATTATTGACATAAGAAGGGTGATTTGTTTATGTTGGATGATAAAATAACACTTTCTCCAAAAGAGATATTAGAAAAAGAATTTAAGATTGATGCAAGAGGTTATAGACCTCAAGAAGTTGATAAATTCTTGGATGATGTCATTAAGGATTATAATGAATTTATCATCGAGATAAAGAAATTAAGAAAAGATTTGGCTTTATTAAATGATGAAAACAACAAATTAAAGAATGAATTACGTCGTATTAAAGCTAATATTGAAGCTGCTGAGGGTGTTGGAAATGGCTCTCAAGTAAGTAATGTAGACCTTCTTAGAAGACTTAGTCAACTTGAAAAAGTTGTCTATGGCAAAAATGAGGAATAAAGTAATATTTAATTATAATAGTGGTAAATGCTGTGCTTTTTAGTACAGAGGAAAGTCCAAGCTCACACAATCTGCGATGGTTGTAGTGTTTGTGCTAGGGGAAAAAATAACCCTAGGCAGTAGTAATACTGACGGCTTTGAAATAGTCCCTCAGGGATTAAAGTAGATATAAAAGTGCCAAAGTGACGATGCCAGGAAGCAATTTCTGGAGTGGAACGTGGTAAACCCCGCAAGTGAGAAACCCAAATTTTGGTAGGGGAGCTTTTGCTAGGAATTGAACGATGCAAGGGATCTAGTTTACTAGATAGATAAATATTTACCATCCTTTATGGATACAGAACGTGGCTTATTAATTTATTTTTATTTATTAATTATTCTGATAGAAAAGGAGTGAATAATCTTGAATGAGATTGGCGAACTCTTGCGAACAACTCGTGAAGAGTCGGGGGTTAGTATAGAAGAGGCCAGTAAAGATTTAGAGATTAAAGCATTAGTACTTGAAAACATTGAAGATGGAAACATCGGTGGTTTTAAAGATATCTTTTTATTAAAAGATAATATTTATAATTACGCTAAGTATTTAGGGTTAGAACCTAATAAAATAATTGATGAATTTAATGAGTATTTATTTGAATATACTTCAAAAATACCATTAGATACTATTGAAAAAGCAATGAACGAACAAAAAAAGGAAGAAGTAGTGGAGGATAAAATAGTTTCTCCATATACAACCCCTGTTCATACTGGTCCTAATAAAATAGTAGTTGCTTTATTGATATTAGTCGCAATTTTGGTTGTAGCTGTCTTGTTTTGGGCAGTTAAACATGTTGCAACAAGTAATGTTACAACAAATATGATAAGTTATGTAGATAGGTGAGAAAGAAATGGCAAAAGACAAGGAAAAACAAGGTATGAATTTACCTAATAAAATAACATGTGCTAGATTGGTATTAGCATTTGCTGTTTTAGTTATTTTATGTGTGGATTGGTCAGCACTAGGAGTTAAATGGCCAGTATATTCAGTTTTATCTGTAGAAAATGTTAGTTTAGAATATCTAGTATGTGGAGTTTTATTCTTAATTGGATCTGTTACAGATTTCTTAGATGGACATATAGCTAGAAAGTATAATCTTGTTACAGATTTTGGTAAAGTTACAGATGCTATAGCTGATAAAGTTTTAGTAAATGGAGTATTAATTTTACTTGCTTGTGGTAAATATCATCCAATTACTCCAGTAATTCCAGTTATTATTATTACTAGAGATATTATAGTAGATGCAATCAAGATGGTTTCTGGTAACAAAGGAAAAGTTGTTGCAGCATCTTGGCCAGGTAAAATTAAAACAATTTGTATGATGATAGGTGTTACATTAACATTCTTCTATAATATGCCATTTGCCTTTATTGGTAATGGAATTAGAGTAGATGCATTCTTCATTTATGTAGCAACTATTATGAGTATAGTTTCTGGTTGTCAATATTATATTGCAAATAAAGATGTTGTATTCTCAGACAAGTAAAAAAGATAGAATTTAACTTAAAAATCAAGTTAAATTCTTTTTTTGTGGGAAAAAGTAAAGACGAAAACAAATGTTCGAAAAAATGTTGACAAATGGGATTGAAATATTATAAAATTAAGATGTCATTAAGATTTGGGAGGAAATTAAAAAACATGAAAAAAGACAAAAAGATAAATGATAAAGCTTTAGATCAAGTTCTAGCTGATATTGAAAAACAATTTGGTAAAGGGTCAATTATGAAGTTAGGATCTGATGCTCATTTAAATATTGAAGCAACATCATCTGGATCTCTAGCTTTAGATATAGCTTTAGGTGTTGGTGGATATCCTAAAGGAAGAATTGTAGAAATATATGGACCAGAATCATCTGGTAAAACAACTTTTGCTTTACATGCAATAGCAGAAGTACAAAAAGGTGGAGGTAGAGCTGCTTTTATTGATGCTGAGCATGCATTGGATCCAGTTTATGCACAAAATTTAGGAGTAAATTTAGATGAGTTATTATTATCTCAACCAGATACTGGAGAACAAGCATTGGATATATGTGAAGCGTTAGTTAGAAGTGGAATAATTGATTTGGTTGTAATAGACTCGGTTGCAGCTCTTGTTCCTCAAGCGGAAATAGAGGGAGAAATGGGAGATGCTCATGTTGGATTACAAGCTAGATTAATGTCACAAGCATTAAGGAAGTTATCTGGTACTTTAAATAAAACAAAAACAACAGCAATTTTTATCAATCAATTAAGAGAAAAAGTAGGAATTATGTTTGGTAATCCAGAAACCACTCCAGGTGGTAGAGCATTAAAATTTTATTCAACTATTAGATTAGAAGTTAGAAGAGCTGAACAAATTAAACAAGGTGATAAAATACTTGGTAGTAGAACAAATGTAAAAGTTGTTAAAAATAAAGTTGCGCCACCATTTAGAACAGCATCATTAGATATTATGTATGGCGAAGGTATTTCTGTTGAAGGCGAAATCGTTGATATGGGTTCTGAAATAGATGTTATTGAAAAAAGTGGAGCATGGTACGCATATAATGGTGAAAAAATTGGACAAGGTAGAGAAAATGTTAAAGAATATTTAAAAGAAAACCCTGATGTAAAAGAAGAAATTGAAAATAGAATTAGGGAACACTATGGAATACTAAATGGTGATGAAGA
>JAEEGL011820219.1_pt1 | contig 14027 bp, 8 predicted proteins | sample 9134231 | NCBI WGS metagenome assembly JAEEGL01 (sample SAMN16246548, study PRJNA631951) | gut metagenome | biome: gut microbiome; feature: rumen; material: fiber-attached | host: Bos | place: Iran: Karaj | collected 2018-10
ATAACAAGACGGTTACCTACGGCGACGCCGTGCCGACCTACACCGCCTCTTACACCGGGTTCGGTTCGGATGAGCGCGGGGGAGACCAGGAGGGTGCGTCTCGGCGCGCGCGGGCGTACGCACCGGGGAGCGCGGTCGGAGAATACACGATCACCCCGTCGGGTCTTACTTCGGGAAACTACGCGATCACCTTCACGCCGGGCACCTTGACGGTCTCCAAGAAGGCGTTGACCGTGACCGCAGATAACAAGACGGTTACCTACGGCGACGCCGTGCCGACCTACACCGCGGTCTACTCCGGGTTCGTTCTCGGAGAGGACGAGGGCGACCTCGGCGGCGTTCTGGAACTCAACGCCGAGTACGTCGTCGGCTCCGCCGCGGGGAACTACGCGATCATCCCGTCGGGCGTGACGAGCGGCAACTACGCTATCACCTTCGTTCCGGGCACTTTGGTCGTCAGTAAGAAAGCGCTGACCGTAACGGCTGCAAACAAAGCGGTCACCTACGGCGACGCCGTGCCGACCTATACCGCGAACTACTCCGGGTTCGTTCTCGGCGAAAACGAAAACGAGCTTGGCGGATCGCTGCAGTTTGCCTGCACGTACGCACCGGGGAGCGCGGTCGGAGAATACACGATCACTCCGTCGGGTCTTACTTCGGGAAACTACGCGATCACCTTCACGCCGGGCACCTTGACGGTCTCCAAGAAAGCGTTGACCGTGACCGCAGATAACAAGACGGTTACCTACGGCGACGCCGTGCCGACCTACACCGCCTCTTACAGCGGGTTCGTTCTCGGTGAAGACGAGGGCGACCTGGGCGGGACTCTTACCTTCGGATGCGCGTACGAACCCGGTTCGCCCGTCGGGACCTATCCCGTTTCGGTCGGCGGACTTACCTCGGATAATTACAGTATTTCGTTCCAGAACGGCGTTTTGACCGTGGAGGAGGATTTATGAACTGTCCGAAATGCAAAAAAGAAGTGACCCCTCTGGTCCTTCGGAACGGGCTGGTCTGTTCCGACTGTCTGAAGCCGTTCGTCGATCGGGGCAAGGCGCGCGCGTTTTGCATCACCAAGGATAACGACGAGACGTTCCATCTTTCCGAGGCGGCGTTTTTCCGCGGGATCAAGGAGGAAAACAGCCGTTACGTCAATCTTGCGTTCGAACTCTGCAAGAAGGCGTGCGACGGCTACCGGGACGCCTCCGGAGAGAGCGTGCACAACCCCGAGGCGTATGTCCGGATGGGGTACTATTACGAAAAGGACCTGATCCCGGGGACCGACGGCAAGGACGCCGGACTTGAAAAGAGCTATCGGATCATGATCGCCTACGAGTATTACTCGCTGGTTTGCAACGGTACGCTCGTGCCCGGCGATCTCGACGTCCACAAAGCGTTCACGGAAATACAGAAAGAGGCGGCGGACCGACTGCTCAGAGTGCTTGCCGATTTCCCGGACGGGGAACGGAGAAACCCCCGCTATTCACTCGAGAGAAACCGGGAAGAACTGGTCGGAAAAGGGCTGGTCAGCAGCGCGAACGTCTTCTCTGAAGCGGGAGCGCACGACGTCGTGACCGCCTTAGAAAAGGATCTCGGTGAAATGTTCCGCGGCAGGACCAATATCCTGTTCTCGGCCTACCGCATCCCCGCGTCCGAGCTGATCCGTCTGATCCCCGCCGATGAAAAAACAAGAAATGCTTCGTGCTTATACCGGGCAATGGACAGCAACAAGATCAAATTCTATTACTTTGAGGACACGAAGGGGCAAGACACAATATCGCAGGCGATCTTCAGCAAACACCATTTCGAGGAATTCGTCAAAGACGCGACGAGAGAAACGTCGGACAGGGAACGCTTTTTCGTTCTGATGTTCCTGAACGGGAATTATCACGCGTCGCGGCTGAACGAAAAAGATCTCGGCAAGGTAGAAAGTCAACTGATCCTGGATTGCACGGGGATCGACAGCATCCTCAGCGATCTGAAGAAGGATACGCTGCGCGTTTTTGAGGATGACGTATTCTTCTGCAAGAAGAGAGGCGGACAGCTCGGCGCCTCTTTCGCGCAATACATAAAAGAGGACCCGGACGGAAAAGAGTAACGGGAACGCGGCACCCTCGATTCTTCATCCTATGGGATGAAGAGGTGAGCCGACCTGCCGCGGGGACTCGGAAGCTTCCGTCCGCGTTCCGGGATCACACAACAAGGATTATATAATTTAAAGGAGATAAAACGATGGCTGACTTTTCCAAACAAAGAATGAACGATCTTTTGAACCTGCTTTCCGCGAACGGTTTTAAGGTTCAGCGCGGCTTCGATTCCGTGCTGAACGTTGACTATTCCGGAGCCGCCACCCGGTACGATCTGGTCTGCAAAGCGGTCGAGCGGATCGATTTTCTGGCGCACGACTGTCTCAATCACGGACCGACGAGAGACAAGAAGAGCGATATCCTCGTTCTTTCGAAGTGCTGCGTGAAACTGACGAAATCCATACGTCCGGGCAAACAGTCGTCTATCAGCGCCAAGATCGAACAGATCGCGGGCAGGGACATCGAAACGAAAGCGACGGTCGACGTCAGGGGCGATCTGCTCGCGATGCTGAAAGATACGGTCGCCGGGCTGGACCTCGCTTACGAGAACGATCCCGAGAGCAAGCGGGCGCCGATGTATAAAGAGGTCGCGGAGTATCTTTCCGATCTCGCGGAACGGATCGGATCGTTCTACGATAACTATTCGAAAGAGGCGGCGGCGCACAGCAGAAAGACCTACGAGATCGTCTTTACGCAGATCCGCAGACCGCTGGGATCGAACGCGCTGACCAAGACGGAACTCAACAAACGGAAAGAAGAGCTGAACGCGGAGGCGGACGCCTGGTCGAAGCTCGTTCGCGCCAAACGGAAAAGAGCGGACGAAAACGATATCAACCCCAACATCAGCAAAGAAGACCGCGGCGGTGACGAGTGGTTCGTCGCTCTGACCAAGGTCAAAGAGTTCCTTGAAAAACTTGATCAGTTAGCCATCAGTCTTGAAGAGTACAAAGAGCAGACCTACGAAGAGTGTGAAGTTCCCAGACTGAACTATGAAAAGAAAAAGGAAGAACTGCAAGCTTTGATCGCTTCGACCACGGCGAAACTTCAGGAACTCAAGGCGAAGGTCGACGCCAAAAGGATCACGGTAGTGCAGGCGAAGCCGGAGTCGGAGGAACTCAATCTCGCCATCAAACAGGCGGAGCAGGGAGTGAAAGTCGTCAGCGCCAAGATCAGAAATGCGATTGCGCTGAAGGATCGCAGAGACAAGAAGTACGCGGCGATCAAAGAGATCCTTGATCTCATTATGTCGAACCGTAAGTCGCCGGCGCGGTTGTTCGTGTTCGCGAGCAAACTCGATCTGGAGCGGCTCTATCAATTCCTGACCTCGATCGCGAACGAAGAGGAAACGAAAAAGCAGTTCGCCTCGATCAGCCGCATCTACGATCTGGCTGAGGCGATCACCCGTATGGAGGTCGCCGGGGCGGACGCGCTGCAGGCAGATTCGATCAAGCGTACGAATCGGCAACTGGAAGAATTGGACAAATCCTTTGCCAACAGCAAAGCGATCATCGAAGAGGCGGGGCATATCGACGCAGAGCCGGAGGTCGTCGACGAGGATGAGCTGTATAAGAAAATGTTCGGGGAGCTTCCTCCCGCGGACAATACCATTGACGCCGGAACCGGAGAGACGGTTGACGAGACGCTCAATCCGATCGACGCTCTCAAACTGAAATAACAGATAGGAGAAAAACCATGCCGATGTATGCTCCCGCCTTGGATCAGGCGCTGCGGAAATACATCCGATCGTCCGATTACACGGAATTGAACGACGAGGCGATCTCCGTCGTCAAGGCGATCAAATCGAACGCTTATAACGACGTTCGGAGCGACCTGCAGCTGATCCTTGTGAAGATTTCGCTGAAGGCGTATTACCTTGAATTCTTAACGACGACCCCGACGGCTGATCAGACGGAGAAACTCAAGCAGAAGGTCGCTCAGATGACCGACGCGGGAGCAGAGGCGGGGTTCGATCACCCCGTCCGGTGGGGCAAGACCATATACGGTATTATCGAACGCACGTACCCGATCGTAAAGGAGCAGAGTGCCCGCTCGGCGCTGATCTCCTGCTGGGAGGACGATCCCGGCGCCGTCAGCGTCGCGCAGATCGACGAGGCGCTCGCCGGCGTCAGAGCCGGGAGCCGGGCGGTGGATGAACTCCCCGAAGAGACCGTGTTCGAACCCTTCGTCAAAGCAGCCGATTACCGGCAGTTGCTTTCCGATCGGTTCCGCAGGGACGAGGAGCGTCTCCTTACGCTCCGGGACAGGAAAAAGAGCGGTCTTGAAAAACAACTGATCGAAAAGTACCTGATCCCGCTGGAGGAGAAGTACCCGCTTTCTTTCGACTATGTTCCGGGCGACGACCCTTTCCGTCAGAGAGCCAACGTGCTGGTCCTGCATACCCCGATCGTTCAGGAGGCGGCGCTGATCGTGACCGAATACGGGAAGATCAACGGGACTCCGTTTTCGGTTTTGGATTTGCATCAGGCGGCGGGTTCTGTCCTGTCCGATCTCCCTGAACTGCTCCGGATCGCCGGGGAGAGAAGGATCCATCTCTTCGTAGAGGGGATCGGAGACGTTTTTTCTAAAAAAGAAAAAAGAGAAAACAAAAAAGAGATCGACAAAGAAAGAGAAAGGGATGCCGCCGCGGAGGCGGAGATCCTGCTCGGATTTCTTCGGGTAGGCAAGGCGGGTGCCAAGGTCGTTCTGGTCGACGTTGAGGGAAGCAACGATCTCTACGAGCGGATCGTTCGCCTCACGGCGGCAACCGAAGATTTTTCGATCCTTGATATCAGCTACGATTATCTCACGATGCCGAAATATGACGAATTGATCCGCCTTCTCATCGGAAAGGGGCTGATCGAATCGATCGACAGTCCGGAAGCCGAAAAGATCAAAAACGGGATGCCTTTTCTTGGTTTCGTCGGATTGAACGGTATTCTGCGCGCCGCCCTGACGGGGAAGAACATTTTCGCCGTCGGCTGCGCGATCTCTCAGAAGAACGACACGCCGCTGCTTCGGGAATACCTCGCCCGCATCCCGAACCTCGCCCGATTCATCGATTCGGGGTGGGGAAACGTGTTCGAGCGCAAGGCGAATGTCGTGGACGGCAGACCCGAGTTCGACTACGACGCGATCCGGGACGTGAAGATCGAAAACATCAAAAAGATCGTCAACTATCCCTGCGATTATTTCGCGAAGGGGGGACTTCTGGTCCGCTACAGTCTGCTCGGCGGCGACGGGAAAGAGAAATGGCAGGATCTCAGCGACGAAGAGAGGGCAAAACGGATCGAAAACGCGGTGGATCTGGTGTTTCTCCTGTTCGGGATCGGCTTTTTCCCGAAGGTCGAGATAACCGATAAAATGGGCAGCAAATTCGCCGGAGGACTCTGCATCGACAAGGGCAAGATCATTCGCTTCAAAAAGAGCTGTATCATAAATTACGAATGGCTTGCCGAGTGCATCCTGCACGAGAGTTTTCACGCGTTCCAGCATAAAGCGATCGATTCCCGTTTTTACTACAAGTGGTATTGGACGGAACTCGGCGTGAAGCCGGAGCGGATCGCGCAGTGGGCGCTGAACCATCAGACCTATATTTCTCCGGAAAGGACCGAGCAGATCAACGCCGCTGCGGGCTGCAATATCGACTATTACCGGCTGCAGATATTCGAGGCGGAGGCGTTTGCGTTTGAAGTAGACGCGGTTCGTGCGGGGGACGAGATCTGGAATCTGCTTGATTTGAAATAAAGAAAGGGGAGCGCAAATGGCGATCTCATTGAACGACTACCTCGTTGACCTGCTTCATATCAACGAGGCAAGGACCAACAAACTGATCGACCTCGAGGCGGCTGACGGAAAGAACGCGTATTATCTGACGGTTGACGGAGTGCCGAATCCGCTTATCGCTGCGCACGCGATCGTTATGGAAAGGTTCGGAAAGATCGGGACCACGATGCTGCTTGAGAGCGCGCGGAACCGTCTGAACGAACAGAAGATTGGGGAACCGGAGAACAGCTTCTCGTGGGTCGGCGTCAACGGAAGCCGCGACACGGACGAACTCAACAACTATATCTCCAAGGTCAACTCCGAACTGCCCGCGAAGGGGAACAACCCGTGGTTTTTCTCGCTCGGCGCGCTGAAATGGAGGATCGAGATCGTCAAGGGACAGACCAAGACGGTCGTTACCCCCTTCCTGCTGCTGCCGGTCCGCCTGATCCAGACGTCGAGCACCAGCCCGGTCTGCATCGAGTTCGTTGCCGACGAGATCCATCTCAACCCCTGCCTGTTCGCCAAGCTCGAACAGGTCATCGGTCCCGAGATCGTCAACCGTTTCCCCCGCTTCAGAGAGGGAAAGGAACTCGGGGATACGTTCGATATGACCGATCTTACCTCGGTGATCGGGTATTTCAGACGCGTCAGGGAATACGTCGCGGAGAACAACACGATCGACCGGGAGAACTCGGTGTTTGAGTTCATCGACGACCGGATCGCCGTTTCGACCTATAACCACAGCGACCTCTGTATGTACTACGACGTGCGGGCGAACTCCGATCGGATCGAGAAGAGCGAACTCGTGCAGAGGATCTTCACGAAGCAGAGCGATCCCGCCCCGGACGTCGCTCCCGCGCTTGACGTCGACCTGGTTCTGAAGGCGGACAGCGTCCAGCATACCATGATCGCGAAGGCGGTCGCCGGGGAATCTATGGTCATCAAGGGCCCTCCCGGAACGGGAAAGACCCAGACCATCGCCAATATGGTCTCGGCACTTCTCTCGACGGGAAAGACGGTTCTGATCTCCAGCAAGAAACTGGCGGCACTGTCCGAGGTTTACGCGAAGATGCCGCCTGAGATCCGGCAGTTCGCCCTTCTGCTCGAATCCGAGAGCGAAGCGCAGGCGAGCAAGATCTCGCCGAAGACCGTCAAACGCGAGATGCGGGATCTGCTCTCGCACGTCGCTTCGTACCGTTTCGACCCGATCGTCGAGGCAGATCGACGCTCGCTCGTAAAGAACAACGAGGCGGAGCGCAAACGCATCCTTGAATACTACAAATATCTGTTCGGCGGGTCACTCGGCAAGGATCGGGTCAACGTGGTCCTCGACCGGAGCTTTTACGACGCGCTGGATCACTATTTCTCGCTGGACGGTGTCCGCGAGACTCCCGAAATCATCAACGGCGGCGCCGCCCTCGGGATGAAGAGAGAATCGGTCAACGAGTATCTCCGTTTCTTCGGGGAACTCTCCGACCATTACGACGCGCTGACCGGAGGAAGAGCGCGGGATCTTGCCGATTCTCCCTTCGACGCCATTCCTGCCGATTCGGATCTGGTCGCCCTCTCGCAGGTCTATTCCGCCATCCGCGCAACGTGGATGAAGGTCCAGGCGGATCTGTCCCCGGCAATCGCGGAAAGCGGTCTGCGCCTCGGAGGCGTCGACCTGAAGATGCTTTCCGCGCTTGCGATGGCGGATCTTTCGGATGAAGAGATCGTCGCCGTCGCCGTATCGAAGGACGTCGATCCTCGGTTCCTCGATAGACTCCGGATTCTGATCGAAGGGATCGAAGCGAACAGGGAGGAGCGTTTCCTGACCCTCGCTCCCGAAACCGAGCAGGAGGACGAAAGCTATCCCGTCTTCTGGAACGTGGACGGCGGGCTTACGCTCGACGCCGCCGCGCTTCTGTACGGACGCATCACGGGCAGGACCGACGGTTTCTACGACGCGGTCAGCGATGACCGGATCGCCAAACTGCAGGAGGTTTTGGCGCGCGTTGCCGCAATCCGGGCGGAGAAGCAGGCGCATCTCGAAAAGTCGCGCGAACTGTTCCGTGAGGATCTGACGCAGGACGAACTCGCAACCGTATGCGACGCGTACGGATCCCTCCAAAAATACGAGGGGAAGAACGCCGTGTTCTTCCTGGATTTCAAAGCGAAAAAACGCGTGAAGGCGATCTCCGGATTCGTCTATCGGAAATCGTATGAACTGAGCGATCTGATCGCCGCTGCGCACGAGGTCTCGAGCGCGTTCAAGTGCGACGAACTGATCGGGATCGCGCTGCTCGACGGGGTCGACGAGGTCTTCCCGCGCAAGATGACGCAGGAGGAGCGCGACGCTCTTCTCCTGATCGCCGAAAGATGCGCGGAAACCAAGGTCTCCGCCGGCGAGTACGTCAAGGCGGTCAGGGCAGAGTACCCGTTCGTTCAAAAGATCGCCGCAAGAGTCGCGGATCCCGTCGAGGGGGTCACCGTCGGTATGCTGACCGGCTCGTACGACAACGAGCGGTGTCTGAAACTGATGCGGGAACTGGTGAATATCGTCCTGCCCGAGCGGGAAGAAAACGTGCTCGGTGCTGCGTACGGAATCCTTTCGGTCGTCGGCGTCCTGTCGATCATCGAAGGGAACCGTTCCGCGCTGATTGTTCCTTCGTTCCGCACGCTGCATGAGGTCGCCGCACGCCCCGGCTTCACGGATTATGTATCCGATGTCGTCACCGGGCTGATCAGTCTAAGGGAATCTTACGGCGTCCGCAACCGCTACACGACGGATCCCGGCTGCAACACGATCAGCCGAATGGACTTCTTTGCCGAGAATACCGAGCAGATCAAACTGATCGGCGAGGCGCAGAAGATCAGCCGTTTCTTCACTCTGGAGAGCGATCTTCTGAACGTCCCGGCGTTCGTCGCTGCGTACGAAGCCGTCCCCGTTTCCGAGCGGACGGATACCGTTGCAGCCGTGTTCGAGCGGACGCTCTACCGCGAGGCGCTCCGTACCGCGACCGATCTCTATCTCGGCTCTCGCCGGTTCGATCTGTGCCAGACCCAGCAGAAGGATCTGGAGCTCGTCTACGACAACGACGCCGGGATCCGGGCGATGAACCGGCTGATCATCGAGCGGAAATTGATCGGTCTTATCGATCACAAAGACCCGGATTACGCGTTCCTGATGCACGAAAAGGACGAGTCCTCTCTCCGCCGGATGTTCAAGCAGAACGGGGAAGCAGTCCTGAAAATGAAGCGCTGCCTGATCGCGTCTCCCTCCACCGTTTCGCTGCTCTGCCGGACCGAGCACTTCAAGCAGTTCGATGTCGCGATCGTGGACGAGGCGAGCCAGCTTGAGCCGGTCTGCCTGCTCCCGATCCTCTTCCGCACAAAACAGGTGATCGTCGTCGGCGACGAATGGCAGATGCCGCCGATGGAGCACTTCAAGATCAAATTCGACAGGGCGATCCGCGATTACGACGCCGACCTTGAGCCCGAGACCTCCGCGCTCTCCCTGATGCTGAAGAACCTGGGCTTCCGTTCGTATTCGCTGCAGTGCCATTACCGCAGCCGTACCGAGAGTTTGATCAAGTTCAGCCAGAAAGAGTTCTATTCCGAGATGCGGACCTTTCCGGCGCAGGTGCCGAAGGCGGAGGGAATCGGATTCCGCGACGTGTACGTCCCGGAGGGACGCAGCGCTTCCGGCTTGAACCAGGCGGAGGCGGAGCGCGTCGTGGAGCTGATCCGCGAGCATTTCAACCGCTATTACAAGGATAAGAAACTGTCTGAGTCGCTCGGCATCGTCACGTTCGGCGAACAGCAGAGAGACCGGATCGCCGCCCTCGTCCGCAAGGATCAGGAACTGAACTCCGAGATCCTGTCCGCGATCTCGAACCGCAAGGCGGGACTGATGCCCGAAGAGGTCTTCTTTATCAAGACAATCGAGGAGGTCCAGGGGCAAGAGATCGACCATTTGATCCTGACCGTTACCTACGGACGGGATGTGGACGGCAATCCCGTCGCCCGTTTCGGGGAACTCAACCGCGGCAAGCTCGGGAAATGCATCTTCAACGTCGCCGTAACGCGTGCGCGGTGCTCGGTCACGGTCGTTCACTCGGTTCGCGCGGAGGAGATCGCCGTCGACTCGAACGCCGGGATCACCTACATCCGCGACTATCTCCGCATCGCCGAGCAGTTCAGCCGCGACGGGAAAGACCAGTTCGTGTCGACCGATCCCGGAAAGGGATTCCTTACCGGCGTCGGCGCGTATCTTGAAACGCTCGGCATACCGAAGGATCGGATCGTTTACAATTACGGCGTGACCGAGGGGTCTGTGCGTATCCCGATCGCCGTTCTCGATGAGAGCGGGACCAGCGCCCGGTTCGGCTTGTGGTGCGAGATCCCGACCGACGGGAAATATCGCTATCTCGATTACGAGAACCTGTATTACAGGATCCTGACCGAGATGTTCGGCTGGGAGATGATCCGTATCCCGATCTTCGACTGGTTCAACGACGGAGCCAACGAGAGAAAGCGTGTCGCCGCTTTCGTTGCCCGGGTAGGGAAAAAGAAGAAACCCGCGCCTCCCGCGCCCGAGGACGAACCGATTTCGGACGATCCGACGGTCGACGAGCCGATTTCGGACGATCCGACGGTCGACGAACCGATCACGGACGAACCCGAGCCCGAAACGCCGGATCTTTTGCATTGACCGAAAGGAGTATTGCCGTGACCGACGGAACCGAGCGGGATAATGATCGTTTGTCCGACGAGTCCCTGCGGAGGGCGTTGGAAATACGCGTCGCGGAATTGGAGAAGTTGGTCTTCTTTTACGCCGATACGCTCGGTCTCTCCGATTTCCGTACGCTGTGGAGCTTGCGGCTTTGCGAAAGGATGATGCGCGTGTGCGACGTTCTGCCGCGGATCCCAGACGAACGGGTCCGGTTTTCCCTTGCTGTCGAATCGGCTGATTTCCTCGATTACGCCGATCCGTTTTTGCGGGGATTGAAGCCCGGATGCTTTAACGGCAGCGCGCTCGCCCGGTTCCTTGCGCGGATCCGGACCAAGCAGGCGGTGAAGGAATATCGGTATCGGACGCGCTCGTTTTTCCGCAGCGCGGATCTGATTCTCGCCGTTTTCTTTCCGCCGCTCTGCGATCTCTCGGGCGACAGCCCGAGGAGGAAGCCCCCGCGGGTTGAAGACTTTCTTTTCAGTCCGGGACCGCAGCCCTTCGATTTGGAGTGTGAGACGATGAAAGCAATCCTCAAACGTCAAGCCGAAGCGGGCGGCAAACCCGATACCCCCGGCACGGAGCTGCAACCCGAAGAACGCCCCGGCGAGGACGTCGCCGATATCCTCTGATCCCGCCGCGGCGTTCGCAAAGACGCGTAACAAACAGTTTTGAAATAACTTGATTATAAAGGAGAAAAACGATGGGAACTCAACAGCAACTCAACCAGCAGGAAACGCAGGGACCGCTCTCGGGATTTGTGTCGAACGTCATCTCCGACATTGAACGTCAAGAGAAGAAAGAGGAACTCGACAAACGGCTCAAACAGCTGCGCAATCGGATGTTCAGTTTTGCGGAGAAATACGGGATCGAAGATTACCGTACGCAGCTGATGATCCAACTGCACGACGTCGGTCTGGTCATCCGGGACAGCGTCGAGCTGATCGACGCGACCACGGTCGCGATGTCGTATATGTTCGAGGCGGTCTCTTTCTTCGACGACGTGATGCAGTATCAGCAGGATCTGCTCCTGTCGTCGACGGAGAAAAAGTACGGTCTGTTCCAGTGGATCAAGAACAAGATCCTTGAAAGAAAAGCGAAAAAGAACCTCGTCAACCGAATGAAGACCATCACGAACCGGATGGCGATGATCCAGGATATTTCGCAGATGATTGTGGTCACGCTTTCGGAGACGACCGGAAGAATGCAGAAGAAGATCCAGAAGAACAACGAGAAAAACAGAAAGAAACACCCCAATTTCCAACCGGGGAAGAGCGAGTCGCTGCAGATGGTGCAGGATTACCTTGACAGGATCGCGCCCGATTCCGATAAGACCACGGGGAGCATCGCTCCGACGAAATCGTCTTCTTCCGCTTTCTCTTCAGCCAACTCGGACGACGATTTCAAAGATATCTGACCGGTCGGACCGGATCGTAATTCTATCAGAAAGGACGGAGAGAACGTATGGCTTCGATCGGAGAAGCAGGACCGCAAAAGCCGAGAATCACCATTGAAGAATGCAAAGCCGAGATCCAGAAGCTCGGGGAGGAGATCAATAAGATCAAGAACAGCCCGAGGATCAAGGACAACCGCGATTTTTCCGACGAGGAAAGAAAAAAACTGCGCAAGAACTACGAGCGGTGCGCGGAGCTGTCGAGCACGATCTCCCGGTTGACCACGGACAACGACGAGAGCGTCAAATTTCACGAGAAAGAAAAACTTTTCAGCAGCCGTGCGCACATGTACGGCTCCATCAGAAGCTCCAAGATCCCGTCGACGACCTATGACGACGTCAAGGGGATGGAAGACGAAAAGAAACTCGTGAAGAGCTTTGAATTCGTGGCGAATCATCCCGAGATACGTGATTACTATAAGCTTCAGGGCGGGCTCGGGATGCTGATGTACGGCCCTCCCGGGACCGGTAAGACCATGTTTGCCGAGGCGATCGCGCACGAGCTGGATCTTCCGCTCTATATCGTGACTCCCGCCGACATCTTCAAACCGCATGTCGGGGAATCCGAGGAATCGGTGCGCAAGATCTTCGACGCGATGGACGAGGAGCCGACAGGGTGCGTTCTCTTCGTCGACGAATGCGAATCGATCTTTTCCGCGCGGTCCAGCGACACGCAGGACTATAAGGCGGCGGTCACCACCGAGCTCCTTCAGCGGATCAACGGCTTCAGCGATGACAGCGAGAAGAAGGGGACCAGCCGGATCATGATCGCCGCGACCAACCGCCCGGATCTGATCGACAAGGCGTACCTCCGCTACAAGCGTTTCTCGCACCAGGTTTATATCAAATGCCCCGACGAAGAGGCGAAGCGCGCCATCTTCGAGAGCAAACTGAAGGGCATCGCGCTGGACGGGATCACGATCGACGAGATCGTCGCGATGACGAGAAACAAGGACACCGTGCGGATGGATCCGTCCGGTATCTCAATGGAGGAGATCGCGTTCTATTCGGCGGCGAACCTCTGCGGTATCGTCGAGGAGGCGTGCCGGATCGCCATCGAGCAGCTCCAGAACGCGAATTCCGCCCAGCCCATCCCCCTGACGAAAGAGATGTTCGAGCAGGCGTTCAAGCAGATCAAGCCCGGCGTTTCCGCCGATGATCTGAAACTGTACGAGAATTTCAACAAGGGGAACAACTGACCGTATGCGGAAAGGGACCGCGTCTTTCTCCGCTTTTGCGCGAAACCTCGCTTTCCGGTTTTCCTTTTTCGGGGCGGGATCCCCTTGACAAAAAGCCGAAGAAAAGTTACAATGAAAGATGAGCAAATGCTCTTCGGTCAACTGCTTTTCAAAAATTGAGAAAAGGACGGAAAGAAAAATGAGAAAGAAAATCCTCCTCTGCGCGTTTTTTGCCATCCCTCTGATCCTGTTCAATCTGCTGTTCTTTTTGCTCGGCGATTCGGTCCATCCCAAATCGGTTTGGATCACCTACGCGTGGATGCAGTTCGCGTTCCTGCTCCTGATCGCAACCCCGTGGCTCGCGAGAAAAGGAGAGAACGGACCGGTTTACAAGATCATTCTGGCGCTCGTTTCGGGGATCTACTGCCTCGTTGAGTTTATCATCGGTCTGATCGTGATCATCATCGCTCCCGCGGGGGTCAAGGGCGCGGTCGTCGCGCAGGTCATCCCGTTCGGCATTTATCTCTTCGTCCTTCTCGGCAATCTGCTCTTTATCGAACTGGCGGCGGATTCCGAAAAGGAGGAAAAAGCCCGCGCGCAAAAGACCGAACAGGATAAGTAAACCATAATCTCGGGCGCTGCCGCAAGGCGGCGCCCGAGGGGACTTTTTTTCATACAGGAGAAACCGATGAATATCTGGCACGACGTTGCCCCCGAACGCATCACGCCCCGCGACTTTATCGCGTATATCGAGATCACCAAGGGGCAAAAACAGAAATACGAACTCGACAAAGAGACCGGGATGCTGATCCTGAACCGCGTCCTCTACA
>JAEEGL014146973.1_pt1 | contig 14027 bp, 17 predicted proteins | sample 9134231 | NCBI WGS metagenome assembly JAEEGL01 (sample SAMN16246548, study PRJNA631951) | gut metagenome | biome: gut microbiome; feature: rumen; material: fiber-attached | host: Bos | place: Iran: Karaj | collected 2018-10
AGCGTCAGGCTACAAAGGATGCAGGTAAGATTGCAGGTCTTGATGTAAAGAGAATTATCAACGAGCCTACCGCAGCAGCTTTGGCTTACGGTCTTGATAACGAAAAAGAGCAGACCATCATGGTTTACGACCTTGGCGGCGGTACATTCGATGTTTCAATCATCGAGATCGGTGAAGGCGTTATCGAGGTTCTTGCAACGAACGGTAACAACAGGCTCGGCGGTGATGACTTTGACCAGAAGATCACGGATTACATGCTTGCCGAGTTCAAGAAGAATGAAGGCGTTGATCTTTCAAACGATAAGATGGCACTGCAGAGGCTTAAGGAAGCAGCCGAGAAGGCTAAGAAGGAACTGTCGAGCGCGACCACGACAAACATCAACCTTCCTTTCATCACGGCTACGAGCGAAGGTCCCAAGCACTTTGACATGAACCTTACAAGGGCTAAGTTCGATGAACTTACTCATGATCTTGTTGAGGCTACCACGGTTCCCGTACAGAACGCTCTTAAGGATGCAGGCATCACGGCTTCGGAGCTTGGACAGGTATTGCTTGTAGGCGGTTCGACGCGTATTCCTGCAGTACAGGATAAGGTTAAGCAGCTGACCGGTAAGGAAGCCAGCAAGTCACTTAATCCTGATGAGTGTGTTGCACTCGGTGCATCGATCCAGGGCGGTAAGCTTGCCGGTGAGACAGGAACGGATATCCTCCTTCTGGATGTTACTCCTCTTTCACTGTCCATCGAGACAATGGGCGGCGTTGCCACAAGGCTTATCGAGAGGAACACGACCATACCTACGAAGAAGAGCCAGATATTCTCTACCGCGGCCGATAACCAGACCGCTGTTGATATAAACGTTGTACAGGGTGAGAGACAGTTCGCAAGGGACAATAAGTCACTCGGCCAGTTCCGTCTTGACGGTATACCTCCGGCAAGGAGAGGCGTTCCTCAGATAGAGGTTACCTTTGATATTGATGCAAACGGTATCGTTAATGTGTCTGCCAAGGATCTTGGTACAGGTAAGGAACAGCATATTACCATTACTTCGGGCTCCAATATGTCAGATGATGAGATAGAGAAGGCTGTTAAGGAAGCTGCTGAGTACGAAGCACAGGATAAGAAGCGTAAGGAAGCCATTGATGCCAAGAATGATGCCGATTCCTTCGTATTCCAGACAGAGAAGGCAATAGAAGAAGTGGGCGATAAGCTTGATCCTTCGGATAAGGCAAATGTTGAGGCAGAGCTTAAGAATCTTAAGGATATGGTTGAGAAGTGCGATCCTGAGAATATGAGTGAGGAGCAGGTGGTCGAACTCAAGGCTGCTCAGGAGAAGGCGATGACAGCTGCACAGAAGCTGTTTGAGAAAATGTATGAACAGTCTCAGGCTGCCCAGGGCGCAGGCCCGGATATGGGTAACATGGGTGGACAGGCAGGTCCTGATATGGGTTCGGCAAACACCGATAATAATGACAGCGATGTAGTTGACGGAGACTACAGAGAGGTTTAAGATTTACAGGTTAAGATATGCTATATGCCCACTCTCTGACGGGAGTGGGCTGTAGTTATTATGATGTACTGAGCCTTAAAGGCATATTTGTAACTGCTTGGAACAGTTATAATAGTTGAAGAAATCAAGAGGTAGACCAATGGCAGAAACTAAAAGGGATTACTATGAGGTCTTAGGCGTTAACAAAAGCGCGGATGAGGCTGAGATAAAAAAAGCATACAGAGCCCTTGCAAAAAAGTATCATCCGGATGCAAATCCCGGTGATAAGGAGGCTGAGAAAAAATTCAAGGAAGCAAGCGAAGCATATGCCGTACTTAGCGATCCCGATAAGAGGAGACAGTATGATCAGTTCGGACATGCTGCTTTTGACGGAGGATCAGGCGGATTCGGCAGCGGATTTGATTTTACAGGGGCTGATTTTTCTGATATTTTCGGTGATATTTTCGGTGATCTGTTCGGAGCAGGAAGAACAAGGGGTGGCGGTTCGAGTAACGGTCCCATGAAGGGCGCAAATATCCGTACGAGTGTAAGGATTACCTTTGAGGAGTCTGTGACGGGAGTTGATAAGGAGATTGAGCTTACGCTTAAGGATCCCTGCACCAACTGTAAAGGAACCGGGGCAAGACCGGGTACATCACCTGAAACCTGCAGCAAGTGTGGTGGCAAGGGCCAGGTTGTTTACACCCAGCAGTCACTGTTTGGAATGGTGCGTAATGTGTCAAGCTGTCCCGATTGTCATGGAAGCGGCAAGGTGGTTAAGGATAAATGTCCGGAGTGTCATGGAACGGGATATATTTCAAGCAGAAAGAAAATACAGGTATCGATTCCGGCAGGTATAGATAACGGTCAGAGCGTGCGTATCCGTGAGAAGGGTGAACCCGGAGTGAACGGCGGACCAAGAGGAGATCTTTTGGTCGAGGTTGTGATCCAGCGTCATCCTATCTTCCAGAGAAACGATATGGATGTTTATTCTACGGCGCCCATCTCCTTTGCTGTTGCTACGCTCGGTGGTGAGATATACATTGATACGGTAGACGGCAAGGTAATATATGAGGTTAAAGCCGGCACACAGACAGATACAAGAGTGCGTCTGAAGGGTAAGGGAATGCCATCTCTCAGAAATAAACAGGTAAGAGGCGATCATTACGTAACACTGGTAGTTCAGGTACCCGACCATCTCAGCAATGAGGCGAAGGAGCTGCTTAAGGAATTTGACAAGGTAAGCGGAGATACGCTTAATGCGGTTGAACAGCAGCCTGAAGGGAAGGATAAAAAGAAGAAGGGATTCTGGAATAAATAATCCCCGATAACAGTAATGTTGAAAGCCCGTGGGGTTTATGATATAGTAAACGCAGTAACAGCTGCGTTTACTTTATTAAAAGGGGAATTGCAGTCCTTTTATACAGCTTGGAAAATACGGGGGAAATAATATGAAATGTAGTATGTGCGGAAGTGAAAACAGCGGAACCAAGTTTTGTACATCATGCGGAGCAAGGCTTTATGATGATAACGATACTTCTTCTCCGGTAACAGAGAATGCTGTGGATTCCGGGTCGGCCGGATTTAGTTCCGATGCTCCGGGAACAGATGCGTCGATCGGTACTTCGCAGGGTATTGAGGAAGCTGAGGCATCAGCGGTTCAGGCTGCTGAGGATCTTAATAATACGGCAAGTGAAGCATTCCATACTATGGCCGGGGATACGGGATCTGACAACAGCAATAATACAGATTCCGGTTCGTCGGGAAGCTATGATACAGGTTCGGCGGGAACCGCAGACAGCAGTAATTATTATGATGCCGGATATCAGGGCGGATATTCTTACAATGACGGATATACGGAAGGCGGAGGCTATATCGGGTTTTCCATTGCATCACTTATATGTGGCATCATTTCGATGGTTTGCTGTATATGCTCCTGCGCAAATCTTCCTTTATGCATAGCGGCGATAGTTCTTGGTATCATCACTCTTACCAAGCACTATGACGGAAAAGGGATGGCTATAGCGGGACTTATTACCGGAGGTCTTGGCCTTATTCTGGGACTGGTTATGCTGGGGGGATATCTTTCGGACGGAGAAATAAGAAACTCGGTTGATGAAGTTTTTGATCTGTAAATGCAAGACGTACAAAGAATAAAAATGCCCGGAACTATAGATAAAACATTTTATGAAATCGGTAAATGGTTATTGGCTGCGGCAGTTGCTGCAGCCATATTTATATGGGTATTCGGTGATTCGTGGCTTACGAGGGTTCCCGACTGCTATTTTGAAACGCTGACCGGACTGTACTGCCCGGGATGCGGAGGCACAAGAGCAGCCATAGCCTTATTTCAGGGACATATCTTAAAGAGCTTCATATGCCATCCGACTGTACTGTATGCCGCAGCTGTATATATTGTCTTCATGATCAGGATGTTTATCCTGATACACCGGGACCGGTCTCTGTTGGGTATTTCCGGATTGGGTGCTTCAGACTCCGCCGAAATCAAAAAGAAAACTGCCGGACAAACATGTAAAGAAAATCGGAAAATGACTTGGCGGCAAATCGATTATAAGGACGGAAGGATACTGATCTTTGTGTATATAGGAATAGCCCTCACGATAGTTCAGTGGATCGTAAAGCTTGTCCTGCTCATTAAATATGATATACATCTTATCTGAGCCGGTAAAGGTATTTATTGAATTTAAGAAGCATTGCACCGGGAACTGCAGTATCTTCCCGAGGCTCCGCATGGAAGGATCAGTCCGGAGGATGTGACCGGGAGACCTATTTCACCTGCATCTACCTGTCCCCCGAATTTCTTTACCAACGCAGTATTCATCATATATGAAAGGACTGCCGGCTGTAATCCTGTAGTATATGAATTGACAAGAAAGAAAAGAGGATTATCGGCAAGTATCTGGGTACACAGCCCGATAAAAGGATATATTGAATCCTCTATCTTCCAGATCTCACCCTTGGGACCGCGTCCGTAGGATGGAGGATCCATTATGATGGCATCATATTTGTTTCCCCGTCTTATCTCGCGTTCCACGAATTTGACGCAGTCATCGACAAGCCAGCGTATAGGTGCATCCTTAAGACCTGAACTGACTGCGTTTTCTTTTGCCCACGTTACCATTCCCTTGGAAGCATCAACATGGGTAACCTGTGCACCGGCATTTGCCGCAGCCAGAGTGGCGCCGCCGGTATAGGCAAACAGATTCAGAACGCGTATCGGTTTTTTTTCATTTCTTATAATTTCTGAAAACCAGTCCCAGTTAGCGGCCTGTTCCGGAAAGAGTCCGGTATGTTTAAAAGAGAATGGCTTAAGGTTGAAGGTAAGGCTTCCGTAGGTTATTGACCATTGATCCGGAAGATCGAAGAATTCCCATTCACCTCCGCCTTTGCTGCTTCTGTGATAATGTGCGTTGGGTTTCTCCCATCCGGGTTTATTTCTGCCTGTTTCCCAGATGACCTGCGGATCGGGGCGTATCAGAAGATAGCTTCCCCATCTTTCAAGCTTCTCTCCCCTGTCTGTATCAATAACTTCATAATCCGTCCATTTATCAGCAACCCACATAGTGCCTCTCCCTTAACTGCAGTAATATTTTATAATGAAAAATCAGATAAGCCGGCTCTCCGGGCTGTATCGAACTTTAAAGCAGCTCTCTGAAATAAGCGATCGTGGAAACCAGTCCCTTTTTAAGATGAACGGTAGGCTCCCAGTTAAGTTCCTTCTTGGCCAAAGTGATGTCGGGACGTCTCTGGGTGGGATCGTCGACAGGAAGATCCCTGTAGACGAGCTTTGATTCCGATCCCGTAAGCTCGATCACTATTTCGGCCAGTTCTTTTATTGTGAACTCGCCGGGATTACCAATATTAACCGGTCCGGTGAAACCATCGCGGCTGTTCATAAGGCGAACCATTCCTTCGATGAGGTCGTCTACATAGCAGAAGCTCCTTGTCTGCGAACCGTCCCCGTAGATCGTTATGTCCTCGCCTTTAAGTGCCTGAACTATGAAATTGGATACAACACGCCCATCGCCAATATCCATTCGGGGACCGTATGTATTGAATATCCTCATAACCTTTATATCAACATTATGCTGTCTGTGATAATCAAAGAAAAGGGTCTCCGCCACTCTTTTTCCTTCGTCATAGCAGGAACGGGGACCTATGGTATTTACGCAGCCCCTGTAGCTTTCCGGCTGAGGATTGCATTCCGGATCTCCGTATATCTCCGAAGTGGAGGTCTGAAGGATACGGGCGCCTGTTCTCTTGGCAAGTCCCAGGGTGTTAAAGGCTCCGTAAATGGATGTTTTGGTTGTGTAGATCGGATCCTTCTGATACCACAGAGGGCTTGCGGGACATGCGAGATTATATATCTGGTCGCATTCCACAAATATAGGCTGTATCACATCATGTCTTATGAATTCGAAATAGGGATTTCCGAGAAGGTGGCGGATGTTATCCTTGCTTCCTGTGAACAGATTGTCCACACATATAACGTCATTTCCGTCGGCAATAAGCCTGTCACACAGGTTTGATCCGAGGAAACCTGCTCCACCTGTTACCAATACTCTTTTTCTGCGCATTTTATCGTCTCCTGTATAAATTATTGTCATTCAGGACATGTATAAAATATTTCATGCTTTTGTTATTGGGAATATTTAGTGAACTGTTTAAATACATTCATTAAGAAATATATTCCGCTTTCGTATTAGCAAATATGTGCCCGAATAGATAACATTATATCATATACATGGGTTTAGGGCTATTGTATTTTACCTGTTTGCTATGTTAGAATCTTGACTATGCGATAAATGACAGATGGTGAAACATGGAATATGAAAACAATTTTGCTTAAAGCAGATGAAAACAACATAACCGCAGCAGATATGAAGGCTGCGGGGGATATCATTAAGAACGGAGGGCTGGTTGCGTTCCCTACGGAGACGGTTTACGGACTTGGGGGCGATGCAATGAATCCGGAGGCTTCACGGAAGATCTATGCTGCCAAAGGAAGGCCGTCAGACAATCCGCTGATAGTCCATATATACAGGATGGAGGATCTGTACAGGATTGCTGACGAGGTAGGTGACGGTGTCCTGAAGCTGGCTGAAAAATACTGGCCGGGTCCGCTTACTATGATATTTAAAAAGAAAAAGATCGTTCCGGACCAGACTACGGGAGGACTTGATACGGTGGCCGTCAGGATGCCGGATAACCGGATAGCCCTGAGCTTCATAGAGGCATCCGGCGGATTTATCGCAGCTCCCTCGGCTAATCTGTCCGGAAGGCCCAGCACTACGACGGCAGAGCATGTTATTGAAGATATGGACGGACGTATAGATATGATCATTGACGGAGGATCCTCCGTTATCGGTCTGGAGTCGACCATAGTAGACATGACGGGCAGCAGGCCCATGATATTAAGACCGGGATATATAAACGGAGAGATGATAAAAGATGTCCTGGGTGATGTTTCGTATGATCCGGCCGTATTTGGTGAGGAGACGAAGGGACTGCACCCAAAGGCGCCGGGAATGAAATACAGACACTATGCACCCAAAGGCGAGCTTACTATAGTAAAAGGTGAGAGAGATGCCGTAATCTCATATATAAGGCAGGGCGCCGCTGAAGCCGTTAAGGATGGAAAAAAAGTCGGGGTTATATCGGCTTCCCCTGAAACGAAAAGGGGATCCGGAACAGAGAAAGGAACACAGAGTGGAGCACAGGATTTCCCGGTCAGTCCGAAGGATAATCGTTACGGCAAAGAATTATTTATAATGAATATCGGTGATCTGGAAGATGAGTATTCGATAGCCAGACATTTATATGATGTGCTCAGGGAATGCGATAAACAGGATATTGATATTATATACTCGGAGGATTTCTCGACGCCGAGAATAGGACAGGCAATAATGAACAGACTTATCAAGGCGGCAGGCCACCGGGTGGTTGAGGTATAATCCTAAATAAGCAGGTTGGACTTGCGCGACTGTTTCGGATAAGATATATTTTATGATGTAAAAAATATTTACACAAATTTGGAGGTATTTCAGATGAAGATAGCAATCGGTTGTGATCATGGCGCATTTGATATGAAGCTTCTTATTATGGAGCATCTTAAGGAGCAGGGACATGAGCTTGTGGATTTCGGAAGCTACGATAAGAATTCCATTGACTATCCTGCCATAGGCAGGGCAACGGCAGAGGCGGTTGCAAGCGGCGAATGCGAGAAGGGCATTGTACTTTGCACTACCGGAATAGGTATATCCATAGTTGCCAACAAAGTTAAGGGTATAAGAGCTGCTCTTTGCAACGACTGCACAAGCGCGAGGTTAACAAGAATGCACAATGATGCAAATGTGCTGGCTTTGGGCGGAGGAGTTATAGGTCCCAATCTTGCGCTTGATATAGTTGATATATTCTTTTCAACGGAATTCTCCGGTGAGGAAAAGCATGTGCGCAGGCTGTCGCAGGTAGCAGGGATCGAAGGTGAGATGTATAAATAGTGTATTTGTATCAGGTGCTGAAACACCGGGATGATCTGTCAGAGGTATATAACAGGGGAGGAGTACAATGAGCGATAAGAGAGAGGATTATATTTCCTGGGATGAATATTTTATGGGTGTAGCCATATTGTCGGGCATGAGATCCAAGGATCCCAACACTCAGGTAGGCGCATGTATAGTAAGCGCGGATAATAAGATTCTTTCAATGGGTTATAACGGGTTTCCCAAGGGATGCTCGGATGATGAATTTCCATGGTGCAGGGTAGGAGAGCCCCTTAATAATAAGTATTTTTACACAACACACAGTGAGCTTAATGCTATACTTAACTACAGAGGAGGAACTCTTGAGGGAGCCAAGCTCTATGTAACGCTGTTTCCGTGCAATGAGTGCGCCAAGGCCATAATACAGGCAGGGATCAAGACCATAGTATATGACTGTAATAAATATGAGAACGAGCCGAGCACCATTGCATCAAGACGTATGCTTGATGCCGCAGGAGTGAGATATTATCAGTACAAACACACGGACAGAAAGGTTGAGCTTACACTGTGAGAAGATGCAGGAGTATATTGGTAAGGGTTATCACATGTACGGTCCTTGTATGTGCCGTGACGCTGAATTCCATGAAAAACCCTGTTAAAGGTGAGACCACATCCGAAAAGATAAAAAAGGCAGAAGAGCTGAAGAAGGAAACCGAAGAACAGAAAAAGGCGGTAGACGAAAAAAAAGAAGACCTTGAGGATACAAAAAAACAGCTCCAGGATTACCTTGACAGGTTGAATGGTGAGCTTCAGGAAATAAGTGACAATCTTGAACTGATTGAAGAAAAAATACATAATAAAGAATACGAGATAGTGCAGGCCAAGCTGGATATAGAAGATGCAAAGCTTGAGGAAAAGAGACAGTATGATCTGATGAAAAGAAGGCTCAGGGCTATTTATGAACGCGGTGACACCACTCTGTTTGAAACTTTTCTTCATACATCAAATTATTCTGATTTTCTTAATAAATCGGAATATCTTGGGAAGCTTGAGGAATACGACCGGAAAATGTTTGATATGTTAAAAGCTCAAAGAGAAGCAGTTGAGGAGAAGGAGAGCATACTTGAACAGGAGGTAGACCAGCTGAATGAGCTTCTGGAAGATTCGCAGGCTGAACGCAATAAGGTAAGCACTTTGGTCAATTCAACCTCCGGAACTATAGCGGCTACCAGCGGAGCAATAAGTGCTGCTGAGATAGAGCAGAAAGAATACGAATCGGAACTAAAGCAGCAAGAAGCAAATATCAGCGCCCTTAATAAAAAGCTTGAAGAGGAAAAAGCCATGTCAAGGAAAGCAGGTCAGATGGCATGGAGCAGTACGGGAGAGCTGGGATTTAATGTCAGTGACAGGGAGCTGCTGGCATGTCTTATATACTGTGAGGCCGGAGGTGAACCCTATACCGGCCAGGTTGCGGTCGGATCGGTAGTCATAAACCGTATGAGAAGCGCCGCATATCCCAATACTATGGTGGGGGTAATATATCAGAAGGGACAATTTACGCCGGCAAGGAGCGGACGTCTTGCAACAAGATTGTCACTGGGCGCCACGGAATCCTGTTACCGCGCTGCAGACGAAGCGATGGCGGGAGCACAGCCGGTGGGCAACTGTCTGTATTTCAGAACAAAAATCCCCCAGATAAAGGGAATCATTATCGGGGGGCATGTATTTTACTGATTGAGCGCATAGGCGTTTATCATATGCTTATAACGTTCGAAATCCTCGCTGTATACTATTTTAAGCAGCTTGTCGAGATTGGTGAGCAGGGTGATTATATCCTCGACCGGAATCTTGCCCTTTTTAAGTGCGAGGGCTATCTCATCGATATCCACCACCTTGACAAAGCCGTCGGGATACATGATCACATCAGCCAGAAGATCGGTAAAAACATAGGTATTGGTTTCCGCGTTGTAATCGGTCTTAATTATGTCACAGTACCAGTACAGCAGGGAATCGTCTTCCCGGAGAAACTTGCTTATCTTATAACCTTCCTTTGGGAAATAGCAGGAATAACCGTGATGCATATTTTTCTTTGGACGAAGGGTATTCCATTTGGTGATGATGATATCTTCGTTCATTTCCAGGATGATATCGTCCTTTAAGGGAACACATTCTTCGGGAATGATCCTTTTGCGATAGAATTGCGGAGTATCCATGGCATACCTCCAATAAATAATAAGAAGAACAGATACTTTTGTCAGTAAGTATAGCAGTAAAATAGTAAAATGTCTAACATTTAAAAAAATTACTCTTTTAATTGACTTATTTTTTTTGTTTTCGTATAAATAAATAGAAAAACAATTTGTTGAATATAAGGAGGATAAAAACATGGCAGATAAAAACAAAGAGCGCAGAGAGCTTACTATTGAAGATCTTAAAAATATTTCAGGGGGACTGATCATTGATGGTGGAGCCAATTACGACAGTGCAGTAGTAGACGATACCACCGGTGATGTACTGTACAGGGCTTTTGCCAACAGGGCAGTGCTGCATGAGGCCAATAAGCTCGGCGTAAGTACCGAGATTATAACTCCCGAGGAATATGAAAAGAAATTTGGCAAAAAATGGGAGTGGGCATAATATTAACAACAATTGTTATGGACATCCTGCAAAAAAATTGGTATATTTATCTATGATGACTGTCTGAATCCTCCTCCGGTATATTGTCGGAGGAGGATATTGGAAGTGCAGATGTTGAAAGGTAACAGTTGTGAATTATGATAAAGGAGTATACCGTTCTCTGACACAGATTTTGCAGTTTGGGATCAATATGATTGTTCCCATTCTTTTGTGTACATTCTTGGGTATTTATCTTGACAGGTTCTTTCACACATCCTTTCTTGTAATAATTATGTTTTTTATCGGTGCGGTTGCGGGCGGGCGCAATGTTTATATTTTTGCGCGTCAGATATTCGGGAAGCCACCCGTACATGATGAAGTAAAGGTGCGCATCTCTGATTTTGACGAATCCAAGAGGATAGCCTCTCCTCATTACGATAGAGCGACCGAATCGGAAAAAGGCGCGGAGACAGATATAGAAGATGTGCCGGATACGGAAGGTCATGGGATATGATAGACCAGCTTCGCACCAACAGGACGCTCAGAGAGCTGATAACCGGCGCCTTTGTATATTGTATTTTATGGGAAGCCGCTTTGATCATTTTTACAAAGAACAGGCTTTATCATTCGTTGGGTCTTGCTGCAGGCTTTATCGTATGTGCCGTGCTTGCCATGGGAATGGCGGATTCTATAGATGTGGCGGTTGACCTTGATGAGAAGAGCGCCAGGGCATATCTGCAGAAGAAGGCTTCGTTAAGATATGCAATAGCCTGCATATCGATACTAATAATTGCATTTACTCATATTGGAAATCCGTTGACGTTCTTTGCGGGCATCATGGGGCTTAAGATAGGCGCTTATATGCAGCCGCTTACACATGCGGTGATATGTCGTATAACAGGCAGACAGGAAGCAAATGATGCTCAAAACAGCATTCCGGTACCGGATTGTGAGAAGACCGCGGAGTATGATGCGGTGAAAATTACCGGAAATAATGATAAGGAAAACCATACAGAAGGAAATTCGGAAAACAATTTAGCGAGGTGAATTGAAGCATGGGTAATTATACGCTCCTCTTATCGGGCGATGTAGATTTCATGATCAAGGGAATATTCTCATATAACTGCTTTGGGCACGAGGTTTGGATCACAACCACTCATGTCTGCACGCTTATAGTTATGGTATTGCTTGTTGCATTTGCGGCTCTGGCCGGCAGGGCAATAAAGAAAGCGAATGAAGATGAGGCTCCCGGCACCTTCCTTAATATTGTCGAGCTTATAATCGAGTTCCTCGACGGCGTTGTAAACAGCGTAATGGGGAAAAATGCCACGAAATTCGTTAACTACATTCTGACACTGTTCTTTTTTATTTTCATAAGCAACATATCAGGCCTGCTGGGACTCAGGCCGCCTACAGCAGATTACGGCGTGACCTTCCCTCTCGGTGTCATTACCTTCAGCCTGATCACATTTAATAAATTCAAACATCAGAAGGTAAGCGGGGTTATCAAGGGTCTGTGCGATCCGTGGGTATTCTGGCTGCCGATTAATCTAATCGGTGATTTTGCGGTACCTGTTTCACTGTCGTTGCGTCTTTTCGCCAACGTCCTGTCGGGAACGGTTATGATGGCATTGTATTACGGTCTGTTGCCGATCTTTGTAAAGATAGGCATTCCGGCTGTGCTGCACATATATTTTGATCTGTTCAGCGGTGCTATACAGACCTATGTATTCTGTATGCTGACCATGACTTATGTGACCGATGCGATTGGTGATAATTAAGACAGGCGGATCTATATGATCATCTGCAGAAATGAGGAAAGTAATAATAATTTACTATAAATGAAACAAGGAGGATCTATTCATGAATATTTCAGGTGAGGACTTCATCAAGGGTTGTTCGGCAATAGGAGCAGGTCTTGCGGTTATCGCAGGTATCGGTCCCGGTGTCGGCCAGGGTATTGCGGCAGGTCATGCTGCGGCAGCAGTAGGACGTAATCCGGGAGCCAAGTCGGATGTTACATCTACCATGCTTCTCGGTCAGGCCGTTGCCGAGACAACAGGTCTGTACGGACTTCTTATAGCAATGCTGTTATTATTCGTTAAGCCTCTTGTATAAGATTTGTGTAAGAATGTTTAACAAACCGGAAGGAGGCAAATATTTGGATGGAAAGATTATTTAATCTTGATTTCCAACTGCTGCATGATGCGGTTCTGACTGCAGTATCGGTGTTCTTTCTGTTCATGCTGTTGTCCTATCTGCTTTTTGACCCTGTGCATGAAATGCTTAAGAAGCGCAGGGAAAAGATACAGAATGACATAGATACGGCAAAGAAGGACAAAGAGGACGCAGGCGCTCTTAAGGCTGAGTATGAAGAGAAGCTTAAGAATGCAGGTGCCGAAGCGGACGAGATACTTGCAGACGCAAGAAAGCGTGCGACGACCAACGAGAACCATATCATAGCCGAGGCCAAGGAAGAGGCTGCCAGGATCATTAAACAGGCTCATACGGAAGCTGAACTCGAAAAAGAGAAGGCAAAGGACGAGATAAAGAAGGAAATGATCGAGATAGCGGCGCTTATGGCAGGCAAGGTAGTCGGCAGCAGGATGGATACTACTGTACAGGATGCTCTTGTTGAAGAGACATTGAAAGAAGTAGGTGATAAAACATGGCAAAGCTAGTTTCCACCACCTATGCGGATGCGCTGTTCGAAACCGGGATAGAGGACGGAACTCTTGATACCCTGTATGAAGAAGTCTGTTCGGTTCAGGAGATTCTTAAAGAGAATCCCGATTTCTATCGTCTCATGAATCATCCCAAAATACTGAGGGAGGATAAGGAACAGATCATTGAGTCGGTGTTCAAGGGCCGTTTAAGTGATGTACTTACCGGATTCCTTAAGCTTATCGTAACCAATAAGCGATATGCGGACATTGACGGTATCCTTAATTATTTCACACTAAGGGTTAAGGAATACAGGAAGATCGGAATAGCGTATGTCACAACACCGCTTGAGCTTTCGGACAGCCAGAAGGAAGCTGTCAGAATTAAGCTTCTTGATACCACGGACTATGTTACCATGGAAATGAATTACAGCATAGATGAGTCCCTTATCGGAGGAATGGTAATAAGGATAGGTGACAGAGTCGTGGATTCAAGTATAAGAACGAAGCTTGAAGGGCTCAAAAGGGACCTTATGGGCATACAGCTGGGCAGTGCGTAAGCATAAAAGAAAAGGTTAAAAAACTATAGAAAGGTGCGTATAGATCCATGAATTTAAGACCGGAAGAAATAAGTTCTGTAATCAAGGATCAGATAAAGAGATATGCCGGTGAGCTGGAGGTATCCGAGGTAGGTACCGTTATCCAGGTCGCAGACGGTATCGCACGCGTTCACGGACTTGAGAAGGCAATGATGAACG
>JAEEGL017258079.1_pt1 | contig 14027 bp, 12 predicted proteins | sample 9134231 | NCBI WGS metagenome assembly JAEEGL01 (sample SAMN16246548, study PRJNA631951) | gut metagenome | biome: gut microbiome; feature: rumen; material: fiber-attached | host: Bos | place: Iran: Karaj | collected 2018-10
AATGGAAGAAAATCTTACAGAAATAAATAGAATAATAGTTTTTGGAGAAGAAGGAACAGGAAAATCAAATTTATTAAATAAATTATCATTAAATGATAATTTATTTAAAATAAACAAACAAGAAGATTATAAAGAAATAAATAAAGATAAAGATTTTATTTCAAAAAAAGTAATAATTGAAGACACAAATTTTGAATTATATGATACAATAGGAATTTCTCCAACATTTCCAATTTCAAATATTAAAGAAAAAGTTTCAAATTTTAAAGAAGAAATTATGGGAAAAGGTTTTAAAGGAATTTTTATTACTTTTAGTGTTTATAAAGTTCCAATTAATTTTGATTCTTTTGAATTAATAATGAATACTTTTTCTTTTAAAAATAATAAAAATCTTTTTATTGTGTTTACTCAAGGAGATAATTTTGATTCAATTGAAAAAAAAGAAGAAGAATATACAACTTTAAAAGATGAAATGAAGAATTTAATTAGAAAAAAAAGATATCCTATTAATATTAATAATATTCTTTATTTTGATAATGAAAATATTGATTCAATTAGGAAAAAAATTGTTTTAATGGCAAATGATTTAAATGTTGATTTGAGTTATATTAAATTTAAAGATGATGGTGATGATAATTATATGATAAATAGATTATTTTTAACTTTTGATGAAATTGATGGAGTTGATAACCAATTTCAAAATGAAAATCCTTTCTTAGCTTGGATTAAAAATCTTGTTAATAAAATTGAATTTTTTAATAGTCCTAATATGCTTATGTGAATTATTCAAAAATTTAAAGTTTTAGATTTTGGATTGTTACTATTTAAACAATTGGTAATTTTAATAATATTTATTTTATTTTTTTTAGTTCAAAAATTTTATTAGAATTAAATAATGTTTTTAAATAATTTAGTTTTAAATAATATATTTTTAAATTAATAAGTTGAAAGTTGAACAGAATTCATTTTTGAATAAGAACAAACTTTATATTGAATATATGAATTCATATTCAAATTATATGTAAGTAATTTATATTCTTCACTTTTTATAAATTCATTAAATCTCTTTTGTAAATATTCATAAACACAAACTAAAGCTTCATCAAACATTTCATATGAACAATCATCTTTTGAAATATATTTTGAACAAGTATTTCTAATTTTATTTAAAATTTCCTCTTTCATATATTTATTATTTGAATTAACATCAAAATAATTTTCATAAATTATTTTGGCTTCTTCAATTACATTTTTTAAATTTGCTTCTAATGAAAATTTGTATTTAAATTTCATTATTTTTGTATATAAACAAATGTAAAATGAATCAATTTGAGAATCTTTTAAATAATCACTAAATGAATAATAACAAATTTCATCAGATAAAAATAAATATAAATTAGTTGCTAATTTAGGATTAAATGAATAATTTGTTTTTATTTTATCTGATAATGCTCTAATAATTGGTAAATATGTATTAAAAAATACAAATAAAATAGAAATTAAAATAAAAATAAAACTAATTTTACTAAAATCATTTTGATTCTGATTTTTATCTTTATTATAATAATAATTTGAGGAAATAAAAAAACATAAAAATAATAATATTTGAATAAATAATTCAAATTTAATTTTTTTAACTAAGTTTGCTGTGATTAATTTATAAATACTTATTAATAATATAAATCCTTGAGTACAATAAATAATCATGTAAAAAGTACATAAATTATTAATGAATTCTAATGTAATAATATCATTTAAATTATTTGTAAAATATTTCATAAAAAAATAAGGAACTGGAATATAATATTGATATTTCCAATAAAAATATCCAACAAACAACAAAACAAACATTATTAATAAAGAACATATTTTACAATAATATCTTTCATCAAGAACATATCTATTTGAATAAAATATATCTGCTTTATTTTTTTTATTATGTGATATTACTTTATTAAATCTAATGGAATTAATAAATCTTTTTATTCTTAAATATAAAGAAATGAAAACTACATTATATCCAATTATAAATAAAAATGGAATAACTTGACAAAAACTTATTTTATATTCTTCAATTAAATTATATTTTTCTACTAATTCATATGATATTAATGAAGAATTCATTAAAAATAAGAAAAGATTTGATATTGTTAACATTAATGGAGAAGAAATATTAATTGCTGAATATTTTTGATTTACGAATATTAATATTAATGATATTGTAAAATAAATAAAATTTCCAATGAAATATTTAACATAAGTATTATATTCCATTTTTATTAATATTAAAATGATAATTTATATTATTATAATTTTAAATAACAATATGATAAATTATTTTTTTTAATATTTTAAATTTGAAAAAAAAAATTTATTAAAAAAATAATATACAATCAAAACTCAAATAAACAATATACAATAAAAAACCTAATAAATTTAATACAAACATATTTCATTCAGTAACTTCATTTTCATTTTGTAAAATATTAACTTGAAAAATATTTTGATTAGTTTTAAAAATCATTTTATTATAAATAGTATATTGATCATTAATATAAATCCAAGTACCATTAGTAGAAGGTTTATTTTCTTGTCCATCAATTAAAATCCAACCTTCATCTTCTTTATAATTAATCATACAATGAATATGAGAAAGTAATTTATCATTTAATTGAATATCTGCTAATTCATATCTTCCAATACTAATATTTCTTTTTTGAGGCATAAAATAATATGAATCACCATTATAATTTATGCCATAAATTTTTAATTTTAATTGATTTACTTTTAAACTTATTTTACTATTATTATTATTTGAATTTATATTATTATTATTTATTTGACTTATATTTTCTTTTGAATCTCCAATTGTATTTGTTATAAAATTTTCTCCTTTTTCTGTTATATAAACTAAAATGTAAATTTGACCAATATTTATTAATTGATTATCTTTTAATGTATGAATGTAATTTAATCTTACAAAAGTTCCATAACCAATTCCTAAATCTTTAATTATATATTTTTTCTTTTCTATATTAAATTCAATTACAAAATGTCTTCCTATATTATTCATTGAATCTTCATTTAAATTTCCATTATTGTTATTTTTTTTTGAAGATAAATTACAATCTATTATCTTATTATTTTCATTATCTAAAGGAATAGACATATTATATGGATAATAACCAAAATATGTGTAACCATCATTTCTATTATTCATTCCATTTTTTAATCCTTGACAATTTATTATTAATTTAGTTCCTTTTATAAAACAAGAATTTGAATTTATTATTTTTAATTGAAGAATTGGGGAAGAATTTTTTATTTTATTTAATATTTTTTTTCTCATTTTTAAATCTTCTTTATTTATTGATGTATTATTTATTTTAAATGAATTGTCTTTTATATGTTTTTCAATATTACTATATAATTTATTGTTTGAAGTATTGTTTATATTTTGATTATTTGTTGGTTCTTTGTTTTGTATTTTTTGATTATATTTTTCTTTTATATTTGTTATTTCTTCTTTTTCTTCTTTTTTAAATGTATAATTATTATTACAACACTAATGTTTTTTTTAATATTTTGTTAAAAATTTATTTTACATTTGTTTCACAAAAATTATTTCCCATATAATTAATAATCAATAAATATAAAATTTAATATATAAAAAACCAATTTATATATTTTTTTTATATATAATATTATAATATATATATTTATAATTTGTGTTGTGAAAAATAATTATTTGCTATTGATTGTCTAAATTTTTATTAATTAATTTTATTTGTTCATTCAATTTTTTTTCTTCTTCAGTAGTTTCAAATAAGAATTTATTTTTATTTTTATAATCTAATAAAACTAAATTTAAATTAGAATTATTTTTTGTTAAAGGTTCAAAATCAACTTTATATTCAGGTATTTTTAATTCATTCATAATCTCTTCATATAAATCAGTATTTATTTGTTCATTTTTATCAATATTGTCTAAATAAATATTATCTAATTGAAAAGGTGATATTATATCATTAATATCATTATTTAATTTTTTATGCTTATCATTATTAACTTCATTGAATTGATGTATTAAATTTGTAAGAAAAGGTGCACTAAATTTTCTATTAACATTATTTTTAGTTTTTTTATTTATTTTATTTTGTATATTTTCATTTGTATTTATATTATTATTTATTATTTCTGTATTTTTATTATTTGGATTACTTTCTGATTTTATAAAATGAGATTTTTCATTTCCATTAAAAGTAATTCCAAAATTTTCATTGATATTTTTTTTTACTTTATTATCTTCATTTATTATTTGTGCTTCTTTTAATTCATTTTTTGAATTTGAAATATTTCTTAAATCTATTTTAATTTGAATATTTTTATTTTTCTTTTTTTTTGAATTATTTTTACTATGATTTTTAATAGTATTTATATTATGAGTGTTTTTTTTTGTTTTATTTAGGTTATTGGTTTTTAATTCATTAATTTGATTTGTATTATTTATAATAGAATTAGGATTTGTTTGAATAATTTGAATTTTAAAATTATATTTACTTTTATTTTTAACTGATTTTTTCATAGGAGTTTTTATTTCAATATTTAAACTTTCTTTATTTAATGTTTCATCAGAAATATCTTTATTATTTTGATTAAATAAAGGTTTTACTTTAGACGGTGATTTTTTATTTGAAATTTTATCATTTTCTTTTTCAATATTATTATAAATGAATTTATTATTATTACTCTTATATTCACTATTTTGATTAGAAGGATTATATAAAAAAGATTGAATTGAATTTCTTTTAACACTTTTTTTCCCATTATTCTTTTTTGTATAATTTGTATTTGTATTTATTTCAGTAGAATTAACTAATTTATGATTAATATGATTTAAAATTGAATTTACTGTAACTTGATCATCATTTTTAGATTTATTTAAATTTTGACTTATTTCACTTTTCAATTCAGAAGAATTTTTATTTTCTTTTGAACTTTTATCAAATAAACTATCAGTTCTATTAAAATTAATAGAACTAATATGTTCTTCAATTTCTAAATTATTTTTATTCCTTTTTTCAAAACAATGATTAAAATCATTTGCAAAATCAAATATTTTTTCCATAAATTCATTATCATCAGATATATTTAATAAAGTCAACGGATGAATTATTCCTTCATTTATTCTATTTGAATTTGCTATTATTTGACTATATATTTCAAGAGAAAGTTCTATTATTTTTTCATTATTTAATTTATCTTTTAAATGGCTTTTTTTTTTCTCTCTTAAATCAAAATATGAATTATAATCTGTTAAGTTATCATGAATTCTTTGAATTGATTCTTTTTCACCATTTATAAAACGATTTGCTTCATTTCTAAAATTTAATTGGGAATTATTTAAATTATTTCTCATTGGCATATTAATTCCCATTTATTTTTTATTCAATTTATTAATATTAAATTATATATTTTTATAGATTTTTATTTGTATAATTTAATAAAAATTTGTAAAAAATTATAGTATTTTTTAATTAGTTAATTAATGAATATGTTTAATAAATTATTATTACACTTTAATTTAAGAGAATGAAATTTCATAATTTTGTTTTATCATTAAATAAATCACCATCTAATAATTTACAATACAATTTTTCTTCTCTTAAAAAAAATAATAAAAATAAATTTCTCAGTCCTTTTAAATTCAGAAGTCCATTAAGAAAAATAAATTCAATATGCAACGCAGAAAATATTGAAAAAAATTATCAATTAAGGCAAATTATTAATCAATATAAATCTTTAAATAAAGATTATAAAATTAGAAAAAAAAATAATGAACATTTTTATCTGTATTCAAAAAATGATTTAGAATATGAAGAGAAAAAAAAGATTTTTAAATATAATATAAATTATAAAAATATAAACAATTCATTAAAAAAAAACAACAGTGATTTTTTAAAATTTCCAAAAATAAAAAGGAATAAAGAAACAAATAATGATAATAATACTATATCATCATATAAAAATAAAAGTATAGATTATAATATAAATAATTTAATAAAACGTGAACCAAGTAGGTTAATGAAGTTTTTATCTTGTAATAATTTTTTTTTTTTATCAAAATAAAGGATATAATAAAATTAATGAGAATAGTGTTAAAAAAAATAAAATTTTTAAAATTATTGAAATAGATAAATTAATAAATAAAAATAATAGAAAAAAGTATAATAGCACAGAAAATTTAAAATTAAAGTCACATTTTTAATAACAATTTCTTTTTTCTCTATATTCTGGAAAAAAATTAATATATTTAATAATATTTTAATTCAAATTTATATAAGGAAAAATAAACAATTTATATTTTTTTTTAATTTTATTAGATTAATGTTTTATAAATAAAAAATAAATAATTTTGTTTAAATTATCTCATATTAAATGAACAGTTATCAATTTAATAAATATATATATAAAAAAATTTATTTTATAAATAAAAAAAAATAATGGACTGGGAAGTAAGAGAAATAGAAAAATATTACTTAACAAAAAAAGATCCAAAAAACTTATATCAAAACATAAAAAACATGACACCAGCAGAATTAAAAGAAATAGTAAAATAAAAAAAAATAAAAAAAAAATCTATTTTTTAGTTTAAAAAAAATTACATTCCAGAATCAAAAACAAAAGAAGATTTATTTAAAGAAGTAAAATATAAAAAAGTATGGAAAGATCCAGGATATTGTAATGGAGAATTTATGCCATTAGTTCCATTAAGAGGAAAAAGATTAAATGAATGGGAAGCATCAAGAGTAACAATGCCATATAGATGATATGAAAGATATCCAGTACGTAAAGCAATAAAAAATGATTTAATTGGAAAAGATTTTGGCTTTGATGATAATGGTAGTGGAACTACTAAAGAATATAAATTATTTTTAGAGAAACATAAAGAAAAATTTAATGATTTTCTTTATAGACCTAGTAAATATACTAAAATTAATAAATTTTTACCACAGATTTTAATGGATAAACCACCTTTTAATATTAAAAAAAGTACTTTTGGAGAATTTGGTTTTCCTAAACATAATGCTTTTTTATATGAAAATAGATTTAGAACTAAGAAATAAAATTAATTTTTTTTCTTTTTTTTTTTTTTGGTTTTGGATATTTGATTTTTATATTGGTTTTTATAAGGATTTTTTTAAGTGATTATTTTTTTAATAATTTTTTTTATAAGTTTTTTTATATTTATAATTTAATTTTTCTATATTTTATATAATATTTTTTTCCCTTTTTTTTTCATTTACAAAGTTTTTTGATTTTTTTTATTTATTGTAATAGATTAAAGTTTTTAATAAAATCAAAATGTTTTGTAAAATCTGATTTTAAAATGTTTTTTTTATTTATATATTCTTTATCATTCTTTAATCTTTGTAAAAAATCAATTATTTCTTTTTTAAAAAATTTCTCTTTAACATTTTTTTTAGTAAAATTATCTTCACTCATTAAAGTAATTTCTAATTTAAACATAAATAAAGAACTATTAAAAAAATTCTTTTCAATAAAATTATCATATGAAAAATTAGATTTTTCAAAACCATTTTCTTCATATAATTGTTTAATTAAATTATCTTCTTTTAACATAGAAATACAACTTTGTTTATATTTTTTAATAGACATATCACTTAATAAACTTTGAATATATTTTGATTTTCCTTTTTTAATTCCATTTGTTAAATTCATTGAATGTAATAAAATTGAATTTTTAGAAATTGGACTAAAATTATTATTAACTGGAACATTAATTGATTGACTTAATCTTCCTTTTAAATTATTTAATAAAATTTTATTATCTTTATTAATAATATTTTTATCATTATTTAAATTATTTTGTAAATTTTCAGAACCATCAATTGAAATTTTTGTTGAAGGTCTTCTTAATGAATTTTTAATTATTGAATTTCTTTTTATTTCTATTTTTTCATCTTTTGAATTACCTGATGTATTATCTGATGATTTATCAGAAATATTACTTAATTTTTTATCTTGTTTTAAATTTGGATGTTCTTTTAATGTTCTTACTGTTTGTACAATTCTTGCATCTGCTTTTATTATATTAGTAGTCATTGTTAACAAATTTTCTTTTTAATAATAAAGTTTTAAAAATTATTTTTTTCAAAAGTAATTAAAATTAATTTATTTTAATGTATTTAAATCAATTTTATTTAATTACTATCTTTTTATTTTCAAATTAGGAATTAAATAATATTTTATTTAATCTATTTTTTCAATTTTTGCATCATTATATTTTGGAATTTTATCAATTACTAATTTTTTAGTCATGTCCATTGCTAAATTATATGAATCTTTAAGTTTTTCATCAAATGATTTATATTGAAGAAGAACATAAATATTTATTCCTAAAATAATTATTGTTAATGTAGAAAACATATTTCCAATTGTAATGAAAAATAAAAGACAAATTACTAATTTAAATAAATTTTCATAATCATTTAATAAAATTATATTTCTTAATTTATCACAATATTTATTTAATTCATCATATAATAGACAATATAACTTTTGAATGTTTTCTTCTTGTGTACTTTGATCACTTTCACTTTCACATATTTTTAAATTTAGATTTAATTTTTTGTTTGTTATTCCAAAAAGAGATTTAAAAAATAAAAATTGAAGTAATAATGAAAGTAATGATGTTTTGAAATATAATGAACTTAAATAAGTTACATTTAAACAAATTAAAAATGTAATTGTTTTTTTTTGATCTTTCCATGAACATATTTCATTCCAGCTGCAAGACATTTTATTTAATAAAATATAATTATATTTTTAAGGAAAATGATATAAATTTTTTTAAATTAAATTATTAAAATAATATATAATGAATAGAAAAAATTAATTTAAATTGTTATAATTTTTAATATTTTTTTCTATTCTTTCATCAATTCTTTGCTTTAATAATAATAAATCTTTGATATTCATTTTATTTATTATTTTAATTCCTTCTTTTAATAAATATTTTTTATCTGATTTTTTACTATTTGGAATACTTTGTCTTAATATATTATCTTCATTATTTATTGTTGATATTTCACTTGAAAACATTAAATTTTTATCAATTGATGGATTTCTAAATATATTTTTATTTGAATTATTATGACTAATTGGAATTTTTAATTCAATGTTTCCTTTATTAATACCAATATTTTTAATACAAATTTTATTATTTTTAATTATCTTTTTTTTTTCATTTGGAATTATCTTTAATTTAATTTTTTTAAACTCAACTATTTTTTGTTGAAAATATTCTGATTTTTGTCTCACTAATTCAGTTAAATCATTACATGAATTATTTGAAACAATATTATTAAATTTTAAAAATGAAACATTTTTTTCATTTAAACTATAATTAACATTTTTATTATTTTTAAAAGATTTTAATAAATTAAATTTCCCAGGTTCAATTGAATTAACTCTTCTTAACATATATTTTTTTTCATTTATTTTTGTATTTCTTCTATCACTTGTTTGTGTAGTTTTATGTTTTTTAACTTCTCTATTTCTAATAATTGTATTATTATCTAATTTTATTAATTGAGGTAAAGTATTTAAAATATATTCTTTATAATCTTCTAAATTTGAAATTGGATTTTCATCTAACCATAAAATTCTTAAATGAATTAAATTCATTAAATTATCAATTTGTGAAAGTGATGATATGTTATTTTTTCTTAAATATAATTCTCTTAATTTAAAACATTTTTTCAATGGAGAAATATTTGATATATTATTTAATGAAAGAGATAAAATTTCTAAATTTTTACATTTGGATAAAATTGAAATATTATTTAAATCACAACCCCATAAATTTAAAGTTTTAATTTCATCTAAAGAATTATATTTTGGATTTTTTTTAAGAATAAATTCTTCAGATAACATTTTTATTTAAATGGATTAAATTTAAAATTATATAAAAATATAATAAAAAAAATTAATATTTAAATTTTTTTTCTTTTTATTTAATTTATTACTAACATAATAAAAACATTTTAAATTAAATTATTATTTTAATTATTCAAAATATATTTTTATAAATATTTATCCATTAATTCAGAAATAGCTTTATCAAAATTTCTAGAAATAATTTTAGTATTTTTATCAACAAAAGGATTTAAGAGTGCTTTAATATAAATTAAATAAGCCCCATAGAAAAAATTTTTAATAGAATCTTCATTTAATCCTTCATGAACAATTAAAAATCTCATTCTTCCTTGAGTTAAAAAACAATGAATTTGAAAATCATTAAAATTATCAATTTTTTTAAGATTCATATTTGTATTTCCAGAATTCCATTCTTGATTATCAACTAAATCTAATGAAGCATATGCAACTAACTCTTGAATATAATTTATTTCTTTTTTATATTTTTTTAATTTCATTTCATAAACTTGACAATCATCTGGAGAAACTATCATAAACATTTTTTTATATTATTTATTATAAAATAAAAAATTAAAAAATAATTTTTTTTTGTTTTTTATTTTTTTTAATTTTTATTTTATTTATATTAAAATTTCAACTAATATTAAAACTTTATAAAAGATATTTTTTGAATAAAAAAAAATTTTATTTTTATATTTTTTAAATTTTAGATTTTATAATATTTTTTCTAAATTTATTTATTTATTTTTTTTTTCATGAAATTATTAAAAATTTTTTTTCATAAAGTAAAAAAAACTTCATTTTTTTTAATTAAATTATTATCATGATTTTCTGAATTGTAACTTGTTTCTTCAATTTCTTCTGTTGATTTTTTTTTTTTTGGTCTTCCTCTTTTTTTTTTACTTAATAAATTTTTATTATTATTATTATTATTATTATTAATATAATTATTATTTGGAGAAATATAAATTGGTTCTTTTAAAATTTCAGTATTAAAATTATTTTCTGAAAGAAAAAGAATATCTTTGATTTTTGTTAAAAGATTTATTTTTTCATTTAAATATTCAGATAATGAATTAATTTTGGTTAAACTATCTGAATTTGAAATTAATTCATTAAATTTATTTTGTTCAACTTTTTTTCCTGATTTAATATTTTCTAAAAAATCTTTCATTTCTTTTTTTTGATTATTTATTTCTAATTCAGTTTCAGTTATTTTTTGATTTATTTCATTTTTAAAATTTGAAACATTTAAAATAATATCATTAATTTCCCTATTTGTAGATTTTATTGTTTCAATGATATTATTTATTTTTTCATATGATGAATTTTCCATTTTAATTTTTTCAATTTGATAAAATTATATCTTCTTATCAATAAATATTTTATTTTAAGGTTTTTGGACAAATTATAAAAATATTATTAAATGAAATAATTTTATTTTTAAATTAAAATCTAAGAAAAACTTAAAAAGTTAAAAGTTCCTTTAAAAAATTTAAATTAAACAAAATTAATTTTATATAATTAAAACACATATTAATAAAAAAAATCCAAATCAAATAAACCAAATTAAAAATTTCCTCTTTACAGAACTAAACATTTCGAATAAAAAAAAATAAAAAAAAAAAAATGAATTAAAAAAATATTAAATAATAAAAAAAATAAAAAAAAAAATAAAACAAATTTAAAATATATAAAATTTAATAAAATAATAATTCTGAATATAATAATTAAAAAAAAAAACACTAAAATAAACCAATCTACAAAAGAACTAAAAAAAACCAACAAAAAAAAAAACAAAAATCACCTTTTCTTAGCTAAATTTTTTTGTTTATCAGCACCTTTAACAATTTTTTCATCAGTAAGTAAACCTTTCCTTTGTCTAATTTTATTAATATAAACTTTAGCAATATTAGGACTATCAACATTAACACCAAAATTAATAATATCATCTTCACTAGGAATATCAAAAGGATCAACATCAATAATTTTCCATTTATAAAACCTTAACATAGGATTAGCAAGACCAGAACTTTTTTTTCTAATTTCTTCAACAAAACCAAAACTTTCTGCAACAGGAACAATTGCTTCAATTGTACATTTTATATTTTCATCAGATGGAATTTCATTTATTATTTCTCCTCTTCTTTTTGAGACTACACTGTGAATTTTTCCTACATTTTCTTGATTTATTTGAAATATACATAAATATAATGCTTCTATTAATCTTGGATCACCACTTAAAAATGATTTACGACATGTTTCTTTTATTGTTGACATTATTTGACCTAAAAATGGACCGTATGTTGAACTTTTTTGATTTGATGGATTTGTCTTTGTTTTATTGTCTGATTTTGTTGTTGTTTCATCTGATATTGGATTTATTTTTTGAGGACTTTGTGATGGAGGAATTAAAGTGTTTAATTTGTTTTCTAATGTTTCTTCTACTTTTAAGGAAAATAGAACTTTTTTGGGAGATAGTTGGTTTTTATCTTTGCTTTCTTTTACTGATTCTTCATTTTTTTCTTCTTTTATTTCTTCTTTGTTTTCTTTTGGTGATTCTTCATTTTTTTCTTCTTTTGTTTCTTTATTTTCTTCTTTGTTTTCTTTTGGTGATTCTTCATTTTTTTCTTCTTTATTTTCTTTTGATTCTTCATTTTTTTCTTTTTTTGTTTCTTTATTTTCTTCTTTATTTTCTTTTGTTGATTCATCATTTTTATCTTCTTTATTTTCTTTTGATTCTTCATTTTTTTCTTCTTTATTTTCTTCAGATGTTTCTTCCTTTTTTTGAGTTTCTATTTCATTTTTTAATTCTTTTTTATTTTCATCAGTGTTTTTTATTTCAGATTCTTTTTCTTCTTTTTTTTCCCTCTTCTTTTTCTTTTTTATCTTCTTCTTTTTCTTTTTTTTCTTCTTTTTTTTCTGGATTGTTAAATTCTACAAATTCTAATACAAAAATTACACCATACATATTTTCTTCACATAATGGACCATTTTTTATAGCTAAGTCAAATCCTATTTTTATTGAATTTAAAAATTCTTTTAAAGATACATTTTTATTTTTTATTCCTTCATTAATTACTTCATCTATATTTCTATAAATTTTCTTATGTTCTCCATTATTATCTTTTTCATTTTTATTTATATTTTTTCTTTCCATATTATCATTTTTATTTTCACATTCTTCTTTTTTATTTCCTTCTTCATTCTTTGTATCTTTTTCAATTTTCTTTTCTTCATTAATTTTATTTTCTTCTTCAATTTTTTTATCTTTTTCAATTTTCTTTTCTTCATTAATTTTATTTTCTTCTTCAATCTTTTTATCTTTTTCAATTTTCTTTTCTTCTTCATTTTTTATTTTTTCTTCTTCAATCTTTTCAACTTTTTTTACTTCTTCATTTTTTTTATCTTCTTCATAATTACCATTAATTTCAATTTTTTGATCTTCTTCATTATCTTCATCATTACTTTTTTTAACAATTCTTTCAAAAAAAGTAAACTCTTTATTTAAATGTTTAATAAGAAGCATATTAACAGCACCATCTTTAGTACCAAAAGCATATAAATAATTACCAATAATTTTTTTTAATTTATTATTTTCACAAATATTAACTAATTCATTTTTAAATTTTAAAGCACTTTTATAAACATCATCATCAACTTCAAAACCATTTTGTTCAATAGTTTCAATGATTTTTTGATTTTTTTCAATAATATTAATCATTTCTTGACTCATACCAAAAGAAGAAATTCCAAAATTACAATTTTTATTTGAAGTCATTCCTTCAGCAAAACCTTTTTGTTGTAAATTTTGATTTTGTTTTTGAATAAAATGATTAATTTTTTTTTCTCCTTTCATAATTACATCAGTAACTTTATGTTTTGCAATTTTAGGAATTTTTTTAATTGGTTCTTTTTTTGTAATATACATTGGCATTGAACTTTTTAATATTTCTTCTTGATCATCAATATCAATATTATTTTCTCCTCCTTCAATTTGATAATATTCATCCATATCATTATTAAATTTTCTTTCTTTTAATTTTATTTCATTTAATTCTTCT
>JAEEGL010238784.1_pt1 | contig 14026 bp, 11 predicted proteins | sample 9134231 | NCBI WGS metagenome assembly JAEEGL01 (sample SAMN16246548, study PRJNA631951) | gut metagenome | biome: gut microbiome; feature: rumen; material: fiber-attached | host: Bos | place: Iran: Karaj | collected 2018-10
AGACTGTCCCCGGCTGCACGTCCAGGAACCAGTCCTTTTCCGCCCCGTATCCTGTCCTGCCAACGAGAAGCGCCAGATCCTTATGGCTCATATAGATCGGGACCCCGGCATCATGGAATTCTTTTACGGAGACGCCTGCGTGATCCAGATGTCCGTGCGTAATGAAGAGCACAAGCGGCTTATCCGTCACCTTGCGGACCGCCTCATACAGACCGGTATCGGTCTGCAGCGCGTCCACAACAAGCGCTCTCTCCGTCCCTATGATCAGATAAGAATCCACATACGGACCGAATTCATTCGTTTCATTGAACTGATAAATATTTTCCCGGATCTGAACGGGAGCTCCGACTGTCTGGTTCATCTGTTCTGTCCCCCCAATTTACAGAACGATACGGACTCTGACGCCCTCCGGTGAAAGCAGGACAATGCCCTCTCCGTCATCGGCAACGGTCTCTGCGCCATCCGCAAGCCTGCGCAGCGTCTCCTCGTCCCTGGCCTGCAGAACGAATTCCGGCCGGACGTTCTCACGGTACTTCAGCGTGTCCGCTCCGAAAACCAGATCGTCCCCGCGCTGTTCCATGCCCATTCCGTCCCGGAAGATCCGGAAGATCGTATCCTTTGCGCCTGCCGGCATCGGGAGCAGATCGTACAGATAATTCTTAATCCAGCCTTTGCCGGCAAAATCCTTGCGCAGATGCTCTTCGCGCTCGACCACTTCGATCCGCAGTCCTGACGGCTCCGTCATGAAGCACAGACGTCCGACCCCGGAATAGGCCGTGCGCGGCGCGACGTCGACCCCGGCGCCTGCCGCGACGCACCGCTCGAACGTCTCATCCAGCGACTTGTCGAGCAGCAGGAACGCGGTATGCTCAACGCCCTGATCGTTCTCCGACTCCGCTGGGATCAACTCCACAATGCATTGTGCGATCTCCGCATAGATATAGCGGGCTTTCCCGTCCACGGAATACACATCGCGGACGACCTCCCCGCCGAGCCTGTCGATGTAAAAGGCCATCGACTTCTCCAGATCCCATGTTTTGACCCCGATATGGCTTAATTCCTTAAGCATGTTACAGTCCTCCCTTATCTGAATATCATATATGTGAGAACCGCTGCCGCGTAGGCCAGCAGGCATTGAAAGACAACCATGATAACCGCCCATTTATGGCCAAGCTCTCTGCGGACGGCACTGACAGCCGCGACACAGGGCGTATACAGCAGGCAGAAAATGAGCAGCGCTCCGGCGGATGCCGGGGACAGTACCTGCGTCAGCACAGACGTGCTTCCGAAAAGAACCGACAAGGTGGATACGACGTTCTCTTTCGCCGTGAAACCGGTCACGAGCGCCGTCGAGATCCTCCAGTCCGCGAATCCCGCGGGACCGAATACCGGCGCGATAAAACCGGCGATTTTTGCCAGAATGCTCTGGGACGCGTCCTCCACAAGCTGCAGGGACGGACTCACGCTCTGCAGGAACCAGATCGCGATCGTCGCAAAGAAGATGATCGTAAACGCCCGCTGCAGGAAGTCGCGTGCCTTTTCCCAGAGCAGCCTGCCGACGCTCTTAAGGCTCGGCATGCGGTAATTGGGCAGCTCCATAACGAAAGGAACAGGCTCGCCGCGGAAAACGGTATTTTTCATCAGCAGCGCTGTCAGGATGCCGAAAACGATGCCCAGCACGTACAGGCCGATCATGATGAACCCGCCTTTGCCAGGGAAAAAGACTGCCGTGAAGAAACCGTAAACCGGCAGTTTCGCGCTGCAGCTCATAAAGGGCGTAAGCAGAATCGTCATCTTGCGGTCCCGTTCGGACGGCAGCGTCCGGCTCGCCATGATGCCGGGGACAGTACAGCCGAAACCGATCAGCATCGGCACGATACTGCGGCCCGACAATCCGATGTGCCGGAGCAGCTTATCCATCACAAAAGCGACACGCGCCATATATCCTGTATCTTCCAGCATGGAAAGGAAGAAGAACAGCGTCACGATGATCGGCAGGAAGCTGATGACCGCGCCGACGCCGTTGAAGATCCCGTCGATCACGAGCGATCGGATGAACGGACTGCCGCCCGCTCTCTCCAGCGCTCCGCCGACGACGGTCTGCAGATATTCGATGCCTCCCGCAAAGAGATCCTGCAGGAACGCGCCGATCAGATTGAACGTCAGGTAGAAGATCAGTCCCATGATCAGGATAAAGATCGGGATCGCCGTATATTTGCCGGTCAGAATCCGGTCGATCCGCGCGCTGCGGATCTGCTCCTTGCTCTCGTGCGGCTTCACAACGCAGTTTTCACAGACTTTACGGATAAAATCGAACCGCATATCCGCAATCGCTGCCGCACGGTCAAGCCCGCGCTCCGTTTCCATCTGCACGATCACGTGCTCGAGCATCTCTTTTTCATTCTGGTCCAGATTCAGCTTCTCGAGTACAAGGGAATCTCCCTCGGCAATCTTGGCTGCGGCAAAACGCACCGGGATCCCGGCCTGCTCGGCGTGATCCCAGATCAGGTGCATGATCGCGTGCAGGCAGCGGTGCACCGCGCCGCCGTCTTCTTCCGGATCGCAGAAATCCTGCCGGCCGGGCCTCTCCTGATAACGGGCGACGTGCAGCGCATGGCTGATCAGTTCTTCAATGCCCTCGCCCTTGGCCGCGGAGATCGGAACGACCGGGATGCCGAGCATCTCCTCCATAAGGTTAACGCGGATCGTCCCGCCGTTCTCACGGACCTCGTCCATCATGTTCAGCGCAAGAACCATCGGCACATTGAGCTCCATCAGCTGCATGCTCAGATACAGATTGCGCTCGATATTCGTCGCGTCGACGATATTGATGATCCCGAGCGGATGCTCATCCAGAATGAAATTACGGGAAACGATCTCCTCGCTGCTGTACGGCGACATGGAATAAATACCAGGCAGATCCGTCACGGAAGTGTCTTTATGGCCTCTGATCACTCCGCTCTTGCGATCGACAGTCACACCGGGGAAATTGCCGACATGCTGATTCGAGCCGGTCAGCTGGTTAAAAAGCGTCGTTTTGCCGCTGTTCTGGTTGCCTGCAAGCGCAAACGTCAGAACTGTCCCTTCCGGGACCGGATTCTCGTCCGCCTTCACATGATATTTGCCGCCTTCACCAAGGCCGGGATGCTCTTTATCCGCGAAACGGGCTTTGCTCCTCTCTGCTTCCGCCGCCGCGTCCCGGACGTCTTCTATCTCGATGCAGGCCGCGTCCGCAAGCCGCAGCGTCAGGGCATAACTCTGCACACGGAGCTCCACGGGATCCCCCATCGGAGCGTGTTTGACCATCGTCACGTCCTGGCCCGGCAAAAGACCCATATCCAGGAAATGCTGCCGCAGCGCACCGGACCCTCCGATGCGTGTGACTGTCGCGCTTTTCCCGATGGGCAGTTCATTCAGTGTCATTTTATATCCTCCTCTTGGCCGTTTTGTCTCGGGCCTTCGGTCAGAAGTATCTTATAACAAATAGAATCCGATTGCAACCCTTTGCGGAATATGATATTATATTTACAGAAAGGAGTGTTTACAAATGAATACACCTCTGGTCTGGGCGCACCGCGGAGCAAGCGGATACGCCCCGGAAAACACGCTGCCCGCGTTTAAGCTGGCGGCAGAGATGAAGGCGGACGGCGTTGAGCTGGACGTCCAGTTAACAAAAGACGGCGAGGTCATCGTCTGTCACGACGAACGGATCGACCGGACCTCCAACGGCCACGGTTCGATCGGCAGCCTGACGCTTGCCGAGCTCAAAGAGTTCGATTTCTGCAACCGCAATTATGCTTATGAAGGAACGCGGATCCCCACAATGCGCGAAGTTTTTGAGCTGCTCGAACCGACGGCCCTCACAATCAACATCGAGCTCAAGACCGGCGTCATTTTCTACAAGGATCTGGAGGAGAAGACCGTCCGGCTGACGCATGAATACGGCATGCAGGACCGGGTGATCTATTCGTCCTTCAACCACTATTCCATCCTGAAAGTCCGGGAGATCGATCCGCAGGCGCAGACCGCTTTCCTCTATTCGGACGGCACTTACGACATGCCCGCTTACGGGGCGGCCCATCATGTGACCGCTCTGCACCCGGATCTTATAAATCTGCAGTATCCGCATTATATGGAGGACTGCGCGGCGCGCGGCCTCGACGTGAACGTGTGGACCGTCAATACGGAGAAAGACCTGCTCTACTGCCGCGATATGGGCGTTCACGCTGTCATTACAAATTACCCGGCCAAAGCCGTTGAGCTTTTCGGCAGGAAAGAATAAGGAGCCGTCATTATGGAAAGAATCGTCAGAGTGCTCGGAGAGAAGAATTTTGCGCCTATCATGCGTGACAGCGTCGAGCCGTGGGTCGGAAGCGATGTACAGGACGGATATCTGACCGCGCCGGACGGTATGAAGCTGCATTACCGGTACAATCTGGTCCCGGACAGCCGCGCGGCCATCGTGATGGTCCACGGTTTCTGTGAGTTCTTCGGGAGATATCAGGAGCTCGCATGGTATTTCACGCAGGCCGGCTTCTCGTTCTTCTTCCTGGAGAACCGCGGACACGGCCTCTCCGGCCGGGAAACGGACCAGTTCGACCTGGTGCAGATCCACAGCTATGATGAATATGTTGAAGATCTGTCCCTCTTTATCCGCGAGATCGTCAGACCCGCAGCCCCGGATCAGAAGCTGCTTCTTTACTGCCATTCGATGGGCGGCGCGATCGGGACACTTTTCCTGGAAAAATACCCGGACGTATTCTCCGCCGCTGTGCTGAGCTCCCCCATGCACGGGATCAAACTCGGTCCGATCAAGGACTGGATGGTCTATGCGATGTACGGGGTCAGCAAGCTGAGAGGCAAGGCGGACGAGATCTCCTTCGGAAACAATCACTGGACCGGCAAACCGGATTTCAACCCGGAGAGCGGTCAGTCCGAGGCCCGTTTCTGGCACCAGTTCAATCTGCGTGTGTCCAACGACGCGTATAAAACCTGCGCTGCGACGAACCGCTGGGCTGTCCAGAGCATCTCCGCCGACCGCAAACTGGTGAAAGAAGCGGCGAAAGTACAGATCCCTGTAATCCTGTTCCAGGCGGAAAAGGACAGTCTCGTCAGCCCCGAGCCGCAGGAACGCTTCGCTGCAGGGTCCGGCAACACAAAACTCGTCCGGTTCGCTTCGGAGCATGAGATCTTCAACAACGCCGACCTCGCCCTCCGCATCCGCTATTATAAAGAGCTTTTCGCCTTCCTGGACGCACAGTCGGACGGTCAGACCACCACGGTAACGGAAGCCTGATCTCCCGCCGGAGCAGCCGAAGGCTGCAAAAACCGTTATATATTTATTAAAATCCTCTTGACAGGGCAAATTAGTTGCAGTATCATCCAATTAGTTGATATTGCAACTAATTTTTCCGTCAGGAGGTTTTTATATGAGAGAACATGAACGCTTCGCCGGAGAGCATCCGGGCCGGCAGATCACCAAGATCGCCCGCGAAGTCAACCGCCTGCTGGTCTCTTCTTTCCGGGCTGAGGCTGTCGGTTCGGGCGAGATCGATATGATCCATCTGATCCGGCATAATCCCGGCATTTCGCAGAAAGACGTCTGCGAAGCCCTGAATATGGATAAAGGCGCAGTCGCCCGCCGGACAGCCAACCTGGAGGAAAAAGGCTACCTCACCCGCAAAACCAATCCGGAGGATCAGCGGGCACAGCTCCTGTATCCGACGGAAAAAGCCGGAGATCTGCGTGATTCCAAAGAATCCGTCGAATCCGTCTTCTATGCCTGGCTGATCGACAGCCTTGACGAAGAGGAGCGGACCGCATTCCTCCGGACACTTGATAAACTTTACCGGAAATCGCATGCCGAGAGCCGCGCCGGCTTCCCGGAAGTCCGTGCACTGCTCGCCGCCGCGCAGGACACATCCGACAGAAACACCCTAACAGGAGACGCTGATACACCAAAATGAACAAAACGAAACAAAACCTTCTCGGCTCTTATCTGGTCCGGGAAAAATGGCTGCTCGTCCTGATCACCGTCACCGGTATCCTGTACAATCTCGGCATCATCGCCGGCCCGTATTTTGAAGGACAGCTTGCCCAGACGCTGAGCGACATTCTGAACGGCCTCCGCACCAAAGAGGACATGTTCCGCCTGGCGCTCGTCTATGTCGGCGTCATCGGTTTCATTCAGGCCGTACGCGCGGTCAAGCGCCTGTACGTCCGCAAATTCGCAAACAACCTGAACCGCCGTATGAAGGATACCCTCTACGGCAACCTGATCCATGAAAAGGCCGGCGCTTCAGACGACGGAACGATGATGACCAAAGCACTGTCAGATGTGGACGATTGTGTGGAAGGCATCCGCAAATCGGTGACGGAGATCTTCGACACCGGTGTCGCGCTGATCGCGTATTTATTCATGCTGACCTTTTATGATCTTCGCCTGACGGTTCTTGTCCTGCTTTTCCCCCCGCTTGCCTATGTGATCGCGGAGAGGCTTAAAAAGCCTGTTACAGAGAGCGCGGCCGCACTGAAGAAAAGCACCGGTGTGCTGAACGGCCGGACGTTGGACCGTGTACAAAACGCGATGGTCTACCGTGTCCACGGACAGGAGCGGCATCAGAACGAATTGTATGAGGGTGTCCTTACCGACTATGAGAAGCGGGCTGTCGTTTCCAACATTTTCGCAAACGCCATGCAGCCGCTGTACCATATCGTCTCCATGATCGGCGCGTTCCTGATTCTCTGGCTCGGATCCCGCTATGTCCGGTCCGGATACTGGAACATCGCTGCTTTTTCGGCCTATCTGGCCTGTTTTGTCAAACTGGCGGTCAAATCTTCCAAGGCAGCCCGCCTCTTCAACGCGATCCAGAAAGCCAAAGTCTCCTGGGGACGCGTCCGCGAGCTGCTCGATCCTCCGCATGAGGACGCGCCTGCAGATCCTGCCGAACCGGCCGATCTCCGTGTCTCCGGTCTTTCCTATCGTTATGAAAACGGTCCGGAAATCCTGCACAACGTCTCCTTTACCGCGCAGCCGGGACAGATCATCGGTGTTACCGGTGAAGTTGCCTGCGGAAAAAGCACGCTTGGCAAGGTTTTCCTGCCTGTGAACGCGCAGGCTGCCGGTACTCCTTATGAGGGACAGATCCTCTGGGGCGGCACGGAATGGTCTGCACTGCCGCAGGACCGCCGTTATATATCCTATCAGGGACACCAGCCGGAGCTGCTGACGGCGTCCGTGGCGGACAATGTCTGTTTAGGCGCGGACAGTACGGATCTTGCGGGAATCCTGGATACGGTCTCTCTTACGGATGAAATCAGGGAACTGCCGGAAGGTGCCGACACAGTGCTCGGCGAAAGCGGAACAACTCTTTCCGGAGGCCAGCAGGCACGTGTCGCACTCGCCCGTACTCTAGCGCATCCCGCGCCGCTGTACGTTCTGGACGATCCTTTCGCGGCAGTCGACATGCCGACCGAAACCCGTATTTTCAGCAGGCTGCGTGATCCCGGCGCGATCATTCTTCTGATCACACACCGGATCACACATTTTGACGAGGTGGATAAGGTCCTCTGGATGGAAAACGGGACCGTCACCGAATCGACTCATAAAGAGCTGCTAGCCGGCAGCGAAAAATACCGTGCTCTCTGGAATCTGCAGAAAGGAGGAGCCGAAAATGCGTAAAACAAAAGTGTCGGATCCGCTTGGCAAAGGGCTTGCGCATGCCGTCTGGCAGCATCGCTTTCTGACCTTGCTTCTCGTCCTTATGATTGCGGCGTCCGTCATCATCTCGGTATATCCTCCGTTGGTTCTCGCGGAGCTGATCGACCATATTCTGGAGGGAAATATCCTCCGCTACGCGATTCTATACTTCGCCCTGACGGCACTCGGCGGACTCACCGATTCCGGACGTGAGGTCCTGATCGCGGTTTTCGGCCAGAAAATCACCCATTCCCTTCGCAGCATCATGGCGGACAAGCTGTACCGTCTGCCCGCAGAGTATTATGTCACTACAGAATCCGGCGTTACGGTCTCTCGGATCGTCAATGATGTCTCCGCCGTCGAAACGCTTTTTACAAGCGGTATCGTCAGTATGGCGGCTGACGTATGCAAGGTCATCAGCATCCTGATCGTGGTCTTTACCCGCAGCACCGGTCTCGGCATGCTGCTCATCCTGCTCCTGCCCGTGCTTTTCTACATAACACGGCTCTTCCAGAAAAGAATGCTTGCAGCGCAGAAGGACCGTCAGAAGGCTGTCGGCAGCGCGAACGCGCAGATCCCCGAAACACTGCACAATCTCCGCGCTCTGCACGTTTTCCGCGCGGAAGGCTGGATGCGCAAGCGCTATTCCCGCTTTATCCGTGACGGATTCCAGGCTATGGAGCGATCCAATTTCTATGACGCGATTTACTCGCCGATCATCCTGTTTACGAGCGCTTTTCTGGTCGCTGTCATGATGTGCTGCGCCAGTGCCGGCGGACGGTTTGCGTCCCTGTTCGGCCTGACGGTCGGAGGAGCCGCGGCCATGATCTCCTATGTCAGCAAAATCTTTGAGCCGCTGGAAGCGATCGGCATGGAGATTCAGAACGTCCAGACGGCTTTTGCCGGTATTTCCCGTATCCGCGAACTGCTGCAGGCCGCGGAGCGCGTCTGTCCGCCGGAGACAGCGGAACCCGTACCGGATACGGATACACAGCCCGGCGCTGCCGTAAACTCCACAGCAGATCCCGTTGTGTCCTGTACGGATCTTTCCTTCTCTTATGTGCCGGAGATCCCGATCCTGCGGGATTTCAGCCTGGAGCTGATGCCGGAAGAAAGCGTCACGCTCGCAGGCCGGACCGGTATCGGCAAAAGTACGCTGTTTAAGCTGATCCTCGGCCTCTACACACCGCAAAAAGGTACGATCCGCGTCTTCGGACAGGATCCGGAAGAGATCCCGGATGCCTGGAAACGGTTCCTGTACGGATATGTCGAACAGACCTTCCGTCCGGTTCCCGGCACCATCGAAGACCAGATCAGTCTTTCCGATCCGCGGATCTCCCGGGAAGCCGTTCTTGCGGCTCTTGACACTGTCGGACTGCTGCCGACCGTCGAAGCATTGCCCGAAAAGGAACAGACCGCCTTCTCCGCAGGACTGTTTTCGCAGGGCCAGCTGCAGCTTCTCTCCATCGCCCGCGCCATTGCAGCCGATCCGAAGCTTCTGCTGCTCGACGAAATCACATCCGGTCTGGACTCCCTGACCGAAGCCCGTGTCCTCGACGCGCTGCGCAAAGCCTGCGAGAACCGGACGGTCTTCTCCATCTCGCATCGGCTGTATGAACAGACCGGCGGCCGGCGGATCGTGCTCGAACGGCCGGACAGTCCTGCCGGATCTGCGGACGATACGCCGGCGCCTTCCTGTTGACAATCCTCCCTGTTCCCGCTACAATAGAATAAAAGCAAGGAATTCATCCGATTCACAGGGGGGCTTCACAATGTCTGTTATTACCGGTCTTCACCATATTTCCATCAAATCGCTTGGCTATGATGCCTATGTCAAAAGCTTCAATTTCTATCATCAGGTGCTCGGGATGCCCGTTGTCCGCACATGGGGCGAAGGCGACCGCAGCGGGGCGATGCTCCAGGTCGGCGACAGTGTCATGGAGCTCGGCGCGAACGCCGCTCCGTATGACGAAGTCAGTGCCATCAATCATATCGCGATCCGCGTGACAGATACCGACGCGATCACAGAGACCGTCAGAGCCGCGGGATTCCCGATCACGACCGAGCCGAAAAACATCGTCATCGGATCCGTCCCTCCGTTCCCGGCAAGGATCGCTTTCTGCACCGGACCAAGCGGAGAATCGATCGAATTTTTCCAGGAACTGTAAAACCTTCTGCCGGGGACAAGTTTAGCTTGACTTTCCCCGGTTTTTGTTTATAATATTAATTAGGAAAGTTTGTTTTTCTTGTGCGCTTTTTTCTGATGCCTATGCTTCTGGCAGGAAGCTTAGCATAAAATAATCTCCTGGGAGGTTTTAGTAATGGTCTGGTATCTTGTGATGCTCTGCATCGCAGTCCTCTCTCTCCTCTACGTCTTCTACAACTATGGCAAGATCAAGAAGATGGATGAAGGCACGGACGAGATGAAGGATATGGCCGGCATTATCCGGAGCGGTGCATCCACATTCCTGCGTACGGAATTCAAAACCGTCGCGATCGTTGTTGTTGCAGTCGCTGTAATCTTCACACTCTTTATTGAGAAGACCAGCGGTATCACCTTTGTTATCGGCGCTCTTATGAGCAGCTGCGTATGCGTACTCGGTATGAAGAGCGCGACCTACGCAAACGTCCGTACTTCCAACAAGGCCCGTGAGACCCTGTCCATCGGCGAAACCGTTAAGGTCGCGCTGTGCGGCGGATCCATCAGCGGACTCAGTGTTCAGGGCTTCGGTCTGCTCGGTCTTGTACTGATTCTCATCGTCTGCGGCGTTAACCATGACGCTTCCGGTTCCGGTCTGATTGCTTCTCTGGAATGCAATCCCACCATCATGAGAATTTCCACTTATTCTCTGGGCTGCTCCGTTGTCGCTATGTTCAACCGTGTCGCTGGCGGCAACTACACCAAGGCTGCTGACATTTCTTCCGATATTCTTGCGAAGATGCGTCACGACATGCCTGAGGACGACAGCCGTGTACCGAACGTTATCGCTGACTTCATCGGCGACAACGTCAACGATATCGCCGGCAACTGCTCCGACCTTCTGGAGAGCTTTGTTGCGACCATGTCTTCTTCCATGATGATCGCGGTTACCCTGTTCAAGAACCTGGGCAGCACCGTAACCGACGCTACGTTCAATGCGACGATCACCTTCCCGATCGCTCTTGCGGGACTTGGACTTCTGGGCTGCCTGCTCGGCCTTGCCTACTCCAACATCCGCAAGATGGGAACCAATCCTTCCAAGGATCTGGACCTTGCGACCTATATCTCCGCAGGCATCACCATCGTTCTCGGATTCTTCGCCTGCATGATCATCTTCAAGGGAGTTCCGCTGTATGCTGACTTCAAGGCCGGCTGGATCTCTCCGTGGCTCTCCGCGGTTCTGGGTATCGGCAGCGGCGTCGCGATTGGCGCTATCACCGAGTACTACACCAGCACCGAATACAAGCCCACCCGTGAGCTTGCAGAGATCGCTCCGGAAGGCGACGCTTTCGTTATCACCAAGGGCGACGCTATCGGATCCCGTTCCTGCCTGCTCCCGATCCTCATGATCGGTATCGCGCTGTTCCTTTCCGGTAAGCTCTGCGGAACCTATGGTATCGCCATTTCCGCTCTGGGCATGCTGGCATTCGTCGGAACGACCGTTTCCATCGATGCTTTCGGACCTATCGCTGACAACGCCGGCGGTCTGGCAGAGTCCTGCCACCTTCCGGCTGACGTCCGTAAGATCACCGATAAGCTTGATGCTGTCGGCAACACGACGGCTGCTATCGGCAAGGGCTTCGCTATCGGTTCTGCTGCTTTCGCTACGGTTTCCCTTATTATCGCGTATGTAGGCAACTACACCGCGATCGGTCAGGAACCGGTTCTGAATATCGCTTCCTTCGTTGTTGTTGCCGGCGGTATCATCGGCGGCGCTCTGGTTGAATACTTCAGTGCTCTGCTTACCGACAACACCATCGAGTCCGCCCGTAAGATGGCGGATGAGGGCGATAAGATGCTTTCCATCCCGGGAGTCCTTGACGGAACCGTTCGTCCGGACTACAACGATCTGATCGAGATGGCTTCCAAACAGGCTCTTGCAAAGATGCTTGTTCCGTCCGTACTTGCTCTGGTTCTTCCGATTGTCGGCGGCTTCCTGTTCGGTGTTGAATTCGTAGGCGGCCTTCTGGTCGGCGCGACTGTCACCGCGATTCCGCGCGCGATCTTCATGGGCAACTCCGGCGGTGCTTTCGACAATGCCAAGAAGTATATCGAGAGCGGATCTCTGGAAGGCCACGGCAAGGGTTCTGCAGCGCATAAGTCCTCCGTTACCGGTGACACCGTAGGTGACACCCGTAAGGACGTTGTCGGCGTTGCGCTTGATATCTTCATCAAGACAATGTCTACCGTTGCGAACACACTTGCTGTTGCGTTCAGCAAGATCACACTGATCAAATAATTCCTGCCAGAATTTTTGAATGAGACCGGTTCTTCGGGGCCGGTCTCATTTTTTGGAAAGAAGGACCTCTGCTGTGTTAAACCGAACCCGCGTCATAACTTTTTCCGTCCCCGCAGAGTATGAAGGCCGCCGGCTGGACAGTTTCATCCGCCATATGGGCTATACCGGACATACCGTCATCGAGCTGAAAAAACACCCGGACGGCGTTCTCCTGAACGGACGGCCGGTCTGGATGATCGAAAGGCTGCATGCAGGCGACAGGATCGAGCTTAAAATCACCGAGACGGAGAATTCGCCGCACATCGATCCCGTGCCGCTTACGCTCGAGATCCTGTACGAGGACAAAGATCTGATGGTGATCAACAAGCCGGCCGGTATGCCGACGCATCCGTCCATGAACCATCACGACAACACGCTGGCAAACGGCCTCGCGGCGTTATTTGCCGAACGTGGGGAACCGTTTGTTTTCCGTTGTCCGACGCGGCTCGACAGGGACACTTCCGGTCTTACGATCATCGCAAAACACTATGCCGCTTCCGGGATCCTGTCGGATATGGCTTCGCGAAAAGAGATAAGGCGGCATTATCTTGCGGTCACCGGGACGGTACCCCATCTCGCAAACGGTGTCATAGACGTGCCCTTGGGACGAAAACCCGGCTCCATCATCGAGCGTATCCCCGATCCGGAACATGGAGAGGCCGCTGTAACCGCATACCGGACGCTTTTTACCCGGAACGGCTGCAGTCTGCTCCTCGTGACGCCCGAGACGGGCCGCACACATCAGATCCGCGTGCATCTGCTGTATGCAGGATGTCCGATTATCGGCGACTACCTTTACAATCCCGACATGAAAAAAATACAGCGCCAGGCGCTGCATTCTTATAGTCTGTTTTTCCGGCATCCCATAACCGGGCGACCGATGCATTTCTGCGCACCGCTTCCGGCGGACATGCGGGCCGCGCTCGGGTTTACGGACGTCGGCTCTGCCGGCGGCTTCCCGGACGGTCAGTCCGTGATTACAAGCTCCACCGGGCAATGATCCGATCCCATGATCTCCGGATGGATCAGCGCGTCCTTAAGCCTCCGCGCAAATTCCTGCGAAGCCAGGAAATAGTCGATGCGCCACCCGGCGTTGTTCTCCCGGGCGTGGAACATATAGGACCACCAGCTGTACGCGTCTGTTTTATCCGGATAGAAATACCGGAACGTGTCGATAAATCCGCTGTCCAAAAGCTCTGTCATTTTGCCGCGCTCTTCATCGGTGAAACCAGCGTTGCCGCGGTTGGACTTGGGGTGCTTCAGATCGATCTCCTTATGCGCGACGTTCAGATCGCCGCAGACAAGGACCGGCTTCTGCTCCCGCAGGCCGCCTACATAAGCGCGGAACGCGTCCTCCCAAGTCAGCCGGTAATCGAGCCTTGTAAGCTCCCGCTGTGCGTTCGGTACATAGACGTTGACCAGATAATAGTCCGGAAACTCCACACGGATCACACGGCCTTCATGGTCGTGCTCCTCGATGCCCAGGCCATAAGCGACGGAAAGCGGCTCCTGCCGGGTGAAGACTGCCGTGCCGGAGTAGCCTTTCTTCTCCGCGTAATTCCAGTAGGCCCGGTAGCCATCCGGGCAGAAGTCCAGCTGTCCTGCCTGCATCTTGGTCTCCTGCAGGCAGAAAACATCCGCGTCCAGCTGCCTGAACGAATTCTCAAAATCTTTTTTCATACAGGCACGCAGCCCGTTCACATTCCACGAAATCAGTCTTGTCTCCGCCATTGTGGCTGCCTCATCTTTCCGCGGCGTCCTCAGGCATCGCTGCCGGCAGGTCAGGCCGCTTTTTTAGTGCGTATATGTAATGTTATCATGAAATGCCGTCAATTTCAACCGGAGCAGC
>JAEEGL010979769.1_pt1 | contig 14026 bp, 11 predicted proteins | sample 9134231 | NCBI WGS metagenome assembly JAEEGL01 (sample SAMN16246548, study PRJNA631951) | gut metagenome | biome: gut microbiome; feature: rumen; material: fiber-attached | host: Bos | place: Iran: Karaj | collected 2018-10
ATTCGAGACTCTGTCCACAAAGAGCGATCTGAGAGTTGATATCTGCTCTAACTGCCACCCGTTCTATACAGGCAAGCAGAAGCTCGTTGATACAGGCGGACGTGTTGATAAGTTCAAGAAGAGAATGGAAAAGGCTTAATTCTCGAGTTTGACACAGATTACAGACCGCTTCCGGATTACCGGAGGCGGTTTTTATATTCCCGTTTTTTATTCCCGAAAAGCATGATCCTTCAAGTTTATTCCGATATTTTGCCTTTAGTCTGTAATATCACTGTCCTTTTTATTTGTTATAATCTTTTCAGAATGTATAATTATGCTCTTTTGGGGGACGAATATGTCTGAAAATAACGACAATATGAAATTGATCACCGAAGATCAGATTCAAGAGATAACACCTGAACAGTATGAACAGGAGATAGTTCCGGCGGAAAAACCTGAGAAAAAGGTTCCTGCAAAGGCTTCGAAGAAGAAATCAAAGAAGACTGAAGCTCCTTTAAAAAAGACAACGATCGGAGGACAGGCACTGATCGAGGGTGTCATGATGGTCGGTCCCTCAAGAACAGCAATGGCTGTAAGGAAGGGCGACGGCACGATCTATGTAGAGGAGATAAAGCAGAACGAGAGGACTACATATTTTGAGAAAGTTCCTTTTGTAAGAGGTTGCATCAGATTTTATAAGATGCTCGTCACCGGTACCGGAGCGCTCATGAAGGCTGCGGATATCTCTGAAGAAGGAAAGCCTGAAGAGAATAAAGAAGGCGCCAAGAAATCCCGCCTTGACGAATTTGCTGAAAGACATTTCAATGTCATGATGACGATCTCCGCGATCATCGGAATCCTTTTATCGGTAGGTCTTTTTATCCTTGCTCCGAGACTCATTATCGAGATCGCCGCAAAATTCATTCCCGAGGAATTACTGGAACTGACCTGGATGTCAGTCCTGCTGAATGTGGCTGAAGGTCTTTTAAGACTTCTCATATTCCTTTTGTACCTGATATTTGCTTCCAGCCTTAAGGACATTAAGAGAGTATGGCGTTATCACGGTGCGGAGCATAAGACTATCGCATGCTATGAAGCCGGACTTCCTCTTACGGTCGAGAACGTTTTGAAGCAGACACGTTTCCATCCCCGCTGCGGAACATCATTTATGTTCAATGTCCTTGCGATATCTATCATTATCTATACTGTTATCGGGATCTTTACCGGTGCTCAGCCTATGTGGGTCAACCTGGTCATAAGACTTGTTGCTATACCGATCATTTGCTCGATATCTTATGAGATATTACGATTTGTCGGAAAACATGACAGGAACTGGTGCTGCAGACTTATGAGCAAGCCCGGTCTCTGGCTTCAGAAGTTTACGACAGAAGAACCTGACGGTCCGATCGTTGAAGTAGCGATCGCTTCCATGCAGGCAGTAATCCCGGAGAACAAGGAAGATGACGTCTGGTAATGACCGGCTTCTCGCGATGCTGAAAGATTCAGGCGACGACGAAGCTTCGTTGGACCTTGGGATCCTCAGTGAGGAATTTGAAGGAGAAGCATTAGAAAATGCTGTTAAGAGGCGCGCTTCAGGCGAGCCTCTTGCTTATATTCTGGGATACCGCCATTTTTACAAAGAATGTTACAAGGTCTGCCCGGGTGTTCTTATACCAAGAGCTGATACTGAGACTGTTGTTGAAGCTGCGCTAAGTTTTCTGGGGATAAACAGCATGGGCACGGGAGATCTCCTGAATATCCCTTCGTACGGCATGGGCATCAGTGATATCAGATTTGCCGATCTTTGCACGGGCTCCGGGTGTATCGGCATCTCTCTTGCCAATGAGATAACGAGAAAAGGCGGCAAAGCAAAGGGATATCTTATCGACATAAGCGATACGGCAATTGATACGGCGTCTGATAATGTAAGGACTCAGGCTGTCAGACCGGAAGAAATAGAAGTGATCAAACATGATATTACCGGATCTGTCCCGGATCTTGGGAGGCTTGACATCATCGTATCCAATCCGCCTTATATCACGAACTCCGAAATGAACGAGCTTGACAGCGTTGTAAAAGATCACGAGCCTGATCTTGCTTTAAGGGCAGGAGATGACGGACTTGATTTCTATCCGTATATCCTCAAATGCGCGAAAGAGTTTCTTAAGGACGGCGGAGCCCTTATAGTCGAACACGGATACGCCCAGGGAGATGCAGTAAGGGACATTTTCGTGCAGGGTGGTATGAAAAATTGTCTTACGATAAAAGATTACGGGAACAATCCGAGAGTCACCATCGGAATTAAATAAGCGAGAAAGCCTGTAAATAATGGGTTTTCAGGCCTGCAAAAAATATTTTTAAAATTTTTCGATTTTTCTTGTAACGAATTTGTGATTCTTACGTCTAACAGGTGAGATCACAAAAGAAAGGTTGTTTGATACGTGGATAAGAAAACCGCAGAAAAGCTTTATGAAGCCTTTTATATGAAGGTTTTCTCCTACGTGATGACACTTGCCAAAGACCGCAACGATGCCGAGGAGATAACCCAGGAGACCTTTTTCAGGGCGATATCGACTGATAAGAGTTTCAGGGGAGACAGTGACAGTTACACATGGCTGTGTGCTATCGCAAAGAATATCTTCATCGATACCAAAAGGCATTATGCGAACCAGGATGATGAACCCGGAGCCGAGTTTCCTGATACGGAAAAAGGGATAGAGGAAAAGCTCTCTGACAGGGACACATCCTTAAAGATCCACACGATACTCCATAAGCTGGAGGAACCGTATAAGGAGGTCTTCCAGCTGAGGGTATTCGGCGAGCTGTCATTTGCGGAGATCGGTTCTATCTTCGGAAAGACCGAAACCTGGGCCCGGGTCACGTATCACAGAGCCAGATTAAAGATCAAGGAAAGGATGGATGAATATGAAATATGAATGTGACATGATCTCGGATCTTCTTCCGTTATATAAAGACGAAATCTGCAGCGAAGCAAGCAGAAAGATCGTTGAAGAACATCTGGCTGAATGTCCGGACTGCCAAAAGATATTGAACAGCCTGAACGACATTACGATAGATGAAAAGATCGTAAAGGAAAAAGAAGAAGTAATCGGAACCCAGGCCAGGTTTTTTAAGAGAAAGAGCGCTCTGGCAGGGAGCATCATCGCACTGATCTTCGCGATACCGATCCTCGTATGCCTTATCGTTAACCTTGCAACGGGTGCAGGCCTTACATGGTTCTTTATCGTACTCGCGGGAATACTGGTTGCAGCTTCTTTGATCGTTGTTCCGCTCATGGTGCCCGAGAACAAGATGTTTACCACAATGGCAGCATTTACCGGAAGCGTTCTGCTTCTCCTCGGCATTATCTGCATTTACTCAGGAGGCAACTGGTTCTTTGTTTCGGCATCTGCAACCCTCTTTGGACTTACGATGCTTTTCGCGCCTTTTATCGCGTATAGAAGACCTGTAAATGCTTATGTTAAGAATCACAAGGGTCTTGCGATAATGTGCGCTTACACAGCAACATTTGCTCTCATGATGTTCTCTATCGGCATGTTTGTGGGAATGAAGGAGTTCTTACCGATGGCATTTGCAGTCTCAGTGCCATTGGTCGGATTATGCTGGGCGATCTTCGCGATCATCAGATATCTTCGCTTTAACGCATGCGTTAAGACAGGTCTTTGCATTGCATCTGCAGGCGTTTTGTCAGGCCTTATCTCAATTCTCGGCCCTGCAGCAGAAGCAAGTGTTTCAAAGACTGGTGTTATTTATTCTTCAGGTGTATCAGTGCCGCCTGTTTCAATCGTCGCTGTAGGACTCTTAATTGCCGGAATCGGCTTCTTAGTTGGAATGAAAAAGGGAGGAAAGAAATAATGAACACAAAACATTTAGTAGCAGGAGCAATGGCTCTTATCGTACCTTCAACACTTTGCTTAACAGGTTGTTCATTCGGTCTGATTAACACATTCAGTTACCAGTACGAGAACGGTGACAAATACACGGCAGGTGATCGTGAGATCGATGACAAGATCACAAAGATCAATATCGATTACTTATCAGGCGAAGTAAAGGTTAGGGGTACAGATACTGACAACATTAAGGTAGATGAGACCGCCAACACTGATCTCGATTCCGACCATCAGGTCCACACATGGGTAGACGGCGATACGCTCTATGTCAGATACTGCGTTTCAACCAAGTCGATCAACTTCAACAAGATTGAGAAGAGCCTTGAGATCACTATCCCCGAGGCTCAGGAACTTGATGACTTCATCATCGAAGTATCTTCCGGCGATATAGATATGTACGGGTTTGCAACAGATTCTTTGTATTCATATGCTTCATCAGGCAACATGAATATCGACTGCTCTGCAAAGGCTATCGAATTGAAATCTTCTTCCGGCAATGTAAGTCTTGCTCAGAACGGCAACAGTGATTCATTAAAGGTTAAGGCTTCTTCAGGTAAAGTCGTTATCATTCAGAACGGTGACTGCAGGTCTTTCGACATTGATTCATCTTCCGGCAATATCACTATCGAACAGCAGGGAACAGTAGACCAGGCTAAGATCCATTCTTCTTCAGGCGGAGTTAACGCTGTAATGGGCACGGTAAATACACTTAATGTAGATGTAAGTTCAGGCGGCATTAAGCTTGATGCAGACGAAGTAAAGAACCTCACCACAAGGGCTTCCAGCGGTCATTCCGATATCAGCCTGAATAAGGTTCCTGAAACTTCAAACATCAATTGCAGCTCCGGCGGAATCGATGTCAGAATCCCTGAAGATGCTGATGTTACGGTTCATCTTAATGTCTCGAGCGGTGAGTTCAACTATAATCTTCCTTTCGAGAAGAACGGCAAGGATTACATAGGCGGTAACGGCACGGCTGAAATGACGATCCGCTGCTCATCCGGTGATGTAACTCTTAATAAGATCTGAAACAGATAAGCACCCCCAATAGAGGCTGTAAGTCCAGACAGTTTCATATAACCAAGGCTCTCACGTCCTAGAGGGATGTGGGAGTTTTTGTTTGCAGTGAGCACTGCTATAAGTTAAAATCTTTTTATTATGTATTTTTGCGAAAAACGTGATCAACGACCTTTTTCGCTTAAACAATAATTTATAAGGGGGACCGGAAAGTGAAAATGAATTGGCAGAAGATTACTGCAGCCGGGCTGGTTGCGGCGATGAGCGTGTCTCTGGCACCGAAGATTTCAGGAAATGACATTGTATCAGCAGATTCAGTAAAAAATTCTTCTAATACGATTCTGAACACAAGCTGTATTCTGAATCCTTCATTACCGGAATCGGAAGAATCACCATGGACAGGAAATTATGTCTATTTCGGAGAATATGAAAGCAAACCCATCAGGTTCCGTGTGCTGAATAACTATGAAACAGGTTTTGGCGGGACTTCACTTTTCCTTGACAGCGATGAGATCCTTTATAAGGATAAATTTGACGATGATAGTAACGAATTTGACAGCAGCGATATTCAGTCTGATCTCAGCAACAGGTTTGAAAATTCAGCATTTAATTCACAGGAATTAAATGCGATCATGAAAAGCACTATATCGTCTCATGATTATAACTCCGCTGCGGGTTCCAATGTTGCAGTTGACAACTGGATAGAAACCGAATTCGGTAAATATGTCTTTTTAGATGAGAATAAGGTCTTTCTTCTTGATTTTGAGGATGTTTCTAATCCGGTTTACGGATACAGCAATTATCCGACTGAATGTAAAAATCATCAGAAAAAGAAAGACGGATCGCTGGAGAACTGGTGGGTTCGTTCCGCTATGTCAGATTACAGTAAAGGTGTAGGAATCGTTAACTGGGCAGGAAAGTATTTCTTTGGGGATTCTTATGAGACCGATAAAGGAATTGCTCCTGCTTTAAATGTAGATCTTGAATCTATATTGTTTTCCACTCTGGTCAATGGTGAGATCGGAAAAACCGATGCAGAATATAAGCTCACGGTAAAAGATGATGATCTCAAAATCGCTGTTAAAAGCGGAAAGACAGTAACTGCCGAAGAGAATACTATCTCAATCCCTTATTCTATAAGCGGAGACGATGCTGAGGCAGCAAACCGTGTGTCTGTATTTATCCTCAACAAGGAATACACACCGACTAATTCAACAACAGCCGACATAGAATACTATGAAGAACTGAACTACGCTGAATTTAATGTTGATTCAACCGGAACTTTCACTCTTCCTTCATCTTTTGATCTGAGCGGCTGGGGAACCGACTATTATGTCTATATCACTGCTGAGCAGATAAATGGTGATAAGAAAACGGATTTTGCAAGTGAGCCGGTTTTACTTGATAAGCCTGTAGTGCCAAATAAGGTCATCACTTCAGCAAACTGCACTATCACAAAACCTCATGAGGGCGATAAGATGGATGTGAATCCGGTATCAGATGACCCGTCAAAATATGAAGTTCAGTTTGATTGCTGGTATGTTTGTTCGGATCCCGATTATCCCCCGTTAAATACGACAGATACTTTCAAAGCAGGCAAGACTTATGCCGTCAGGATATATTTCATAGCAAAAGACGGATATGAATTAGACAACAATACTAAGCTCACTATCAATGGGGAAATCTATGGTAAATATACGACCCTCTCTCATAATCGGGACCGGCTTGGTATAGAAGCCAGATTTGTAACAACGACTGATACCCCATATACCGGTTGGGTAGAAAACGGTCTTGGCTGGAAATATTATGAATCAGGCAATCCGGTTACCGGTTGGAAGCAGATAGGCGGCTTCTGGTATCACTTTAAAGAATCCGGGAATATGCAGAAGAACTGGAAGCAGATCGACGGGACCTGGTACTATCTTGGCAGTAACGGTGCCATGAGGACCGGCTGGCAGGAGATCAGCGGGACATGGTATTACTTTGGTGATAACGGAGCCATGAGAAAATCCTGGCAGCAAATAAGCGGTAAGTGGTATTACTTCACAGGATCAGGTGCGATGGTTACAGGCTGGCAGAAGATAGGTGAAGTATGGTATTACTTTGAATCTTCCGGAGCTATGGTAACAGGCTGGAAAGAGATAAGCGGAGTCTACTATTTCTTCAAGTCCAACGGTGCAATGGCATCGAATGAATACTGCGGCGGATACTGGCTTGATGCAAGCGGTGCATGGACTTATAAGTACAAGGCATCTTGGAAACATGATGCAACGGGCTGGTGGTACGGCGATGACTCCGGATGGTATGCAAAGAACCGTACACTGAAGATCGATGGTAAAGACTATAACTTTAACGCATCTGGTTACTGTACGAATCCTTGACGTATAATTCGCAAACAAACATCTAAAAGCGTTCCCTTGTGTTCAGTTTCACAAGGGAACTTTTTTTGAAAAGCATAAAGCAGACATACTTCATTTTTTCCTGTAGTATATGTTTGACGTTTAAATAAACGAAAAGGGGGTCTATATGGTGAATAGAAAAATGAAACAGATTGCAGGCATCTTGATAACAGGTGTATTAACAGTGGCAGCATGCCTATTATTCCCTGATCTGCCTGCGGGAAGAACTAAAGTTAATGCAGATTCTGATGTGGAGATCAATGAGGATAATTTCCCAAGTGATTATTTCAGGGAATATGTGTCCGAAAACTTTGATGAGAATCGCGATGGATTTTTAAGCAATGAGGAAATAAGCAAAGTAAAGAAAATAAATGTTTCATATCATGACGTATATACCCTAAAAGGAATTGAATATTTCTCTGCCCTAACGTCCCTTGATTGTGATAGCACCAGATTGAAAGATCTCGACATTAGTAAAAACACTGAATTGACTAATCTTGAATGTGCACAGAACTCGCTTACTAGTCTCGATGTCAGTAATAATACTGCATTGTTACGACTTGACTGTTACTACAACCTAATAACAAGTCTTGATGTTAGCAATAATATTGTTTTGGATGATTTCTCATGCGATAGAAATGAATTGACAAGCCTTGATGTGAGCAAGAATACTGCGCTGAGAGATCTTAATTGTCAGAGTAACAAGCTGACAAGTCTTGATGTGAGCAAGAATATTGAATTGAGGGAATTATGTTGCGGTGGTAATCAGTTGACAAATCTAGATGTGAGCAAGAATACTTACTTAACAGAACTAGGCTGCGACTCCAACTTACTTACCAGTATTGACGTAAGTAATAATACTGATCTGAATGAGTTTGTTTGCTTCAACAATCAGTTAACAAGTCTTGATGTAAGCAAGAATACTAGTCTGATGTATTTTGATTGTTTTGACAACCAACTGACAAGTCTCGATGTTAGTAATAATACTGAATTGTGGTATTTAGAATGCGAGAATAACCGTCTGACAAGCCTTAATGTGAGCAAGAATACTAAATTGTTAGGGCTGACCTGTTATAACAATCAACTAAAAGCTTTATATATAGCAAAGAACAGTAATTTGTTGAGTGCATATGAAGCAGGAGAAAACATAACTGACAGACGTAAAGAATATCCTGATACAGCAATTTATTATCGGAACAAATATACTTCGCGCTTAACAATTGACCGATCTGTGGTTATCATCACTTCCCGTTTTGAACCCGGCTGGAATGAAGTAGAAGGACTTTGGTTCTATGCCAAAGACAAGGATGTTGTCACCGGATGGGAGAAGATTGATGCCGGCTGGTATTACTTTGATTCAGCAGGCATGATGCTCACAGACTGGCAGGAGATCGACGGAACATGGTATTACTTAAATCCGACAGGATCTATGGTGACCGGTTGGAAGCAGATCAGCGGGAACTGGTATTACTTTGGTGAAAGCGGCAGCCTTAGGAAGTCCTGGCAGAATATAGGCGGTTCGTGGTATTACTTCTCCGACTCAGGTGCGATGGTTACAGGCTGGCAGAAGATAGGTGAAGTATGGTATTACTTTGAATCTTCCGGAGCTATGGTAACAGGCTGGAAAGAGATAAGCGGAGTCTACTATTTCTTCAAGTCCAACGGTGCAATGGCAGCAAATGAATACTGCGGCGGTTACTGGCTTGATGCGAGCGGAGCATGGACTTATAAGTACAAGGCTTCATGGAAACATGATGCAACGGGCTGGTGGTACGGCGATGACTCCGGATGGTACGCAAAGAACCGTACACTGAAGATCGATGGTAAAGACTATAACTTTAACGCATCTGGTTACTGCACGAATCCCTGACGGATGTTATTGCAAGATATTCCATTCTTAATGAGGCAATACTGAAATCACTTTATGAAATGGATTGTTAAAGTGATTCTATATACTGTGAGACGCAGATGTGTCTGCCGTCGACGTCTTCAAAGACGAACTGGCGGTTTGTTGTCTGACTCTGTGCTGCCTTTGCTTCAGGGAGATCTTCGATGATCTTGATTCCGTTGCCTGCGATCTCGTTGTGGAGAAGGAAGGGTTCGGAGCAGTAGATGTACATGTCGTACTTGATGCCGAACTCTCTGGCAGGTTTTGTGATTGCACCTTCGCCTTTGACAAGGACGATAGCGATGTTATCCCTTGTGAGCTTGATGTGGGGCATTGCCTCATCGTCAAGGTGTGCTGCCTTGAAACCGAGTTTGTCTTCGTAGAAGATGGCGGTCCTGTAAATGTCTTCGCATGCGAAGACGGATGCCTGGCTGTTCATGAGAAGAAGTCTGCTGCTTTCTTCTTCGTCTTCTTTTACCTCAGTCGGGGTGTTGCTTCCCATATTGAACTGATATCCCATAAGAGGTGTGCCAAAAAGCTTTTCGTGCTCTTCAAGAGATTTCATCATGTCGCTTCTCTTGGTTATCTCTTCAGTTGACATCGTTTCCGGGATCTTGGACAGATACTCGATCTTTTCCAGATATTCAAGAAGGTTCATGAGCCTTACGTGAAGAGGGATTATATCTGATGAGGAAGGTATCTCACATGCTCTTCCGTGGATGAACATCATGCCCTGTTCGACGGCTTCGGCAGGGAGACCGGCATAAAGATGCATGAGAAGGTTCATCTCTTCCTCGGCTTTGTCGTGTGTTCCGCCGTTCCTGATCGACTGTTCGATCATGTCAAAGACGAGGTTCATATCGTGCAGAGGATATTCTTTGTTAAGCATAAGACACTCCCGGTTTATTAATTAGTCTATTTTATCAATTTGAATCGTGTTGGCAACAAGGATAGAATATGCAGAGCAAAAGCAGGGAGGCGGGTTATGTCTCAGTTTAAAAAGACAAATGCCATGAGGATCCTGGATAAGGCCGGGATCGATTATACATATCAGGAATATGAGTACGATGAGAATGACCTGGACGGTCATCATGTCGCAGAGTATCTTGGTGTTCCGTATGAGGAAGTCTTTAAGACACTGACTGCGGTATCCGACAAGGGCGAGTATCTGGTCTTCTGCATCTGTGTTGACGACGAGGTTGACCTTAAGAAGGCGGCAAAACTGGCAGGATGCAAGAGCGTCAACATGATACACGTAAAGGATCTTTTGAACGTTACGGGTTACATCAGGGGCGGCTGTTCTCCGATCGGAATGAAGAAACAGTACAGGACGTTCATTGATGAGATGGCAGAGCTTGTCGACGACATCTGTGTAAGTGCGGGGCAGAGGGGAGTGCAGCTGAAGCTGAAGTCTTCTGACCTTATATCATTCACTAATGCCGTAGTCGGAGATTTTGCCGTTCGGTCCTGAAATGATAGAATTACTTGGAAATCTTTAAGATAAAGGGAAGTGTTTATCGTGCTGGAACCTAAGAGTTTTACATTGAAAGATATTAAAAAGGGAGCAAGGATATACTTCATCGGGATCGGCGGTATCTCCATGAACGGACTTGCAAGACTTGCAAAGCATGCAGGATTTGTCGTCGGGGGATCCGACAATCACCCGTCGGAGAGGACTGCAATCCTTGAAGAGCAGGGAATTAGCATCTACTATCCTCAGGTTGAAGCGAATATCGATGACTTTAAGCCTGATTATCTTGTAAAGACGGCAGCAATCCTTGCGGACAATAAAGAAGTGAGCAGGGCAAACGAGCTTGGTCTTCAGATCTTTGACAGAGCAGAATTCCTCGGTGCTTTCACGAGAACATATAAGAACGTGATAAATGTATCAGGTACACACGGCAAGACGACCACCACTTCCATGCTGTCTCTTATGCTTATAGATGAAGGTTTTGATCCTACAGTTCATCTCGGAGCTGATCTGGATATATTCGGAGGTACGGTCAAGGCAGGTTCTGATGATCTTCTCGTATCGGAAGCTTGTGAGTTTAACAGGTCTTTCCTGAATTTCTCATCGACTACAGCTGTCATTACAAATATCGATCACGATCATGTGGACTGCTATCCGACGATCGAAGATGTAATAGACGTGTTTGCCCGCTTCATAAGACTGGTTGACGATGACGGATATGTTGTCGTATCAGGACATGACAGGAATATAGCAAAAGCAATTGAAGAAGCGAAGGCATATTTTGAGGAAGAAGGAAGATCGTTCCCTCAGGTCATTGCATGTGCAACTGATACAGCCATCTGCGAAGCAACCGGTGCGGTTGCCGACTGCAGGGCGGAGAACATTACGTTCAATGATGGTCTGCCTTCATTTGATATAGTATTCGATCAGGAGACATCAATTCATGTTCAATTGAGGATACCCGGAAGACATAATATCTCGAATGCTCTCAATGCCGCTGCGGCTGCTTACTTTAACGGGGCAACACCTGATGCGATAAAGAGTGCGCTTAACGGTTTTGCAGGTGCTGACGGAAGATATACGGTCAAAGGAAAATATAAGGGCTGTGATGTTGTTGTTGATTACGCACATCACCCGACTGCTGCAAGAGCAACTATCGAGGCAGCATCGAACATGCCGCACAACGATATCCTCGTGGTATTCCAGCCGTTGACCTATAACCGTACAAAACTTCTTTTCGAAGATTATGTAACGAGTCTTCTGCCTTGTAAGAAGACACTGTTTGCAGAGATATTCTCAGACAGGGAGAGCGATACTCTCGGCATGTCTAGCAAAATGATCTCAGATGAGATCAATAAGCGTGGCGGCGATGCCGAGTTCTTTGAGAACAGGGAAGAACTGAAGAAGAGGATCGATGAACTTATCAAGCCGGGTGACATAATCCTTATACTGGGACCTGAAGATATAAGAACATTGGGCGATGAGCTCTGCCCGGAGACAAAATGAAGAAAACTTCACAGAACATTCCGGAAGAAAGACCGGCCGCGCCGCAATACGGTTTTCGAAAATTAAGACCGTTAAAGATCCCAAAGGCGGCATGGTTTGCGATGGGGTTATCGCTGTTGATGGCTGTAACTCTATTTGTTCTTTATGCGGTCTCATTCAAAGGAACCGGCAATACAGGCAAAACGCTCGTAATCTATACAGGAGGCACTTCGATCCAGGAAGTGTCGCTCCGTAACAGCCTTGCAGCTGCAGATTTTTCTCTGGAGTTAGTGGAACCTGACAAGAGAAGTGCAAAACCGGACTATGTTTATGAACTTCCCAAGGGAACCGGAAAAGGCAAGGTCGTGGTAATGGCTGTCGGCAGTGATGCCTTTAAGGTCATGAATGATCTTTTGAGTACTGCTCCGGGTGATGTTGACGGATTTATTCTTGTAGATCCGGATTATCCGGGCAATGCTTCGCTCGAGAACTATTCGAGTGACTATCCTTCAGAGCCGTGCGCAGTGTTCGGTTTTGACAGCGGGGCAAAGTCCTCGGGCGAACTTAACGGTGCCCAGATGATCTTTGAGAAGATTTCCGGCGTTGATACCATGTATGGTCATGCGGCACAAAGAGGAAGGATATTCCCGTCGAAAGTGTTCGTATCGAACAATCAGTTAAGATATCTTTCTCTGTCTTCGGTGAGGACGGGAACAGCAGGTCTTTTGGCCTTGCCGTCGTTCCAAAGCGAACTTGCCCAGTATCTCGGAACTACTTTCGGAAGCGGATACTCTTCTGCGCGGGTTACGGTCTGGAACGTGCTTCTGGTACTGGCACTTTTCCTGTCTGTAGCCTCTCTTGCATTGTTCCTCTTTATGGTTCCCGTTTCCGTTCCTGACAGGGGAGAGAAACTGCTCAGGGGAAGAGACAGTCTTGGCGCGATCATATTCCTGGGAGTTTCAGGTTGGCTTGCTCTCTGCGGAGCGGTAATGACCTTTATCCCGCAGACGGGATTCCTTGTAAAATATGTTGCAGTTTATTCTCCGGCTTTCATTATCGCTCTTATGGCATTAGCCCAGATAAAGATAATCGCGGACAAGAAGATCACATATACCAGAAAGGACTATGGTTTTACTATCTTTTTGGCATCAGTTCTCACCGGCCTTGTCGAGATCATGATAATCGTTGCCGCATTGCTGAATCTTACGAATGTTGAGAGCACTTTAACAGATGTGTCCGGCTTGATCGTGGCACTGATCATATTTGTTGTCATGAGTATCTCTGCTGTGGCTTTGGTGCTTGCAGATAAGAAATCGAGATTCTCGGGACAGGGACCTGCCGCATATTTTGCAAGTCCCATGTACTTTATAGAAGCTTTGATCCCTTCTTCCGTGATCCTTATCCTGGGCATAATAAACGGCAATTCCGAGATAATCCGCGCATCTCTGGCAGGAATTGCCACAGGCGTTCTGCCTTTTGTCTGTGCCGTGCCGATAAAGAGGATCTCGGATTACTATGAGATAACAGGTCTTGTTTTCGGTGGCATTGCTGCCATAATCATATTTGTTTTTGCCTGATCTTTAGCGAAAACAGACCATCTATATATTTATTATTGACTTTCAAGGACCCCTGGTGGTATTATACGTCGGTGACCGCATGCAACGGGCTTTTTTAAATGCGCAGATTTTTGCGCTGCCTCGGGTTTAAGCAGCGAGACTGGAAGAACAGGAGGAACGAATATGTACGCAGTAATTAAGACAGGCGGCAAGCAGTACAAGGTTTCTGTAGACGATGAGATCTTCGTTGAGAAGCTTGAAGGTGAGGCTGGCAGCCAGGTTACTTTCGATGAAGTACTTGCAGTATCTGATGACAACGG
>JAEEGL011730587.1_pt1 | contig 14026 bp, 17 predicted proteins | sample 9134231 | NCBI WGS metagenome assembly JAEEGL01 (sample SAMN16246548, study PRJNA631951) | gut metagenome | biome: gut microbiome; feature: rumen; material: fiber-attached | host: Bos | place: Iran: Karaj | collected 2018-10
AGGGTACCTCTAAAAACCGCTTTGAAAAGAGAAAATGAGATAGCCGCGTCGGATACAAGGAAAGCCGACGAAGCCGGGCTGGCGCCCGGTTAGGAGGTTTGACGCAGTAGACGGTCACGGCAGGAAGCCGTGGTATTGCCGCCAAAAGCGCGCAGGACGCGCGCTTACAAAGCGGCATAAAGTGGATAACTCCTTTTCTCTCAAATTGGGTTTTTAGAGGTTCCCTTTACTTTACCAGCGCGGATTCGAGTATTTTCAGCGAAGCGCTGCCGTCCCTGTTGGCAGTCATCCGTACACGGGTCCCGAGAGGCATGAACATATTGATGCCGCTGTGTCCGCAGGGAACTCCCCAGATAACAGGCTTTCCGAGCTTCTTCGCAAAGTCCTCGATAACGTTCTTCGCGGTTATATCATCGTAGGACGGACAGTCGGTGAAATCACCCACAAGTATGCCGTCTACGCGGTCAAACAGGCCGTTCATGCGGAGCTGTGTCAGCATACGGTCTATGGTCGATGCAGACTCGCCGAGCTCCTCGATCAGCAGTATGCAGTGTTCGCCTTTCAGCTCATACTCCGTACCCGCCATTGAGGCTATGACCGAGAGGTTGCCGCCTATGACGGGACCCTCTGCCTTGCCGGTCACGATGGCCTCCAGCTTCCTGCCCTTCGGCATCTCGATCTCCCCTATCGGCGTCGAGCGTGTTATGCCGTTGAAGAACTGATCCGCGGTGTATTGATTGATCTTTGATGTGAAGCTGGTCAGCATAGCTCCGTGGACAGTGGTTATATGGCTTTTCTGATAAAGCGCTATGTGCAGCGAAGTGACATCGCTGTAACCGATAAACAGCTTCGGGTGCTTTGCGATAAGATCATAGTCCAGCAGGTCAAGGAGCCTTGATGCGCCGTTGCCGCCTCGCATACACAGTATAGCGTCCACACTGCTGTCGGCAAAGAAGTTGTTGATATCATTCGCGCGCTGCCTGTCTGAGCCTGCGTAGAGCTTATAGCGCAGCTTGCAGGAAGGAGCGATCTTGACATTGTAGCCCATTTTCTGAAGGAAAGTCACGGCGCGGTTGAATTCCGCCTCGTCCATTGCGTAGGACGTTGCGACTATGCCTATGGTATCTCCGGGCTCAAGAGCCTTGCCCTTCGCAGTCACGTCATCATAGAGCGTGATGTTCTTGTTTCCGAGAATGCTGTACACTTTATTCGCTATCTCGCCGCAGACCTTATAGATGCCGTTCTTGTCGTATGTCACCTTAGCGCCGGACACGGTAACTGCGACGGTATTTTTTGTTGTGGGATCGTAGGACGCGAATGAGATCATACCGTTCGCGCTGCCCATATTGTAATAAAGCCCTTTTGTGCCGTAGAGTGACTTTATGTAGCGGAGACCCGTACTCTGGCGGAACTCGCCGCCGTTCTCCTTCACGGTGAGGCGCTTGTTCTCCATGGTTTTTACGGAGGAAGTTGTGAGGATACGCTTATCGCCGTATGCGCCGTCGTTGGCGAGGGTGTAGAAGATCTTCGCGGCGTCATGTGTGGAAGCGGTAAGACCTGTCGCGTAATTGATCTGCCCCTGTCCTATGACTCCGGAGGGTTTTATGGTCTTTGCCTCGCTGCTGAGCATCACTGCCGTGAGGTTATAGCCGTAGCGCGAAGCCAGTTTTTTGGTGTTCTTCAGTCCGCCCGCGTAGAACGATATATCCGCCTCCAGCGGTACGAACAGATTATCCTGCGCAAACCGTTCAAGCGGTTCCTTCAGGACGAGCTCAAGAGTCGCCGCCGCTGTGCCGATGCCGAAAGCGTTCCGCTTCCAGGCTTTCGCGGTACCCGGAGTGACGCCCGAATTGTAGCTTGATGATGACGAGATCAGCGAAGCGGTGTTCTTTATGCTGTTCTGCGTGGTCAGGTTCTTCAGTGTGGAGCTGTTGGTCAGCAGCATGGAGAGCGATACGCCCACCGGCATCTTTACGCCCCAGATACTGCCGATATCGCCGGAAAGCCCTACAAGACCGTTCTCGTTCATTTTCAGCGCGCACATCGCGGTCACGGTCTCGCTTATCTCGCCCAGACCCACCTTGGTAGTCACGCCCATGCGCTTGGTGCCGTACTCCGACCAGCCGTAAGTCCAGTCGAACTGCGCGCCGTCTTTTCCGCGTATTACGGAGACCTGCGCACCCACTGCGCCGCAGGCAGCCGCAGACTTGTATATCTGCGCAAGTATGTCGTTATATGCCGAACCGTCGGAGCTGTATGACTGCGGCAGAGCTCCAGCGGGCTTCGCGGAGCTCTTGTAGCGGCGTTCGGCGGCGTCCGATGACACCCAGCCGTTCTTGCCCGTCGCACTTCCGACCTTGTACCAGACTTTGTTGTTGGAATCAAGCCCGGAACCCAGATAGTTTATCTTACCCGCCTTGGAAATGGCTCCGGCGCTCGCGTAGCTGCTGCCCGGTCCCGTCCTCAGCATGGTGTTGTCGCTTTTTATGTAAATGTAGTATGTACTGTCGGCGCTTGCGGGCGGCACAGAACCGACAACAAAAAACAGAGCCAGCAGCAGAGCCGTAAAAGCCCGCCCCAGTCTGATCCTTAAGTGTTTTTTTTCTGTTACCTTTCTATACATCACAGTTCCCCTAATTTAATAAACAGTGTATTTATTATATCACTTTTTATGCCCGGTTGTCACGGGTAAAACACAATTTTTCCGTGATTTCAGACAATTTCTATGTTTTGCATAAAAACAGACCCGTAATCAATGCACAATCAACAATAACAATATTGCGGAACCGGTGTTGCAATTTGACGAAAATTATGTTATAATAGAAATGATAGTATCCGGCCCTGTGCATAACAGTTATACCAGGAGGAAGACGATATGAACGACGCCCACAACACCAACTCCTCTTCAATCGGCATATTCGTGAATCAGGCAGGCTACCGCCCGGAAGGTCCGAAAAAAGCCGTACTCCCGTTCAGCTGCGAAGAATACAAGATCATCGATACCGACGGCAGAGTGCGCTTCTCCGGTATGCCGTCGGGGTTCGGCTTTGACAAGGCCTCGGGTGATAACGTATATATAGCCGATTTCAGCAGATTCAGCGATCCCGGCGAGTACCGCATTATCGCCAACGGCACCTCCTCGGCGCTTTTCTCCATAAATGACCGGGTATATGAAAGAGTGCTGGACAGCACACTGAAAGCCTTTTACTACCAGCGCTGCGGCTGCGCGCTTGACAGGCGCTATGCCGGGATCTGGCCTCACGATGCCTGTCATACGGAGAAAGCCCGGCTATGGGAAGACAGTGACATTGAAGTAGATATAACGGGCGGCTGGCACGACGCAGGAGACTTCGGGCGCTATGTCACCCCGGGCGCCGTAGCGGCTGCTCATCTGCTGTACGCGTATAAACTCTTTCCCGGTGTGCTTGAGGGCAGAAGATACGGGATCCCCGCAGACGGAGAACTTCCGGATGCCCTCGCGGAAGTCAGGTACGAGCTGGAATGGCTCATGAAGATGCAGCGCGCCGACGGTGCCGTTTACCACAAGGCAACCTCTGCCCTGCACCCGCCTTTCGTCATGCCCGAAAAGGACAAAGCAACGATATATCTGTTCCCCTGCTCTTCTATGGCTGCCGCCGATCTCGCGGCGGTGTGCGCACTTGCTTCGGGGATATACAGGCCCTTTGACAGGGAGTTCGCGGACAGGCTTCTGGAGACTGCGGAGCGCTCCGGAGAATGGCTCATCGGACACCCGGAGTTCCTGGGATTTACCAATCCCGAAGAATGCAATACAGGTCTCTACGGACAGCACTCCGATATTTCAAACAGGTTCTGGGCATTCACGGAACTTTATTCCGTCACCGGAGACAAAAAATACCTCGATCTGATAAACCCCTCTGTGAATAAGGATTTTTCGCTGACCGAACTCGGTCACGCAGAGACCGGAGGGCTCGGTTCACTTGCATATATACTCTGCCCCCAGCCAAAGGACAAGCTGACCGCAACACGGCTGAAGAGCATATTCTACGGCAGCGCCGCGGCTCTGAAAGGACTGTCGGAAAAGAGCGGCTACGGAACTGCCGTAAGCCCCGAACACTATTACTGGGGCAGCAATATGCAGATCATGAAAAACGCTATGATCTTCGCGCTGAACGATGTGCTCAACGGAGACCCGAGATCCCGTGACTGCGCGGCTCGGCAGCTCGATTACCTGCTTGGCGCGAATCCCCTCGGCATAAGCTACGTCACCGGCACCGGAGAATACAGGTGCAGTCACCCGCATCTGCGTACCGCTGCCTGTGACGGCGTGGACGAATGCATACCCGGATTCGTCGCCGGAGGCCCCAACCGCCACCCCGCCGACACCACTGCGATCAAGTCCATAGAGCACGGGACTCCTCCGGCGAAATGCTATATCGACAACGAGGATTGCTATTCGCTGAACGAGGTCGCGATATACTGGAACTCACCCACGGTATTTGTACTTGCCTATTTATGCGGAAAATAACAAAAAGCCCGTCATCACGAATGATGACGGGCTTTCGTCTTACTTGTCAGGCAAGCAGCTCTGCGGGAGTGTCGGAGAAGTAATCCTCCGAATACCTGTCGAATACCGACTGCTGGTACTGCAGGGCGCTCTGCTTTGAAATAAAGCCGCCCCGGCTGAATCTTCTGAAATACGGCAGGCGGAATCTCACTGAAAAGCCGCGTTCCTGCGTGCCGCAGAGTTCCGCGAAATACAGCGTATTCAGGGGCTTTATCCCCTTCGCCGCCGCTTCGACGGGCTTGTAAGCCACGGACAGGTAGGTGTCGCCCTCCGCCGTGAATATCATGGTAGTTTTCATAACTATCGTCTCCGTTTCTCTCTTCTGTTCTTACACGGTCTGACTTCTCTCTTTATATATTGATATTATAGCACTGCGGAGCGCTCCGGTCAACTGTCCGGAGCGCGTTTTCATCATACTGACACCATTTCTGTAACTTTATACAAATACGGAGCCGAAGTGAGGATTATTACCGCTGTTTTGCTATATTCTGCTTTTTCCGCAGACCCTGTCCGCATCGTCGGCAGCCTGTCAGTCACAAGCTTCATCTTGTACCGATAATGAAATACGGACGAACACCGCCCTTATTGGTGTTGTAATTAACCGCACCGTATGTTGTCGTCCATACTGCAGTCCAGTATTGCAGATTAACACTATAACAAGGGTCCTGAATCAGATACATAACGGCACCCGATGTCGGAATTATCGGTTCTTCGGCATTATGCGACTTCCATTTTGGACATAGTGAAAATAAGGCAAACTGACCACCGAGAGAATAATAAATATTTTCCTGTATATTCGCCAGGTTCTGGAAACGGTTGAACCCGAACACCATAACTTGACTCATCAATTCAATTGTGCAGGTCTGTTCTTCGCAGCGTGTCACGGTACCATTTGAGTCTATGGCTGTTGATATATAATTCTTATGCGGCAGCACCATATCCGGAAAAACGGCATTGATAGCGGTTTTAGCTTTATCAAGTCCGGAAGTACGAATGTCCGAACCGTTATAACCGTTGCTTCTGCCGCCCGGCTGTGAGGTATAGAGCGCGGTGTCCGGCACAATGACAAGATGATGCGCAGTCATACGTTTTGTAGTGTCCACCGTGTCACGGTAACCGACAAAATAATCCATATCCGCAATTCGCCAATTAACGCTCTGCTCGACATTGTCAATTGTAACCGGTATTGTCCAGTAATCGCCAACATACAGGTCATCAAACGAACCGTCTGCAATTGCCGCGAGCTGTGCTGCCGAAACGCTGTTGCCGAGGTATTTTCCGCGGTAGATATTACGGTGCATTTCCGGAACAGATGTGATCCATTCGGAAATACTTGCCAGCGCCGCAGTTATGACTTTGTTCTGCACCGGATTTTCGGATATCGCCGAAAGCGCCGCGTCAACCGTTACCGGTGCGGGTATAGCCGGTTTATCCGTCAGATCGTTATAGCTGCCCGAAGAAGCCACTGCCGCAAGATCCGCGGAGTTTGCCTTGCTGCCCAGCGCCGCAGTTATGACTTTGTTCTGCACCGGGTTTTCTGATGTGAGCGAAAGCTCATCGTCAACAATTATCGGGACAGTACCGCCGGTGCCTACCCTTACTTTTATCTCGTTCATGATCTCCTCCTTACAGAATTTCAAAGAAAGCGGACGGCTCGGCTCCGTGCCATGTGTCCACTGCTGTGCCGCCCGTGTTTTTCAGACTTACGGTGTAGATGTATCTGCCCTTGGCTATATTGGTCTCCGACGCTCCGAAAGTTATCGTCACCGCGCCGTCCGGGCTCTGGGCAGAGCGGTCTGCTGTCTTTATGAGCACGGCCGCAGCACCTTTCACCGGTCTTACCGCAAGCTCCGCATACTGCCCCGGCGGCAGCAGATACGGCGTTTCCCCGCCTTCGTCCTCAGTATAAAGAACAAAGGGTATCGCCGCCGTATCACCGCCCGGTATCTTTATATCATGACCGTCTGTGATGTACATATTGACCTCCTTACTTTAAAAGCACTTCGATGTGCGTGTTGTCAATGCGTTTCAGGCAGCGCACATTCGTCCGTGTAAACGTCGGAGCCCCGACACCCTGACGCGCCGAAACATAGCCTCCCGGCTCGCACTTCCCGTTGTCGCAGATTATCAGCCGTCCGACAAGCCCGATTACCGCCCACTCCTGCCGCTGTGACCGCGGGATATATTTCCGCTCCGGGTCGTAGTCGTCGGAGAGCTGCGGCCTGCCGTCTTTGTCGGGAATATACGCGCCGAACACGTCGGTTTTATATTTCCCGTGCCAGTGCTCCTCGTAGGCGTTACCGATCACTGACGCACGGCAGGACACAACTCCGAGGATATCATCGCCGTGTGCAGGCGCGATTTTGTCGCCGATAAGCTGTACCGGCATTCCGCGCCTGTCTTCGCCGTCCGGATTTCCGTCTGCCCACTCGAAATACTCCGCGTAGTCCGCGCCGATCGCGTGATATCCGCCCGATGCATATACCTCACCAAAGCTGTTGACATAAAAGCATTTGCTTCGGTTGTTTGTACCGGAGCCGTTTCCGACAACAAGGCGCTCATCCGATGAGGCTTCGCCGTACTGCCCGAACATTCCGCAGTTTGTCGTGTTGTTAAGATTTCCCTGCCCTGCCGTCAGTCCCCATGAGCCTGATACAGTGTTCCATTGGCCGCCCACAAGCGCGTAATGTGTAGTTACGGTATTGTTATATCCCACGACAACATCATAATCGCCCGATACTGTGTTGTACTCGCCTGCAACAATACTGCTGTCAGCGCCGTTCAGCGTGTTATGCTGTCCGCCGACTGTACTTCCGTTGCTGTTTGTGATCGTGTTGTCATAACCGGATACTGCGAGCCACGAGCCGCTGACGATCTCGTTTTCGCTGCCGCTGAGTGTCACATAATAAGCGTAGTTTGACACGGTATTCATATTACCGTGTATATCCGACCATTTGCAGTTCATGATACGGTTTCCCTCACCGCCTATTGACGTGCAGTAGTTGCCGCCCATGTTTCCGCCGAGGGCTTTGTTGTTCTTGCCCTCAATGTGCAGCCAGCTGTCTCGTGCAGCCTGTTCGTTGTACGTGTAGTCGTTGAAGCGCTCGGAATGGTTCCCGATGTCCTCGCCTACGCCGGAGGAGCCGCCTCCGACAGTCGTATTGTCGATGCGCTTTGAGCTTTGTCTGCGGACATTTGCCGAAATAAGAGCGGAGCTCTGACCGGTCAGTCTGCCTACGCACTCCGCCGCAAGACACTCTATCGTATCAGCGCCGCGGTAGCGCCATTCGATGCCGGTCACCACGCCGATTATACCGCTTCTCTGGTCAACATCTCCGCCGCGGAAAATTATAGTATCACCGGGATCTATGGCAGGATCTCCGAATATCACCGCCCTGACGCCGCGCTGCTTGAAGGAGTCAATATTGCCGAGCCATGCTGTATTCACGGCATTGCAGTCGGCAGCGCTCTTTCCTTCAAGGAGAGGATTCTTCTCCAGGACATAAGCCGCCGGCGAAGCCTGCTCGTCCTGCGAAATATAGGACGAGGTATAATTCACCACATCGTTTTCCGAGTATGCTGTAAGGTACTTGATATACGCTCTTGTGTCCGTGACCGTGATGCTTTCACGTTCGTCGGCGCGTATCGTCCGGTCGGTGATTATGATCGAGCTGTCATGCGGATCGACGGCGTACTTCGCGGGTATGAGCACCAGCTTTGAGTCGCGGTCTGTCATCGCGTAGCAGCACATCAGCGACGCGCACCACATTATCAGGTCACGGCAGGTCTGTATCTGGCTGCTCTCCGCGCATACCGTGAGAGAAGCGTTCGGGAACGGCAGTACCGTCTGCGCCGTGATGTCGGTAGCCACTCCGCACTCCGCGCAGGCCGCGGCAATGAGCGCCGCAGGTACCGCCGAGGTGCTTTTCAGCGTGTCCGAAGGCTTCACGTCGAAGAGAACTCCCTCGTCATAAGCGACTATCGAGAGTATGTCCTTGCGCCTTATGGAAAGCACCGGATCGATAAGGAATTTTCCCAGAGGGATATCTTCATATACGCCGTTCACAAGTATTCCGTATTCAAGCTCCGTGTACGCGCCGGTAAGATCGATACCGACCGCGTCGTCCAGGAAGAACGAGAACTGAAGGCACGCGAGACTGAAAGTACCGATGCGGTAGCTGCCGCGGCACAGTTCCCGGGTAAGTTTAAGCGTGTCCTTTACGAGAACGCTGTCATCTATCGGTATCTCTGTGCCGTCCGAGAGAGTTATGCTCCCCAGAAGCCTGTCCGTGCGCACTTTACTGCGTACCGCGTCAAGGTAGCCGCTGCTTACAGGATACATGACACCACCTCCTTAATACTCGACAAGACGGCAGCTTATCTCCCACCAGCTGTCGTCTTCGTCGGCGTTCTGCTGCTGATAGAAATCTGCCCTTATGCTCTCGGCGTACATATCGCAGTTCGTATAGCCTGCGGCGGACGGATCCAGCAGCTGAACACTGAGCACTTCGCCGGACAGAGCCGCTTCGAGCGCCGCGAGACCTCCCCCTGTCAGTCTCCATTTCACATCGCAGGTGATGACACCGGGACGCACCCTGTTGCGGTGCACTATGCCGGTCTCGTCATACCTGCCGCTGTCCGAGCCGGTTATGTCCTTTGCCGTGACCGAGTAGTAATACGGCACCGGCAGCTCGGTATTGTTTATCTTGATAAAATACATAGCGCTTACTCCTCAATGCCGTTTGTTATACGGCTCCTTCTGATGTTGTAACGGCTCACGGCTTCACCGACCTTGTCTCCGTCGAGTATTACCTCGGTGGTTATGTTGACCGGCTGCGGCGATACATCGTTCATACCCGCGGCATCTCCGATACCGGGCAGCTGAACGGAGGCTGTGCGCTGTACGCCGCCGGAATTTCTCAGGTATTCGGTAAAGCCATACACGCTCGGCTCGGGAGCGCCCTCTCCGAAAGCCTGTGCCGCCGCGATCCTGCCGGTATAGTCGTTCATCACGGCGGTACGCGTGTCTGCCGCCGGGGCAAGCGTTCCGGTCATTCCCACATCCAGAAGCCCCGAAAACGCCGCGCTCACTTCTTCGCCTGCCGATACCGCACGCCGCCTGAACGACTCCATGGCGGAGTTTGCCTCGGAGACAGCGCGTTTGAAATTCTCGGCATCGGCGGTTATCTTTACATTAAGTTCCTCAACTGTCATTGTTATTTACTCCTGTTTTCCGAAACGTCTGTTGAGCTGCTCCGCTATGCGCATGAAGTCAGCCTTGCCGCCGTCAGGTGCGGGCGCAGGCCTTGAACCAAACGCTTCCGCCGGAGTCCTCGGATACTTCGACGGCGAATTTACCGCAGCAAGCACCAGCAGCCCGATGTTGTATGCCAGCATCTCCGAATTGCGGGCTTCGGCTGCGCGGCGCTTCTCCCCTGCCGCTATGAGTTCTTCCGTCTCATAGGCGGTAAGCTCCCACAGCAGGCGCGGATCTCCGGCATAAGGTGCGGCGCGCTCACGCAGCTTACCTATCAGCTCCGCGGCACTGCGGGAGCCTGCCCGAAAAAACCGGATATCTCCAGTGCTTTCGCTATTTCGCCGTTCAGCGAGGCAAAAGTACCGCCTCCGCTTATATAATCGTCAATAACGGTGTAGGTATCCTGCCTTGAAAATTCCGGGCGCAGTCCCTCGATAAGCGCATAGAGCAGTTCAGCTCCGATCTTCACCTCGTCAGCGCGTTCAAGAGCCTTGTACACCGACATACCGAGACGTTCCTCAAGCCTTGCCGCCGACAGAGCCGTAAGACGCAGCAGATAAGTCTTTCCGCCCGCTTCAAGCTCCGTGTAGGGCAGTTTCAGTCTGTTTTCGCTCATTGTTTACCTCCATAAGAAACGGCCTCCGCCGTGAGGCAGAGACCGTACCGGTTACGACGGGTCGCCGCTGTATGTGAGCGCGGTATTCGGTATCGAGATGATACTGAATTCCATAACTCCGTCGGCTTCCATTTTCCTGACCTTCGTGGATACCTGACCGTTCCATGTGAAATACGTCCCGTCCGGGAACTGCACCTTCTGCGGCACCGAAGCCCCGGAGAGCTCCACAGCCCTTGCCGCCGCGAATGCCGCAGCCGTCTGCTCAGCAGTGACGTTCGGGTTGAGCACGGCACTGTTGTAATAAAACTCGAAGGTCAGGTCGTCATACTTATAAAGCCCGGCTATATAACGGTGGGCGGTGTCAAGGAGATTCGTGACCTCCTTTTTCTCACGTGCCCCGCCGAGCTCGGGCGTGGACTTGAGTCCGTAAAGGTTCTGCCCGTTAAGGAAATAGGCAGTTCCCGATGATAATAACTCCATTATTATGAACCTCCATATAGATATACTGTAAAACTCCGGAATGTACAGCAGATCACGGAAAAGTCCGGCAGCGGACTGCCGGACAGAATTTCCTAAAGCGATACCGTCCTCCATGTGACTTCGTCGATACCGAAGCGGTATCTCATGCAGGTACGCGGAAAGCGCTCGTCGTTTATGAGCTGTGCAAAACTGCGTTTCAGGCCTTTATCCGCGAGCACCTCGTTTACCTGCGCCGCAAGCTGCTGCGACTGCGCGGGAGTTTCCGCGAAAACATCGATCTGGAGCGTTATAACGCTGTATCTGTCCTTACCGCCGAGTATGACCGAGGACACGTTCCCCGTTTCGGAAAGCGTTATTACGGGAAGAGATCCCGCACGTTCCGGAAAATCGAGCTCCACATCGGCTATATCTCCCAGCAGCTGCGCTATGCAGGGCTTTACATCAACCATTTCCGTCACCTCTCAGATATATCGTGAATACGACGGGAGCCATTCTTGCGGCAAGCTCCGCGCCTCCGCCGAGAAAATGCCTCGGTCTGCGCTTACCCACACCAAGCTCCACGGCACGCGCATAAGGCACATCCGTCCCGATGATGACCGAGGCCTGTGCCTTCGCGCGGTCGAAGAGATCGTACTTCGTGATGCTCCGTTTAAGCCGTCCCGTGCGGACGGGACATATCCTTCTCGATTCCTCGTACGCGATCCTGCCGAGTTCATCGACAGCCGCGTTTATCTCTGCGGTGTAGTCTTTCATAAGCGTTCCGTCCTTACCGTAAGATGACCGGGGTACAGCCGCGCCTCAACTACCCTGCTGTCCGCGTCTTCTCCGTAGACCGAGGCGAGATCCCCGCATTTCACTCCAGCTTCCCTGCGCATGATGAGCGTTGCGCCGGCACTTGTTCTTTTTCCGTCACGTTCATCTGTCAGCACGGATTTATCGGGAAACACCTCGGCATAAACGAAGCCGATGAGCTCGGGGACGATCTTTGTTCCGACATAATCCCCCGGCGTTTCGGACGGGGAGAATATATTAATTCTCCGGAGGTTTCTCTGGGTCATCTGCATTGATCGTTCCCACCTTTCTGGGATAGTTTTTCAGGCGCTGCTTCATATCGTCGGTGATCAGCTCCGAGAACGACACCGAAATGTCGTTCTCACCGCGCTTTTCTTCTCCTTCATTGCCCAGTCTGTTGTACATTGTGACAGCGAGCTGAACCACCATATCGTTCAGCCGCTCGGGCAGCGTATCCCTGCCAAGATAGTCAAGCAGAGTGTTCCGGGCTCTGTCAAGAAGGATACCGAGCTTGATGTCGGAGCTGTCATCGTCGGGAGGCAGGAGTATCCGCATAATATCAATGTTTCTCATCTGTCATTCCTCTCCCGCTGACGGGACTCAGGTCTCGTCTGTGCCGCTGTTTCCGGGCTCCTCACCGTTGAAGCATACTGCTACGGCCTTCTTTTTCTTGTCGAAAACGAAGATATCGTGGTACAGCAGACCCTCTACAAGAGTACCCGCGATACCGGGCGGATCACGGTGTATCTTGTAGTCCTGGAGCTTCACAGGCGCCGGAGCGCACATGGGATGAGTGATGATGAACGCGCAGTCCTCGGGAAGTCTGCGCTTCGGTACAGCTATCACAGCAACGCCGTCACAGTCTCCTACCATGCCTTTGTAAATGACTCTGTCCTGTGCGAGCTCTGTCGCCTTTGTGAAGCCGGTATCCTTCTTCAGCAGCTCGATGAATTCGTTGGAGCAGAACGCCACACGGCCTTCAACGGGGAATTCCTCGTCTGTTATGGCTGTGTTCGCGGCAACGAAGGTGCTGTAAGCGTTCTCAGGGGTAAGTTCCTCGTAGATCTTCGTACCCGCTTTGTCCGCAAGCACGGAGAAGCGATAAGTGTCTATCGCCGGGATTATCACCTGCTCGATCTGGCGCTGGAGAGCCTTGCCCGCATCACGCACGCCTTCGGGGGAATCTGCCTCATAGGTCTTGTCGATGGTGAATGTGAAGGCCTTCTGCTGTGTCATTTCGAGAGTCTGTACCGTATCTTCCAGCTCCACAGGTTCACCGTACCTGTTCATGCCCGCAGTGGGATCATAGTCGTTGAGGGGCGCCGTGTCAAGTGTGTAGACCTTGACTGAACGCGCATTGCCGAACTCAACGTCGTTGTTCACGCCCGCAGTGGAAAGAAGTCCGCGTCTGATGACCTCGTCCACCTGTTCCGAATACTTTGTTGCAAGATTGATCGCCATAATTCTGTTCTCCTTTTTAATCAATAATTTCCGTTGTAGATACCGAGACCGTCAAGGAAAGCATCGCTGCTTCCTCCGGCCACAGTTCTCGGCATCCTGCCGCGCAGCCGCTGTGTGACTGCTTCTGTAAGAGCAGACTCGAACGCTTTTCCTACACGCTCGATGCTCTTTTCGCACTCTTCCCTGCCCGAATAGTTCAGACATTCGGAGAGCTGTTTCGGGAGACCTGCCGCTTCCAGCTTATCGAGAGCGTCAGCCATGAGTTCGCGTTTCGCCACGGCTTCCTCACGCTCCGCAAGAGCTTTTTCAAGCTGCCCGCGCAGATACCCGGCCTTCGCGTCGTCGTTCATCGCCGACAGCTTTTCAGCCTCGGCAAGTTTCGTTTCAAAGGCTTCACGCTCCGAGTTGATCATCGCGTCCAGCTCCGCCTGCGTGTAGAGCTTCTCTTCCGGCTGTTCCGGACAGGTCTTTTCCTCTTCCTGCATTTCTTTCACCTCCGTACTGATACAAAAAAGCGCCCCCTTCCCGCAGGAAGGAAACGCTTCTTTTCTATTCCGGAAAGACTGTTTTTGTTCAGCTTTCCACATTAGCATAATATCACGTTCTATACGGACATACAATGACATTTTTGAAATTATAAAAAAATTTAAAATTTTTTCAAAAAACACTTGATTTTTGGATAAATATGTGCTATAATATTTTCTACAATGTATATGCGGATGTGGCGGAATTGGCAGACGCGCTGGCTTCAGGTGCCAGTGGCAGCAATGCCGTGTGGGTTCAAGTCCCGTCATCCGCACCAGAATGATCGTCCCTGACGGGGCGGTCATTAATATCGAGGTGTGGCTCAGTTTGGTAGAGCGCTGCGTTCGGG
>JAEEGL013283992.1_pt1 | contig 14026 bp, 11 predicted proteins | sample 9134231 | NCBI WGS metagenome assembly JAEEGL01 (sample SAMN16246548, study PRJNA631951) | gut metagenome | biome: gut microbiome; feature: rumen; material: fiber-attached | host: Bos | place: Iran: Karaj | collected 2018-10
AGGCCAGGTCGAGGCCGCTGTCGAGGACGGCGACGGGGATTGTGCCGTCGGCGGGCGGGGCGACGGGGGGGAGGGACGACGCGGCGGCGGCCAGGGAAGCGGCGGGGGAGGGGGGCAGGCGGGCGGCGTAGTTGAGTTCGGCGTGGGCGACGATGGGGTTCCGCCGGAGCTGCCCGAGCAGGGCTTCGACGTTGGTGTTGGGCGGGAAGCGGACGAGATAGACTCCGTCCTGGGAATCGACGAGCATGCCGCCGGTCTGGTCGAGGAGGCGGCGGAACTGGTCGTAGGTGGTGCCGGGGCGGGCGGCGAGGAGGAGTTCGTCGCGCACGAACTCGGGGCCGGTGCCGGTGACGCCGCGGGTCAGGTCGAAGGTGGTGCGGGCCGGGGTGTCGCGGCGGACGGCGGCGGAGGAGCGTCCGGGCGTGAACACGCGGATGCTGCGGAGCTTGGGGACCTTGCCGAGGGGGCCGGGGAGGAGGCGCCAGGAGAGGAGGTAGTCGTAATGGTCGAGCATGGCGTCGAGGCCTTCGGAGACTTCTTCGCCGCGGATGGTCCCGCTCAGGGTGCCCGCGAGGTCGGGGTCGGCCCAGACCTCGACGCCTGCGCGGGCGAACTGGTCGAGGACGGCGGTCAGGGGGGTGCGGTCGGCCTGGAGCCAGAGGCGGTCGCCGTCGAGCCGGAAGTAGAAGGCGGCGGCGGAAAGGGGGGGGAGGAGGAGGAGGGCGGCGGCGAGAAGGGGGCGGAAACTGCGGATTAGGGGTGGGGGGTGCATGGGGGAAGGTATAGGGGGGAGAAGGGAGGGTGTCGAGTTTTTTGCGCGGGGACGGGGGCGGGGTTCATGGCGGGCAGGGGGGGAAAATGCGGGGGGAAGCCAAGGAATTTTCCTGTCTCCAAAGGTGGGGGCGGCGAGACCGGGCGGGGGGGGCTGGGCGGGGTGGGGGAGGGGGCGGGCCGGGGGCGGTCAGTCTTCGGTGGGGGGCGGGGCGTTCTTGGGCATCTTGGGGGTGCCCTTGGGGAAGACGACGCAACGGAGGCGCTGGCGGCCCCATTTCTGGGCTTCCTTGTGGGTGTTGAAGAAGAGGTCGAGGCGGGAGCGTCCGCGGATGTCGCCGCCGCGGTCCTCGACGCAGCCGTAGCCGTAGCCGGGGATGTAGAAGACAGTGCCCATGGGATAATGGCGGGTGTCGGCGGCGAGGGTGCCGGGCGCGGCCTTGGCGCCGTTGGCGGTAATGCCGACGGCCTTGGGTTTTCCGCGCTGGCGCCCCTTGGTGTGGACGGGGTTGCCGTTGGCGTCGAGTTTCCAGTCGCAGCACTTGCCGCAGGGGCAGTAGGCGGTGGTTTCGATGGTGACGTAGCGGCCGCGGATGATTTCGTCGTCGTCGTTTTCCTCGGAGAGGAAGAGGAGGCTGCACCCCCCGGCGGCGAGGGCCAGCAGGAGGAAAACGACAAAGATGGTGAGTTTGGCGCGCATCGGGGGACAGTATCGGCGAGGAGGCCGGAAAAAGCAAGTCCGCAGGCGCGGATGCCCTGCGCGCCCCCCCGGCGCGGGGCGGAAGGCGGGGCTTGCCGCGCGGGGGAAAGGCGTGCATACTCCCGGGCATGAAGGCCATCCACCAACTTGTCGCCGGGTACGCCCAGGGCGACGCGATCAGCAACGAAGTCCGCATGCTCCGGAAAATCTTCCGGTCGTGGGGTTTCGAGTCCGAAGTGTTCTGCGAACTCCGCCGCATCCTGCCGGAACTGCGAGGCGACGCGCGGGACCTCGCCACGGCGCGCGGAACCATCCGCCCGGACGACGTGGTGCTGCTGCACCTGTCCATCGGGTCGGACGCGAACGAGGTGTTCCCTTCGCTGCCGGGCCGGAAGGCGATTTTGTACCACAACATCACGCCGCCGGAATATTTCCGCGGAATCCAGGAGTCGGTGGCGTCGCTGCTGGAGAAGGGCCTGCGGCAGGCGCGGGCGCTGGCGGGCAGCGCGGAGGTGGTGATGGCCGACAGCGCGTTCAACGCGCGCGAAATCGAGGCGATGGGGCATCCCCGCGCGAGCGTGCTGCCGCTGGTGCTGGACTTCGGGAAGCTGCGCTCGGCGCCGGATCGGCGGGTGCTGCGGCGGTACCGCGACGGGCTGGTGAACGTGCTGTTCGTGGGGCGGTGCGCGCCGAACAAGAAAATCGAGGACCTGCTCAACGCCTTCTACTACTTCCAGCGCTACGTGCAGCCGGCGAGCCGGTTCATCCACGTGGGCTCCTTCGCGGGCCTCGAACAGTACCACGCGCTGTTGCTGGCGCGCGCGCGGGAGTTGCAGTTGCAGCACGTGGACCTGGTGGGGACGGTCAGCCAGGCGGAGCTCAACGCGTTCTACGACGTTTCGCGCCTGTTCCTGTGCCTGAGCGACCACGAGGGGTTCTGCATCCCGCTGATCGAGGCGATGACGCACCGGCTGCCGGTGCTCGCGTACGCGGCTGGGGCGGTGCCGGAGACGATGGACGGGGCGGGGGTCCTGTTCCGCGAGAAGCGCTTCGACCTCATTGCCGAGGCCATGGGCCGGGTGGCGGAGGACGCGGCCCTGCGCGAGGGCATCCTGCGGGGGCAGGACGAACGGCTCGCCCGTTACGAGGCGCAAGATCTGCCCGGGGCCCTGCGCCGGGCGCTTGAACCGCTGTTGGGGTGAGGGAAAATGACATGTTTAGTGCGGATTGAGTAATAGTATGGCCGCATCCCCACTGGGAGCACGGGCAGCCTGCCCGTGCAAGAAGAAGGCACGGGCAAGCTGCCCGTGCCCCCAATGACCACCGCATGGAACTTTGTCCTCCCGCGGCAATGCGGCCACACTGTTTTTTCACCCGCTCTGGAGCGGTTTTCCGTGGCTGTACAGACATTTTCCAACCGCAAAGTCGTGCGGAAGCGCGTCCGCAGTGGAAATAGCCGGCGCGACAATGGATTGAGGCCACACTATTTCTGCCCCCCACTTCGCGCCCGCGTCCCGACCGCCCTTTTGGGATTGCCCAAATCCACCCGGAATCCTACACTTGGTTGGAAATGGACACTTTGGTCATCATCCCCACCTACAACGAAAAGGACAACTGCGAAGCGATTGTCGGTGCCGTCCTGTCGGCCTGCCCCGAGTCCGAGGTGCTGGTCGTGGACGACAACTCGCCGGACGGGACCGGGCGGATCGCGGACCGACTGGCGGCCGCCGAACCGCGCGTCCACGTGCTGCACCGCGAGAAGAAGCAGGGGCTCGGACGGGCCTACATCGCAGGCTTCCGCTGGGCGCTGGAGCGCCCGCAGTACCAGTTCGTGATGGAGATGGATGCCGATTTTTCGCACGATCCGAAGGCCGTCCCGCAGCTGCGCGCCGCGGCGGCGGACGCCGACCTCGTGCTCGGCTCGCGCTACATCGGCGGCATCCGCGTCATCAACTGGCCCATGAACCGCCTGTTGCTCAGCACCGGGGCCGCGCTCTACGTCCGCACCGTCACGGGGATGCCGTTCGGCGACCCCACGGGCGGCTTCAAGTGTTTCCGCCGGGAGGTCCTGGAGGCCATCCCGCTCGACAAAATCCGTTCCAACGGCTACTCGTTCCAGATCGAGATGACCCACACCGCCTGGCACCTCGGGTTCAAGGTGAAGGAAACCCCCATCGTCTTCGAGGAGCGCCGCGGCGGCCAGTCCAAGATGAACGGCGGCATCGTCAACGAAGCGCTCTGGATGGTCTGGAAGCTGCAGGCCCGCGTGGGCTTCCGCCGCCGTCCGCGCAAGGTACACCCCAGGAGCGTCGCCGCCGCGCCCGCATCCGCGACATGAAATCCCTCTCCCTCCTTTTCCGCCTCCTCCGCGTCAACCAGTGGACCAAGAACGGCGTCGTGTTCGCCGCCTTCTTCTTCGCGCTGGGCGACCACAACCAGAACCTGTCCGTCTGGCTTTTCTGGAAAGTCGCCCTCGCCGCGCTCGCGTTCGCCTTCGTTTCCTCCGGCATCTACATCCTCAACGACCTCCGCGACGCCCCCAAGGACCGCCTCCACCCCGTAAAGCGCCTCCGCCCCATCGCCTCGGGCGAAGTCCGCCCCCCCGCCACGCTGGCCGTTTCCGCGCTGATGCTGGTGGCCGGGCTCTGGGGCTCCTGGCAGATCGCCCCGCGCCTCTTCGCCGTCACCGCCGCCTACTTCGCCATGCAGCTGGCCTACACGTTCGGCCTCAAGACGGTTTCGCTCCTCGACGTGATGATCATCGCCGCCGGTTTCGTCCTGCGCGCCATCGCCGGCGCCCGGGCCATCGACGTGCCGATCAGCCCGTGGCTGCTCGTCTGCACGTTCTTCCTGGCGCTTTTCCTGGCGCTCTGCAAGCGCCGCCACGAAAAGCTCTCCCTCGACGGCCAGGGCACCCGCGCCGCGCTCGACGGCTACGACGCCAAGCTCCTCGACCTGCTCGTCGCGGTATCCGCCGGCGCCACCATCGTCGTCTATTCCATCTACACGCTCTGGCCCGACACGGTGGCCAAGTTCGGCACCAACCGCCTGGCCGCGACCATCCCCTTCGTCGTCTTCGGCGTCTTCCGCTACCTCGACCTCGCCTACCGCCACGACCGCGGCGAGCGGCCCGAGCGGGTCCTTCTCACCGACCTGCCGCTGCTGGCGGACATCGCGCTCTTCGGCGCGACCGTCCTGGCGGCGCTTTTCCTGGATTGGGGGTGAGCGGTGCGCATCCTTCTCATCGGCGGCGGCGTGACCGGATCCCACCTCGCGGAAACCTTCTGCGAGGACGGGCACGACGTCGTGGTCGTCGACGAATCCCCCGACGCCCTGGCGGCCCTCGACGCCCGGCTCGACCTGCTGACCGTCCGCGGCAACGGCGCCGACCCCGAAGTGCTGGAGGAGGCCGGCGTCGGCCGCGCCGACCTGCTCGTGGCGGTGACCGACCGCGACGACACGAACCTGCTGGCCTGCATCTTCGCGAAGGCCCGCGGCGTCGAGCGCACCGCCGCCCGCGTCTCCGCCTCCGGCTACATGACCAGCCGGCACATCGACTTCGCGAAGCTCGGCGTGGACCTCCTCGTCAACCAGCACGACGAATACGCCCGCGACGTCTGCTCCGTCCTCCGCCTCCCCGGCGCCATCGAAGTCACCGACATCCTCGACGGGCGCGTCGTCGTCGTCGGCATGTCCATCCACATGGACAGCCCGCTGCTCGGCAACACGCTTTCCGGCTTCGGCAACCCCGACTGGATCCGCCGCATCCGCTTCCTGGCCGTCACCCGCGGCGACGAAATCCTCGCGCCCCACGGCGACACCTCCTTCCTGGTGGGCGACGACGTCTATTTCGCGGGCGAACCCGACGCCATCGCGGCCTTCCTCCAGTGGGCCTGGCCGGAGAACAAGCGCTTCCAGCGCGTCGTCGTGGCCGGCGGCGGCGAACTGGGGCTCCAGCTCGCCCGCCGCCTCGAAGAGGCGCGCATGCCGACCGTCCTCGTCGAAAAGGACCCCCGCCGCGCCGACTACTGCTCCGAGCAGCTCCGCCGCACCCTGGTCATCAAGGGCGACGCCCTGGAGCGCCAGACCCTGGCGGGCATCGGCGACGCCGAGGGCATGGCCTACGTCGCCGCGACCGGCTCCGACGAACTGAACATCATCGGCTGCCTGGTGGCCGAGCGCTTCGGCGTGCGCTTCACCGCCGCGAAGATCGCCAAGCCCGAGTACATCGAAATCGCCTCCCAGCTGCGCCTGCTCGACCGCATCGTCGACCCGAACCTCGCGATGGCCAACGCCATCCTGCACTTCGTCCGCGGGCGCAACGTCTCGGCGGTCGCGCTCTTCTCGCGCCTCCCCGGCGAACTCATCGAACTCAAGCTCGACGAAAAGCACCCCTGGGCCGGGCGCGCCATCCGCGACCTGCCCAAACTGCCGGCCGACGTCATCCTCGTCGCCGCCCTCCGCTCCGGGCAGGTCCGCGTCGCCACCGGCGACCTCGTCCTCGAACCCGCCGACCGCGTCGTCCTCTACTGCCAGCCCGACACCCTCGAAAAGCTCGACCGCCTCCTCGGGCCCGACTGACCGCCGAAAACTTTTCCAACCATTGGAAAAAAGTTTTCCAACCATTGGAAACATTTTTTCCAACCATTGGAAAACTTCCGAGAACCCACCATCCCCCATGAACCTCCGCAACGTACTCCACGTCATCGCCTGGCTGCTGGCCCTGATTGGCGTGCTCATGGCGCTGTGCGGCGCCGTCTCGTGGCTCTGCGACGAACCGCGCGCCGACTGCCTGGCCCTGCTGTACCCCGCCGGCGCCACCCTGCCGCTCGCGCTCGTCCTCGGGCTCGCCACCCGCACCCGGCGCGAGCTCAGCCGCCGCGACGGACTGGGCATCGTCGCCTTCGGGTGGCTCTTCGCCAGCATCGTCGCCGCCATCCCCTACATCCTCTCCGCCGACGTGTTCCCCGGCGACCCCGCGGGAGCCTTCTTCGAAGCCGTCTCCGGCATCACCACCACCGGCGCCAGCGCCATGCGGGGGATCGACGGCGCCCCCCGCAGCCTCCTCCTCTGGCGGGCCTTCACCCAGTACCTCGGAGGGATGGGCGTACTGATCCTCGTGCTGGCCATCCTGCCCTTCGCCGGCAGCGGCGGCATGCAGCTCTTCCGCGCCGAGATGCCGGGGCCCTCCAAGGACCGCATCGAACCGCGCATGGCCTCCACCGCCAAGTGCCTCTGGGGCATCTATATCGGACTGACCGTCATCCTCGCCGTCCTGCTCCGCATCGCGGGCATGTCCGGGCTCGACGCCGCCTGCCACGCCATGGCCGCCATGGCCACCGGCGGTTTCTCCACCCGGAGCGCAGGGGTCTCCGCCTGGAACAGCCCGGCCATCGAAATGCTGCTGGTCGTCTTCATGCTGCTGGCCGCCGTCAACTTCTCCCTCCACTACCGGCTCCTCCGCGGCGACTGGCGCTCCTGGGTCGCCAACCGCGAAACCCTCCTCTTCTTCGGCCTCTTCGCATCCGCGACCCTCGCGACCGCCGTGATGGTCTTCCGCGCCGACCCGGGAGGGGGCGGATTCCTGCACACCCTGCGCGACACCGCATTCACGTGCAGCAGCCTCATGACCACCGCGGGCTTCACCACCGCCGACTACGACCGCTGGCCCGCCCTCGCCAAGGGGATACTGGTCATCCTCATGCTGATAGGCGGATGCTCCGGCTCCACGTCCGGCGGCATCAAGCTCGGCCGCGTGCAGGTCGCCTTCGCGGCCGTGATGCGCGAAATCCGCCTCTTCATGCAGCCCCAGGCCGTGCTCCCCGTCCGCATGGGCGGCAAACCCCTCGACGAACCCGTCGTCGGCTCCATCTTCGCCTTCCTCGTCTTGTTCTTCCTCGTCCTCCTCGCCGGAATCCTGGCCATGCTGCCGCTGGCACCCGACGCCGCGACGGCCGTCTCTTCCGTCATTGCCTCCATCAGCAACACGGGGCCCGGCTTCGCCGCCGTCGGGCCCACCCTCGACTACGCCGCCATCCCCTCCGCCGGCAAGATCGTCCTCAGCCTCCTCATGCTGGCCGGACGCCTCGAACTCTACACCCTCCTTGCCATCTTCCTCCCCGCCTTCTGGCGCCGCTGACCTTTTCCCCCCCCCGCAGGACAGTCATCTCCCTCCCCTGTCCCAATGTGCGATGAGATTACAGAAAATACATGATATTTCCTAGAAAACACCAATATCATTCCTCCATGAAAAATCCCCCCTTCCCCGCCGCCCCCGCCCCCTCTCAGACCTCCCAGGACAGGAACGCCCACCGGAAATCATGCCGGTGGCGCAACCGCCCGTCCTGCCCCCGCGGAATCCCCGCCGCGTAGTTGCGCACCCGCCGTTCCTCCTCCGGCGTGAGCTCCCCGACCCGCCAGCGCACGCTCCCCAGGAACTCTTCCTCGTCGGCGTAGTCCAGGCCCCCGTGCGTCTCCAGGAAGCCGACGCTCGCCCAGTATCCCATCTGGGCCAGCAGGTTCACCGCATACAAATACCCCGGTCGCGGGACGTAGCGTCGCCCCAGCGCTTCAAGCAGCTCCCCGTCCACGAAGAATCCCCCCGCGTGCAGGGTGAGGCAGCAGCGGACCTTGGCCTGGTTGCACATCTTGGCGAGGGCGCCCGGCATGTCCAGCGCATCCATGGCGCGCGAGCACAGGACCAGGTCCGCCCGCGGCAGCGACGCCCAGTCGTCGGCCCAGGCCAGCCGCCGGGCCTCGATTTTCCCGGCAACGCCCGCCTCCTCCGCCGCTTCCGCCAGCAGGCGCAGCATTTCCCCCGAGAAATCGCACGCCCAGACCCGGTCCAGCCGCCGGGCCAGCGGCACCGCCAGGTTGCCGCTGCCGCACCCCATGTCCATGGCCGTGCGTACCCCGCCGAAGTCGATCCGCGCCAGGAATTCCCTCGCGTAGTCGCTCCCTTTCTCCCGCCGGCTCCTGGCGGCCGCCCGGGCATCCCATTCCGCCGCGCTGCGCGGACGGAACTCCGAGGCCGCCGCCTGCCGGCGGTACATTCCCGCGAAATCCACCCCCATCAGGCCGTCGTTGGCTTCCAGCGGCCCCCCGTGCCGGGGCTGGTCGGGGGCGGTCACGGTTCGGCCCCGGTGGCGTCCGGATCGCCGAATGCCTCGGACACGAGTGCGGCGAACCGCCCGGACAAATCACGCTCCGCTTCCGCGCTGAACGCTTCGTAGCGGTCGAGAAAGCTGGCGCCGAACGGGGTCAGCTCGGATTTTCCCCGGTCGCTGCCCCCCTTGCGGCGCAGGAGAAACGGCCGCCCGAACCCTTCCTCGGTCTGGCGGAGGATTTTCAGCGCCTTGACGTAGGAAAGCCCCATCTTGCGGGCGGCCCGCTGGATCGACCCGGTTTCACGGACGTCCCGCAGGAGCTCCAGTACCCCGGGACCGAAGAAGGTCCGCTTTTGCCCGTCCGTGAGCGACAGCTTCAAGTGGAGGCGGATGTCGCCGCGCTCCGGCGTTTCCCCGGCGGCACGGGCCGCGTTCGGTGATTTTGTTTCTCCGGTTCCCATGCCTCCGACCCTACGCCATCCCCGCGCCTCCCGCAACCGCAAACCGCCGTCCGGGCCGGGAATCGGTGGGCGGAGGGCGTCGGTCCATGGAGGAGAACATGTGGTGAATATTCGGGAAAGTCAAATGATTTCAGTAATCTCATTGATTTCCCCGGATTCCCGCCGCGGCGGGTTTTGCTTGGCGCGGGCGGGGAGAGGGGGTATGGTGCGCCGCGTCGAAAGGAGACCCATGAAGAAGTTCATCAAAGTTGTTTTTTGGATCGTTGTCGTGCTGGCCGTTGTGCTGGCGTCGGCGCTGTTTTTCCTGGACCGCGTGATTTTGCACGGGTTCAATGCCGCGGCCCCGGCCGCCCTCGGCGTGGATGCATCGCTGGGCGGGGCAGATGCAAGCGTGCTGAAAGGCTATGTTTCGCTCACGGACATGCACATCGGGAATCCGGAAGGGTACAAGACGGACGGAATCTTCGATCTGGGCGAGGTGACGGTGGATGTTGACATGCAGTCGCTGACGACGGACACGATTGTCATCGAGGTCGTCAAGGTTTCCGGCGCCAAGGTGACGTACGAGCAGGGGCTCCGCGGGAGCAACATCGGCGCGTTGCTGGACCAGCTCTCCAAGGAAGAAAAGGAGGAAAAGGCCGAAGAAGAGGAAAAAGAACCCTCGGAGAAGCCCGCGAAGAAAGTCATCATCCGCAAGCTGGACGTGGACGGCACCCGCCTGAACGTTGCGATGACCGCCATGATGGGCGCGGTGGTGCCCGTTCCCTTGCCGCCCATCCACATGGAGGGCATCGGCGAGGAGTCGGGCGGCGTTACGCCACTCGAAGCCGTGCAGTACATCATCAAGGGCGTGTTCTCGGCCGTGCAGAGTGCCGTCGCCGGGGCCGGGGATCTCCTCAAGGGCGCGGCCGGGTTGGTCGGCGACGGTGCCGGCGTCGTCGCCGATGGCGCCGTGGTTGTGGCCGGTGCCGTCGCCGACGGTGCAACGGCTGCGGCCGGCGCGGTGGCCGATGGTGCCACGGCCACGGTCGGTGCCGTCGCGGACGGCGCTTCGGCGACCGTCGGGGCCGCCGTTGACGGCCTCAAGGCCGTCGGAGGGGCCCTGAATCCGTTCGGCGGGAAGGATTCGGACGAGGAATAGCGGCCACGGGGGAAGAGCCGGCGACGCCCAGTCCGTAAAGGGCGAAATCGCCCCTGCAGGGGTCGCCGGGAAACACGGCGGAGAGCTGTCGGGTCAGCTTCTCCGCCGTGTTCATTGTCGCGCAACGGGATCGGATGAGGCCTAGGCGGTTGGCCTGGCGCAGGACGTGGACATCCAGGGGAATGACGAGGGTGGCCTTGTCGAGCCAATCGCTCCAGATGCCGAAATCCACGGGCGAGCCGTCGCGGGCCATCCAGCGCAGGAACATGCACAGGCGCTTGCAGGCGGAGGCGGTGTCCTGCGGCACGACGGGGGCGGCGCACCCGCCGAAGGCAGAGCAGAGGGCGCGCAGGGCGGAGGGGCCGTCCGTGGCGCCCGCGGCGCGGAGGCAGGCGCCGATTGTGCCGTGGCGGCGGAGGATGGCGCGGAGGCCGCTGAAAAAGGCGTGCATGCGGTCACGGGAGAAGAGCCGGTAGAAACTGGTGCAATCGCCGGGGCGGAAGGTGCGGGCGTAGCGGCCGGAGAGAATCCATCCGCGGGTTCCGCCCGGCCCCGCAATGTCGAGGAGGCAGTGGATTTTTGGGATGAATTGGGTCCGGCTGCCGTAGCTGAGGCAGGCGGCGAGAAAGGCTGCGGTTTCGAGCTCCTCCGGCGAGGCTTCGCGGAGACATCCTATGGGGTCGCCCGCGGAGAAGGCCGGGGATTCGTATTGCACCGCAAGATTGCGGAGGCGTGCGGCCAAGGCCGGGGAAATGCGGGGAAGACGGCTGCTGCTCATGCCGGGAGGCTCAGGATGGCCGCCCGGGGCGCAATCCGGCGAGCCAGTGCCGGAGGCGGTTCTGGAGCAGCAGGGCGGGTCCCGCGAGATTCCGGGCCTTGAGGATGCGGGCAATGGCCTCTTTCGTGGCCTCTGCGCGCTCGGGCGGGGCCGTCGCCCGTCGCCCTTGCGAGATTACAGAAAAATCGGGCATTTTCCGTTGTTTCGGTGGGCATCCCCCTCGATGCTTCCGAACCTTTTGGACGGTGACGAGCCGGACGATGCCGAGGGCTTTTTCGGCGGCCAGCGAGAGGGCTTTGAAGGTGGGGTTCTCGCGGAGAAGTTTGGCCAGTCGGCGGGCGGCGGCGGTGCAGGGCGCAGCGAGGTCGGGCGGGAGGGGATGGCTGAAGGGTACGCCGTCGATGATCCATTCGAGGGGGAGGCGGTCGTCGAGCTGGAGGACTTGGCGGAGGCGCTGGGCGAGCTTTTTGTAGCGCATGGCGGTGGAGTAGGGGACGGGGACGCGGCGGTCGGCCAGCCACCCCTTCATGCCGCCGGGACGGGCGCGGAATACGGTTTTGCCGCTCGGCAGGGTGGTGCGGGAGATGGTGTGGTCGAGCGTGGGGTCGAGATCGGCCAGGCGGGACCCGAGGCGCAGGCGGTCGCGGAGGGTACGGGGTTCGGCGGTCCAGGGGGCGGCGATGTCGGCAGGCGTGGGCGTTCCGCGGAGGGAGGGGGAGGCGGGGCGCTTTTCGCGGATGCGAATCTGGCGGCCGATTTCGTCGATGCACCAGGCGCCGATTTCGGTGACGGCGAAGGCGGCCAGGATGGGCGGGGTCAGGGCCAGGGCAATCAGGGGGGCGTTGCGTCCCCCCATGGCGTTGATGTCGGAACAGCCGCGCTCGATGGCGTCGGAGACGGCTTCGGTGTGGTCGAGAATGCGGTGGATGGCGTCTTTCATTGTGGGGGGAGAATGGGGGATTTTGGAATGAAATGCAAGTGTTTTCTGTAATCTCATCGAATGGCGGGGCGGGGTGGGGAGGGGGCGGGGAAGGGGAAGGGGGGGCTGGGGGTGCGAAAAAGCGTGAAATCGGAGGGCGGATGTGGGAAAAGGAGGGGATGCGTCCCGGGAAAGGGGCGCGGAACGAGGTTTTGGACATGACGATCGACGTGACGAAGGATACCGAATTGCAGATGGACCGGGTGAACCGCGAGGCGGGGAGCGCGGGGGAGGGGTGTGCGCCGAAAGGGGCGTTCTTCCGGAAGGTGGATTGGTGGGCGTTCTGGGTGGCGTCGCTGGTTGCGGGGGCGGTGTATTTCTTCACGCTCGCCCCGACGGTGACGCTCGAGGACAGCGGGGAACTCGCCGTCGCCAGCGACTGGCTGGGGGTGCCGCATCCGCCGGGGTATCCGATCTGGACGCTGGTGACGTGGTTCTTCCAGTGGGTGTTCCATTGGGTGCAGTACAACGGGCATCCGAATCCGGCCTGGGGGGTGGGGCTGGCGAGTGCGGTGAGCGGGGCGTTCGCGTGCGGGCTGCTGGCGCTGCTGGTGTGCCGGAGCGGGGCGGATGTGCTGGGGTGCATCGCGGGGGGACGCGGGGCGGACGCGGCGGCCGGGGAGGGTGAAGCGCCGTGGGCGAAGGGGGTGTGCCTGGCGGCGGGGGTGACGGCGGGGCTGCTGCTGGCGTTCAGTCCGGTGCTCTGGAGCCAGAGCGTGATCGTGGAGGTGTATTCGCTGAATGCGCTGTTCCAGATGGCGATCCTCCTGCTGATCTACATGTGGATGTGCCGTCCGAAGAGCGACGGGCTTCTCTGGGCGGCGGCGTTCTTGTTCGGGCTGGGGCTGACGAACCACCAGACGCTGCTGTTCCTGGGGGCGGGGCTGGCGGTGGCGGTGCTGATGAAGGATACGGGGCTGTTCCGGGATTTCGCGCTGGCGGCGGTGCTGGTGGGGATTCCGTTCGTGCTGGCGGCGAAGGGGGTGCAGCTGTTCGTGGACCCGGAGGCGCTGGCGGAGCAGCTGAGGATGGGGCCGGAGCAGTTGCAGCGGTTCGCGTTCGACGACCGGCTGTGGAAGTGGTCGTGCGGGCCGGACACGAAGCCGTTCTGGCTGTACAATTACCTGTTCCTGGCGATTCCGGTGTCGCTGTGGGTGGGCAAGGCGACGGAGCGGCTGGAGTGGCGCCGGCGGCTGGCGATCGGTGCGGCGGCGGTGCTGTCGCTGCTGGTGCTGGTGCACGTGGGGCACGCGGTGTGCGCGTCGGAGGGGGCGAAGGCGGCGGAGGGGTGGTCGGCGAACCTGTTCTCGCTGTCGGTGCCGGCGTCGGAGCGGGCGACGCCGTTTGCGCAGTGGCTGTGGACGGCGGGTCCGGGGGCGGGCGCGATGGCGCTCCTGACGGTGCTGTGCCTGGTGCCGCTGGGGCTTTCGATGTCGAAGCTGCCGCACGCGAAGACGGTGGCGGTGTCGATCCTGCTGGCGGAGCTGGGGGTGGCGTTCTACCTCTACCTGCCGCTGGCGAGCGACCAGAATCCGCCGATGAACTGGGGCTATGCGCGGACGTGGGAGGGGTTCATGCACGCGGTGACGCGCGGGCAGTACGAGGCGATCGTGCCGACGGACATCTTCAGCGACAAGTTCGTGATGCAGCTGGGCAGCTACCTGACGGACCTGCGGAGCCAGTTCTCGCTGCCGATCGCGGCGATCGGGTTCCTGCCGTTCTGCGCGTGGGGGTTCGCGGCGGGCGGGCGGCGGCGGGGGGCGTTCCCGGTGGCGCTGGGGCTGGTGCTGGCGGCGTCGGCGGTGATTGCGCTGGAGTCGGCGACGGGCTGGAAGGGGGCGGATGCGCTCTGGCGGCTGCTGCTGGCGCCGGTGCTGCTGGCGGCGGGGTGGGGGGTGTGCCTGCTGGTGGCGCTGTATTTGCGGCGCACGGCGGCGGCGTTCCGGGGATGGACGCTGGGGACGAAGCTGATGGTGGGCGGCTTCGGCGCGGCGGTGCTGGCGGGGGTGCTGTGGATGGACGTGCTGAGCCTGAAGGCGGTGTATCCTTCGGCGGAGGCGGTCGCGCGCGCGGCGGCGGAGGGGCGGAGC